>Ga0172371_10000646_pt1 | contig 54840 bp, 49 predicted proteins | sample Lak12m_FD_114543 | JGI IMG/M metagenome (GOLD analysis project Ga0172371, IMG submission 114543) | Freshwater microbial communities from Kabuno Bay, South-Kivu, Congo - kab_022012_12m | ecosystem: Environmental > Aquatic > Freshwater > Lake | place: Democratic Republic of the Congo: South-Kivu... | reverse complement strand
TCACCGCATCCAATCGGCCGAGTCGGTGACCGACGCCATCAGCGCCGCTGCGTGCGAGCTGGCCGACAGCCTGGAAGCCAGTGTGCTGATCACACCTACCAGCTCGGGAACTACCGCTTTGCAAGTGGCAAAACACCGGCCGCGGGCGCCGGTGCTGGCGGTCAGCTCCAGCATGGACATCGTCAATCAGCTGGCTTTGACCTGGGGAGTCCGGCCCTATTTTATCGCCCCCGCCCGCGATGCGGACGAGATGTTCGAAAAGGCGATCGCCGCCGCTAGGGACAATGGCATGGCCCGGGCTGGTGAGCCTGTTGTCATCACCGCGGGCATCAGGGTGAATGTGCCAGGCACCACAAATCTCATCAAGGTGCATATCGTGGAATAAATTTTCCTGAATTTCGATCCAATTTGGAGGGTAGCTGAAGGACATGACGAAAAAAAAGCAGATGCTTTCCAAAGGCCGGCGCCGATCGATCTGGTGGCGGCCCTGAGAACGACAAGGGGAAATTTTGCGCATAGGGGCTGCCACGAAGCCTAGACTTGCTAAATCCGTCTCCCGGCGGCGGGGTCTTTGGCGCCTGATGGCACTGGTGGTGTTGCTGGCCGTGATCGGTGGTTATGTGGCGCCGGTGCGCACTTACATCGAGCGCACCCGGCAGATCGAAGAGGAGCGGGTACTCACCGATAGCCTGCAGGTCGAGCACGACCGCTTGCTCAAAGAGCGCGACAGATTGAACAATGTTGTTTACGTCGAACAGGTCGCGAGGAAAGACCTGGGACTGGTCCGCCCAGGCGAGCAGCCTTATGTTGTCAAGGATCTGGACAAGGGCACTCCTGAAGTCGCCTCCGTGCCGCAAGATGAGGACGTGCCGATCACAGAGCGGTTCACGGAATGGGTTTCAGCCCTCATTAACTGATTCCTTGTCCGGCATCGATCACTCGCGGGAAATGGTGGCCCGGCAGCTGGGGCGCGATCCCGTCATTGAATTCGAGATCGTGGTCAGATGCACATTCGGTTGTCCCGCGGTGATCAGGAATGATCCGTTCTCCTCAGCAGGAAAGCCCAACCCCAATCTTTATTATCTAACCTGTCCGTATCTGCGCAAGGCCCTCTCCAGACTGGAAGACGCGGGAATGATCGCCCGTCTGGAAGCTGGCAGCGCCGCGACTTCGCTCGCAGCCGCGCTGAAGCAGGCACATGAAGAGCACCAACGCGAATGGTCCCGGGCTGCTGCCACCTCTCTAAGCGAAAAGGCAGCTTCAGCGCAGCCTCCGAATATCGCGGCGGCCAGCGATGAAACCAGGATCAAGTGCCTGCATGCTCATTTCGCATGGTATCTGACTCATCCTGACTATCAACTTGGAAAGATCCTGGCACGGGAGCTGGACGCCGCCTGGTGCGACGATAAAAGGTGCCTCCGTGAGTGGGGATAATTTGACCAGGCTGGCCGCTATCGACACGGGCACCAATTCGACCCGTCTGCTGATCGCTGAGCTGGCCCCGGGGGGCTTGCGGGAAATCGTGCGCGAGACCACAGTCACTCGCTTGGGGGAAGGGGTGGACCAATGCGGCCGCCTGGCGGCGGCCGCCAGAGAGCGGGTGTCAGAGTGCGTGGCGCGATACGCCGCAGTGATTGGCGAGCTGGGCGTCGACCGCGTGCTGGTCGTCGCCACCAGTTCGGTGCGCGATGCGGCAGATGGAGAAAGCTTCCTGGCGGAGTTGTCCGCTTATTTTCAATTCGATCATCTGGTGCTATCCGGCGCCCAGGAGGCCTCCCTGGCATTTTCCGGTGCGGTGATGGGCATGGAGCCGGGTAAGAAGAGAATCCTTTTTGATGTAGGAGGCGGCAGTACGGAGGTCGTCACTGGCATCGATGAGAAGATTTCTTACTCGGTGAGCATGGACATAGGATGTGTGCGCATCCGGGAGCGGTTCCTGCCAGGGGATCCGCCGCAGCCAGCAGAGCTGCAATCAGCCGGGAGCTACATCGACACCCAACTTGCCAGATATGTCTCGGCAGCGGCATTTTCCGGGGCCGAGCAGACGTTGGGAGTCGCTGGCACTGTCACCGCTCTGGCAGCCGTTGATCTGGGCCTCACGGCCTATGATCGCGAACTGGTGCACGGCCACGTTCTGACTCTGAAGAACATCCAGAAGATCAGCAGGATGCTGACCGCCATGAGCACCGCCCAACGGATCGATAATTTTTTCATGGAACCCGGGAGGGCGGATGTGATCGTCGCTGGCGCGCTCATCCTGGAGCGGTTGCTGACTTTCTGCAGGCTGGAGGAGCTAACGGTGAGTGAGCATGACATCCTGGATGGCATTGCCCTTGCGATGAGCCTGGAGCGGCTCTAGAATCCTGTTTGGTTCAAGTCAGCGAATGCGGCTGGCCCGAGTGGTGGAACTGGCAGACACAAGGGACTTAAAATCCCTCGCCCTTTGGGTGTGTGGGTTCGAATCCCACCTCGGGCACCATCTTGATATTTCAGTGGCGGGTAGCCTTGATGCTCTTAAGCATCGACATGGTCGTGCCTGAATCCCCTGTCTCCACATCGACGGTGTCCATCAGGCTGCTGATGATCCCCAGGCCCAGCCCTTCAGAGGCGGGCGGCGGCAAGGGGATGCCGCGGCCGCGATCGTGGACATCGATTCGCATGTGGCCGCTGTTCTCAAAGCAGTTGATCTCGATGGTGCGCTCGTCGGGCGCGGCGCCGTCTTCATAGGCATGCCTGATGACATTGGTCGAAGCTTCTGATATCGCGACCTTGATGTCGGCGATGCCTTCTTCAGTGAAACCGGTGTCCCCGGCAACCGCCGCGACCACGACTCTGAGCAACGACAGATATTCCGGCTTCGCCGGCACAACCAGATGCAATACTTGCTCGTATATAATTCCCGTCTCCATCATCAAAAAGCTCCCTTGGCGCCGGAACCAGACAGGTTCTGCCTGAGGGTGTTTAGTGTTTTCCTGAGCAACCTCGATACATGCATCTGGGAGATGTCCAGCCGGTCGGCAATCTCCGTCTGACTGAGCCCTTCCACAAACCGAAGATATAACAGATTCTGTTCCCGCGAATCAAGGGTGGACATGGCTCCTGCCAGGCTCAGCCTCTCATCCAGTATCTGCAACGTGCTATCCTCGCCACTGAGAACGTCTAGCAAAGACATGTCCCCTTCGTCAGTGGTGGTATCGAGTGAAGCGACGCTTACGGCCTCTCTGCCTTCCAGGCCTTCGATAACCTCTTCTTCACTTATACCCATTTCTGACGCAAGTTCAGCAATTTTTGGAGAACGGCCATGTTCCTGGGAGAATTTCAGGATCGCCGTGTTGAGGGCATGGCCCCTTTCACGCAGGCCGCGGGGCAAGCGGATAGCTGATGAACGGTCGCGGAAGTAGCGCCGGAGCTCTCCCACAATCGTGGGTACCGCGTAAGTCGTGAACTGGACATTGCGGTCGGCATCGAACCTGTCTATCGCCTTCAACAGGCCCAGCGAGGCTACCTGGACGAGATCGTCGAGCGGTTCCCCGCGGTTCGCAAAGCGGCGCGCCAAAGAGTGGACCAGGTCCATGAAGGCGTCGACGAGTACATTCTTGATCTGGGGGTCTTTATTCTCCTTGTAAGTCCGGAAGAGGGATTCCACCTCTTCCCGGGACAGCTGGCGGCGGCGAGGAGGCAACGTCAGTTCTCAGACCGGATCTTGACCAGGACGACATCCTGGCCACCCTTGGGGTTTTCCCGCTCTTCCAGCTTGTCGGCGAGGCTTTCGAGTAGAAACCGGCTATAGCGGCCCACAGATTCAGTCTGGTCCGCGAGACTGGCGCACTTTTCCGCCAGCACTTCCAGGCGGTCTTCCATGAAGTGATATTCGATGCAGAACTGTGATTCCGGGGAGGGATGCCTGGAGATAAACAGACGGAAGAGTTCATCGATCGCCGTATTAAGATCGTCAGCCTGATCGATGTTGAGGCCGATGCGCCCGGAAACCGCCGTCGTCGCCATCCTCAGCACATTGGACAGGCGCTCCTGGGGAGGGACCGCGATGCAGACTATGTCACCCGGTTCATATGATTGCACGAAATCCTCCGAACCTTTTCCGTTTACCAGCAGTCATAAATTATTACCAGAGGGAATAACTCAGTAGTGCCGTGCCCCGGTCGAGACCGTGGCTGATATAATATATATAACCGGAATCAAAGAAAATAAGACAATGTCATCAGAGAATAACAGCCAAAAAGAAAAATGCCACCTGCATAAGGCTCAGGGAATCGATGCCTGGTGCACCAGGGATAAATGCATCTACTGGCGCCTGATGGAAGCCCAGGATGTTGACATGAGCAACGAAGTTGCGTGTGGCATCCGCCATTTCGGCGTGCTTGATGAGGTCTCACCGGAGATGTCGGAATGGCTGCTGAACATGAAAAAGAGCCTGGAGAATGTAACTCCCGAGGCAGCAAAAGCAAGGATTAATTTCCGGCGTCGCGAAGAATAATCCCAATAATGCCGGAGTTTGCCCAAAGGATATTCGGGGAAAGTTTTTAATGAAGGGTAAACGAGGTTCGGAGCATTATGAATCTCAAGGGCAAGACAATTGGGATTTTAGTATCTGGTGGCTTTGAAGATTCGCAAGTTGTCAAAGCTGCACAGGTGCTGCGCCAGCGCCAGGCCGAAGTCGTAGTGATCGGCCTGGGAGACTCGGTAGCGATGGCCGTCGCCGGACGGCATGGGTCGCTGCTCAAACCAGACCTCGTGCTTGGCTCCGCCTCACCGGAAAAGCTCGACGCTATCATTATCCCGGGAGGCGACTCCGTGGTCAGAACGAGGATGGACGAACGAGCATTGACCTTACTTCTGGCAATGAATAATCAGGAAAAGCCCATCGGTGTCATCTCTAACGGCGGAGCCGTCGTTGCCGCAGCAGGACTGGTTGCCGGCCGCCGGATGACCGGCGACACCGCAATCCAGCGGGAACTTGTCGAGGCCGGGGCCACATATGTGGAACAGACAGTAGTTGTCGACCACAACCTCGTCAGCGCGCGCTCGGTGGATGATGTCACCCATTTCATTGACGCCGTGTCCTTTTTTCTGGAGCCGACGGTTTCGCTCCATTGACCTCCAGGTATAAAACCACGGGCTTCCGTGGCAGCGCGGCCGGCGCGGACTGACCAGACTCCATGAGTGCCAACATCCTAGTCGTTGACGATGAAGCCAGCGTCAGAAAGCTGGTCGTCTCCTACCTCAAGAAGGAAGGCTTTCGCGTAGCGGAGGCAGCCGACGGCCATGCAGCGATCTCGACCGCCCGCAAGGATCATCCGGATCTGATCGTGCTTGACCTGATGATCCCGGGGATCGACGGCATCGAGGTCGTGCGCACGCTCAGGGCTGAGTCAGATGTCTTCATCATTATTCTCTCTGCCAGGACTGAAGAGACCGACAAGCTGGTGGGCCTCGGCATCGGCGCGGATGACTACCTGACGAAACCATTCAGCCCCAGAGAGCTGGTCGCCAGGATCAAGGCGATTCTGAGGCGGGGCAAGGATGCGGCTCCTGAGGAAGTAGTCAAAGCCGGCGACATTGTCATCGACCGCGGTCGTCATCAGGCTACGGTCGCCGGCCGGGCCCTGGACCTGACACCCAGGGAATTCGAGATTCTCGATACGCTGGTGGCGCGGCCGGGCATGGTATTCACACGGGACAAGCTTTTGGAGCAGATCTGGGGGTACAACTATTTTGGCGACGCGCGCGTCGTAGATGTGCACATCGCCAAGCTCCGCAAGAAACTGGCCAAGGACGCCGGCGGCGAATATTACATTCGAACTGTGCGGGGCATCGGGTACAAACTGGAGACGGGTAAGTGAGCAACAGGGGAAAACAGGAATCAGCAGCCGGCGAGGCTACGCCCGCCGGCGGGTCGTTTATGCACCGTTTCGACCGCATCTGGTGGAAGTTGCTGGTGACCTATCTTTTGGTCGCCGCCATCTGTCTGACGGTTGTCATCGTCATTGTTTACGAAGTTTCCGCCAGCTCCTATAACCGGCACGTCGAGGTAATGACCGGCAACGGCATGAATTCCATGATGTCCGGCCTGCCAGGATTGATGATGGGGGACCTCAACAGTGCTTTCCGTCAAGCGGTTAACGACTCGATCGTCTGGGGCGGAGCGATAGCGATCATCGTCGCGGTTCTCTTGAGCCTGATCATTTCCCGGCGGATCACCAGGCCGGTGCACGATATGGCGGCCGCCACCGAGTTGATCGCCGCGGGAGATTATGGTCAGCGGGTCTCGGTCAGCGGGCACGACGAGATCGGCAGCCTGGGGCACAGCCTCAACGGCATGGCGATGCGACTGCAGGAAGGCCAGCAGCTTCGCCGGGAGCTCATGGCCAATATCGCCCATGAGCTGAGGACACCGCTCACCAGCATTTCGGGATATATGGAAGGTCTTGAGGACGGCGTCGTACCTGCCACCCCGGAAACTTATGCAACAGTACGAAGGGAAGCGCTGCGCCTGAGCCGCCTCGTCGAAGACCTGCAGCGTCTTTCCCGGGCTGAATCAGGGCAGGAGGAACTCGACGTCATCGCTATCGATCCGGCTTTCTTCCTGAAACGGGTCACAACCAAGATGGGACGCCAGTTCCAGGAAAAAGGCGTGAGCCTCGCAGCGGAAACGGTCGCAGGCACGCCCGCACTGCTGGCCGATGAAGATAAGCTGGAGCAGATAATGATCAACCTGCTGGACAACGCTCTGAGATACACAGATGCGGGTGGACGAGTACATGTCGGCGGCAACGTTCAAAACGGGAAGGTAGCCATTGAGATTGCCGATACAGGCCAGGGCATCGCAGCGGAAGATCTGCCATATATCTTTGAGCGGTTCTTCCGCACGGATAAATCGAGGGCAAGGGCGAGCGGCGGCACCGGAATCGGCCTGACCATCGTCAAGCGGTACGTTGAAGCCCTGGGAGGCAGTATCAGTGTCGTCAGTGAAGCCGGCGCCGGAACTACGTTTACGGTGTTATTGCCGGCTGCATCCTAGAAGCCGCACCCGTTATCTTCACAGAATCTTCATAAACGGTTCACGCTTCCTTCATGTGCGGCGGCGATAATGGAGATACTTAAAAGGCAAAAGGAGGTGTTGATAAATGACAAAAGCCGTGATTATCGCAATTTTTGCCTTGGCCCTGGTTTTGATCGGCGCCTCGGTAGTGTCGGCACAGGAAAACCCGCCTGGTCAGGCTCTGGGCAACAGTGCCGCACTTTGTCCCCTGGCTAACGGCACCGGTACGGGGACAGGCTCCGGCCCAGGATCCATGATGCAAAACATCGATCCCGAGCAGATGCAGCAACTGCACGATTCGATGATGCAGAATGTCGATCCGCAGAAGCTTGAAGAAATGCATAATACCTGCCATGGACAAGCGGCAGGTGACGGCGACGGGACCACCAGCGATGCGGGTGGAGCTGCACAAACACCGCCGGCTTCCGCGCAAACGGCCAGGACCGGAACCCGGTCAAGAATGATGTAAGACGAAACTCTCCTTCTGAAAAAGGCGAAGTGGGCCCCGAGCCGCTTCGCCTTTTTTTATTGCGGAGGTTTCAACTTCGCTGAAGTGGCGTTACCTTTGAGAACCATCCGGCGGGCAGTGTCCCACGGGGGGTCGCAGGTGATCAGGGTGATCGCCTCCTGCTTGCCGAAATCGAGAACGGTAACATCCTCAGGTGTAGTGAAACTTTTGCTCGAAATGACGTAATCAAATATTCCGTAAGTTGTCGTCAGGTGGACCTCGTCCCCGTTTTCCAGCTCATCCAGGTTTAAGAAGGGTCCGCCGTACAAAACGCGGTCACCGGCGATGGAGACATTAAGCTGCATGCCGGGGATCGGCGTATTTTCCACATGCCCGGGACCCTTTCGCAATGATCCTTCCTGCGTCCCCTCGACGACGATGGCGTTAATACCAATTTTGGGGATCTCCAGCCGGGCGATTGTTTCTTCCGGCTTCAGTTCTTTTCTGAACTCCAGTGCCAGCTGTTTCAGCTTCTCTGCCTCTGAAACATCCCCGAATGGCACTGTTGGCACGGTCTTATGATCAAAATCGTTGTCCAGGCCGCGGCGGTCGTACCAACTCCAGAGCCACGTGGCGGGCACATACATGATGATGCCAACGCCAACCAGAATAAGGAGGAGACTGAGTTTCTTGAGTGTCGGACGGAAGAATTTGCGCATGGGATTCATGCATAGCTTAAACAAGCGCTGTTTCATAAACAACCCGCAAAATTAAGATTAGATGAAGCCGGACCGATATAGATTCCAGTTAAAGAGGGCACACACAAAGACCGATTTAACCCCATTAGGGCGGTCCATCAATCTTCAGGAATATGGGCGAATTTCAAGGAGATATCATGGACGGGGGCATCACCGAGGGAGGCATCCTTCATCTTTCCCCTGTTCAGGAAGCGGCGGCGAAGCTGTCTTTCGTCGTGCTGAGCGCCGCCCATGAATCCTATGTTCTGGAGATCAGTAAGGTTCTGGAGATCATCAGGATTCCGGGAATTACCTGGATTCCCGGCGCCAGGCCGCCCGTGCGTGGGCTGATCAACCTGAGAGGGTCGATTGTTACCGTGCTGGATCTGGCGGAATTCGTCTCCGGGAATAGCTGCAAAGCGGACGAACGGGCCCGGATCGTAGTCGTGGAGGGCAGTGGGCTCAAAGTGGGATTACTGGTGGAATCAGCTACGTCAGTAGCGGAGATCCCCGCCGATTCGATTCATCCTCCTATGACCACTCTGGATGAGGCGCAACGAAAGTTCATACTGGCGCAGACGAATATTGGCCAGTTGCTGGTGGGAATACTCGACGTGGACGGGCTGGTCCTGCAGGCAAGGGCGATGCAGGCCTCCACTTGAAATAAAAAAGGGGAAGGGGCAAGCAATGGCAATTGAAGGAAGACCTGCATCAGCAAGGAAGTTCGGGACTGCTGGGGCGTATAGCGATCACAAGCATAGAGGCGGTGCCTTCTCGGGGGGGAGCGGAGTGCTGGGTCTGTTTCGCCGGAGTATCGAGGCAAAAGTACTGGGATTGGTATCGATCCTGCTGATTGCCGGAGTCTCCTTTTTTGCCTGGGTGAACACGCGCAGCGTCGCCGATGACATGATGGATCAACAGGAGCAAAACAGCCATGTGCTGGCGATGTCCGTGCATGAGAGTCTGACTACCAGCATGCTGGCTGGCAAGGCCGATCTGACGACTCAGGCGCTGGAAAACCTCAGGGGGGTCGGCGATGTCAAACAGGTCGATGTCTACAACATCAAGGGTGACAAGGTTTTCAGCGACAGCGGCAAGCCTGCAGGTAAACAGGCTGAAGAGCTGGCCCAGGTGCTGCGCACCGGCGAGAATACGGAATTTTTCGAGGGCGAAGGTGACAGCCGGGTTCTAACGGAAATCCACGCGCTCCCGAACGAAGCTTCCTGCCAGGGTTGTCATGGCACGGTCGAAACACTCAGAGGAGCCACACTGGTTTCGACGTCTACTGTACGTACCGATCAGGCTATCGCCAACAACCAGTTGCGCACTTTCTTGTTTATGGGCATCACACTTGCGGTTATTTTGATTAGCCTGCGGACGATCTTGCGGATATCCGTGATCAAGCCGCTGCGCAACGTGCTCAACATCATCAATCGGGTAAGCGATGGGGACCTGACAGAGAGAGTGCCCATCAGATCCCAGGATGAGCTGGGCATGCTCGCCAAGAGCTTCAATGGCATGACCGAGAGTCTGCGCACCCTTTCGGCCAAGATCATTCAGATGGGAGATCAGACAGGAACCGCATCGGCAGAGATTACGACCACGGTGGAGCAGCAAGCCAGCGCCTCCGCAGAGCAGTCTTCCGCCGTTGCTGAGACTAGCGCCACGATCGAGGAGTTGGCGGGAACCGCCAGCCAGATAGCCGAGACTGCCTCGCTCGTAGCAGGCGTCGCCGAGGAGACCCAGCACCATGCCGAACAGGGTTACCAGGCGGTTGACGACACAATCAAGGGCATGAAGACGATCGATGAAAAAGTGAACAAGGTGGCGGAAAAGACTTTGTCGCTCGGTGAAAAGTCGCAAAGAATCGGCACAATTCTTGAAATCATCAACGGCATCGCCGATCAGACGAACCTGCTGGCGCTGAACGCCGCCGTGGAAGCGGCACGGGCCGGAGACCAGGGCCGCGGATTCGCTGTGGTGGCCGGTGAAGTCCGGCGTCTGGCTGAAGAAAGTGTGCAGGCCACGGGCAAGATCAAGGCGCTTATCGACGAGATCCAGGCAGAGACGAATACTACGATCATGGCGACTGAGGAAAGCGCCAAGGAAGTGCAGAAAGGCGTGGAGCTCGCCAAGGGCGCTGGCCAGTCACTGGAAAGCATCCTCGAGGTAGTAGCTGAGAACACCAGCGCAGCCAAGGAGATATCTATTGCCACCCAGCAGCAGAAGAGCGCCAGCGAGCAGGTGGTGGTCGCGATGACGAACATCTCTGAAGCCAGCAAGCAGCAGGCGAGCGGCGCTGCTCAGACAGCCAAGGCCACGGAGCAATTAAACCGGGCGGCGGCGGAGCTGAGAGAAGCTATTTCCAGATTCAGAGTCAAGTAGCCCGGCATGGATAACTGGGATACCGACAAAGAATTCCTGGCCACCTTCAGGGCAGAGGCAGAAGAGAGGCTCCAATGTCTTGATGATGGGCTGATGATGCTGGAGCAGAATCCCGCCGATCAGGATCTGATCAAGCGGCTCTTCCGCGAAGCACACACCCTGAAGGGATCAGCCGGCATGATGGGTTTCACCTCTATCAGGGACCTGTCTCATCGGATAGAGGACATCTTTTCCGCAGTACAGAAAGGGCAGGTCACTATCTCCCGAGCCGGAATCGATGTGCTGCTGGCAGGCCTGGACAGGATCAGGCTGCTGCTACCGGTCACCGATGGCGCCGCACCACCAGAAATCGACAACGGCGAAATCATGGACCAGATGTCGCTGATACTGAGCGGTGAGGATCCTGGCCCCATATCAAGCATACCGGCACCTGAATCGGTTGTTCCCCGGGCGGCGCCGGAGCTTCCTGTCAGGCCGGTGCAGCCTGTGACTGACATCCCCCCCAGTGAGGAAAAGATCATCGACCCCACCATCAGGGTCAATATTGACCGGCTGGATCAACTGTTGAATCTGATGGGCGAAGTCATGGTTTATCAAAATGACAATGAACATGCTGTCGCGGGATTTGGAGACCTGAGAGATCAGACCAAGGAAATGCAGAGCCTGATCGCTGAGCTGGCGCAGCAGGTAGATGAGCTGAACACTAACCACAGCGAAGATGCGATCGCCGGCCTGAGCCAGAGACTGGCAGATGCCGGCGGAACCGCTAATGAGCTAAGGGTCAATATTGAGGACGCTACTACCGGACTGGCTCAAAATTGCGCCAGCCGTAAGCTGGTCCTTGATGAATTGCAGGATCGTGCGCTGAGTGTTCGCATGTTACCGGTGGGCACGATCTTCAAGACATTTCCCAGGCTGGTCAGGGATGTTTCCGCCGCAGCTGGCAAGAAAACAAAGCTTGTGATCACCGGAGAGGACTGCGAGCTCGATAAGAGAATCCTGGAACAGATCGCTGATCCCTTGATGCACATTCTTAGGAACGCAGTCCACCACGGCATTGAGGATCCGGACGAAAGGGTTGCCGCCGGTAAGCCCGCCGAGGGCATAATCCACCTTAGCGCTGCCCAAAAAGGCGACAGGGTGGAGATCTCTGTAGAAGATGATGGCGGCGGGATCGATCCTGTCCGAGTTGGCGAGCGGGCCATCGCCAAGGGAATGATCCCTGGCGACGCTCAAATATCGGCAGAAGATGCGCACGATCTCATTTTTAATCCCGGTCTATCGACCGCCGATGTCATTTCTGACATTTCTGGACGCGGCGTCGGCCTTGACGTAGTCAAGCACAACATCGAATTACTCGAGGGCGCCGTGGACGTCTCATCGCAGCCGGGCGAAGGGACGAAGTTTACCGTGCTGCTGCCGGTCACCCTGGCGGTGATCACCGCGCTCATGGTTGAATCAAATCAAGACCGCTTCGCGATCCCGTTGGGATATATCCAGGAGATGGTGGCGCTCGACGAGGGAGACATCCAGTCCTTAGGCGGTCAGCGGGGGTTTCTCATGCGCGGAATCGCCGTCCCGCTGATCGACATGCACGAGTTCATCGGTGGCCAACCGACAAACAAGATCGGCAAGAAAGTAAGCATCGTCATAGTCGGCAATGATCGTTTCCGTCTCGGTCTGATGGTTGGCCGGTTGCTGAGTGAGCAGGAGATCGTCATCAAATCGACCGAGGGTTTTTTGCCGCGTCTGCAGTTTGTAGCTGGTGTCTGCATCATGGGCAGCGGCGATGCGGCCATCGTCGTCAATGTCAGCGAACTACTTACCCGGGCCCGCGAGGGCGTCCGGAGTTTTCTCAAGGTCGAGGCCGCGACGCCTACCAAGATCGATGATCGCAAGCGGGCGCTGCTGCTGGTCGTAGAGGATTCTCTCGTTGTCAGGGAATTGCAGAAGAATATCCTCGAATCTGCCGGGTATGACGTAGAAACGGCTGTCGACGGCCAGGACGCATTGACGCATCTGGCCAAGAAATCCTTTGACTGTGTGATTACCGACGTGGAGATGCCTCGCATGAATGGCATCGATCTTACGACTGCGATGCGGCATCACGAGGAGACCAAGGATACCCCCGTCGTCATCGTCACTTCGATGTCCAGCGAGCAGGATCGGCGCCATGGTCTCGATGCGGGCGCCAATGCCTACATGATGAAGGGCGCATACGATCAAAAGCAGTTGCTGGCGACGATTGAAAGACTAGTAGCCTAGAGCCTTAGGAATTTCATGGAAGCTCTCAGAAAACATGAAGAGGACAGAATTATCCGGGTAATCGTAGCTGATGATTCCGCTACCGCCAGGCTAATGATCTGCCGTATGCTCGAAAGCGATCCCGGGATTCGGGTTGTGGGCATGGCGGTCAACGGCCGTGAGGCGGTCGAGCAGGTGAACTTGCTGGAGCCTGACCTGGTGACGATGGATGTGAACATGCCGGTGATGGACGGCATTATGGCCATTGAAAAGATCATGGCCTACCATCCCGTGCCGGTGCTGGTTGTCAGCTCGATCGCTCAGACTGAATTTACCGCAAATGCCGCCCGGGCATTGGGCGCGGGGGCCGTGGATGTGATCCGCAAGCCGGAGCCGAGTTCCACTGAGGAATATCAGGCGGCTGCCACCGATTTCAAGGCCAAAGTCAAGCTGCTTTCCCGAGTTCAGGTCATCACGCATCCGCGGGCGCAGTTGCTCGACAGGATGCACGAGATCCAAAACGGCGCCGCCTCGAAGCCTCTGGTCAAACAAGACCATAAGATCATAGCCATCGGATCATCGACCGGAGGGCCGCAGGCGCTCCAGGTGATCCTGGGAAATCTGCCTGCGGATCTGGGTGCCGGAGTAGTCATTGTGCAGCACATCGCGAAAGGGTTTACCGACGGCTTGGTTGATTGGCTGGATAACAACTGCCGTATCAAGGTATGCAAGGGATCTGACGGCCAGAAGATCGAAAAGGGGAATGCATACGTCGCTCCGGACGGGATCCATATGACGGTCGTCAGCGGAGGCATCATCAAACTGGTCGAACGGCAGATTCCTGGTCCGCACAAGCCATCGATCGATGTCTTACTGGAATCTGTCGCGGAAGCGTTCGGTGCCGGCGCGGTAGGCGTGATTCTCACCGGCATGGGCCGAGATGGCGCTCTTGGCATCAAGACTCTGCACGACCGCGGCGGTCAGACGATCGCCCAGGACAAGGAATCATCCGTGATCTTCAGCATGGCCAAAGAGGCTATCCGGCTGGGTGGCGTCGACAATGTATTACCTCTGCCCAAGATCAGCGAAGCGATTATCGGGAAGGTATAAGGGGGACTAGGAATATTTTGGAAGCCGCGCGGCAAGAACAGGCTCGCCCGTACCGGATTCTGGTCGCTGAAGACAGCCCGACTCAGCGTCAGATAATCATGACTGTTCTCAATCGTGAGGGTCACGAGGTCATCATGGCCGAAGACGGCATCGAAGCATTCAGCGCCTGTCTGGCCCAGATGCCAGACCTGGTCGTTCTGGATATCGAGATGCCCAAAATGAATGGATACCAGGTATGCAGGTTGCTGAAAGACGACCGCCGCACCTCGCATATCCCCGTGATCATGCTGACCAGCAAAAGCCAGGAGACAGACAAGTACTGGGGACTCAAAACAGGGGCGGACCGTTACGTGACCAAGGATTTCAAATTGACCGGGCTGGCGAATGAAGTCAGCGACCTGCTCAGTCAGGAAGCTGCCGCGGATCGGCTGGCGCCGGGACTGCATGTCACACCTGTTTCCAGCCCTGGGCAGGAGGATACCGATGTACTGTCACGCGTTAACGATCTGCTCGACCGCAAACTCTACGAAGCAACCATCATCAATGAGGTCAGCCGCCTGAATACACTCAGTGAGGACAGCAGCATCACCATCGATTCGGTGTTATCCGTGATTGCCCGGGTGACTGACTGTGATGTTTGCGCGGTGGTCCTGGCTGAGGAAAAAGAGATTTTCATTCATACCCGGCGTCCCATCAGCGCCGAGTTTTTTGAAGAAGCGAAGTCACGGGCGATCGCGGATGCCAGACCTTACCTGCCGCCAGGCACAAGCCCGGCGAGTCTACGGCTGATATCCGAAATGGACCCCATGTTCCTGGAAAAGACGGGGGAGACATCCGAGCAAATTTTATCTACCCTCACGATGCCCCTGGCTGCCCGGGGGGAAATAGTTGCCTTGATGACACTATTCAGCGCCAAGAAGGATGCCTTTACTGAAGAAGAACGTCTGGTGCTCGACATCGTGGCGCATCCGGCGAGCATCGTCGTCGACAATGCCCGGCTGCACGAAGGCACCAAGCGGATGGCGATCACGGACGGCCTGACGAAGCTGATCAACCACCGTCATTTCTATGAGCTGCTGGCGCACGAGTTCCAGAGAACATGCAGGTATAAGGCGCAGATCTCACTGATCATGTTCGACATCGATTATTTTAAGCACGTCAATGACACCTATGGGCATCAGGTGGGAGACGAGATACTGCAAAAACTTGCCGAACTGGCGATGCAGGAGGTCAGGGAGGTCGACATTCTTGCCAGATATGGCGGGGAAGAATTCGCGGTTTTGTTGCCGCAGACCGGCATCGAACAGGCACAAGCAGTCGCGGAAAGAATCCGCATGGCTGTTGAAAGACATGAGTTCAGTTGCGCTGAGGGCAAGATACGGGTGACCGTCAGCCTGGGGGTGGCCGGATTCCCAGCAACAGGCATCAGCAGTCAGATAGAGCTGGTGCAGGAAGCCGATGCCGCTCTTTATCGAGCCAAAAAGACCGGCAAAAACCGGGTGGAAACAGGGGAGAGCAAAGATGCAGCTGACGCGATTTGAGCTGAATGAGCAGGATTTTGAGAAATTCCGCAAGTTGATCGCGGATGCCAGCGGCATCTTCTTCGACCGCGGAAAAAAAGAGCTGCTGAAGCTGGGTTTAAGCGACCGCGCCGCAGTCGTCGGTGCTTCTTCGCTGACGGAGTATTACCGGATAGTCACTGAATCAGCCGAGCGCGAGATCGAACTGCGACGGCTCCTCGACCACCTGTCTGTGGGTGAGACGAACTTTTTTAGAAATCTGCCTCAGTTCGATGCGCTCAGGAAGTATGCGATTCCTGAGATCGTTAGACGCAAGCTGGAGGCCGGGAACCGGGTTCTGCGTGTCTGGAGCGCCGGCTGCTCCACCGGACAGGAACCGTACTCGATCGCCATGTCCATACTCGATATGCTGCCCGACGCCACCAACTGGAACATCCAGGTGATGGGCAGTGATCTGAGCGACGAAGCCCTGGAGACGGCTGAGCGCGGGTGGTATCAGGAGCGCAAACTGAATGGGATCGATCGCGAACACCTGAAGAAATATTTCCGGGTGCAGGACGGGGGATACGTGGTCAGCGAGCCCGTCAGGCGGATGGTGAAATTCGTCCATCACAATATGGTGACCGAGCCTTTGCCGATCGCTGAGTTCGGTACCTGCGATATCATCTTTTGCCGAAATGTCATCATCTATTTTACTCATGAGACCGCGAAGTACGTCATCGAGTTGTTTTATGACATTCTCAATCCTGGAGGCTATCTGTTTTTAGGGCATTCCGAGACGCTCTGGCGGATGTCCGCGAAATACAGCCTGGTTGAGGTGGGGGACGCGTTCATCTATCGCAAATCATTACCCAGGTCACTTGAGGGCAGGCGCTTCATACCGGATCGCCGGATGCGTGAAACGGGCTTGCCCTGCGGGGTGAAGCAGGAACGGCGTTTCCGCCAGGAGCGGCGAACCGAGCTGGAACCAACTGCCGGCGAAGCTCCCGGGGACGGTCTTGATGCCGAGACTGCCAAAAGCGACGGGCAAGCTCAACTGTTAGGTGAAGCGCATTCGCTGCTCGACATGGGTGATTTTGCTCAGGCCATCGACAGGTTGATGAACGTCCTGACCGCGGACAACACCTGTGCTAAAGCACATTTTCTGTTGGGGCTGGCTCAGGAATACACTGATGACCGGGAGGCCGCATCGGAATCATTCCGGCGTGCCATATATTGCGATGAGACACATAGCCTGGCATATTTCCATCTCGCCGGAGTCATGGAGCAGTCAGGCAGACTGAAGTCTGCGGTTAAGTACTACCGGAACGCCGCCGACAGGTTTCACCAGGATGAGCCCAGCCGCTGGGAGCAGGAGATGGACAGCGACGACATCAGATCGCTGATCAGCCTGTGCGAATGGAAAATCGAGAACCTCGGCGCGGTCGAGGGATAGGGTAAAGCCAGCAGAGCGATCTTCACGGCAGGCACCCTGCCTGCTGTCATGCAGCGCCGGACACGCCTCCAGCTTCCTGTTCGTGATATTATTTCCACCTGTCTGGAATAGATGAACAGCGTGAATTCCCGGAGGTTTAGGTTTGGCTGTTACCAACGATGATGTACGCTACGTGGCCAAGCTGGCGCGGCTGCAGATCGAGGAAGGGGAACTTGCCCGTTACTCGCAACAGCTTTCCACGATCCTTGGTCATATCGATAAACTTTCGCAGCTGGATCTGAGCGATGTCGAACCGACTTCACACGTCCTCAAGCTGGCGAATGTCATGCGTGAGGACGTGTCGCGTCCTTCCCTGACACGTGATGACGCTCTGGCGAACGGACCGGAAGTAGAGTCCGGCGCCTTCCGGGTACCGCAGATCCTGGAGGCAGAAGAATGAGCCAGGAGCGCAACCTGCTGGAATTGACGGCTCATGAAGCGCACGACCTGATACAGCAGGGTGAGGTCACCGCCTCAGAACTTACCGCCGCTTACCTGGACCAGATCGAACGTTACGATAATGATGTCAATGCCTATCTGCTGGTGACTCGCGAGCGGGCTCAGGAAGAGTCAGGTCGTTCAGACTCCAACGGCGGCCCGCTGAACGGACTTCCCACAGCCATCAAGGATGTCCTTTGCACGCGGGGCATTGCTACCACCTGCGCTTCCCGGATGCTGGAAAATTACGTACCTCCCTACACCGCCACCTGCGTCCGCCGGCTTCAGGATGCAGGCATCGTGACTCTGGGGAAAACAAATATGGACGAGTTCGCCATGGGGTCTTCCACGGAAAATTCCGCTTTTGGGCCGACCCGCAATCCCTGGGACCTGGAGCGGGTGCCAGGCGGTTCCAGCGGCGGCTCGGCGGCAGCGGTAGCAGCCGGCGAAGCGATCTGGGCGCTCGGATCCGATACCGGCGGGTCGATCAGGCAACCGGCTGCTTTTTGCGGTGTTGTCGGACTCAAGCCTACTTATGGCAGCGTCTCGCGTTACGGACTGGTGGCTTTCGCGTCGTCGTTCGACCAGGTCGGGCCGATCACCAAAGATGTGAAAGACGCCGCACTGATGATGCAGCATCTGGTGGGAAAGGATCCATGCGATTCCACGTCGGTGGAGCATCCTTCCGGAATTGCGATTCCCGCGGACCGCGATCTGAGCGGCGTGCGCATCGGGGTCGTCCAGGAGTTGATGGCCGGCGGGATCGAGCCCGGGGTTATGGAGGTCTTCACTAACGCTGTTAAAAAACTCGAGGCCGCAGGCGCTGAGATCGGTGAGGCCAGCCTGCCGCACAGTGAATATGCGCTGGCAGCCTATTACATTCTGGCGCCGGCTGAAGCCAGCGCCAACCTCGCGCGCTTCGACGGTGTCCGTTACGGGCTCAGAGCCAAGGGAGCAGAGGGTATTTCTGATATGTACGAACAGACCCGCAACCTGGGCTTTGGCGATGAGGTCAAGCGGCGCATCATGTTGGGGACGTACGCTCTATCCTCCGGTTATTACGACGCTTATTACGGTCAGGCGCAGAAGGTGCGTACGCTGATCGTCAATGATTTCGCGCAGGCGCTGAGCGAGTTCGACATTTTGATATCACCTACCGCGCCGACTACGGCATTCAAGCTGGGGGAGAAGACTGGTGATCCACTGACCATGTATCTGTCAGACATCTGTACGATACCGGTAAATCTGGCGGGGCTGCCAGGCGTATCGCTGCCCGCAGGTTACGCCGATGGCCTTCCGGTAGGTCTACAGATGATCGGGCCGGCCTTCAGCGAGAGCGCATTGTTGCAGGCGGCGCGTGGCGCCGAGATCGCCATCAGCCTGGGTTCGACCGCGTCGCCGCTGATCAGGGAGCGCAGCTGACATGTCGCAGCAGTGGGAACCCGTAATCGGTTTGGAGATCCACGTGGAGCTTTCCACGAAGAGCAAGATGTTCTGTGGTTGTGAGGTGGGATTCGGCGGGGAGCCGAATACCCGCACCTGTCCGGTGTGCGCCGCTCACCCTGGCGCTTTGCCGGTCATGAACCGGGAGGCGATCAACTCCATCGGGAAGATCGCCCTGTCGCTGGAATGTGAGATCGCCGAGCGCAGCATCTTCCACCGCAAGAACTATTTTTATCCCGATCTGCCCAAGGGTTACCAGATCTCTCAGTACGATCTGCCGTTTGCCGTTGAGGGGCATCTTGATGTCACGGTTGATGGCAAGATGTATCCCGTGGGTATCGAGCGGGTGCACCAGGAAGAAGACACTGGCAAGAACATCCACGCAGGTGAGGGCGGCCGGATTGCCGGGGCGCTTTATTCCCTGATCGATTTCAACCGCTCGGGCATCCCGCTGGTGGAGGTCGTCACCAAGCCGGCCATCCATTCGCCGCAGGTGGCCCGGGCGTTCCTCAACAAGCTGAAGAACACTTTGAAGTATCTGGACGTCTCGGACTGCAATATGGAGGAAGGGTCGCTCAGGTGCGATGCCAATGTTTCCGTACGCCCCGCCGGACAGACAGAACTGGGTGTCAAGACGGAGCTGAAGAACATGAACAGCTTCAAGCACCTGGAAAAGGGGCTCACTAAAGAGATCGAACGCCAGATTGCCTTGCTGGAAGCGGGGGAGAAGGTCGTGCAGCAGACAGTCCATTACGAGGTGGCGACTGGCGAGGTGCACCCGATGCGCAGCAAGGAATACGCGCATGATTACCGCTATTTTCCCGAACCAGACCTGGCGCCGCTGGAGATCTCGGAGGAGTTCATCCGTAAGGTGCGCTCCCGGATGCCGGAGCTGCCTTCGATGCGCTCAGAGAGATATGTCCACGAACTGGGATTGCCGGAGTATGACGCCGACGTGCTGACCTCGAGCCGTGATCTGGCGGACTTTTTCGAGGAAACGCTGGTCTTTTATAACGACGCCAAGACAGTGAGCAACTGGCTAATGGGTGAGCTGCTCGGCGTTTTGAATGCATCCGGCAAGGAGCTGGGTGAGATGGGAATTTCCGCTGAGGGCACAGCTCAGCTGCTCAAGATGATCGATGCGGGCCAGGTGAGCAAGAACATCGGCAAGGAAGTCTTTGCGAATATGTGCGCTACGGGTAAAAGTGCCGCTCAGATCGTGGAAGAACAGGGGCTGACGCAAATCTCCGATACCGGCGAGCTGGAAGCAATGATCGCCGCTGTGATTGCGGCTAATCCCGTACAGGTAGAGCAGTTCCGAGGCGGCAAAGAGCAGGTGCTGGGTTTCTTCGTGGGTCAGGTCATGAAGCAGACCCAGGGCCGGGCCAACCCCCAGGTAGTGAATGAGTTGCTGCGAAAGCAGCTGGCCGGGAGTTAGGGGGGGGAGTTAGGGGGACACATTACTTAATTCCATCAAGCGGCGGCCTTTACCAAGATCTTGCTGAATTAAGTAATGTGTCCCCCTAACTCAGCTTCCGTTTACGAAATAGAACTTAAAGGGAGTTGAAACAATGTTTATACCGGCCACAATGATGACGCAGCATCCTGATAGCGCCTCACGCTATGTTTCTGTTCGAGATGAACCCGGCGAAGCCATCGATGCACTCACGCCACAACCCCTGGGCCTCGGCCTGGAAGAGGTCATGGTCGATTACGAGGGTAAGCTGACCCCGTATCATCAAACTGCTGAGATCGCCCTGGGCCTTCTGGAGCGGGGGCTGGCGGCCGGCCGCGACGTGCTGGTGACGCCGCGCATCCCCAGCGCCACCAAGGAGACGGTCTTCCACCAGCTGATGGCGCTGATGAGCGTCATCGAGTCCAATTATCAGCTCCAGGCATCCGGCAGCGGCGGCGCCATCCGCGAAGTCATCGTGCCCATGGTGGAAACGGCAGCGGAGCTGGTAGATGTTCGCCGGCGGATCCAGGATGTGATCGAACTGGGGCACAAGGAATTCGGAATATCGCGGGACCCTGACGCCGTGCAGGCGATTCCGTTGATCGAAGAGGTCCCTGAGCTGCTCGGCGCCGGGCTGATCTTGCGGGAGTATGTGGAGCGGGCCAACGAAGCGGGCTATGGAGTAAAGAACCTCAGGGTGATGCTGGGCCGGAGTGACTCAGCCATGGTGTATGGGCTGGTGCCGGCGGTACTGGCCGTGAAGGTAGCGATCTCTGACTGTTTTGCCATGGGGCGTGAGACCGGCGTGGAGATCTTTCCGATCCTGGGTGGCGGTGTGCTGCCCTTCCGGGGTCACGTCAGCCTGGATAACTTCGAGCGGTTGGTATCGGACTATGCGGGCATCCGCACGGTGACGGTTCAGTCAGGCCTGCGATACGACTGCGGCCGTGAAGCCGCCCGGCAGGTGGCGATCAAAGCCGGGGAGGAGCTGGCCGGCGTGCCGCCGCTCGCTTTCAGTGAAGACCAGCGCCGGGAGATGACCGCTCTGATCGGCGTCTTTACCAGCTATTATCAGGAAACTTTTGCCGAGCTGCTGCCCACGGTGGTATCGCTCTCGGAACTGATGCCCCGCCAGCGCGACCGGCTGGCACGCAAGAGCGCCGTCGGATACGCCCGCGCGGCAGCGGAGCCGCAAAAGTTGGCGGTTCAGATCGCTGACAGCGAAGTCTCGGCAAGAATTGCGGCGATTCCCGCCACGGGAGCCGTCAATCTGCCGCGCGCCATCAGTTTCACCGGTGCTCTGTATTCAATGGGGTTGCCACCGGAATTCATCGGCACCGGGCGCGGGCTGGCCGAAGTTTCCCGGCGTTTTGGGCAGGAGGGGGTCAGCCGCCTGTTGCAGCTGTATCCGGGAATGCGGGCAGACCTGGTGAAAGCGGCCCGCTACGCGAACTATGACATGGCCGCCATTCATCTGAGCGAGCCTTTGAAAAAGCAGGTCTCCGTCGATCTGGAAGAGGTCTCCCGGCATCTGGGAATCGAGATCGGGCCGGCTTCGATAGATGACAAGCGCTATCACGTGTTACTGGAGACCGTGCAGCCGATGATGCGTCAGCATGTCGCCAGCGGCGGCGTCGGTGAGGGCAGTGAGATCGTTGACCGGGATCTGATCACCGAATGGATCTGCCGGCTGGGAAAGCTTCGGGGGAGCCTGGGTTAATAGGCCCTCTGGTTGGTACCGGGTGCTTTCTTAAGCTATATTATTCATTCCCGTATGTTACTTTCGGGGGGAGAAGTGCTGCACATTTGCAGCGAAGAGGTCCGGCATCCCCTAATTCCCTTAAGGCGGAAATATGGCTCACAACGAACATCATCTGCATAGTTTCATCCTCCAGGGCACTGACAGCCATCCGGAGTACAAGATCAAGCTTGATGACACGACCTTGCGCGATGGCGAGCAGACGGCCGGCGTGGTCTTCGCCAACCAGGAAAAAGTGCGCATCGCCCGGCTACTCGACGAAGTGGGAGTGCATCAGATCGAAGTGGGTATTCCCGCGATGCTCGGTGACGAAAAGAAGACCATCAAGCACATCGCCGGCCTGGGCCTGAATGCCAGCATCCTCGCCTGGAACCGGGCAGTGAAGTCTGATATCCAGCATTCGATCGATTGCGGCGTCAATGCTGTGGCTATCTCCATGTCAGCCTCCGATATCCACATCGAGCACAAGCTGAGGAAGTCCCGCCAGTGGGTGCTCGACAGCATCAAGGAGTCTGTCGATTTTGCCAAGCAGCATGATCTGTATGTATCGGTTAACGCTGAAGACGCGTCCCGGTCCAATCTGGAGTTCCTGGTCAGATTCGCCCAGACGGCCAAGGATCACGGGGCTGACAGGCTGCGTTTCTGTGACACGGTCGGCATTCTGGATCCGTTCGACACCTATAACGTCATCTCATACCTCCACAAGAACACTGGCATGGAGATCGAGATGCATACCCATAACGATTTCGGCATGGCCACCGCCAATGCCATTGCCGGCATCAAGGCCGGCGCCACTTACGTCAACACCACCGTCAACGGTCTCGGCGAACGCGCCGGCAACGCGGCGCTCGAAGAAGTCGTGATGGCGCTGAAGTACATCTCCAAAGTGGATCTGGGCCTCAACACGGAGCGCTTCCGCGAGCTTTCCGAGTACGTGGCGAACGCATCGGCCCGGCACATTCCGGTCTGGAAGCCGATCGTGGGCGCCAATGTGTTCGCGCACGAATCCGGCATTCATGCCGACGGCGTCATCAAAAACCCGCTCAATTATGAGGTCTTCAGCCCTGAAGAGGTCGGCCTCGAGAGGCAGCTGGTGATCGGCAAGCATTCCGGCAGCCGCTCGATCGAACGCAAATTTGATGAATTTGGTATCGAGCTGAGCGCGGAAGACAGCCAGGAGATCCTGAAGATGGCGAGGAAGCTGGCGGTGGAGCTGAAGCGCGGACTGTTTGAAAAAGAATTGATGTATATCTACAAGGATTTCAAGGCTCACAAGGAGGCGGGCGAGGCTGGCAATGGCTAGCACGCTGGCCGAAAAGATCATCGGCGCCCACGTAGGGCGAGAGGTGAAACCGGGCGAGATCGTGGTCACGGGTGTCGATGTGACCGCGTTGCAGGACGGCACCGGGCCGCTGGCGTTGCAGCAGCTGGAAGAGCTAGGCCTGGTGCGGGCAGAGCGTCCGGAGAAGACCATCCTGTTTATCGATCACGCGGCTCCCAGTCCGCGGAAAGAGCTTTCCAATGCCCACATGTCGCTCAGGGCGTTTGCGGCACAGACCGGTGCGGTGCTGTCGGAGATCTCTGAAGGGGTCTGCCATCAGCGGCTGGTCGAGTCGTTCGCCTCACCGGGCGACATCCTGATCGGAGCTGATTCCCACACTTGCACCAGCGGCGCCCTGGCGGCGTTCGCCACCGGCATGGGTTCAACTGATGTCGGCATCGGCATCGCCACCGGCAAGACCTGGCTCAAGGTCCCGGAGACCATGCGGGTCGAGATCACCGGTGCTTTTGGACCGGGCGTTTATGCCAAGGATCTGATCCTCCACCTGATCGGCATGATCGGCGCGGACGGCGCTACCTACATGGCGCTGGAATTCGGAGGGCCCGGTGCTGACGCCATGAGTATGCCGGAGAGATTCACGCTATCGAACATGGCAGTGGAAGCCGGCGGAAAAACCGGTTTGTTCGCCGCCGACGAGAAGACACGCGCCTATCTGGAGATTCAGGGTCGCGGTGGGGACTACCAGGAGCTGGCTCCGGATGCAGATGCCGTTTATGTACGATCGATCGAGATCGATGCTTCGACTCTGGAACCGGTTGTTTCTGCGCCGCACACCGTGGATAACACGTTGACTATTTCCGCAGCCCAGGGCACTAAGGTGGATCAGGTCTTCATCGGCACCTGTACCAACGGCCGGCTGGAAGATCTGCGGATCGCCGCGGACATCCTCAAAGGCCGGGAGCGCAAGCCCGGCACGCGGCTGATCGTCACTCCGGCGTCGAGAACAGTCTATATGCAGGCAGCGGATGAAGGACTGCTCAAGACATTTGCTGAGGCTGGCGCCCTGGTGACTGGCCCCGGGTGCGGCGCTTGCGTCGGGGTTCATGGAGGCATCCTGGGTGATGGCGAGGTATGCCTTGCCACTCAGAACCGTAATTTTCAGGGCCGCATGGGCAATGCTGAGGCGTTCATCTATCTCGCGTCGCCCGCCACGGCGGCTGCATCGGCGATCAAGGGTGAGATTACGGACCCGAGGGAGTTCCTCTCATGATTCTAAAGGGGAAGGCATGGATATTCGGGGACTCCATCTCCACCGACCATATCGCTCCGGGGCGATATTTCCATCTGCGTACCAACCTGCCAGAGCTGGCCAAACATGTGCTGGAAGACGCCAATCCCGATTTTGCTGCTCAGATGGAGCCGGGGGATTTTGTGGTAGCTGGCCGTAACTTCGGTTTGGGATCCAGCCGTGAGCACGCGCCCCGCATTATCAAACTAGCTGGCGTGAACGCCGTCATGGCGCAGTCGTTCGCCCGCATATTTTTCCGCAATTCCATCAATGTCGGTTTGCCTGTACTGGAAATCGATACCTCCGGGATCGAGCAAGGCGACGAGCTGGCAGTCGATCTCGAAGCCGGTACGGTCACGAATGTCACGAAGGGAACTTCGGTTGAATTCGCGCCGTTGCCGCCGGTAATGGTAAAGATCCTGGGTGACGGCGGCCTCGTCGAGCATTTTAAGAAGTACGGCGAATTCAAACTGGAATAAACTAAGTCTTGAACTAGGGATAAAATGGGTGATGGATAAAATGGAGACACCCGCGTTTCCTTCTCGATTTATCATGGTAAGGATTGAGGAGAGTATCTCTGAGTTTGAAACATAACTGAGTGGTTGTCTCTGGTTGGAAATTAAATGGGTGGGTGTCCCCGAATCTGAGACTGAGTTTTTAGGTGGGTGTCCCCGAATTAATCAAGGAGAGTCGATTGTGCATGAAGTAACGCTGATTCCCGGTGATGGCATCGGGCCTGAGATAGTAGAAGCGACCCGCCGGGTAGTAGAGGGATCCGGGGCTGAGATCGAATGGATCGTGCGCGACGCGGGTCAGGACGTCATGGCTGAGTACGGGACGCCGCTGCCTGAGAATGTCCTGGAATCCATCAAACAGACAGGGGTAGCCCTCAAAGGTCCCGTGACAACGCCGGTTGGCAGCGGTTTTCGCAGCGTCAATGTGGCCTTGCGGCAGGCTCTCGATCTGTATGTAAATCTGCGCCCGGCGCTGTCTATTCCCGGGGTGAAGTCCAGGTATGAAGATATCGATCTGGTGATCGTGCGCGAAAACACAGAAGACCTTTACGCCGGCATTGAGCACATGGTCGGGCCGGACGCCGCTGAATCAATCAAGATCATCACCCGGGCTGCATCGGAGCGGATAGTGCGTTACGCTTTTGAATACGCGCGCCGGGAGGGGCGGAAAAAGGTCACTGCCGTCCACAAAGCCAATATCATGAAATGCAGCGACGGGCTCTTTCTGGAATCCGCCCGACATGTGGCATCACAGTACGGTGACATCGAGTTCGAAGACCGTATCGTTGACAACATGTGCATGCAGCTGGTGCAGAAGCCAGAGCTGTACGACGTGATGGTGCTGCCAAATCTCTACGGCGACATCGTCTCCGATCTATGTGCCGGGCTGGTAGGCGGTCTGGGTGTGGCGCCCGGAGCGAATATCGGCGACTCCATGGCCGTATTCGAGCCGGTCCACGGCAGCGCTCCGAAGCATGCCGGTCAGGATAAGGCTAACCCTACCGCGACGATTCTGTCAGCGGCGCTGATGCTGAGGCACCTGGGTGAGGCGGAGGCGGCTGACCGGGTGGTTGCCGCGGTAAGAAAGGTAATCGGTGAAGGGAAGCAGGTCACCTACGACCTGGGCGGTGATGCCGGCACGGCGGCGTATGCCGATGCGTTGATCGCGGCGATGGCCTGAACTCAAGCAGACCAGAGAATAACATGAAGGAAAATCAAAGGGCGCCCGCGGGCGCCCTTATTGATTGCTTGACGATGGAGTCTGCGGCTACTCGCCGACCGATCCCAACGGCTTGATGCTTTCCAGGACGTTCTTTACTTCGCCCCACGTGATATTGGTGTGGCTGCCCGTGTTCATCTGATACCAGACTTCCTGCGGCTGGCCGGCGGCGTCTTTGAACTGCCCTTTCCAGACGACCACGAAGGCCTCGGCATTGCCGACTTCTTCCCGTTCCACAGGATCGCCCTGCGGCAGGTAGTCGCGGCTGACATGCCAGTAAACCAGGAAATCGGTCTCATTGATGGTCACCCTGGTCAGGTAGTACGCTGAGAGCGGTTTTGCATTCGCGCGGCTCTGGTTGAAGTTAAGGATTTTGTAAACATCCGACTCATCGCTAAATCTGAAGTTGTAATAGCCCACCGGGTCACGCGGAGGCGACGGGGGGCTCGACCCGTTCAGGTCCGGCTGGAGCTGGTAACCAACGGGCACCATGGTAGGCACCATGACTGGATACGGCACCTGGGCCTGCAGCTCGATGAGTGACTTCATCTCATCGGCCGTGGGAGTTCCGGATTTACTTTTCAGATTTGGATCCAGCTTGATGCCGGTTGCCACAGGTTGGGTTGTGGTCGTCCTGGGAGGAGTCGTAACGCCGCTGGAAGTAGTTCCCTCGGAACCATTGTCACCGCATCCCCAGAACACAGTCAGGGAAAGAATGGTTACCGTAACCACCATCAACCGGGCGGGAAGCGACAACTTGATTTCCATCTTATTCATGAGTCTTTTCTGCATATAAAGCATCCTTTCAGATCAAAGCCAAAAACGACTCTATCATAACAAAGAAAGCGGCGCATCGGCCGCTGCGCCAGCCGATCGAGCCGCTAAAAATATTCCAGAATAAAATCTGCCCAATTTGCTGAGATTCTGTTGGCTGCGGTCTTGCCTGACGCTATCCCAGGCGATAATATTCACCTCTCACCAACCTGCTGCAAGAGGAGGGGCTACGGCTGTTCCATCTCCCTTAGCCTGCGTCGACAGGCATGAAACGCCGGCCTCAGCCGCCGGCCAGAAGGCTGTCGAGGTCTCGTGCGATGCTTGTTTCTTTAGCATCAGAGGCCTCTGCTCCCTACCAAAAAATGATGCTTGCGCGACCTTCAGGTCGGCGCTGGGAAACTCCCGCTAAACGCTGGCAGAGCAGTTTTTCCGGATCAACTTTCTTTTTTGACGATCAGCACCGGGCAGGCAGCGTGCTGCACTACCTTGCTGCTGACGCTTCCCAGAAGCATGCCCTTGAACTCGCTCAGGCCACGGCTGCCCAGAACGATCAGGTCGGCGTTTTCCTTGCTGGCGATCTCCACAATGGCAGTGCCCAGCGATTCCGGAGGATAATCGACTTCCAGGACGGTCTTGACCTCTGCCTGCGTATCCTTGAATGCCTTCACTGCCTGATCCAGGACCTTCTCGGCCATCTCACGGTTGATTCCCTCAGTATCGACGTCGACAGTGCAGCCGGGGCAAAGATGGATGATCGTGACCTCGGAACTGCCGGCCATGCGCGCCAGACCGGCTGCGTGCTCTACCGCTAGTCCGGCCGTCTCGGAACCGTCAGTAGCTACCAGGATCTTGCTGAACATGCTACCTCCTAAAAAAGTTGTGACTTACTGATCAATAATGCTGCCAACGCGCTCAATCGAAACCTCGATCGTCTCATCATCAACGGTGAGAGCGTTCGAAAATACAGCCGCGGGGGGCTCTCCGGGCAGCTCCAGCTGCCGGCAAAGCGTCTCGGATCTCACAAACTGCTCGAATTCCTGGATGATCTCCATCAGCGCCGGGGACCCGTTGACCCACAAGGAAATAGTGTCTTCGATCTCGAGGCCTGCTTCCTTGCGCAGATTCTGGATCTTATGCACCAGTTCGCGGGCCAGGCCCTCACGCCGGAGTTCCTCGGTGACCCTGGTGCTGATCGCCACGGCCCGGTCTCCCTGCTGTTCGACGGAGTAACCTTCCTTCTCCACCTGCTCGACTATGATCTCTGCCAGTGTCAGCTGTTCATCGCGGCCGTTCACCGTAATGCCGATCCGTCCCTGAGTCTCGAGCACCTCCAGCGTGTGACCGGGATCCAGCGCGGCGATGGCCGCATCCACGGCCGGGCGCTGGGCGCCGAAACGGGGCCCCAGGAGCTTGAGATTGGGCTTGAGGACGGCACCTGCCAGCTCACTGGCGGCGCTGACGTAGGAGATTGACTTGACGTTGAGCTCATCAAGGACAAGGTGCTCCAGCCCTGATAAGGACTGCTGCTCTGTCTCAGAGGCGACCGTCACCACCTCTGCCAGCGGTTGCCGGGTCTTCACGGCGGCCTTGTTCCGCGCGGCGCGTCCCAGGTTGACGACCCGGCGCACGATATCCATGCGTTCGACGAGTTCACTGGCGGTGACTGCCGACTCCGGATAATCACACAGATGCACGCTCTCGGGCGCATCGGGATCAACCGAGCACACGAGGTTCCGATAGATCTCTTCAGCAATGAAAGGGGTATACGGGGCGAGCAGTTTTGCCACCGTGACCAGACACTCATGCAAGGTGAGATAGGCGCTGACCTTGTCGGCATCTTCCTCGCTCTTCCAGAAGCGGCGGCGGCTGCGACGAACATACCAGTTGGAAAGATCATCAACGAATTCCTGGATGAGCCTGCCGGAGTTGGTCACGTCGTAGCCATCCAGCCCGTCCCGGACACGCGAGATCAGCAGTTTCAGGCTCGACAGGATCCACCGGTCCATCAGTGGCCGGTCATCCTCAGGAACGGCTTCATGCCTGGTGGGATCGAATGAATCGATATTCGCGTACAAAACATAAAACGAGTAAGTGTTCCACAGCGTCAGCAGGAACTTGCGCACCACTTCATCGACGGCTTCGGGGAAGAAGCGGCGGGGGAACCAGGGGGAGCTGGCGGTAAACAGATACCAGCGGAAGGCGTCGGCGCCCTGTTTGTTCAGCACCAGCCATGGCTCCACGACATTGCCCTTGGATTTGCTCATCTTCTGCCCGTCTTTATCGAGTATGTGGCCCAGGCAGATGACGTTCTTATAACTGGACTTGCCGAACAGCAGCGTGCTGACCGCCATCAGGCTGTAGAACCAGCCACGGGTCTGGTCGATCGCCTCACAGATGAAATCCGCCGGGAAGCGTTGCTCGAACTTATCGAGGTTCTCAAAGGGATAATGCCACTGGGCCATCGGCATCGACCCGGAATCAAACCAGGCATCGATCACCTCCGTGACCCGGGTCATCTCCTCGCCGCACTCGGGGCATCTCAGTTTTACATCGTCGATGAACGGCCGGTGCAGGTCGAGGTCCTCGGTGAGCGGCGCGGTCGCCATCGACGCGAGTTCTTCCAGGCTGCCGATGCAATGTTCATGTCCCTGGCTACATCGCCAGACAGGGAGCGGCGTGCCCCAGTAGCGTTCCCGCGACAGGGCCCAGTCGATGTTGTTTTCCAGCCAGTTGCCGTAGCGGCCGTGCTTGATGTGCTCGGGATGCCAGTTGACCGCTTCGTTGGCCGCCAGCAGCTCGTCTTTCACCGCCGTGGTCTTGATATACCAGCTGGCTTTGGCGTAATAGATCAGTGGCGTGTCGCAGCGCCAGCAATGGGGATAGGAATGTTCGTAAGGAGCCTGGGAGAACAGGATGCCGCGTGAATGCAGCTCTTCGATGATGTCGGCGTCGGCGTCCTTGACGAAGCGCCCCGCCCAGGGGAGAACTTCAGCGATGAACGCCCCTTCCTCATTGACGGCGTTGATCACCGGCAGGGCGTTCTCGCGCGACACCTTGAGGTCGTCGGCGCCGAAAGCTGGCGCGATGTGGACTATCCCGGTTCCCTCACCCGCGGTCACAAAATCACCCGCGATGACAAAATGGGCCCTGCTGTCCGGTTTGATGAAGTCATACGGCGGCTGATAGGGAGTGCCCAGCAGCTCTTCGAATGGAACCTGCCGCACGATCTGCGCGCTCTCGCCCAATACCTGCTCTACCAGCGGCTCCGCCATGATCAGGCGTCCCGCGTCAGAGCGGGTTTCCACATAGGGGATGGCGGGGTTGATGGCGGCCGCCACATTGCTGATCAGAGTCCACGGAGTCGTGGTCCACACCAGCAGCGCCAACTCGGGATCGCTCACCAGCGGGAACCGCACAAAGATGGATGGCTCCTCAACGAGCTTGTATCCCTGGTCGACCTCGTGGCTGGAAAGCGCCGTGCCGCAACGCGAACAATAGGGCACAACCTTGTAATCGTGGAACAGGAGATCTTTCTTCCAGATCTCCTTGAGGATCCACCAGACGCTCTCTATATAGGTATTCTGCAGAGTGTAATACGCGTCGCCAGTGTCGATCCAGAAACCGATGCGCTCGGTGAGCTTTTCCCAGTCCTCCAGGTAGCGGTAGATGCTTTCGCGGCACAGCTGGTTGAACCTGGCGATGCCGACCTTCTCGATGTCCTGTTTGCCGCTGATGCCCAGCTGCTTCTCGACCTCGAGCTCCACTGGCAAGCCGTGGGTATCCCAGCCGGCTTTGCGGGGCACATGGTAACCGCACATGGTCCGGTAGCGGGGAAAGATGTCCTTGAAAATGCGTGAAAGAACGTGGTGGGAGCCGGGCTTGCCGTTGGCGGTCGGGGGGCCTTCAAAGAAGACGTACTCGGGACCGCCCTCACGGGTAGCCAGGCTCTTTTCGAAGATGCCGTGCTCCCGCCAGAAATCCAGGATGCCCTCTTCCATGGCCGGGAAGTCCACCCGGGCCGAGACTTTGCGGTAGATCTGTCCATGTTCATTCGCCATCCGACTCCGTGACAATATACGGGCAGAGACCGCCTTTATGCAAACAATGCTTAAGTTGGGAATACCCGGGCGATTCAGATATCATTTCCCAGTGTGAGTGCAAACAGGCCGACCATGAGCGCGAAACAGACCAGAGCGGTGGCGGTGTTCATCATTCTGCTGGGAATCGCAATCGCGGTTATCCTGATCGTCAGGGCTCAGGAACGAAGCAGCAGCGAGCCGGTGAACGGGAATAGGGACATCGCGACTACCGGACGGGTGCGCACTCTGGCTGAGGCCGGCAAGGCCGACTTCATCAGCATCATCCTCTATGAAGGCGCCAATCCGGCAGTTTCGTATATGGCCGGGTCCGGCACCGAGGAGTTTGATGCCCTGACTGAGGCCATGGAGCAGGCTGCTCCCGTGGCGGGCGGGTCAGACGAGACCTTCGCTGACTTGCTGGTGCTATCGTTTGGCCGCGGTGATACTTTGAACGTTGTTTATTCTACCCGGCGAAATCTGCTGATGGTTGAAGACCAGATGTACCAGCCTTCGGTCGATATGCAGCAGATCATCGACCAGGTACAGATCAGGACCGATGAGCCCAACTGACAAAAAGTGACGATTTATCTCGACAATGCCGCCAGCTCCTGTCCCAAGCCCGAAGAGGTCATGGGAGCCATGGATCGCTGCCTGCGGGAATTCTGCGCCAACCCAGGCCGCGGCGCCCATAAAAAAGCAGTCGCGGCCGCCCGGATGATCTTTCAGGCTCGGGAGTCAGCTGCGGCGTTTTTGGGAATCTCCGATAGCGCCAACCTGATATTCACCCAGAACGCCACGGACGCGCTCAACATCGCGATGTACGGTTTGCTGGAGCCAGGAGACCACGTGGTGACAACGGCTGTCGAGCATAATGCCGTCATCCGGCCGCTGATGGCACTCGGATCGGCCGGGGTCGAAGTCGATCTGGTGCGGGCTGGCAGCGACGGCATCGTCGAGCCGGACGAGATCATCAAGGCCCTGAAGGCCGATACGAAGCTGGTCGTCATGGGGCACGGTTCCAATGTCACCGGGGCGATACAGCCGGTCGAGGAGTTAGCCAGGCGCCTGGCCGAAAACGCAGTACCCTTGCTGGTCGATGCGGCGCAGAGCGCGGGCAGCATTCCCTATGACATGGAAGCGTCGCCGATTGCGATGCTGGCCTGTACTGGCCATAAAAGCCTGATGGGTCCCCAGGGCGTCGGGCTGCTTTACATCAGGCCGGATATCGACCTGCGCTCCATGCGGCAGGGCGGCACCGGCACACATTCCACGGAGCCGCAGGATCTGCTTGCCCGGCCGGATCGCTACGAAGCCGGGACATATAACACCCCCGGCATCGCTGGCCTGGGAGCCGGCATTGATTACGTCAGCCACAGCGGTGTAGAGAAACTTGCGGCCCATAAAAATGGTCTGGTGCAGGCTCTGATTGCTGGCCTGGCCGACATCAGCGGTGTCGACCTCTACGGTCCGGCTGCCGGCCAGCCGCGTTTTCCGCTGATCTGCTTCAATGTCAAACAGCTGGCGCCGGCTGAGGTCGCCGGCAAGCTCGACCGGGATTATGATGTGGCCTCACGCGGCGGACTGCACTGTGCTCCGGGCGCGCATGAAGCTATGGGCACGGGTGGCCGGGGCGCCGTCAGGCTGAGCGTCGGCCCATTCAATATTATGTCGGATATCGATGCCGCGATCAGGGCCGTCACCGAGATCGCCACGGGGGCATGACTGCTTTGAAAGAAAATGACAGGCCATTACCGAACTGCGCCGCGTTAGCCATCGGGACGGTGCCGCATCAGGATGCCGCGGAGGCCGTGGACTTTATGTTCAAGTACAAAGCCGAATGCCCTACCTGGCCGCAGCTGCCTCAGGCTGATTTCCGTGAGAGCATGTATATTCAATACATGGAAGGGATGCCCGCTGCGGTGATCGATGAACCCGGCAGGCGTTCGTACTTCGATGTGCAAAGAGCGCCAGAGGAGATGGCTGATTTTTATGAGCGCTTCCTGGCGGGAGAGATTGAATTCTGCGGGATAGGGCCTCAGTTCGCCCGCGGGTTCCACGAGTTCATGCAGCGCCAGCTGCCCGCGGAGGCCAGATTCATCAAGGGGCAGGTGACCGGCCCTTCCAGCTTCGGTCTGACCGTTACCGATAGCGAGGGCAAGCCGATCCTCTACCACACTGACCTGTTCGAAGCGATTGTCGCTGCCCTGGCGCTGAAAGGACGCTGGCAAGTGGAGCGTTTTCAGGCCAAGACGCCTGGACTCACTCCGGTGATCTTTTACGACGAGCCATACCTGACACAGGTGGGCTCCGCACTGATCAGCCTGCCGCCGGAGAACGTCGCCACATGGCTCAACCAGTGTTTTGCCGGTATCGACGGGTTCACCGGAACGCATGTTTGCGGAGGCACGGATTGGGGGCTGCTGGCAGGGACGCAGGTCGACATCCTGCATTTTGACGCTGCTGATCATGCGCAGGAATTTTTCCTGTACGAAAAAGAGATCGCGGCATTCATGGAGCGGGGAGGCATGCTGGCCTGGGGGATGATCCCCAATCACGAAGGGGCGCTGGGCAGGAACGCCGCCGGACTCGCCGAAGAAGTGCTGCGGGGCGCCGAGAAGGTCGCTGGTTTCGGACCGGCCGGGCTCAGCGCCGGTGATGTACTGCAACGCTCCTTTGTCTCGGAGGCCTGCGGCACCGGCTCATTGACTCTGGAGCTTGCGGAGCATTGTTTTTCGCTGACCAGGGATCTCTCGGATGTGCTGCGGGCACAGATATGTTAAGCTTACCGGCGTTCGGGGAAAGTGTTGGTATCGTACCCGCGAGGGCGTGAGTTTCCCCGGTGCGGAACGACCCAGGTGAATGAAATGAGCGTTACGGAAAACAGGTTATATGCGCGCGGCCGCCGGGCCGCCAAGCAATTCGGCAAGTATTGCCTGGTCGGTGTGACCGGTTTTGCGGTCAACCTCATCATCTACAGCATGCTGCTCGAGCATGTCCACATGCACTATCTGGTCGGCGCCACGATTTCCTTTGCGGTCGCTGTCACCAATAATTTCGTCCTTAATAAATACTGGACCTTTGGCAATCCCCAGGGAGATCTGTTCACGCAGGCCGGCCGCTTTCTGATCGTCAGCATCACCAGTCTGGCGCTCAACCTGGCGTTTTTGCACACCCTGATCGAGGTCTACAATGTCAATAACAAGATCTCGGCGCAGGCGGTCGCCATCGCCCTGGTCACCGCTCTCAATTTTCTCGGAAACAAATTGTGGAGTTTTCGTCAGTCCACAACCTGATCCGACCGCTATCCGGCCGGCCTCCTCGGTGAAGATCCACCGCCGGCGCATCATCTTTCTGCTGGGCATGGTAGCTGCACTTTTGCCGATATTCGGTGGATATGGATCTGCAGCCGCCGCCCAAGGCCTTGATCCCACGGTTTCCGAGCCGCCACTCGTTGACAGGACCACCATTTCCGGCGACCCCAGGCTTACGGAAGCCACCGTAAAACAGAAAGCGGCTCGCATTCCCGGAGTGGCCTCGGTACTAGAGGATCATCCGGAACTGGAACTGCACGTCACTTTCGCAAGCGAACGACGGGTCTGGACTATCTTCTGGACGCTGCCCAACAACTTCCGCCACCTGCTTACCGTTGATATCGATGACAGCGATGGCACGATCCTGTTCACAAACATCGAATCTGAGGCATATTTCGATCCGATCCCGGCAATGAGCGAACAGGACGCGATCGACCTGGCCGGCTCCCAGTTCCGGGTGCAGGATGAGATCGCGGGGAAGGAAGTCAGCTCCAGCGCCGACTATGGCACGGATCTGACCTGGACGGTCAGCTACATGGAGAACGGCAATGATGTAGCTCAGGTGCTGATCGATGATGACACTGGCGCCGTGAACGAGATCAGGACCGGACCACAGGTCCTCTGGCAGATGGCCCGCGGCTACGATGGCGCTTTCGGCCGTATCGTCAATAAGGCCTATGTCTGGTTGCCCCTTTGCCTGCTATTCCTGCTGCCGTTCTTCAATTTCCGCAAGCCCTTCCGGCTGCTGCACCTGGATCTGATCGTTTTGCTTTCTTTCACAGTCTCTCACTATTATTTTAATCGCGGCGAGATCTTCACCTCGGTGCCGCTTGCCTATCCACCACTTGTCTACCTGTTTATCAGGCTGGCCTGGATTGGGTTCAGGCGGCGGCGACGGCAGTCGCCGTCGCGCCTGCCGCAGGTGAACTTCGGGCCGAAGCTGATGCTCGCGGGCTTGATCGTGATCGTCGTATTCAGGCTGGTGATCAACATCGCGGATTCCAATGTGGTCGACGTGGGGTACTCCGGCGTGATCGGGGCCAATCTGATCCAGGACGGCAGGACGCCATACGGCAACATGCCTGCCGATGACGGTAACGGCGACACCTATGGACCGCTGAACTACCTGGTTTATGTTCCCTTCGAGCGGGTGCTGAACTGGTCTGGGGGTTGGGACGATCTGCCAGCCGCGCATGCCACGGCCATCTTTTTCGACCTGGTGGCGATGGCGGGCATGTATGCCGCCGGACGCAGGCTGATGCCCGGCCGGCCACAGGAAGGCAACCGGTTGGGCCTGGCGCTGGCATACGGCTGGGCTGCTTTTCCATATACCACCTTCGTTCTAAGCTGCAATGTCAACGATGGCATCGTCGCCGCCTTCCTGATCTGGGGACTGGTTTTCATCCGCTCAGCTCCAGTGGCTGGCCTGATATTGGGCCTGGCCACGCAGATTAAGTTCTTTCCCGCGATGCTGGTCCCGTTATGGGCATCGTTCCCCCGGGCGCTGTTTGGATGGGGGCGCAGACTGCTGTTCATCGCCGGATTTGGAGTGGCGATCCTGGTCACGTTGCCGGTGATCTTCATGGGCGAGGGATCGTTCCATACCTTTTGGGACCGCTCGATCGCCTGGCAGATCGGCCGCGATTCGCCGTTCAGCATCTGGGGTCAACATCAGGATGCGCTTGCGGGTCTGCAACGGGTAGGGCATTATCTGCTTGCCGCTGTGGCGGTGCTGGTATACTTCCTGCCGCTGAAAAAGACCATGGCGGGTGTGGCGGCGATGTCCGCGATGCTGGTCATCGGCTTTCAGCTGCTGCAAACGCATTGGTTTTATCTCTACATACCGTGGTTCTTTCCGCTGGCTTTCATCGCTATTATGGTGACCGGACCGGCGGCTAAAATCGAAAGGAGCTGGAACGCGGATAATGGAACTAATCTTCAGACGGGCGACTGACCGCTTCGGCGCATATTCTGTCAGCCGCCAGCGGCTGTTGGTCGTGTCCGGCTTCCTGCTGATCCAGATCTTTCTCTGGGCGGTAGTGCTGCAGGTGCTCTGGTACCGCGACCGCTCGATCACCGATGTGCCCGTTTACTATGACTATGCGGCGCGGATCGCCCGGGGAATGATCCCGTACGGGGACTTCTCTTCCGAGTACCCACCGGTGGCCATGCTCCTGTTCACCTTGCCGCGGCTGCTGTCGGGGTCGGGTTACGGAGCCTTCGCCTTCTGGTTTGAGACGGAGATGCTCACATTTAGTTGCGGCAACATCATCCTGATCTCGGTGCTGGCCTGGCGTCGCTGGCATCACATCGGTAACCTGGCCGGCGCCCTGGCGCTCTACACATTTTTTATCCTGGCACTGGGAGCTATCGTCACCCTGCGCTTCGATCTGGCGGCGGCTTTTATCATTCTAGCGTCGATCACCTGCTACCTCACAGACCGGAGACTTTTTGCCTGGATCCTCCTCGGAGTGGGACTGATGACCAAGGTGGTGCCGATCCTCGTGGCGCCGCTGTTTCTGGCGCTCCACTGGCAGCGCCGCGAGCTGCGGGAAATGATCATCGGCCCGCTGGCGGCGCTGGGGACGGTGGCCCTGATCGCGCTGCCCTTCCTGATGGTTTCGCCTTCGGGCCTGGCGGGGGCGTTCCTGTATCACGCGGAACGACCGCTGCAGATCGAGAGCAGCTGGGCCTCGCCTTTGCTCGTGCTTCATAGCCTCGGCCTGCAGGCAGTGAGCATCATGAATTCCTACGGATCGCACAATGTCTTTGGATACGGCGCCGGCACCCTGGCGCTAATCTCCGGTCCGGTGACCGCCTTGTTGCTGGCGGTTGGTTATTTGATGTTCAGGAAGAAGACTGACATATGCCGTGTGAGTGGCGGACAGCGGCTCGCGAAGTTGTGCACTCAGGACCTGCTGATCAGATACACGGCCTTCGCCATCGGCATGTTCATCGTCGGCGGCAAGGTCCTGTCACCTCAGTTTCTCATCTGGCTGTTACCCTTGATACCGCTGGTGGAAGGTGAGGACCGGCGTCTGGTACTGTCGATGTTTACCGCGGTATTGCTACTGACGCAGTGGGAGTTCCCGACGCACTACTGGAGCCTTTATACGCTGGCCACGCACATGGTGATGACGGTCGCGCTCAGAAACCTCGTGCTGGCAGCGCTGGTGGCGGTGCTGGTTATTGGCGGATGGCGGGCATCTGCACCCGGTCGATCGTGATAGCGCGGCCGGCGTCGTCAGCCTCCACCAGCACGCCTTCGATCCAGACATCCTGATCCGCGACCTCGAACTTGACCGGCATCTGGGTCAGGAACCGTTTCAGGATGATGTCTTTCTGAACCCCGATGACGGAATCCCTCGGACCTGTCATACCGGCGTCCGAGATGTAGGCGGTCCCTCCTGGAAGGATCTTCTCATCGGCGGTCATCACATGCGTGTGGGTGCCGATCACCGCGGTGACGCGGCCATCCAGGTGCCAGCCCAGCGCGACTTTTTCACTGGTGGCTTCCGCGTGCATGTCGACCAGGATATGATCGACGCCGGCCGGCAGCTCCGCCAGCACCGGGTCGATAGTTTGAAATGCTCCGAGGGGAGCGCCTATGTAAAGATTGCCGGAAAGGTTCACGACCGCCAGGCGGGCGCCATCCCTCTCCACAACCGTCCAGCCCCGGCCCGGATTGATCGGCAGATAATTGGCGGGCCGGATGACGCGGTTGCTCTCATTCAGGAACGGGAAGACTTCTTTTTGTTTCCAGACATGGTTGCCGGTAGTGATGATATCGACTCCCGCTTCCAGGAGCTTGCGGCAGATCTTGCTGGTGATGCCGGCGCCGGCAGCGGCATTTTCCGCATTGGCGACGATGAAATCAGGCAGGTATTGCTCACGGAGGTCCGGCAACCTGTCAATGAGGGCAACGCGGCCCGGACGCCCGAATATGTCGCTGATAAAAAGGATTCGCATGGCTCGAGTATATCAAAAGCCGTCACGGCGCCTGACAGCGCCGGGTACTGGCCGGCAGATGGTGGCACTCGTATGCCGGCCGGTATATCATGCGCACTTAGATGAAGATCGTCATCACAGGTGGAGCGGGATACATCGGCAGCATTGTGTCGGAGATGTGCGTGGAGTCAGGGGACGACGTCGTGATCTTCGACAACCTCTCAACGGGCCACCGGGAATCCGTGCACCAGGATGCCCGTCTTGTTGTTGGTGACGTAGCTGATGCGGCGTTGCTCGCGCGCACCTTTCAGGAGCAGGGCACGGAAGCAGTCATCCACATGGCCGGGTTCATCGAGGCGGGCGAATCGATGCAGAATCCTGGTAAGTATTTCCTCAATAATTCCTGCCGGCCGCTCGGCCTGCTGGATGCGATGCACGCCAGCGGCGTCAGCAAGATCCTCTTCTCCTCCACAGCCGCGATATTCGGCGAGCCGGAGGAGGACCTGATCGACGAACAGCATACTCTGGCGCCCACCAATGCCTACGGAGAATCCAAACTGGTATTCGAGCGGATGCTGGACTGGTATGACAGCATTTACGGCATCAAGCATGCGGCCCTGCGGTACTTCAATGCCGCGGGAGCCTCCGCATCATGGGGTGAGGACCACCGGCCGGAGAGTCATCTCATCCCTCTGGTGTTAAAAGCAGCACTGGGGCAGCGTCCGGGTGTGGAGATCTATGGCACGGACTATCCGACTCCCGACGGCACTTGCGTGCGCGACTATATTCATGTGCGCGATCTGGCCCAGGCGCATCTGCTGGCGCTGCGCCATCTGGGTCAGCAGAGCATCCACTACAATCTGGGGAACGGAACGGGATATTCCGTGCGGGAGGTCATCGACACCGCCCGCGAGGTCACCGGCATCGATTTCGCCGTGAGGGAGACCGGACGCCGCGAAGGCGATCCGGCGATACTGGTCGCCAGCTCCCAGGCCATCTCGCAGGATCTCGGATGGCAACCCGAGCATCCGGCCCTTAAGGATATTGTGGCCAGCGCCTGGAAATGGCATCAAAACCATCCTTCAGGTTATGGGCCGGAAGCTTCTTAGCACATTTATTGCCGTACTTGCAGCCGCAATCATGCTGGCTGGCTGCGCCAGCGATTCCGGCACAGGCACCGGGACCACTGGCAGCACTGATGCCACGATTCCAGAGACATCTGTAAATGCATCAACCGATGCCGCGACCGGCACCACGCCTTCTGCGGGTTATACGTTTGCCGTCTGCGGAGACAACCGCATTGAAGGGATCAACAACGGCGTGCTGGGACGCATCATCGCATCAGCCAAGAGCCGGGGGGCCGCCTTCATGGTAGACACCGGCGATGTCACGACAAGCGGATCCCGCCAGCAACTCGAGACCTTCCGGCAATATACGGAAGCCGAGGGGCTTACTTTTCATAGCGTTCCCGGCAATCATGATGTAGGCAGCGGCGGAGTCAGCGATGCCTGGGATGAAATCATCGGTCCGCTCTACTACAGCTTTGATTACCAAGGCGATCATTTCGTGGTCGTCGACAACGCCGACGATGCGACCGGCATCAGCGAAGCACAGATGCAGTGGTATACGGCGGATCTCGACGCCCACGCCAGCGATCCGCGGACCTTCGTCTTCGCTCATATCCCTGTAGCCGATCCGGGGCTCGAATCCGGTCATGCTACCGGGGAAAAGGGGCAGACTGGTCTGGAATCCGGCAAGCAGATGATCGATGAAGCCAGTCGGGCACATACAGCCGCCTTCTTCTTTGGCCATGTGCATGCCTATCTGCAGTACCAGCTCGATAACATTCCAGCTTATGTCACCGGAGGGGCCGGCGCACCGCTGGTCCTGCCTTCAGCAGCCGGCGGGTATTACCACTACCTGCTGGTCACAGTGGGCGCCAGCGGAGTCAACGTCGAGGTCGTGCGTGTGTAGGCTGCATCTGCCTATCTGATGTAGCCCATGGCGGTGGCCAGTCGCTCGTGCCGGCGGGAAAGTACAGGGTAGCCGAGTTTATCCAAGGATCGTGACAGGCAGTAATGCGCGTAGCTATTCGTCGGATAAAGATCGATTACCGTCTGGAATTCCCGGGCAGCCCGCACGTAACGCCCCGAATCGAAACAGGCCCGGCCCAGCGCCTCATGGATCGAAGACCGCCCCGGTTCCTGCTTCAGGGCCCGTTCCAGCACGACGGCTGCTTGCGCCGGATTGCCCGTATTTAGCAGCTCCTCGCCGCGTCTGAGCAGTTCATATGCTGTCTCGTTGTTCATGGTATTCAAGAGGAATTCGGGTATCGGTGCCTAATCTCATTTTAGCTTAATCCGCCATATTCGGATATGCGCGGGAAGCCTGACTCCGCTAGACTATTACCCGCGAACCTGGAACCGGGAGCAAATATGCTAGACATAAAACGGCTGCGCAACGAGCCGGACGAAGTCAGAACCGCCCTGGAGCGGCGCGGTATCGCGGCGCCCCTGGACGCCTTTATCGAGCTGGACAAAAAGCGCCGGCAGATGATCGTCGAGGCCGAGGAGAAGAAAGGGCTCAGGAATAAGGTATCCGAGGAGATCGCAGCCGCGAAGCAGGCTGGTGAAGACGCCTCCGCCCGGATCGAGGCGATGAAGAAAGTGGGGGAGGAGATCAAGGTCCTGGACAACCTCCTGCGCGACGCCGAGCGTGAGCTCGACGACATCGTGCTCGAGCTGCCCAACACCCCTTTCGATGATGTGCCCGACGGCCCTGACGAGTCTGCCAATGTCGAGCTGCGCAAGTGGGGCGAGCCGCGCAGCTTCGCTTTCCCGGCCAAGCCACACTGGGATCTGGGCGCCGAACTGGGCATCATCGATCAGGAACGGGGCGCCAAGGTCGCGGAGTCCCGCTTTACGCTGCTGAAAGGCGCGGGAGCCAGACTCGAACGGGCGATCATCAATTTCTTTCTCAACCTGCACACGGGCGAGCATGGTTATACGGAGCTGTGGCCGCCTATTCTGGTGAACAGCGACAGCATGAGAGGCACCGGGCAGCTCTCCAAGTTCGCCCAGCAGGAAATGTACAAGCTGCGGGATGATGACCTGTACCTGAACCCGACTGCCGAGGTACCGGTTACCAACATTTACCGTGATGAAGTTCTCAGCGTTGATGACCTGCCGATCCATGTTACAGCTTACCTTCCCAGTTTCCGCCGTGAGGCGGGCGCTGCCGGACGCGACACCCGGGGGCTCATCCGGCAGCATCAGTTCAACAAGGTCGAGCTGGTGAAATTCGTGGAGCCGGAGGGATCCGCCGGGGAGCTGGAGAAGCTGACCGATAATGCGGAGGAAGTATTAAGACGACTCGAGCTGCCCTACCGCACGATCGCCCTGTGCACGGGCGATCTTGGTTTTGCTTCTGCGAAGACTTATGACATCGAAGTGTGGTTGCCATCTTACGACAGTTACAAGGAGATCTCTTCGTGTTCGAACTACCGGGATTTTCAGTCGCGAAGGCTCAACATCCGCTACCGCCCGCCCGGCGGCGGCAAACCGCGTTTCATCCATACCCTGAACGGCAGCGGCCTGGCGGTCGGGCGCACCTTCGCCGCCATTATCGAAAACTATCAGAATGAGGATGGTTCCATCACCGTTCCCGAGGCGTTGCGCCACTATATGGGGATGGACGTCATCCGCTGACCGGTCCAGCCTGTCAGCGTGAGCGCAGAGGCATCGTTGACGTTGGGCAACTCCCGTCGAATCGAGTAAGATATCTCGGGTATGCACCCCGTTACCCGCGGAGGGGTGGCGGAGCCTGGTTGAACGCACCGGTCTTGAAAACCGGCAGGGGCGCAAGTCCCTCGCGAGTTCGAATCTCGCCCCCTCCGCCAGAACTTTTTTTGCGTCAAGCCCTGGCTGTCAAAGGATATCGCACGTATGTTAACCTTGTGGCAGTCCGAGTAACACAATGTAATGCCGCACTCCATGCCAGAGACTGACACCCGCAATACCACTTCCTACATCAAGGGCGTAGCCATCCTGTGCGTCATTTCCGCCCACTACATCAGCAACTACGCTTTCAATTTCTACATGAAGTGGCTGACGGAATATGCGGTCACCATTATCTCCGTCTTTTTTGTGATCAGCGGATACGGCATCTACTACTCACTCGAGCGCCGGTTCCAAAAGCAAGGCGCCCGCACCGGACGCGTGCTCCTCAGGTTTGCCTATGACCGCGCCATCGGTTTTTATCCACTATATTGGGGCGCTCTGATTACAATCGGCATCTTTATGCCGGGATTCGGCAACTACGATAACTATTTTCCGCACGACTTCACCACGGTGTTGATGTGGCTGGGGATACCGGTGGTGCGCTTCTTCGCCTTCTGGTTTCTGACCTCGATTCTGCAATGTTACTATGTGGCCCCGCTGCTGTTTTTCGTCCTCAAAAAGTACGGCTTGGCGATTTACGCGGCGCTGGCCCTGGCGATTCTAATAGGGACGCTGGGCGTTACCAGCATCTTCGCCTTCAATCTGTTCGGGCGCCTGCACCTGCCAGTGATCGACCAACCGCTGGTTTTCTTCTACAAAGGATATTTTCTCGGCAATATCGTGCTGTTTACCTTTGGCATGATGATCGTGCCGCTATCTAAAGTGATGGGGAAGTGGCTGAAAGGCTGGCCGCAGCTCATTGCTTCATTCGTTTTATTTGCAGCACTCATCTACGGGCTGAGGTTCCCCGATACACTTATCTTTCGCTCATCGTTTTATTTTATGCCGCTGTTTCTGATCAGCTCCGCCCTTTTCTGCATGACGGCCATTGTCACCAATCCACGGCTTCCCTTCAGTTTCTTCTTTGCCCCCATGGGTCGGCATTCCTATACGGTCTACCTGTACCATTATCAGTTCATGGCGCTGCTGGCTTATCTGGGTCTCATCAGCAAGGGCATCATCGACGGCATCACTGACGGCTGGTGGATCGGGAACCTGGTGGCTCTAGCGGCGGTGCCGCTGCTGTTGATCATCTGCGCCGGCCTCGATCGGGCGGATAGCCTTCTCAGGTGGCGGGTTAACCGCTACATGGATCGCAAGCTGCCGGCCATATGATTGAACCCGCACCGGCGCTGCCCCTCTACACCATCCGCGAAAGTCCGCGGGCGCGACAGGTGCGCCTGACCGTAACCAGTGCCGAGGGCCTGATCGTCATCGTGCCGCGCCGGTTCAATCTGGAGCGGCTCCCCGGAATACTGGCAGAGAAGAGCGACTGGATCGAATCAGCGCTGCAGTGGGCTGATGAGCAGCGTCAGATGGAACGGCGGCGGCGGCGGACTAAACCGCCCCAGGTCATCTTCCTGCAGGCGATCGGTCAGTCCTGGGACGTCGAGTATCGTCCGACCGACGGCACCCGCGCGATCGTCACGGAACTCAAAGATGATGTGCTGAGTGTTTCCGGGTGCATCCACGATCCGCAGACCGCCATGGAAGCTCTGAGACGCTGGCTGTCGCGCTCAGCCAGGCGAGGACTGTTGCCCGTCCTGACACGGGCGAGCCAGGAGACGGGCTTGCCATTTGCGAAAGTAAAGATAGGCAATCAAAGGACGTTATGGGCCAGTTGTTCACCGGCGCATACGATCAGCCTGAATCGTAATATGCTTTTTTTGCCAGAGAGGCTGGTCAGGTATCTGATGGTGCACGAGCTCTGTCACACTGTCCAGCTGAATCACTCACGGCGATTCTGGTCGCTGGTGGCGGCGTTCGAGCCTGATTACCGGCGTCTGGATACAGAGCTCAAGCAGGCCGGCCGCTTTGTTCCTGCCTGGGCGGGCTGGCGGGCGTAGCCGGTTGTTCGCCATGTTCACATAATATTTTGTTGCCGCTGACGCTGAACATCCGGGCCGTATCAAATCCTCAAAAAGTTCCTGTAAATCGCAGCAGTATCACCGCCTGATGTACCTGATAAGAAAGACTAATAGATTGCGGCGGTCTGGGGGTTGAAAGATTCCAGCTCCGGGTTATAGAATACCTGCGCTGGTATCCGTATAGATGTGCGCTTCCGGGCCGGACAGGGCCGCATAAGGAGATCGCGCTCATACGATTGCGCCAGCAGCCGCCTTTACAGGGCGGTTGTTTTTCCCGGAAGACCACATCTCCGGGATGGGGGTGGCGGCAGATGGCATCACACACGAGCGATACGCCAAGCTGGATTTAAAAGGCGCATCAGCACAGGAAAGCCACGCGGAACGCCTGCAGAGACACCAGCGTCATTCGCGTTTCAGACTTTTAGCAGCGATCAGAGGATAGCCGTTTTGGGGCCGGGTAAAACCCGGTCATTGAGGGCTGCCGGAGGAACATGTGGATAACATGTTGAGCACTTCGGTGAATAAGTTGATAACCAAACTGAACCGACGGAGGCAAGTGTGAGATTAGTTCTGTTAGGCGCTCCGGGAGCCGGCAAAGGCACCCAGGCAAAACTCCTTATCGAAAAATGTAACACGCCGCAGATTTCCACTGGAGACCTGCTGCGCGCGGCCGTCGCTGCCGAAAGCGAGCTGGGCAAGGCAGCCAAGTCGGTCATGGAAAAGGGCGAACTCGTACCGGATAGCGTCGTGCTCGGTATGGTCGAGGAAAGGCTCGGCCAGGACGACTGCGAGGCTGGCTACATTCTCGACGGCTTTCCCCGCAATACCGCGCAGGCAGAAGCGCTCGACGCCATGCTGGCGGATCTCGACATGGCTCTGGACGCCGCCCTGCTGATAGATGTTCCCCGCGAGATCCTCATGCAGCGGCTCACCGGCCGCCGCACCTGCACGGATTGCGGCCAGATGTACAACATTTACTTTGAGGAAAGCGCTCCTGCAGAGGAAGGCAAATGCGACAAATGCGGCGGCGGGCTCTTCCAGCGCGATGATGACACGGAAGAAACCATCAGCAAGCGCCTGGAGGTCTACGATTCACAGACCGCGCCTCTGGTTGATTATTACACCGGCAAAGGGATCATCAAGAGCATCATGAGCACCGGCAGCATCGATGAGAACTTCGCCAATGTCTGTCAGGCGCTGGGAGTCTGACAAAACAGCAGAAACAGGAATTTCAAGCAGCCAAAAAATCTGAGGAGGACATGGCATGGCACTGGTAAACCCACATGGAAAAGACAAGGTCCTGAAACCGCTTTTGCTAACGGGGGCCGAGCTGGAGGCCGAGAAGGCCAAGGCGGCAACGCTCAATCAGGTGAGGATCTCCTCCCGCGAGGTCGGTGATCTGATCATGATGGGCATCGGCGGCTTTACTCCGCTCGAGGGCTTCATGACCAAGGCTGACTGGCAGGGCGTCTGCGATAACTTCACCATGGCGGACGGCACTTTCTGGCCCATTCCCATCACCGTTTCCACCACCGAAGGCCAGGCCAACGAGATCAAGGACGGCGAGGAAATCGCGCTGGTTTCCGAGGAGAGCGGCGAAGTCATGGCCACCATGACCGTCACCGAGAAGTACACGATCGACAAAGAGCACGAGTGCCAGACTGTTTACACCACGACCGACATCGAGCATCCCGGCGTGGCCATGGTCATGAACCAGGAAGCTGTTAACCTGGCGGGACCGGTCAAGGTCCTTTCCCAGGGTGAGTTCCCCACGGAATATCCCGAGATCTACCTGACGCCGGCCCAGTCGCGCGCCATCTTCGAGGAGAAGGGCTGGAACACGGTGGCAGCTTTCCAGACCAGGAACCCGATGCACCGCTCGCATGAGTATCTGGCCAAGATCGCTATCGAGACCTGTGATGGCGTGTTCATCCACATGCTGCTCGGCAAACTGAAGCCCGGCGACATCCCTTCGGACGTCCGCCAGCAGGCGATCGACACCCTGATCGAGGATTATTTCGTCAAGGACACCTGCACCGTGGGCGGTTATCCGCTCGACATGCGATATGCCGGTCCGCGCGAGGCTCTGCTACATGCCCTCTTCCGCCAGAACTATGGTTGCAGCCATTTGATCGTCGGCCGTGACCATGCCGGCGTCGGCGATTATTACGGCCCCTTCGACGCCCATCACATCTTCGACAAGATCCCGGCCGGCGCCCTGGAGACCCTGCCGCTCAAGATCGACTGGACCTTCTACTGCACCAAGTGCGACGGCATGGCTTCCATGCGCACCTGTCCGCACGGCAAGGAAGACCGGATGCTGCTTTCCGGCACCAAACTCCGCAAGATGCTCTCCGAGGGCGACGATGTGCCTGACCACTTCAGCCGCCCGGAAGTATTGACCATCCTGCGCGCCTACTACGAAGGCCTCACCGAGAAGGTTGAGATCAAGACCCATAAGTACTCGGAAGGGGTTTAACGAGGCAGCCGGCCTTTGACCGCCGGCCATGCGAAATAGTAAAAGAGCGATCCCGAGAGAGGGGGTGCAGGACACCGTTAAATAACCATTGGAAGCTTGTATTACCAACGTCAAGGAGGTAAGAAACGAAATGCCTAGTTTCGTAATGACAGAAAAGTGCGATGGCTGCAAGGGTCAGGACAAGACCGCTTGCATGTACATCTGCCCTCACGACCTGATGATCCTGGATAAAGAGCGGATGAAGGCGTACAATCAGGAGCCCGAGCAGTGCTGGGAGTGCTACAACTGCGTGAAGATCTGCCCGCAGCAGGCCATTGAGGTCCGCGCGTATGCCGACTTCGCGCCGCTGGGCGCTTCTGTGATCCCGATGCGCGGCACCGACTCCATCATGTGGACTGTCAAGTTCCGCAACGGCACGCTCAAGCGCTTCAAGTTCCCCATCAATCTGCGCCCGGAAGGCATCACCGACCCGTATGCCGGTATGCCCGAGCCCAACTATGACGATATCAAGAAGCCTGGCTTCTTCAATCTGTCTATTTAAGAGAAGGAGGCGTAAACAGTGGAAGCAGAAAAGAATGAATTCCGGTTTATAGAGAAGCCGGCTGTTGAGGAAGTCGATTGCGACGTCCTTATTCTCGGTGGTGGCATGTCCGGCGCCGGCGCTGCCTTCGAGGCCTGCCGTTGGGCAACCCCGAAGAACCTAAAGGTTGTTTTAGTCGACAAGGCTGCTATCGAGCGCTCCGGCGCCGTAGCGCAGGGCCTGTCCGCCATTAACACCTACATGGGAGACAACGATCCCAAGGACTATGTCCGCATGGTCCGCGCCGACCTGATGGGTATTATCCGCGAGGACCTCGTTCTCGACCTCGGCCGCGTTGTGGATGACAGCGTGCATCTCTTCGAAGATTGGGGACTCCCGATCTGGAAGAAAGACGCCGAGGGTCATTCCATGGACGGTTTCCAGGCTCGTGATGCTGGTGCGGTATCCCTGCGTGACGGCGGCACCCCCGTTCGTTCCGGCAAGTGGCAGATCATGATCAACGGTGAGTCCTACAAGGCCATCGTCGGTGAGGTCGCCAAGAAGTCGCTCGAGTACAACGCCGCCGCTACCGGCATGGAGCAGAACCTGTATGAGCGCGTCTTCTGCACCCGCCTGCTCATGGACTCCAACGAGCCTAACCGTGTCGCTGGCGCCATCGGCTTCAGCGTTCGTGAGAACAAAGTGTTCGTCTTCAAGGCCAATGCCGTGCTGAACGGCTCCGGCGGTGCTGTCAACGTCTTCCGGCCGCGGTCGGTGGGCGAGGGTCTCGGCCGCGCCTGGTTCCCGGTATGGAACTCTGGTTCCGGCTATGCCATGGGCGCCCAGGCTGGTGCTGAGCTGACCCTGATGGAAAACCGTTTCGTCCCGATGCGCTTCAAGGATGGTTACGGTCCGGTCGGCGCGTGGTTCCTGTTCTTCAAAGCCCAGGCGACCAATGCTCAGGGTGAGGACTACTGCCTTAAGCACGCTGACACGATTCACGAGATGTTCGCTCCGTATGATGAGCCGATGGGTACCGCTCTGCGTAACCACGCGGCCATGATTGAGATGAAGGCTGGTAACGGTCCCATCATGATGCATACGGATAAGGCCATGGCCAAGCTGTCCCAGACCATGGATGAGAAGGCCCTCAAGCACCTCGAGGCTGAGGCTTGGGAAGACTTCCTCGATATGACCATCGGCCAGGCCGGCCTGTGGGCTGCCAACGACGTCGATCCGCGCGAGGTTCCGTCAGAGCTCATGCCGTCCGAGCCGTATCTGCTGGGCTCTCACGCTGGTTGCGCTGGCTTCTGGGTAAGCGGCCCTGGCGACATTGAAGGCGCACCCGCCGAGTGGTCATGGGGTTACAACCGTATGTCCACCGTCAACGGTCTGTTCATGTCAGGTGACGTGGTCGGAGCTTCCGGTCACAAGTTCTCCTCCGGCTCGCATGCCGAGGGCAGGCTGGCCGGCAAGAGCATGGTCTCATGGTGCCTCGATAACGCTGGCCATACCCCAACAATTGCCGAGCACGTCGACGAGCTGGTTGCTGAGATGTATGCACCGCTCGAGCTGTTCGCCAAGTACAGCAGCTACACGACTTCTCCGGTAACCGTAGATGTCAACCCGAACTACATCCGTCCGCGGATGCTGCAGTTCCGTCTCATGAAGATCATGGACGAGTATGTCGGCGGTTGCTCCACTTACTACACCACCAGCGCAACTCTGCTGGCTGAGGGTCTCAAGAAGCTCGATATCCTCAAGGAGGATGCGGGCAGGCTGGCCGCTTCCGACCTGCACGAGCTGCTCCGCTGCTGGGAGAACTACCACCGCATCTGGGCCGCTGAGGCTCACGCGCGGCACATCAACTTCCGCGAGGAAAGCAGGTACCCCGGTTACTACTACCGTGGTGACTTCCCGGGCATCAACGACGCCGAGTGGAAGTGCTTCACCAACTCGAAGTGGACCCCCGAGGCTGGCTGGGAGCACAAGAAGGTACCGTACGTAGCGCTCGTAGAGGCGCCGACCCCCGCTTAAGTTAGCTTATGCTGCGGATCGCACCGTAGAAACATGTAATACCGGGCGGGACAGGCCTCATGGCCTGTCCCGCCCATAAGATGTGTGGGGACAAGAATGGTTATGTTCCCACTGAATAGAACGCCGTGATGCGTTGTGGGCAGTGAACCAGCTGTCCTCCTGAGGCAAGTCCAAAGGATCCCGGCTCAGTCCTTCCGGACCTTACCCTTAGAGCGACGGCCTATCCCTGGCCATCACGGATCACGGACCAACTTTTTCTACCAAGTCTCTTGAGGAGGGGACCTATGGCTGACAAAGTCTTGATAGTCGGAGGAGGGATGAGCGGCATCTCCGCTGCGATCGAAGCAGCGGAAGCGGGGCTTGAATCCGTTGTCGTCGAGCGCAACGCGTATCTTGGCGGACGGGTGGCACAGTTGTTCAAGTATTTCCCCAAGCTCTGCCCCCCGTACTGCGGACTCGAGATCAACTTCAGAAGGATCAAGCAGAACTCCATGATCAACTTCCATACGCAAGCGGAGGTTTCCAGCGTCTCCGGAAGTGAAGGAGACTTCAAGGTCACCGTCAAGGTGAATCCGCGCTATGTTAATGAGAAGTGCACTTTCTGCGGCGATTGCGCCGAAGCCTGCCCGTCCACCCGCGCCAATGATTTCAATTTCGGGATGGACTCCACTAAAGCCATCTACCTGCCGCACGATCTCGCTTTTCCGATGCGGTACGTGCTGGATAAGGCTGCTTGCGGTTCCGGCTGTCAGGCATGTGTCGAAGCCTGCAAGTATGGAGCCATCGATCTGAACATGGAGCCCAAGACGGTTGAGCTGAACGTTTCCAGTATCGTCATGGCGACCGGCTGGAACCCATACGATGCATCCAAGATCGACAATCTCGGCTTCGGCCAGATCCCGAACGTCGTCACCAATGTGATGATGGAAAGGCTGGCGGCGCCGAACGGGCCCACTGGTGGCAAGATTCTGCGGCCGTCGGACGGCAAAGAGGTCAAGAGCATCGCCTTCGCGCAGTGCGCCGGTAGCCGCGATGAGAACAACCTCGCCTACTGTTCGGCCGTTTGCTGCATGGCTTCCCTGAAGCAGGCCTCTTATCTGCGGGACAAATCGCCTGAAGACACACAGGCGACCATCTTCTATATCGATCTGCGGACTCCTGGCAAGTATGAGGATTTCCTGCAGAAATTACAGGCAGACGAGAATGTCACCATGGTCAAGGGAAAGGTCGCCAAGATCGAGGAAGATCCGGCGACCGGGGATCCGATCGTAACTGTGGAAGACATCCTCGGCAGCGGCAAGATCAAGCAGCAGTTTGACATGGTCGTGCTGGCGGCTGGCATGGAGCCGGCGGCCAAGGGCGCCAGCCTGCCCCTGGATATTCCCCGGGACGTACACGGCTTTGCCGACGCTGACCGGCTGGGAGCCGGCATCTACACAGCTGGCGTCGCCCGCAGGCCTGATGATGTTTCCGCTTCTGTCCAAGACGCTACCGGCGCCGCGCTTCGCAGCAAGCAGAGCAGCGCGCGCGCAGGCGCTGGAGCCGCCCAAGTGGCAGGAGGTAACTAGACATGGAACAGAAACTGGCAGTATACATCTGCTCCGACTGCGGCATCGGCCAGGCGCTCGATGTCGAGAAAATGGCGAATATCGCCAAGAATCAGTACAAGATCGAGACCGTCAGGACCAGCGAGTTCCTCTGTAGCCAGGAAGGTATCGAGGCGATCCAGAACGATATCAATAACGAAGGCGTGAATACGATCATAATCGCCGCCTGCTCACCCAGGGTACACGCCGACATATTTGATTTCGACCCGATGCAGATCGTCACCGAGCGGGTCAACTTAAGGGAACAGATTGTCTGGACCCAGACAGGTACGGCTCCGGCCGCCGGGGAGGAAACTCCGGCCGAGGCTGCCGCAGAAGCTCCCGCGACAGCAACTGGCGAGGCGGCCGAGGCGGCTGAAGGTGAGGCCGCGGTGGCCACTGCCGAAGCTCCCGCCGCTGAGGCGGAAGCAGCTGCGGAAGCGGCGCCTGCTGAGGCAGGGCCGGTCATCGACGAAAATACCCAGGAAATGGCGGAAGACCACCTGCGCATGGGCATCGTCCGCGCCAAGAAGTGCGAGCCGCCAGTTCCCGAGATCGAAGAGATCAACCGGACCATCATGGTCATCGGTGGCGGCGCCAGCGGTCTAACCAGTGCTTTAGAATCGGCTGAGGCTGGCTATGACGTCGTGGTGATAGAAAAAGAAGCCGAACTGGGCGGCTGGGCCCGCAAGATGTTCCGCATCCTGCCGGACAAGCCGCCGTTCGCTGAGACCAAGAAGCCGGACCTGGATGCCAAGATCGCCGCGGTAATGAATAACAGCCGCATCAAGGTGATCACCAGCGCCAGCATCGCCAGCACCGAAGGCCAGCCGGGCCAGTACAAGGTAACGGTCAACCATAACGGCGGCTCCGAGGAGCTCGATGTGGGTTCCGTGATCCTGGCGACCGGCTGGAAGCCCTACAACGCCAACAAGCTGGATCATCTCGGCTACGGCAAGTACGGCAACGTCATCACCAATGTGGAGATGGAAGAGAACGCCAGCCTGAACGAGGGCAAGATCATGCGCCCCTCCGATGGCAAGCAGGCCAAACGGGTGGCGTTCCTGCAGTGTGCCGGCCAGCGTGATCCGGAGCATATCCCGTATTGCTCCTCGGTATGCTGCCTGACATCGCTGAAGCAGGCGCTCTACGTCACCGAGAGTGACGCCGATGCCGCCGCCTACATCATCTACAAGGACATGCGCACTCCCGGACTCTATGAGGACTTCTACAAGTCCGCTCAGGATAACCCGGGCGTGATGCTCACCAAGGGTGAAGTCACCAGCATCACCGAAGGCCAGGACGGCAACATCATCCTGGAGATCGACAACACCATCCTCGGCGAGAAGGTCATGATCGAGGCGGACATGCTGGTGCTGGCCACCGGCATGGTGACGAACGCGCTGCCCGATCACGTCGACGGAGTCACTGATCTGACGCCGGAATATGTCGGTCAGTGGAAAGAGACCGAAACCCAGGACGGCATCATCAAGGAAGTCATCGCCGATCCTGTCGTACTGAATCTGAAATATCGCCAGGGCCCGGAGATGCCATATCTGAAATACGGCTTCCCCGACAGCCACTTCGTCTGCTTCCCGTATGAGACCAGGCGTACCGGCATCTATGCCGCTGGTGCCGTGAGGGCGCCGATGTCGGCGATGCAGGCGGCCACTGACGGTACTGGCGCGGCCCTCAAAGCCATCCAGTGCCTGGAGCTGACCGCGCAGGGTAAAGCGGTGCATCCGCGCTCAGGAGACACCTCTTTCCCGGAGATCAACTTCACGAATTGCACGCAGTGCCGCCGCTGCACCGTGGAATGCCCCTTCGGTGTCCTGGATGAGGACGAGAAGGGCACACCGAAGACGAACACCTTCCGTTGCCGGCGTTGCGGTACCTGCATGGGTGCCTGTCCGCAGCGGATCATCTCCTTCAAGAACTACAGCGTCGGCATGATCGCGGATCAGATGAAGGCGATCAATGTTCCGGAGGAAGAAGACAAGCCGCGCATCATCGCGCTGGTATGCGAGAACGATGCCTATCCAGCGATCGATATCGCCGGCCTTAACCGCATGAAGATCAGTCCGTTCTACCGGTTCATCTCCATGCGCTGCCTGGGCGGCACCAACCTGGTGTGGATCGCTGACGCCTTATCGGCCGGCATTGAGGGCTTCCTGCTGCTCGGTTGCAGGTTCGATGACGAGTATCAGTGCCATTTCGTCAAAGGCAGCAAGGCCGCCAGCGAGCGGTTGGGTAAGGTACAGGAGACCCTCAGCCGCCTCATGCTCGAATCAGAGCGTGTGCAGCAGGTAGAGCTCCCGCTCAATGAGTGGGACCAGTTGCCGCAGATCCTCGATGATTTCGCGGAGCAGCTGAAGGGATTCGGACCCAATCCATTCAAGGGATTCTAGGAGGGATGACATGGCAGATGAGATTGTAGAAAACAGTGAAGAATCTGCTGAGGCTGCCGGTCAGTCCGCCCCGGAGGCTACAGCGGAAGAGACAGCAGTGAACACGGCAGAGGTAGAGGGCGCCGAAGCGCCAGCGGCTGACATGGAGGCGGCAGCCGGGGAAGCGGAGGCAGTGGCAGCTGAAGTACCGGGCGTGGCCGAGGCCGAGGAGAAGCCGGCGCGCATGATCAAGCCGGATCTCGCTTTTGTTAAGGATGTCATCAAGGGCGGCGGTACCGACCTGAAGAAATGCATGCAATGCGCCAACTGTTCGGTCGTGTGCAACGTGACGCCGGATGACTCGCCGTTCCCGCGCAAGGAAATGATGTGGGCCCAGTGGGGCCTCAAGGACAAGCTGGTGGGGGATCCGGATATCTGGCTCTGTCATCAGTGTAATGACTGCACCGCCCAGTGTCCCCGCGACGCCAAGCCGGGCCGCGTGATGCAGGCGGTGGCGAAGATGTCGATCCCGTCACTCTCGAAGCCGGGTTTCCTGGCCAAAGGAGTGGGGAGCCCGTCGGCACTGCTGATCATGGCGGCCATTCCGGTGATCATCGTGGCGCTCATGATAGCCAAGTTCGGCAGTTTTAATCCGGCACCTGGAGCACCGGGCACTGAACATGCAGGCAAGATTGTGTTCGGCGACATGCTGGGACACTGGCCCATAGTCGGCGTCTTCTCGACGTTCTTTGTGCTGTCCATCATTATCTTCGCCCTGGGTATCCGCAATTACTGGGGGATGATGAAAGCGTACACCCGCGATGAAGGCACTCAGGTTACCGGCAGCGGTATGTCGCAGGTAGGACCGGTCCTGGGAGAGATCGTCACGCACGATCGTTTCGGCAAATGTGATGAGACCAAGGACCGGAAGATATCGCATCTGTTCATCTTCTATTCGTTCCTGTTACTGTTCGGCGCCACGGCTGTTTCGACGCTGCTCACCGACGGCCCGCTGATTTGGGGCGGTCACGGCACCGAGTCACCGTACGCCACGATCAGTCTGGTCAAGCTGTTCGCCTACCCGGGCGCGATCGCCGGCGCTATCGGAATTGTGCTGATCATCGCCAACCGGTTCAAGCATCAGGAGAAGGTGGGCGTGGGTAGCTATTTCGACTGGCTACTCATCTCGGTAGTGGTTTTACTGATGCTCACGGGTATTGGTTCAGTCACGTTCCGCCTCCTGGATGTCAGCGTGCTGGCCTATCCAGTTTACTTCGTGCATCTTTCGACGGTGATGTTCCTGTTCATGTACGCGCCGTTCTCCAAGATGTCACACATGGTATACCGGGCCACGGCCATGGCGTTTGCCAAAACAACCGGACGCGACACACCGATGTAGAAACCGGAAGTAATCATGCGGGGGCGGCGTGCCTGCGGCGCGCCGCCCCCGCTTTTTCGTTCCATCTGCTAAACTT
>Ga0172371_10000645_pt1 | contig 54851 bp, 43 predicted proteins | sample Lak12m_FD_114543 | JGI IMG/M metagenome (GOLD analysis project Ga0172371, IMG submission 114543) | Freshwater microbial communities from Kabuno Bay, South-Kivu, Congo - kab_022012_12m | ecosystem: Environmental > Aquatic > Freshwater > Lake | place: Democratic Republic of the Congo: South-Kivu... | reverse complement strand
TTGGCAATCAATCGCAACTCCAGCGCCACCTCCATCGCCTCACCTCTGCTACCCAGTTCCGCCAATCTAGGCGTAGTTAAGTTTGAAGCTTTGAAACGCGCATTGCCTTTACCACCAAAACCACCCTGACAAACCAAAATTTTTTCTCCTGGTTTGTCAAAATCACAAAACACAAAGGGCTTTTCTAAAGTGATAATGGCCAGATCATCTTTCCAACTTTCAAACGAGAGATCGTTTTTGATAAAATCAGGCTGGCTATCATCAAACCCTCTCTGAAAACAAAAAGCAAACTTGGCTTCTTGGCGGTCCAGTTTGTCCCCATCTTGTCTCAATCTTCTATCCACTACCGCATTTGCCCCACGCACCATAATTCTGGTGCCCACTGGCACCTCAATAACTTGATCGGCGCCTTTGGCGCCGGTCTTCTTTCTTTTACTGCCATTTTTGCCATCTTGAGCACTGACGACAGACATGCCTTGTAGTGCGCGCAAGGTGTTGACCTTGCTGGAAGCACAAAAAAAGATGTTGCCACCATCGCCGCCATCGCCTCCGTCTGGTCCGCCTTTAGGTACAAATTTTTCTCTTCTGAAGGAAATATGACCACTGCCTCCATTACCAGCTTTAAGTTTTAACTCCACCAAATCAAACATTTTTTACCTTTTTTTAACTAGCTATTTTAGCAACTGTAAAGGATTAAGTAACGCGCCGTCTTTTCTGATCTCAAAATGTAAATGTGTGCCAGTAGATCTGCCAGTGCTTCCCATTTGACCAATGACGTTGCCTCTGGCCACTGTTTGGCCCACCTTGACTTGAACAGAGCTTAAATGGGCATAAAGAGTAGCGTAACCATTACCATGATCCACCATTACTCTATTACCATAGCCAGAATTATCCACAAAGCCAGCCACCACTACCGTGCCACTGTCAGCAGCCAAAATCTGACCACCAGACTTATTGGCAATATCAATTGCCTTGTGATAAAACTTATAACCCTGGCTAATACCGCCAGAGGCAGGCCACGCAAATGTACCCATAGCTTTGACCGAGCCGGCGTCAGGAGTTTTGGCCAAGTTGGTGCCGGAGGGAGAAAGTTTCTTCTCAACTTTCCTCTCTCCCTCCGGCACCAAAATATACTGATTAATAGCCAACTCAAAAGTTTCATCATTTAAAAACTCATTAAAAGGATAATCAATAATCATTTGCGCTTGTGACTCATCCAAACCATATTTTTTGGCAATAGAATATACCGTCTCGCCCCTTGCCACCCTGTGTCTTACTCCATCCACCGGAAGAATTTTAAGTTCCATCCCCGGTTTTAATTTATCATTTAAACCAATATTGTTTTCCCAAAGAATGGTGTCTACTTCCAGACCGTAACGTTCAGCTATCGTGTTTAAACTCTCTCCTTCCACAACATAATGAGTAATCACCTCTCCACCACGATACTTTCGCACTTCTTCTGATTGTTGGGTGTAGAAACTACCTCCATAGGCATTGGTCACCAAAGCACCACCAACATCTTCCAATCTCACGTTGGAGTCTGAATTCTTAAGTAACAAAGGACCCACGCTAATTACCAAAAAAACCAAGCCCAAAAAAGCAAGGTGTAAAAACGGCTTGGTGTAACGACCTCTCTTTTTATACAGCAAATCCACTATCACATCTTTGGCTAGCTCAAAATGAGTAAACCAGTGGTAAAAACGTGATCTGGCATACCAGTTAAAAAATCTAAAAAAACCAGCAAAATCTTGCACAAAAGACATAAAAAAATGAGTGTGGTTTTTTTTAAACATTGGTTAAATTAAGCAGTTTTTAAGTTTGCTAAAAACTCTTTATTTGATTTTGTTCTGCGCAACTGATTGATCAAGGTCACTGAACGCTCATCTTTGTCCAACATATCAAGCATGCGATGTAAAGTAATGATTGATTGGTATGTCACACTATCAATTAAAAGATCATCTCTTCTTGTACCAGATCTCTGGACATCAATAGCAGGAAAAATTCGTCTTTCCGCCATGTTTCTTGTCAGGTGAATCTCTTGATTGCCTGTTCCTTTAAACTCCTCATAAACCAAGTCATCCATTCTGGAGCCAGTGTCAATTAAAGCTGTGCCAATGATGGTTAAGCTACCGGGTATCTCAAAATTTCTGGCTGCCCCAAAAAACTTCTTGGGTGGAAAAAGTGCTGCCGGATCGAAGCCACCAGACAGAGTCCTTCCTGATGTGGGCATGGCTAAGTTGTAAGCTCTGGCTAAACGTGTAATGGAATCAAGCAAAATCAACACATCTCTTCCCATCTCTACCATTCTTTTGGCTCTCTCCAAAGCCAGCTCGGCTACGTGGGTTTGATCTTTGGCTGATTCATCAAAATTGCTGGCAGCCACTTCACCCTTACCTTGAGTGATTTTGGCTATATGACGTCTGATGTCTGTTACCTCTTCTGGTCTTTCGCCAACCAGAACCGCCATAATGTGAATTTCCTGATGATTTAAAGCCACTCCGCTAGCAATTTCTTTTAAAAGATTAGTTTTACCGGCTTTGGGTGGAGACACAATCAAGCTTCTCTGACCTTTGCCAATTGGAGCAATCAGGTCAATCATTCTTAATGACAACGGTTCCTCACCAATCTCTAGTTTGATCTGGCTATCCGGGTAAACCGGTGTCAGTTTATGAAAACGTGGCCTATCCAATTTGGCCCAGTCATTTGCTGGTTTACCATTGACAGAGTCCACCTGTACTAACCCCCAATATCTCTCGCTATCTTTGGGTTTTCTGGATAAACCGGTCAAGTAATCGCCAGATTTTAAATTAAAACGCCTGATCTGGCCGTTGGAAATATAAATATCGCGATCCTCTTCGCCGTAACTTAATCTAATCACTCCGTGACCATCTCGTGACAGATCAAGCACTCCTTCCATTTTTTCTGGCGCAGGAGAAACAAACTCTTGTAAAAAAGCATTGCTCTCTACTTGAGTTTTCGCTTTTTCCTCTTTTTTTACCTCATTTATCAAGTTGCTCTTGATCATATTTTTTTCCTAAAAAGACACTATCTTGGCGCTTAATGCGCCAAATAATACTCATACATAACAACCAACGCGAAAAAAGTACATAAATTTGCAAGTTCAGAAGACAAATTAATAAACTAAAACATTTAAAAACTTACGTAGGAACAATGGGCATTATCGCAAAACAAACAGTTTTTGTCAAATTTTGACAAGCTCACCGTAGCGAATATATCTTGTAGCCGAGCCTAGCTGTTTACAAGTGTAGAGAATTAAATCAGTGTTATAGCTAGAAATCTCCTCCCCCTCTTCTTTGGCCACTATTTTATAAACCCATTTGCGTTGATTACTAATCACTTCCACAATTGTTCCTTCATTGACCTCTGGCAGTAAATAAAATGAGTTTTTTTTCCAATAACCAGACTGCCACCACCAGTTCCAGCCAAAACGATGCGCTGCCATAATAATTGGCAAGCTGTCATCTTTGCCCGGCTGACCATAGTTTGGCTCCAACCAAACTCCACTAGTCAAGGCTTCAGTGGGATCAACGCTCACCTTAAACTGCGTTTCTATACCTACTTGAGGAATAATAAGCCAATCGCCTAGTGGCAAACTTGGGTCCTGGGCGGGCAAAAAGCCGGCATCGGCTTGGGCTTCTGGGTCAATCTCCTTGACTCCTTTGACTGGCAGGTCAGCCGCTTGAAACAAGATCCTACCGTTGTTTGCAGGTATTAAGTTTTGGCCAAGTTGTGACCAACTTAGATAAAAAACCAAGCTAATTAAAACCAAGAACAAGAGCCATGGTTTGGGTCTGGCAAAACCCGATGCTCCCTGCGATCTTGAAGGAGAGAGAGTGCCTAGAGGTGGATAGGTTTTCCGTTCTGCAGAGTAAGTAGTTTTAGTTGAGACATAAGCCAACCCAACACCCAGCAGTAGCTCTTTGGTATAAAAGAAACGTTTGTTTAAAGTAGTAGTCCAAGTTGTGTGTATCACAAAGTACCTTTTAGTCTCCTAATTATACTTTTTTTTACACACAAAACAAGTTATAGGATATAAATCAACAAAACGCGCGGTAGAGGTTCGGTTGCCTGCCCAACCACCGAACCCCCACCGCGCATTTTTTAAACAAGTATCATTATACAATATATAGTGACACAGTGATGCTTTTAATCATACTTTACTTTTTTTAACTAGATTGCTATTCTTGACAACATTGAGTGTGCATCAGGCACTACGCGGAACACGCTCTATCAAAAAAAAGCATTGTTATTCGTGGGTAGCCAGCGGTAATGATGCTTTTTTTGTTTTTAGCAGCCCCCAAACTTAAGCACTACTTTAAGTTTGGGGGCTTTATTGTCATTTCACCATTCGTGAGTAGCTTATATCTACTATAACTATTTTTTGAGTTTTGTCAACCTATAGTATTTTTCATTGATTAAAATGTAATATCCTATATTTATATATTGCATACAACACATGGCTAAAATTAATACTTTTCCACATGGATAAATTTACTAATCAAAAGTGTGAATTGAGGTGAATAACCATCAAACTTACTTGCTCAAGTTCAAAGTGCGCAAGATGGTCAATAAATCAGTTTGTGACTGTGTGCTTTCTTTAAGCACTTGAAATCCCAGTTTTTTGGCTTCTGTCACTCTTTTTTTAATAGAACTTGCCGGCCGCACCTCGCCAAGCAAACCCACCTCCCCTACCAAACAAAGAGGGGTGACAAAAGTTTTATTGTTAAATGAACTGGCTACAGCGATTGCGGCCGGCAGATCCAATCCCGGATCCACAGACGAAAGACCACCAGCCAAGTTAAGATAAACATCACATTGGCTGATAGGCAAATGACAGTGTTTTTCCAAAATAGCGCAAATCAGCTGTAGTTTGGTGTTAGACACACCCCTCGCCACTCTTCTTGGGAAAGCCAGTTTTGAATAAACTACCAAAGCCTGCACTTCTACCAAAAGCGGTCTACTACCTTCCAAAACACAGCTGATGACAGAGCCCACTCTATTTTGCCTACCACTGCTTAAAAAAAACTTGGCCGGGTCACTCACCTCCCAAAGCCCATCTTCCATCATTTGCAAAACTCCCACCTCATCGGTAGAACCAAAACGATTTTTTTTGGCACGCAATAAACGCAGTTGCCCATCGCTCTCTCCACTCATTTCTAAAATCACGTCCACAATGTGTTCCAAAACCATCGGTCCTGCTAGCTTACCTTCTTTAGTGATATGTCCCACCAAAAATATTGGAGTTTGAGTTTTTTTGGCAAGATGGGTCAACCGATCCGCGCACTCTCTGACTTGTCCAATAGACCCCGGAGCACCACTCAACTCACTGGTTACCAAAGTCTGCACGCTATCTACCACCACCAAGCTAGGTTTTAATTCCTCTATTGAGCTAATAATTTGATCAACGTCGTGAGAAACTAAAAAACCCAAGTTTTCCTGCCAATTGTCTTGAGTAAGTGAGGTTTTTGATTTGAGTAATTTATTATGTTCGTTTTTCAAAATACGATTGATTCTTAGGTAAATTTGTTCCGGGCTTTCTTCACCAGCCACATACAAAACCTTCTTTTTTTGTTTTGACGTTTGATCCTTATTTTTTAAAAGATTAATCACCACTTGGGTCAGCAAAGTAGATTTACCCACTCCCGGACTACCACCCAAAAGCACCACTGCTCCAGCCACCAAGCCTAGGGTTTCTTCACCACCCAACACCCGGTCAAGCTCGCCAATGCCGGTAGAAAGCCTTTTTTTGAAGCCATTCAGCTTGTTGACTTGAGTCAAGTATACCGGCTGAAGTTTTATTTTTGAGTGTCCAGCCAGTTTTTTACTTGCCAGCACCTCCTCCACCAAACTATTCCACGTCTGACAACCCCCACACTGCCCCTGCCACTTTGGCGAACTCCAACCACACTGCTGACAAACAAATTGAGATTTTTCCATCCTTGATACCTAGCTTAACACACAAAGCTTTAAACAAACTGTAGTAGATTAAATGATTTCCGCCTCACGTCAATTAGAATCCGACACAAATAGCATAGTTATGTCAACCAACAACTGACATGAATAGTATGTTTATGCAATATGTACAACCAATTTTCAGCTTAACACGCAAGTCATCAAAACGCCTCTGATAGCTACATCTAAATTTTTAAGTAATAGAACCACCCCAAAAGTAATTATCAAAAAAAGCAGAACCATACCGGCCAACCAATCTAAAATGTTTTAAGCCCGCACTAGTCGCAATCCGCGACAAAGCCTTAAAATCATACTCCGTTGGTGTTTCTTTAGCTTCAATAGCTAATTTTTCATTTAATATAAAATCTATTTCGCGACCAGTTTTTAATGCAAAATAGCGTAATGAGCCAATGCGCGACAATTGATTGTAAACAGTATTTTCAAATTGAGCACCACTAGATAATTCAGCTAAACTGTTGGCAAGTCCAGTGTCACAAAAAAAGACCTTTTTGGATTTGACAATCTCCCTATCAAAACTCTTAGTAAAAACTGGCACTGTGTGAATAAGGTATGTTTTTTCAAAAAAAGTGAGATAGTTAGTTGCCGTTGGTCTTGAAAGACCAACGGCTCTAGCCAAACCTGAAACATCTATTCTGCTACCTACCCTAGTTGCCAGTAATTTAGCCAAAGAATATAAATTTCTTTCATCAGAAAAATCAGCTAGCGATCTAATATCAATGTTAACATAAGAGGAGATAATGTCGGACAACATATCGCGTTTTTCTTGATCCGAACTGGCCAATACCACCTGTGGAAAACCACCAAAGCGAATATATTCGTTATAGTATGAAGAAAGTCTAGAGTACTCAACTCTGTCAAAGGACTTTTTCTGCCAGTCGGTAGATAAAAATGAGATGTTTTTAAAGGTCAAAAACTCGCCAAAATCTAAAGGGTAGATGTCAAAAATTTTTTTTCTACCAGATAACGATTCAGAAAACAAATTTTTCAGATAATATGAACTTGATCCAGTAACCACAAATTTTATCTTGAAATGATCAACCAAATATTTAATTGCGCTTGGGCTTTCCGGAACCAATTGAATTTCGTCCAAAACCACTATCATAGGCAATTCTTTAGACAAACCAAAAGCCAAAAAGGCATCGCGGATGGCATCATAGTTTTTTTGCTGAAATAACTCCCTGTTGTCTGGACGTTGTAAGTCCAAATACAGAGAATTTTTATTAACAATGTCAACCAATAGCTGCTTGACTAAAGTTGTTTTCCCAGTCCTGCGCATACCAGTTAAAACAGTGACTAGTGGAGATCCAACATGAGATAAAAGTTGAGGATAAATCTTACGTTTTATAAACATATGCAACTTGCACTTTACATATAGTATTGATTTTTGTCAAGTGACACTTTCATTTAGTATAAATAAAGCATAATTTTGTAATAAACAACGGTGGTGATATACTTTAATTCTGTTTGTCATAAGTAGTAATTAAACTGAAAGTTAACCATGCCAAGAATATCTTTTGATCGACAAGCCCCCCCAATTGACTGAAGCCAATTGGTTGGCAGCAACAAACCCCGCCCATGCTCGAACAGCGGAGTTAGCTTTCCAAAGACTTGAGGTAGCAGAGGCGCAAGGCGCTCAACAAACAGTTGAGAATAGAGACGACAGAGAATTACGAGCACTACTGGCAAGTTTAACAGTTGAGGAATTCTTGATTGAGACTGCAGATAACCCAGAGGCATGTGTCGTACTCGGACCAAATCACCCAGTTTTGCTGAAAATTATGTCAAGAATAAAAACTAAAGAGCAGCTAGCGCTAGTCTGCGATCAACTTTCTTACCTCTTGTCTCAAACAGCATTTAGAATAGTAGATATTTTTCAATCGAAAGATGAGGAGGAGGGTAAGAATCACCCCTATAACAATTTCCACCCACCAATTGCCGAACGAATTGTCAATTTATATTTTTTGCCAAATATTGACTGGTCATTGCTTGGGAATGAATGCCATGCGCGGGTAGACCAAGGGAAAAATGAACATAAATTATTTTTATAACTTAGCATCTGCAATTAAAACAATGCTCGTAAAAAAGACATAATTTCAGCAAAATGGTGTTTTTTTTAAACTTAGAGTGGTAGAAACCTTGGGATTGTGGTGGTGTGCCACCACCACAATCCCACCAATTTCTGCCATTAACTGGCGTTTTTCTGCCAAGCGAACAAAATAAAAGTTACTCAACTCAAGAAATAGTTTTAAGGAAATATTGCCAAGCTGGTAAAATTTTTATACGAACACCTGTCTGCTCTAATTGCTCTTGATGATCAAAAGTCAAAATACTGCCCTCTGGAAGACCAAACTTGAGGCAAGATTCAACTAAACCTTTAATTTCTCGCTCTTTTGTTTTTGGCTCGTCTAAAGCAAAGGCCACTTGAATTGCCTTGGTTACTTTCCCTTTCTCAATCACCACAAAATCACACTCGCTGCCATTCTGCTGATAAGCAATTTTTTTACCTTGCTTGAGAAGTTCCAGCGCCACAGTGGTTTCCAAAAGCCTGCCTTTGTCATTGCTAAGTTTATAATCCAAAGCGGCGCCCATGCCTTGATCAATTACGTAACACTTTTTCATGGAACCTTCAGCCTTCACTATTGAGTAAGAATACTTATTAGTAAACCGATTCAAATAAATATCTTCAACATAGCCCTGATAAGTATACAAAGTATCTTTGCTCACTTGATATCCTTGGGATTTAAGCTCTTTATATATTTTATTGACACTAAATTCACCCCCACTGGCTCCCACCACTTTTTTACAAAAGTATTTAAGCGTAGCGCTGTTAGAAACCTTATAGCGTTCAATTAAATCCCGCAGTACCATCACATTAAAATAATCTTGTAAGATTTTATCTTTGAGATCAGCTTCCTGATGCACAAGTTCAGGGAAGCCACCTTGGTGCAAAAAGCGCTCAAATAAATTGATGAGCATTGCTTTGTCGATGCTACTGCGAGGATTTAATCCCGGAGATAAAACATCAACGTATTCAGCAAACGAAAGTGGGTAAACTTCAAACGTAATGCTTCTCCCTCTTAAAGCCGTAGCGATTTCTTTAGACAGCAGTTTGGCATTAGAACCAGTAATAAAAACATGCTGACTAATGGAAGCATAAATCCTACCAACAAATTTTTCCCAACCTTCAACCTCCTGAATTTCATCAAAGAAAAAATAACAATCAGTTAACACCTGTTTTGGATATAACTCTTGATAAGCATGGAGGATTAAATCCAGTTCCTTGCTAGAAAGAGATAGTCTCTCATCTTCAAAATTAAAGTATAAAAGTCTATCGTTGGGCACACCGCCAGCGCGTAGCTGATTCATTAAGTTGAATAGATGGTAGGTTTTACCGCTTCGCCTTACTCCTGTCAGAGTTACAATTTTGCCAGTGTTAGCGGGAATCACCAGAGCTCTTTTCCAGAGCTTCGGCACAGCCCTTTGCTGGTTGTCAATAATAATAGTTTTTAGTAAATCTTTCCCATTCATAAGGAAAGTATGCACTATATGTTTCCTTTTGTCAAGGAAACTTACGCAGCATAGAGTTTTTGAGTTGCAATGTCGTTGAAACTTTGGGATTGTGGTGGTGTGCCACCACCACAATCCCACCAATTTCTGCCATTAACTGACGTTTTTCTTCTAAATGAGCAGTGTGAGAAGAAACCGCCAAAATATTTGGTTTAATTTTTTGTAAAAACCGGAGATGGTCGTCAGGAGAGTCAAATTTTTCTGGCAAGATTATAACTTGATCAGAAATTTTTAAAGCTTGTAAGTTTTTTTGTCTAATAGCTTGTAAGTTAACTGGCCTCCCCTCACCTTTAATATTCCTCACTCGCGCGTCAGATTCCAGTCCCACTATTAATTGACCGCCCAAGCTCTTGGCTTTTTTTAAAAACTTCACATGTTCATCATGTAAAATATCAAAAACACCTGTCACCAATACTCTTGTCATAGAGAGTATCTTACCTTATGTTGTATAAAAATCATAAAGCTTCTATACTCACGAAAAAATGACAGCCATAAACCTTGATGTCAGCATTATTCTTACCCTTGGCTACAGCGCCCAGTTTGGTCAAGGATTACAAAAGAGGAAGCTTTATCAAAGATTAATTGCCACTTCTAATAATTTTCACCCCACTCAAGAAAAATTCTCTTCCGTGCTACAAATACTAGTTAAAAAAGGGGTTGTGATTAAAAAAAACCATGTTTATACCTTGTGTGGTCACAATAAAGCTTTGGACAATATATTAACCCTCAATCAGCACAGAAACTGGCAAGAGGCACAGAAAGTTGTTAACTTTTTAGAAAAATTTCCATGGATTCAAGCGATAGCTGTGACCGGTTCCCTAGCTATGGGGAAAACACATAGTCAAGATGATATTGATTTTATGATTGTCACTGATCAAAAAAGACTTTGGCTTGTTAGACTATTGGTCACCTTTTATACTTTGTGGGCAGGTAAAAAGAAAACCAGAGGTAAACTCAACCAACTAGGCTGGTGTTTCAATCTTTGGCTGGAAAAAAATCAGCTCGCTATGCCCATGCATAAACGTTCTCTTTACACTGCCTACGAATTAACTCAAGCTTGTTGGCTTTTGGCTACAAAGAAGGTTCTGTCTGGCATTTTGGTTAAAAACCGCTGGTTTTTAACCAAAATGCCACTCAACCATCTCAACCTAGACAAAGTAAAACTTATCAAAAAACAACCAGTGAGTAACATTCAAAGCATTTGTTATCATTGGTTGCTTGATGTTTTAAATTTCTTAGCCTTTTGTTTGCAAAAACTCTACATGTCCGGTCATCAAACTATTGAGCTCGTAACTGCAGGCACTGCTTTTTTTCACCCTCTGGATACAAAGAAAAGAATTTACACAAACTGGAAAAAAACACTCAAGCGCTGGTCTTTAAGTTTATAAACTCAATGAAACTCCAAAATAGTAGAACAATGAGGTGGCTCTGCACAAAGCAGATTAAAGAGGTACGTCTACACCGTACTTGGCTAATACTTGAGTCACACCAGTGCCCAGTGTGGTCAGTACCGTTTGTATGCTCTCACCACTAATAATGGAGTTAACAGCAGTCTCATAATATTTAATCACTTGATCGTTTAAGCCATTATCATGAGTAAATGCACTCATGTGCCATCCAGCAGCAGCGGGAGCGTCTTGAATTAACGACCCAAGAATTGGGTGATTAACCAAGTTTTCAGCCAAATCCATTCTAGAGTATGGCTCCCCAAAACCTCTGTTTTGCGCTTGAGTAGCGTACATTTTTTGTTGACCTTCAGCAGAACTTAAAAAACCGATTAATTTCCAGGCAGCATCTTTATTGGTAGATTTTTTATTTACCCCTTCAGCCCAATAACTAGCCCAAGTGACCTTGGTGTTGGAAAGCTGTGGCAAAGGCACTGTGGCAAACTTGAGCTCTGGATTAATGTTTGCCACCTCATGAGCTCTCCATGAAGGACCAAGCATCATGGCCGCATCACCTCTAGCAAAAGCCAGAGTGGAGTTGGGCAAGCTTCCATCCCAAATTTTATCTTTTGTCACAAAATTGGTGTAAAACAAAAGCGCATCTCTTCCCTCTGGGGAATCTGGATAAAAAAGATCAGCACCATTTTGTAACATCAAAAGACCTAAAATATCAGAGAAGTGTTCAACATTGCTAGCATTACCCAGAGCCACACCAGCGCGCTTAATTTCTCCTCCCTCCCTCAAGGTCAACTTGTTAGCCAAAGTTCTTAACTCCGCCCAACTGGCCGGGGGTTTTTCTTGAGCTGTAGCAAAAATATCAGTGTTGTAATAAAGCATCAAGCCGTCATACATCAACGGTACCCCCACTATCTGCCCACCCATTTGTAGTTGGTTGAGCGCAACGGGATAAAATATTTCTTGAAATTGGGTTGTACTATATATATTAGATGGCAAAGGGGCCAAATCAGAAGCCAGCATTGGCGTCCAGCTAGCGTGAAAACGAAACATGTCTGGGCCATTGCCGGAGGCAATGGCCGCCTGCAATCTCTCTCTATAGTCTTTATAAGATTGTTTAACATACTGGACGCTTACACCTGGATTTTTTTGTTCAAACTCTTTAATCGCTGGCTCCATATCTGCCTCTGACTCCCACAAACCCCAATACTCAATAGTGGTACCACTAGAACCAGTTTGAGCAGAACGATCAGCAGCTGCTTCTTTTTGACTGGTACTGTCTTGATTGGCATTTGGAGCAGAGTTTTTCACCGAGCTGGTACCAGACCCACCGGAAATCTTGCCCAGAATCAAAATTGCTAAAAACACCAGCAACACACCACCTACAATCATAGGTAAAAACCGCAACACAGATTGGTTGGTCTTGGCAAACTTTGGTTTAAGTTTTTCTTCTTCCTTGCTCGGTTTTGTAATTTTCTCATCAGTTTTGTCTTTTTTAGATTGATCAATTTCTTCCGGTTGTTTGATATCAGCCACAGTTTTGGGTTTAGGCAAAGGAGGCAGAGAGTCGCTGGCTCTGACAGGACCTCTGTCAGGAGCTGGCAAAAAAGAGTCATCTACGACCGATTGGGCCGGTGGCTGATTAAAACTGACCGAAGAAAGCGCGGCCACAGATGCCGGAGGTGGTGTGGCAATAAAGCCAGTGGTTTTTGTTGTTGGTGTCACTAAAGGAGTGGCTTCATCCAGTTCAAGCGAAGGGTTAAACGAGGCAGTCGTACTCGGTTTAGGATCGCTTGCTGAAATAGCTGATTTATCTCCAGCAATCGCTGATCTAAACATATTACCCACTTTAGAAGAAGCGCTTGGTGGGTCGGTTTTATTAACCGCTGGCTTGGGCAAAGGCAAATCTGGCATAATAATCACAACAATAAACTAACACCAAGTAATAATAATAGCATAAGCAAAGCATGAAACAACTCAAAAAAATTCTTATTCTTTTGATTTGTAGCATCATGGCCATGTCCGGATTGATGTTTCTAGCCAATCACTACCTACTTCCCCCCAACATCTGGATTGACGGAGTGAATGTGGGTTTGTACCTGCCAAGTCAAGCACAAAAAAAACTTAGTGCTAAAAACACTGCTGAAGAAGGTTTAACACTCAAGCTAAAAGGCCAAAATCAAAGCTTTGAAATTGAGCAAAAAGAACTCGGCATACACCAAGATGCTGGAAAAATAATTGCCCAGATCAGGCACTCCCAACAATTCGCCTCACCTCTGGTAGTTTTACAAACTTGGGCGCAAGCATTCTTTCGTCAAGAAGTCTATTATTCTCCAAAAAGTTTAGATCGGGAAAAAACCAAGGCTTTAATCACCAAGCTTTTTACTTCAGACAACACCCCGGGGAAAAAACCAAGTTTTGCGCTAGGATTATCCAATCAGCCCAAGACACTGACTCTAGATGTAGGATTACCGGGATCAGAGATAGATTTAGAAACTACGCTTAATTCTCTGACACGGGCAATCAATCAAACCGAGCAACAAAACTTAAAGCTTGAGGTTACAAACAAACCCATCTACCCCACTCTTGATCAAAACGCCCAAAAATTGGCTTTAAACAAAGCTCTTGTCTTTGTGGGCAAAGAATTGACTTTTGTTGACGATCTACTCCACTTGTCAATCAAAATCACGGATCAAGAACTAATTAAAATTCTCAATCCAGTTGGCGATTATTATTTAGAAGAGCTTGATCTTGTAATCAACAAAGTTGCCACGCAAGTGGAAATGCCACCAGAAGATGCTGTGTTGGAGTTTGACCCCAACACCTTGGCTGTCTCACGTTTTGAAGCTTCCAAACCAGGAGTTGCGCTGGATAGACCAAAAACAAAACAGGCAATTTTACGGTTTTTGCAATCAGACACAGAGCTCAAAGAAAAACAAAAACTGACTGCTTCTCTGCCAATTAAATCCCAACCACCCAACCGGTCGCTCAACCAAACAAACAGCTTGGGTATCGATACAGAGCTTGGTTTTGGTGAAAGCTACTTTGCCCACTCAATACCCAGCAGAGTACACAATGTGGGATTAGCCGGATCCAAGGTGCAAAACATTATTATTGCTCCAGGAGAAGAGTTTTCGTTCAACAAAACTTTGGGTGAGGTTTCCAAAGCCACTGGTTTTCAACAAGCCTATGTGATTAGGTCTGGACGAACCGAGCTTGGAGACGGCGGTGGCATTTGCCAAGTCAGCACCACTCTATTTAGAGCTACGCTTGATGCTGGACTTAAAATAACCAAAAGACTACCTCATAGTTACCGCGTAAGTTATTACGAGCTTGATAGTAAACCGGGCATTGACGCCACGGTGTATTCTGGAGAGGTAGATTTTCGTTTCATCAATGATACTCCTGCGCACATCCTCATCCACTCCTTGGTGGACAAAGAAAAACTTTATATGAGTTACCAAATTTTTGGCACCAATGATGGTAGAACCAGCGAAATTACAGAACATCAAACTTGGGGCTGGCAGGCTCCCCTGCCAGCCCAGTACATTAAGGATCCCACTTTGCCAGCCGGCGTGACCAAGCAAATTGATTGGTCTGCTTCTGGTATTAACGCCAAGTTTACTCATATTATTAAAGATAAATTTGGCAATATTACTAGCCAAAAAACTTACTTCTCACGCTACAAGCCATGGTCTGCCAAGTTCCTTGTAGGAGGTACAGAGTAATAAACTCTACAACATAAGCTATAATTAACGCCATGGAGAACCGTTACGATCACCTGAAACATGAGGCTTCTGCATCGGCTTGTTGGAGTAAAAATACAGTTTGCGCACCAACAGACCAAGCGCAAAAAGGCAAAAAGCCTTTTTGCATCATCATGCCACCACCCAACGCCAATGACCCTCTCCATCTTGGTCATGCCATGTTTGTCGCGGTTGAAGATATCTTAATCAGATACCACCGCATGTTGGGTGAACCCACACTCTGGCTTCCTGGCACAGATCATGCTGGTATAGAAACCCAGTTTGTTTTTGAAAAAAAATTAGCCAAACAAAACTTAAGTCGTTTTCAGTTCTCCAGACAAGAATTGTACCAAAAAATCTGGCAATACGTCCAAGATAATTCCCAAGTAGCCGTAGAGCAAATGCAAAGACTTGGAGCTAGCGCGGATTTTTCTCGCTACAAGTTTACTCTTGATAGAGATGTGGTGAAGTTTGTCACCCAGACTTTTATCAAGATGCATCAAGACAACTTGATTTATCGCGATTTAAAACTGGTCAATTACTGTACCAAGTGTGGCACTAGTTACTCTGAACTAGAAGTCAAACACATAAAACAAACTACTCCACTTTATTATCTCAAGTACGGCCCATTTGTCCTAGCTACCACCAGACCAGAAACCAAATTTGCCGACACCGCAGTGGCGGTTCACCCAGATGACAAAAGATACAAAAAGTTTATTGGTCAAACAATTGAAGTTTCTGGTCTTAATGGCAAGTTTACACTCAAGGTCATTGCTGACGAATTTGTAGATAAAAGCTTTGGCACTGGAGCGGTCAAGATTACTCCATATCATGACTTTAATGATTTTGAGGTTTGGCAAAGACACAAAAACGAGATGCCACAACCTAAACAAATCGTTGATTTTTCCGGCAAATTGACCTTGCTGGCTGGTCAATTTGCCGGCCTGAAAGTACTTGAAGCTAGACAAATGGTGGTGGCAGCGCTTCAAGACAAAGGTTTAATGGAAAAAATAGACAACTCATACTCCAACTCCGTTGGGGTATGCTACAGATGTAATAGAGCGATTGAGCCTCTTCCCCTACCCCAGTTTTTTGTCTCGGTTAATCACTCAAAAAAAAGTCTGACCCAAAAAGCACTCAAACTACTAAACAACAAAAAGGTCAAAATTCACGGCGCCGGCAAAGAAAAAATTTTACGTCATTGGCTTAAAAACTTAAAAGACTGGAACATCAGCAGACAAATAACTTGGGGCATTCCTTTACCAATTTGGTATCAAGTGGATGGCTTTGCCGAACGCATCTTCATAAACTTCATCGACAAAAACAAAAAACCCTTCAGTGGCAAATTAAGTCAGTTTCTAAAAACTCACACTTTAGAAGAAATTAAGGCCGGTATCCAATCCCTACAAGCAGAGATTGGTGTCCCCTACCAAGTGGGCGAGGAACCTAAAGATCAACATCTCTATATAAAGGAGACAGACACACTTGACACTTGGTTTTCTTCCGCTCAGTGGCCAGTAGTCACGCTTAAAACCAACCGCCAAGAAGACTTTGCTCGCTTTTACCCCACCAGTGTGATGGAGACCGCCTATGACATTCTGCCCTTCTGGGTGATGAGAATGATGCTCATGGGTGTTTACTTAACCAAACAAGAGCCATTTCAAGATGTGTATTTTCACGGCTTAATCAGAGATAGCAAAGGTCAAAAGATGAGCAAGAGTAAAGGCAACGTTATTAATCCTTTGAAGATAGTGCAAAAATTCGGCGCTGATGCTTTGCGTTTTGCCCTCATTGTGCGCTCTACCGCAGGCCAAGACAAAAGCGTAGCCGAGTCTGACTTTGTGGCAGCCAGAAATTTTACCAACAAGATCTGGAACGCCAGTAGATATGTTTTTTTGGCACTAGAAAAAACTGACAAGGCGACAGACACAACACCACTCTACGCTCAAACAGAAAAACAGCACAAGCAAGAACTACAATTGATTGTAAAGAGCATCACACAAAAACTCAAAAAACTCAAGGTGGGTCAAGCAGCTGATGAGGTTTATTACCAGTTTTGGCACTGGTTTTGTGACAAAATCATTGAAGCACACAAACAAAAACAGTTAAGCTCTCAATTTTTGGGTGAAAGTTTGGTAGTTTTTCTAAAACTCCTCCACCCATTTGTCCCTTTTGTCACAGAAAGCATTTATCAAACATTAGCTACAAAAATACCCACCTATGAAAAAACACTCGCCACTAGTGTTTGGCCTCAAAGCAAGCTTAACCATTAAGCTTGTTATCTCAAGTGCCAGACTATTAAACATAGCCATAAACCAAGTTTTGGCTCGCTACCAACTGGTATTTTTATCACTTAGTTTTTTAGTTTTGGCTTTTTTAAGTTTTTGTTTTTCCAATTTCAAGCTTTATCGCTCAACATCCATTGCTCTTGATTACTCCCAAGCGCAGACATTACATTTAAATCCAGAGCAAAAAGAGTTGCTGCTTAAGATGTGGGAAAAAGCGCTTGTGAAGCAAAAAAAATCAACGGTCATGCTTCACGAGCTTATTAAACTGGAAAACAACCCCCAAAAACAAACGCTTTATAACCAGCAAATTGAGTACCTCAACCCCAACCACGCAAACTATTAAAGTTCGCAAGCTCAACCTTCTCAACACCTCAATCGGATAAGATTAAACTTCAATCACCGCAAGCGACCAATTACTTGGTTTCTGCAGCCTTAGTCTGGGGCTCTTTTGGACTTTTTGCAGCAACAGCGTCTTGACTTACTATGGTAGTACTGGGTTTGGCTTGCGCCTCTTCTCCCGTACCAGCTTCCGCGCCTGCCTCCACCACTTCCTCCACCACCTCTTCTACCTTGGTAGATTGCAAGGCCACCACCGGACTGTCTTTTGTATCTTCATCAACTATCAGCATAACGTTGGCCGGCAACTTTAACTGACTTGAAGTAATGCTCTCCCCTACTTGAGACAGATGGGAGATATCCACTTCAATTGATTCGGGGATATTGGTTGGAATTGTTTTGATCTTAACTGCATTTATAACCAAGACTGCGGTAGCATCAGCCACTTCACACTTACCCAAAAGCTTAATCTGCACCTCTGTCTCAATCTCTTCTTTAAGATCTACCCGACGAAACACAAGGTGTTGCATCTCTCCGGACACAGGATGTTTAACCACCTCGTCTAATAAAACTGGAGTCTTAGCTTTGTCCCCATCAACATCCAGATAAAACAAAGTGCTTTCATGTTTATCAGAAAACAAGCGTTTAACCTCACTCTTGTCAATACAAAGCGCCATCGAAGGCTTGCTTAAACCGTAAAGATTGGCTAAAACATTGTTTTTTTGTCGCAATGCTTTGGCTTTTTTACCTATTTTTGTCCTGCTAAACACGTGAAATATTGCCCGTGTATCAATCATGTTTTGCCTTTCATCTTAAAAGAGAAGCTGGATTATACCTCATTTTTTGGCTAAGTAAAACTTACAATACTTTTTTGGCAAACTCAACACCCATCACTCTTGGTTGAGTGGGTGAAAAAGCATAAGTTACCTCTCCATCCTCAATTGTGCCTTTAGTAGTCAATCTGGTAATAGAAAAAGTCGCGGGATACAAAAGCCTTAAGCCTTGGTAATCAAGGTTTTTTCCCGGCTGGTCTTGATCTACAAAGACATATGAGGCCTTTTCGTCAAACTTGTAATTAAGGTGGTACTTAAGCTCAAGGTCGGCACTGGTTTGGGGCAAAACTTCCAAAAGAAAAGCCACCACCATGCGGTTGTGTTCAAAAAATACCTTAAATCTGTCAGAGGATAGCTCTTGCTTGTTTAACATCAGTTGATCTAAAAACGCATTTTCGGGCAGATAAAAACGCATGTAAGCCTTGTAGCTTCCCATAGGCCAGAGATCTGAAGTAGAAACATTTCTCCAGCTTACCTTTCTGGTTCTCTTAACTATGTTTTCGCCAAGCTCCACCTCGTCTTTCACTGTGGTGTTTACGTCAAGATTAACCTTATTGACGCCAACATTAGTTTCCAGCTGATAAACAGCATCAGCCAAACACGCGCTTTCTGCAAACTGTGTTAAGCACTGGGGCTGGCCTATCAGGCCAGCCCAACCGGCTTTGACAACCAGTTGTTGAGGCAGGGGGTCTTTGAAATACATCTTGATTTCGCCATAAGTAAGTTGCTCAACAAAAACAGATAAGAACTCATCTAGTTGCTCCTGTTGCGCAGCAAAAACAGTCTCAAACAAGCTTGAAACTAGCGCTTGCACATATCCACTGGAACCAGAAGCCTCTTTCTTGGCGTAAAAAGCCAAGCTTGCTGGTAAATCAAACTCCCCCACTTCGTCATAACCCACCGGCTTGACGGAGGGAAAGATCGCCAACAACTCACTTAAACCACTAGTGCTTAAAGCAAAAACACCATCCAACGGCTCTTCCAAGCTTTTTTCTATAAACCACTGCATGGCCTTGGCGCTGGCGGAAAAATCACCATCCCAGTTGCTATCATGAAAATACCATTCTTTCTCACCCAAGTACTCGGTAATTTCTAATGGAGGAGTCACTACTCCAAGTAACATTTGATCTATTTGTTTGCTACTCAAAAATTGATAAGACACCATTCTGCCGTCTTTTACTTTAAGCAACAAAATCACCTCAATAAACCCACCTGTTGGACGCAGTTCATTAGAATCCTGAATCACAAAAGCATAAGATTTTTGACCATCAAAACCCAAAATTGATTCAAGATTGGGCTCAAACAAGGAGTAAATAGCCAAGCTTTGTTCTGCTTTTTTGTTATTCAGCTCATACTCGGCGTTTTTATCTTCAAATTCTTTGAGTTTGCTTGTATTTTTATAGATTTCGTTTTTTAAAGAAACTAGATCTTGTTGTTTCTTGCCAATTGAAGAAAATAATTCTTTTGACACCTCTGGCGTTTGACCAAAAAACTGGTGATAAAAAGATTGTTTGACCTGCTGATACTCCATCAAAGCGCTTTGGTGCTTTCCCAAGTTGTCAATTAACAAACCAACCAAAGAAGCCTGATCAAAAACCGGATGAGAGATCAGGCTTTGTAGTTTTTGGGTTTGAGTTAACACCACGGTTTTTTGTTCTTCCAAACCACTTAAGCGATCGCCGTTCACTGTCTGGTTTTGCAAAACTTCTTGCGCTACATCCACAGTTTGTTTGTACAAACCTTGGTAGAAAAAGTAGAAACTCGCGCCCAGAATCACTAAAACCACGGCCACCAAACCGCTCGCTACCCCGCCAAGGAAAAAAAACCTTCTTCTCAAGTTTCTTTTTCTCTCTTTTTTTTCCACTTTAACAATTTTGTCAAAGTATGCGCTTTGTTGATTTTTTCTCTTTACGCCAAACAAAGAGCTAAGTTTGGTAGAAAACTCACTTTTTTTGTCACCACCATCTTGAGTTTTGTCTGCCGCAAGTTCTTGGCTTTGGCTATTCTTAATAAAACTTAAGATTGTGCCATCTCTAGTAAGTTTTTTGGCCAACTCATCTAACTCGGTGGCTATTGGGCAAACCGCTGCTGAAAACTCTAAATTTTCACTTGTTTTTAACGCCACTTGAGTCACTGTGAGTTCTTTTTGCCACAAAGCACGATGATAAACAACCAAGCGTTTGCTGAACAAGGTGTGAGAAATGGGTGAGGAACGAAACAAAACATTAATTTTTTGGTTAGGTCTTTCAATTTGTTTGCAAAGACTAACAACAAAGGAGTGTTCGTCAATAATTGAAATGTGATCTTCAACCAAACTGTAAATCACGCCCATTTTTACCCCAATCAACGACAGACTAAAAAGGGAGGGGGAGTGACGAGCCAACGCTGGAGTTAACCCTTCAAAAAACACCACTTGGGCAATGGGGAAAAACTGAAAAATCAAACGGCGCGTCTCCTGTTGCACCAACAAAGCCTTGTGCCAAGCTTCATAAAACAAAGTGTTTTCGGCCTGTGAGCTTAAGACTTGGTAGTTGGGTAGGTGAGGAAACACAAAAACTAGTCTGTGTTGGTATAAGGACAGTGGTTTTTGAATTTTCTTTAAAAACGAGAGATCGCTGTGTTGAACCAACACCACAATTTTGTGATAGTTTTTAAAAACAAAATCACTGTCAAGTTCCTCCGGCTGCAGATCACAACCATCCAATTTGTGATCAAGCAATTTTTTAAGAGAAAACACAATGTTTTTGGGGAAATTGACAAATAAAATCTGTGGTTTTTCTTCAATTTGGGCAGTTTTCATATTTAACAACTTAAAAACCATCTCTGTCTAGAGCACGATTAACCATTGCGTCTGCACCAGCGTTTTGCTCTCTGGGTATGTGACAAATCCTGTACTTAAACCCGCTTTTTTTGAGCAAAGAAACTATCTTTTGATAAATTGGCAAGAGTTTTTTGTCCTTCACGCGCCAAAGGCCATTGAGTTGGTTAACCACCAAGAGTGAATCTAGGTGCCAAACAATCAATGTTGTGTGCGGTATGGTTTGCTTGCAAAGCCAATTAAGCGAGTAACTGAAAGCCTCATACTCGGCTATGTTGTTGGTTGTCTCACCAATCGTCTGTCCGTACTGCAAAAGTGTTTTTTTACTGGTTGTTTCTATAAGTACTCCAATGGCAGCTGGACCAGGATTTCCTCTAGAGCCGCCATCGGTAAAAACATTAATTTGATCTAACACCATAACATTATATCTTGAAAAAACTCGCAAAACTATTCTGTGGTTTTTTTTAACTGGACAACCACCCTGCGACCAACGCCATCGCCCACAGAGTAACTTTCCAAACCTTGGTATTTTGAGTCGTCTGTTAAGCTTTTGTGCACAAAAAACCTCTCGCTTGAGGATAAAAACTGATTAATCATTGACGGCTCGCCATTTTTTATTACCTCTTGTGCTATTGAGTCCAAAAGACTCTTGAGTTTGGACTTTCTTTCTTCGCGATAATTGTTAATGTCCACAAAAATCCTTTTATTGACAAACTGCTTGCCAAAAATCACCCTAGTCAGATGTTGAATGGCATCAATGCCCCTAGCTCTAGTACCAATTGCCAAACCGGTTGAGGACTCATCCAAACTAATTGTGACCAAAACATTGTCTTCTTGTTCTGTTGCCACCACCCCCAATAACTCCAACCCCAAGTGTTTAAACAGTTGTTCAAAAAATGTTTCAAGTTTCATTTTTAAACCTTTGCAATATTTTTTTACGCATAACAAAAAACTGCTGAAAATCGCTTAAAATTGAGCTTACAAACCAGTAAAGCACTAGACCGGACGGGAGGGTAATTGAAACAAATAGAGTAATCACTGGCATCAAAAAAAGCATTTGTTTTTGCATTTGGTTTATATTGACAGTTTGAGCGATTGATTCTGTGTTTGTTTTTTTATTTTTAACAGGTTTTGTTTTTTTGGTTTTTGCCTCTAGGCTCATCATCCAAGAAAGCCAGAGTTGTGAAGCGGCTGTAAGAATGGGAAGAATGTATAACTTGTCTGGTTTAGAGATGTCAAACCATAAAAACTTGAGTGTATGCATTGCTTTTGTCGTATCAATTTGGTTAAAAAAATTAATCAGTGCTTGATACAAAACTATTAAAAGCACCAATTGAAACAGCTGTGGTAAACAGCCAAGCGCTGGATTGACTTTGTTTTTTTGAAACAGTTCGAGCTGTGCCTTTTGAAAAGCTTGGGGGTTTTTTTTGTATTTAGCTTTAAGTTTTTCGATCTCTGGCTGAAGATCTTTTATTTTTTGCATTGAGCTAATAGACGACTTAGTAATAGGAAAGAGAATCACTCTGGTGAGCACGGTAAAGACCACAATTGATAACCCTAGGTTGTTGGTGTAGGTGTTAATACCAAGTAATATGTCAATAATCAGTTGGTTAAAATTAAACATAGTTAAACACAGTTAATTATACGTTTTGCGCCAGCAAAAAGCCCCTTAAAAAGACCATCGCTTTTGGTTTTTTTTAAAAAATAATCACCACAGGTGGGCGAGTGCTTGCACTCGCTTAAAAAGCCAAAACTTGTAATGAGCAAGCTTCGCCTGAAAATTTTAAAAAAAACCAAAAGCGATCTCAAAAAAGACTGCGGGCAGTGGGTGTTTTTCATGCCTTTTTCTTTAAAGCTACCACAAGCTTTTTTCTACCTTTACTTCTTCTTCTTTTAAGAACCTTAATGCCCCCTAGGCTTTTCATTCTTTTTAAAAAACCGTGAGTTCTTATACGTTTTTTCTTTTTAGGATTCCATGTTCTTTTTGTCATAATTCACGGGATTATATCACTTATTGATTAATTCTAAACGGCATAACCACGTGAGTGTAGTTTTGAATATCTGGACAAACAAAAATAGCAGGTTTTATAGAGTCCATAACCTTAATCTCAATTTGTGTTTCTTTTACTCCAAAGTTTTCTACAGCTTTTAAGAAATCTAAAACATACTGGGTGTTAAAGGCTATCTGAACACCACTTGTTGGTGGTTTGGCATTTTCTAGCTCGCAGCTGTAAGACCCAAGGCTTTGTGAACTGGATTTTAATTGGAGTTTGTTTAGCTCTGTCTCAATTTTGAAAAACGACTGACCGCTTTCAGAAAAAACCAAAGCTCCTTTTAGTTTTTCTTTAAATTCCTGTAAATCCAATTGAATTAAAGCCTTAAAGTCTTGAGGGATTATTTTTTCATAAGGAGGAAATTCCCCATCGATCAACCTGATGTAAAAATCATGCTGGTTGACGGAAAACACTAGTTGTTTTTGTTCTACAGAACTAAACATGACTGCGCCGGCGGTTTTTTCTTTGGCGACGGTTCTATAAATCTCTAAAATGGATTTTGCGGGTAAAATAAGCTTGCCAACATCATCTAAGATAGGCTCTACAATCAATTTAGAAAGCCTAAAACCGTCAGTTGTAATCACTTCACATGCTTCCCTTGTTTGATTGAATAAAACACCTGTAAGAACAGGTTTTGTTTGATCTGTAGAAGCGTTAAAACATGTCAGCTGTGTTATCAACTCCAGTGTTTTAGTGGACAAAAAGGCGTTTTTATCAGGTTTGTTGGGAAAAGAAGGAAAGTCTTTTGCTTTCTGAACCTGAATAGTAAAGTTGTTTTTTTGTGCGGTAATTTGCACGGTGTTTTCATCTTTTTTTTCAATCACAACTGACGATGGGTTGAGATTGTTTACTATTTGCCTTAATTCTTTGGCTGGTAAGACCAACTCTCCTTCGTTTTCTATATCGGCTTTAAGTTCAGACTTGATACCAAAATATAGATCAGTGCCATAAACAAAAACTTTACCGTTTTCTGTTTTTAAAAGAACGCCATTGAGAATAGGTAGAGGAGGATTGTTGGATATGGCTTTGCCAACCACGCCCAAAGTTTCCAACAATTCTATTTGCTGAACTATTATTTTCATAGATAACTAGTTGTTATTGTAGTAGATGAGTTTAATTTTGTGGATAGCTATTCTTTTTTAAGGCGTCTTTCTTATGTGAAAAACTTCGGTTTTTACTGGTGAAAAGATGTGGTTACTCTGTTGAACAGAGTGAATAAAAATCATTACCTTTCTCATTTTTTGTTGTTTACCCACTAGTTTTCCACAATGGACAATCTACTTCTTATTTGACCAACTTCTTTTTTTATTAATTCATCGTCAAGAATTTGTTCTTGAATTTTGTTTACCGCGTGCAACACGCTGGTGTGATCTCTATGAGAGAACCACCTTCCTACCTCGGTTAAAGGAAGCATGAGATCTTTATTAAGAATATACATTGCTATATGTCTTGCCTCCACTAGGTGTTTAACTCTACTTTTGCCTTTAATTTCCGTTTGTTTAACCTGAAAATTTTTAGCAATTAGCTCAATAGCTTTACCGGGGTTTATTAAAGGACGTCTAGTTCTTTTTTGATTTTTTTCAATCAATCCTAAAACCAGCTCGCTTGTAACACTTTTATTTTTAAGCTCTACTTCAGATCTCAATCTTTTAACAAAACCCTCAATTTCTCTAGCGGTTACCACCTTTTCCGCCACAACCCTGGCAAGCTCTATATCCAGTTCCAATTGAGCTTGTTTGGCCTTAAGAAGCAAAATAGCGGTACGCAACTCAAAAGTGGGTTTACCAATATCAATCATTAAGCCCGCCTCAAACCTAGAGCGCAAGCGTTTTTCCAAAAGCGATATCTCACCCGGTGGTCTGTCAGAGGTGAGTACAATTTGTGCCGATTGTTTTACCAATGCGTTGAAAGTATGAAAGAATTCTTCCTGTACAGCATTTTTGCCAGCAATAAACTGAATGTCGTCTAGTAATAAAACGTTTGTTGAACGAAATTTGTACTTAAAACCAGCCGCTTTTTTTGTTTGAATAGCCTGCACAATCTCATTGGTAAAATCCTCTCCGGTGCAGTAGATAACACTGTTGTTTTTGTCATTGTTGACAATTTCGTTGCCAATAGCATGCATTAAATGGGTTTTACCCACTCCCACCTCGCCGTACAAAAAAAGCGGGTTGTAGGCTAGACCTGGAGTTTTTGCTACCGAAATGGCAGCGGCATGAGCCATCTCATTGCTAGAAGAGACGGCAAAAGTGGTGAAAGAAAACTGTGGGTTGAGTCCGGCTTTGTAGGCACGCCACTGTACTCTTTGTTGTTCTGACTCCCTCAATAAGTCTTGAGAAAAAAGAGGAGCGCTGACTTCTTTTTTATCCACCCCGTCAACAGCAGTTTTTCTGTTTTGAGTCCCAGTCCCTATTACATACTTAATCAAAACGCTTTTTTTTAATACCCCCTCCAAAGCGAGGGAAATCTCTTTGTCTAGATTTCTTTTTAAGTTGGTAGCGTGAAAAGCGGTTTGACAGCTAATTTCAACATCAAAACCAGACTCGCCTTCGGTTATTTTGGTGACGGGATTGGAAAGCACCCATGTGTTGTACACAGCTGGAGAAAGCTTGGTTTTTAAGATTAAACAAGCTTGTTGCCATAAATAGCTCGTCTCGTTTGGAGTTATAGACATATTTTAAATCCTTGGCTTTACAAAAGCGGGGGGAAGGCGTGGTATTTATACACACAGTTTCCCACATTAAACAAGGGGCAAAAACCAACAAATTTAACCAGTTTGAGTTTTTTGAGTAGTCAATTCTTCCGGATTGGTGGTGATCACCTTGTGTTCTTCTTCGCTGGCCACCACTCTTAAAGCCACGTGGTTTTGTCCGGCAAAGAAAATGCCCTCTCCCACGTCTGCGGCAATAAGCAACTGTCTTTCTCCTTGAGAGAGGTAAAAAGTGTCTACCAAAACTTGAATTGAAGCGGTGGACTGCTTCATAAGAAACTGAATAGAGCTGTTGGAGATAATGGCTTTGCCATAATCGTTGCTTAAAAAATCTTCTACGTCTTGAGTGATGGTGGTGATGCCAAGATAATATTTTCTGGCCCTCTTGACCATTGAGTGAATAAAAGAAGCTGAATCTGGGTGTTTCATAAAGTACCAAGCTTCATCAATAACCAAAATTCTTTTTTTAAGGGTTTTTTTGACTCTAGTCCAGATAAAATCTAAAATTACATACATAGCAATTGGTCTCATGGCTTCCTCCATTTCTTTGACAGAAAAAACGGTCAGAGGACTAGTAATATCAATGTTGGTGGCTTGGTCAAAAATACCTCTAAAAGAACCAACAATAAACTTCTCTAGCCTTGAAGCAATATCATCAGCGTCTTGGTTTTCCATACCAATTAAAGATTTATAAACATCCTCCATTAGGGGCGGGGGGTTGTTTTGTGTGGTGGGGTCTGGCGTAATGCCTTTGGCTTTATAAGCAGCCACCAAAGCTCTATCCAGCAAAGCATCTTGATGAGAGGTCATCTCTCCAAGCATGACGCGCAACAAACCATGAAGAGCAATAATTTTTTGACCCAGCTCGCTGCCTTCGGTATCTTTGCTGATCAAAAGATCAAAAGGGTTGATCTTGGCTGGTGAGTCAAAAGTGAAGTTGATGTACTCGCCGCCTGCGGCTTTACACAAGTCTTCGTACTCGTGTTCTGGATCTAAAACCAACACTTCTGCCCCAAACATTAGTTGTCTTAATATTTCCAGTTTTACAGTGTAAGACTTGCCGGCTCCAGATTTGGCCAAGATCATCATGTTGGCGTTTTCCATTTTAAATCTGTCAAAAATTACCAAAGAATCGTTGTGTTCATTGATGCCATAAACAATACCTGTTTCCATTGCCAACTCGGAAGAGGTGAAGGGGAAAGTGGTAGCTAGAGAAGTAGTGTCCATATTGCGCAACACCATGAGTTTGTCTAAACCCATAGGCAAGGTGGTTTTGAAGCCCTCATCCATTTGCAAAGCAGCTTTTTTAGAAACGATCAAAAGCGCTCCCAGTGAAGACTGAACGGCCTTGGTGATTTTGTCCAACTCTTCTTTTGTAGGCGAGTGAATGGTGATGTAAAGCCCAAATTGGTAAAACCGCTCTGAACCCTTGGCAAGATCTTCTCTTAAGTATCTTGCGTCTTCTAGTTTTACCTCTGTGTTGATGTTGCTGATTTTTCCTGCCCGCAAATCAGATTGGATTTCTGCCTCCATCTCGGTGATTTTGCGTTTTAAGTTGTTGAGCACCTCACCAGAATCAATGGGATAAATGAACATGGAAACACTCAATTGATAAGGAAAGTTGATGAGCGGAGAAAGCCAGTTGGCAGGCACGCTTCTTGGGTAGCCAGCCACAAACAGTGTCCGCGTGTAGGTTGAGTTAATTTTTTGGTAGGTAAAATCCACTTCAATGGCTTCAGGGGCAATAATGTCCTGGACCGTGACCAAACCTTTGGAGAACTCCTCTAGTTTTTGTAACTCCTCTTGCTGCTGTTGTGTTTCTTTGGTGGGTGGCTTTTTTGCAAAGGGTGCAAACGGCAGGTTGAGTTTTTTAAGATCAAACATAGTGATTTTTATCCTTTTGACACCAGTGCGCTAGCGTATTCTTTGCTGTCGGCAATTTCTTGTCCCTCGCTTGACTCTGGGTTGTAGTTGACATAAAAAAGCCTAATGATCTCTTGGGTTGAGAGTTGTCTTGAGTATAGGCCGATTCTTGCAAACTGACTGATTAGGTGGTCTCGTTTTGGTTCTAGAATTTGTAAGGCTTTTTCCACTGTTTTGTTTTTGTCCACCTCACTCATATCCACATTTTGTTTCCCAGGCATAAAGTTTTTGGCTAGTAGTATTCCCAATTCTGCAGGCGAAGCAGAAATGGCTACATAAAAACGTTTGTCCAACACGTTTCTTTCTTTAATAAGATTGGCTACAAACTGTCTGTATTGACGAATGCGCAATCGCATTTTTTGATTGGAAGCTACTTCTTCTTTTTCTTGAAGCAATCTTAAATAATTGGTGACGTCTTTTGTTTTTGATTGGATGATAATTTGAATGGGGTAGTTGATGGAGTTTAGTAGTCCAGCGTAGGCATAAATTACCCCATCTTGTTCTTCTTCAGCCAGCAAACCAAAGTTCATGGCGTCTACGGTTAAGACTATAGCGGCTGAACCAGTTTTGGTAATGGTTAAGTTGTTGGTGATATCAAAAATATCCAAAAAAGCTTGAGTGGTGGGTTTTTGAGTGTTTTCGCTCATCGCTTTAAGGATACTAAATAATCGCTCAAGTGAAAAGAGAGCTTTTAGTTTTTACTCAAGCGACCGAATTTCTAATGGTGGCAAAAAGTGATTGTTGGTAGTGAACCCAAATGGTTCAAAAGTAAAATTGTCCGCTTCTACGCGAATGGTGTATGGGGCGGGAGATAGGGGGGTAGTGATAAAAAATTGCCCCAGCGCATTACTTTTGACCGCTCTTTCTACTTGACCAGATTGATTAGTGACCTCAATAATTGCCCCCGGTATCATCTCTCCTTTTTGATTTAATACCATTCCCACCAAGGTGTTGGGTTGGCTGGGTGGGGCGGGGAAAGGGAGGTTTTGATTGAACGTGCCATCGCTTAGGTTGGTTGATGCAACTTTAGAAGTTGTGGTAATGGCTGGTGGTGGCTCAAGTGCCTTGGGCACTTGAGCCACATAAACCACATTTTGTGTTTTTTGATCTTGGTGGGCCACCTGTGTTTCTTGTTTGTTACCCAAGGCCAACTTGGGGGTTTGAGCCAGTTGCACCACGCCAGCACTAACTTTTTTCTTGGCGTCAAAAACTTCTTTTGTGAGACTTGGATTTTTGGAAACAATGTTGGTTTGTGCAGGTGGGGGCGAGATTTGTTTTGCTTGAGTTTCCTCAAAATAACTTAATACTTTCGTTTCATCTTTTTCTTCAAGCGTGTTTGCGCCGGGTTTTTTTTCTTGTTTTATTGATGCCACAAACTCACCCACTTGTTTTTGTTTGATGGGAGCAATGTTAAGGGGTGCTTGATAATTGGCGTTGGGCTCTATTGGTTTGTGAGTAAAAAGAGAAGGAATGGAGGCGGTTTTTTTCCAAAAATACTTGGTGGGTTTAAACATAATGTTTAAATAAGTGACAATCCAATGATCAAGCGGTCTTTCGGCTATAGGTACGAAAGCAGCTGTGGCTCCAGCCACAGCAAACAAAAAAACAAATGGCCACTTAATGATGCCCGGTAATCCAGTTTTGTAAAAAATTACAGCCAAAACCACACCTCCGGCAATTTCTAAGAATTGTCTAAGAGTCATGTTGCCCACAATATGGAAGCGGTAACTGATGACGTCTTGTGGTATTGGGTGTTCTTTCATAATCTTTAAAACTTAAATCTTGACCGCTGGAGTAATAATGACAGCTTCTATAGTTTCACCTGTGTTGGTGGTGATTGTTCCGCCAAAATTGTAATAAGGTATGGCGGTTAAGCCGTCGTTTTCCAACCTGTACTCTAGTTGCACTTTGGTAAGCTTTGCTTGCTCAATATTCACAAGCGAGTACTCTGCGGGCGGATTGGTTAAGTTAATAATAGAACCCACGCCTTTTTGCTCAATGTTTTTTATCGCCTCTTGCACGCTTAAGGTGGGCAGTTTTGAGTTTGTTTTTTGTCCAAGTATTTCAATGGGATGAGCTACAAGCTTGGTCAAGTTGTACTCGCTGTCCAGAGTCAAAACAAATGGGGCATTTAAGTCCTGACCGATAAACAAGGGTAAGGATTCTGTGGTGTATCCAAAGGGTATTTGGATCAGGCCGGCCAAGCCAGGTTGGCTTGGCCGGAGCTCATATTGGCCAGTGAAGTACTCAATTTTTTGTTCGTCTACCACCATGTTTTGTGGTAGATCAAGTTTTTTTAACCAGCTATAAGCCGCGTTTATTGCTTGTGATTTATCAATGTTTTTGTTGATTGAGATTGGTTTAAGACTGGTGAGAAGGAGCAAATTATTTTGTTGGTCTATAGTCAGACTCCAGTCTTGATTTGACCACAGGTTTTCATCATCTGGACTTTTTTCAAGCTTGAGCGCTGCAACGATTTTTTCCCAAGCTTTAAAGCTTAGATTTTTTTCTACTCCAATAGTTGGCAGTTCTTTTGGAATGTTGGGTTCTTTGCCTGTAAAATTGATGTTTTTAAATGTTGAGTGGGTAAAGTCTAGGTTTTGTTGTACCAAGCTGGTGGAGTCTTGCCAATTGGTGTTGTTGCTTGGTGTGAGAAACTGAAAGCCCAAGCCTGAAATAATTAACAAACCCACACAAACCCAAAAAATCTTGTTGTAAGCTAGCTTGATTTTTTTCATATTTGTTAAAAACAACTATAAACCCTTTGTCCAAAAAACGGCTTGCTAGGCACGGAAGGAACGAGAGTTTCCAACACTCTGTTTTTTTTGCCTCCTTGATATGAGCCCACTCTTTCGTAATGAAGATGTTGTCCGCTAGACTTGCCACTATTGCCCACTTCGCCAATTTTGTCGCCCATCACCAATGATTTTTGTCCAAGTCCAAGCTTGGGAATGCCACTCGCCACCTTACTTAAATGAGCAAAACGCAAAACATGACCAGATGTGGTTTTTAAAGTCACAAACAAACCATAGCCGCTACTCGCAATTGAACCTTCAAAATAAGCCTCTCCGTCAAACGGGGCAAAAACTGCCGTGCCAATATCCGCGGCAATGTCATATGCATCATATTGGTCGTGGGAAAACCCATCATATGGCAACTGGGTAATCTCCCCAGAGGTGGGCCAACACTGCACTTTGGGATTGCCAATAGACACCAAAGCTTGAGTGGTCAGAGTTTGGTTGTCGGCCACCACCTCTCCATTTTGGTTTTGAGCTTGGTACTTAATGGTCAAAACATTTCTGACTAAAACATCTTGTCCGCCTGTAAATTTGATGGTGTAGTTGAGTTCTGTTTGTTTTTCCAAAGACTCTTTGGGGTAGGTGGGTAGGTAATTGGCACTTGGTTCCAAACTGGGGTTTTTACTGCTAGGCTGTTCTTTTTTGTTGCTACTAAACTCTATTTTGTCTTGAACATCAAGAATGGTGATTTTATGACCGCGTGTTGGCCTGATAGTGATTAAGTACTTAACATCTGCTGTTTGACCGTTGTCTAATTTTTGTGGCAAAGCCAGCTTGGTTAGCGTGAGATGGGCAGATTGATTAGTGCCACCCAATGATCCGTCTCCCACTGGTAGGGGAATGAGAAAAGCGGAGAAAATGGTAAGCATAGTAATGATGGTCATCAAGTAAACTCCAAAAATACCAAAAACCGGACCCAAAAACGCCAAGGCGCCAAAACCGCCGGCGCTGCCGACAATTGGAGCGGCAGAAGCAGAAGAGGCAGCTGGGGCGTACTGTGCCGCAACGGTGGTGGGTTGGGTGGCATAACTAGTTTGTGATGCTTGAGATATTGTTTGAGCGGAAGCTGCGTTTGCCGGCTGGCCTTGAAGACCTAGTTGGCTGGCTTGGGAGGGGGTGAGGTCAGCTACTCCGTTTAGGGCGTATTGAGTGGCTAGTTTGTTGCCAATTGAGCCTCCAAGGCCAGCGCCAATGCCCGCACCTATCACCGCCCCCCATGGTCCTGCGCCAATAATGAATCCAGCCGTTCCGCCAACTATCGCGCCCAGCGCCACTCCCCCAGCTGTTCCAACAACGCCCATGATTTGAGAAATAATAGATAATAAAGCGCCTATGCCGCCGCCAACTATTCCGCCCAAAACTTCGCGAATTTTTTTTCTGTTCTCTGGGTTGCTCAAAAAGCTATTGGCTTCTTTAAGTAGATTTGCTATAGCTACGGGGTTTCCAGCCAAAGCGGCTGGGATATTTTTTAAAGCTTTGGCCGCATTAGCCATTTTTGCCATGTTGCCAGCCAAAGAAGTGTTTTTTATGGCTGGCAAAGGGCTGCCGTCAGCATTTGTGGCACCACTTGTTTCTTGGTTATAGTTTTCTGCATCGGCTAAAAGGTCTAGTGGTGCATCGCCAGCCATCATAGCCATGGCTGGATTTGGATCTTGTTGAGCTGTTTCAAGATTTTCTAAAATCAGAGCGATCTCGGCAAAGTTGGGCTGTTGTTGCTGTGTAATTTGGGTTATGGTCCAGACCACCTCTTGACCTTTTTCTGCTTGAGCAATTTTTTCTAAAATCTCACTTTGTTTGGTTTGTAGAGCTTGGATCTGTGTTTGGTACTTTTGTACTAAAGCTGGATCTAGTTGGCTGTCCAGCTTGTTGGCCTGCATTACTCTTTGCAGTTGGTTGAGGACCACCAATGCGTTTGCCCAATCTTGTGTCAGTGGTGTGGAAGAAGCCAGTGTTCTTTCTGCCCAATCTAAAGTTTGCTCAATGCTTCTTAAGTACTTGGCTCCGGCTAGGTAGGCGGTTTGACCTTTGGTCAAACCGCCAAAAAACTGTTTAATCCAATCATCACGTAACCTACTGGAGACATTGAGATCGTTCATGGCTCGCACAATGCTTTGCAAGCCTTCTCTGTCCCCATCTAGACTTTGTAGTTTTTTTAACAACTCATCAAGTTTCCTGGCGTTTTTGACAAATGTATTCCAATCAATGCCCAATAAAAGCGGATTGAATGGTAGCTTGCCAGTTTGGCTATCTCTTTGGTAAGACAAATCATCTGGTTTTAACCCAAGCCATGTGACGTAAGCCCACGTCTGTGCCTCTGGTGAGAGCGATGTCCAGACTTTGAGAATAAAGTGATCAAAATCTTTTTTGCCTCTTTTGCTATCTTTTTCCAAAGCATCCACTAGAGTTTTGCTGTCCCCATCATGCTTTTCTAGTTCAGCAAGAGCTTGTCTGGTGTCAAGCAGCAAGCTGGGTGAGCCATGAGAAGCAAAGTTTTGCCAATCAGTTTCGGTGGCTAGGCCCATGAGCACTTTTTTTGAGCCGGTGTTGATGTATATTTCTATAGACCTAGCCGTGATGGCACCCGCCAGGACTGCTTTAAGCATACTGGCGTTGGCTTCAGCCCATTCAAGATATGCTTGGTCGTGTTTACCGGAAAAAAAGATTAAGATTAATTTGTCTGGAGTTAGTGAGTCCAAAAATTGCTGTGTGTTTTTTTGTTCGTCTGGATTAAGTCCAAGTTGTTTGGCTAAGCTGGGATTGCCCATGGCTAAGGCCATGCTGTCTATGGTTCGACTAAGATTTCCTAGTACAGATCCATCAATAATCAGAACTCCGGCATTTAATTTTTTTTCCAGTTCTTGCTCAATCACTGCTTGAGCCAGTTTCTTTTCATCACCAGTGGATTTTCCAAACTGTGGTATTTTTTCATCTAGTTCTGCAGCTTGCGCGGTGGCTAAAGCTTGCCACTGTGCAAACTCTCTATTACCAGCCAATCTGGTGTAGACGTTTCTCAAGTACTCCAGTCTTTTGGCTGGATTAGCAAATCCTTCCTGCACTTGTTCTGGACTCAAGCTTTTTTGTAGATACTCGTCAATCTCTTTTTGCAAAATGACAAAGCGTGGATCATCCTTGACAAATCCAGCCTCGCCAAAAAGTTCGAATGCAGCATGGTGATAAAGCCATGCTGACTCATAAACCAGCGCTTTTTTTTGTTCAGCAGTTAAAGTTGGTTCTGCTCGGTCAAGTGTTTGATTATCTGCAGGCGGCGCAGTAGCGTCTGCGCCGCCTGTATCGTCTTGGCTGTCTGCCTTCCCGCCACCACCTCCTGCCACGGCCACTTTGGCCGTGGCAGGGTCATGGGGTGGTTGCGCAAAAACTACTTCTTCCTCTTGTTTTTCAGTTGTTTTGGCCTCTTGACCTTCTCTGTCAAACTCGTTGAGTTTGGCGTTGAGCTCTGACCAATGACCGAATAGCTTATAAAGCTCTTGAGAAAGCGCCAACTTTGTTTCCGAGATTTTGCCCTCATGGTTTTTGGCTTTAAGAAAGATTTGTTCTGGACTTTCCAAATGAATATCTAGCTCCTTGGCTAACCCATAAAAAATGTTGACCGCATCAGTAGGGAAGAAAAATGTGTCTTGAGTGGAGTTTTCTCTTTCTTTGGTGGATGTAGTAAGCTCAATTGGGTTGGTATTTTCTCCAAACCAAACCCAAATTTTTCTCTCCTCTAACAAACCCTTTGTCCTAGCCTCTGTGCTTTCCAGACTTATCTCGATCAAAGCTTTCAGAAAATTTCTTGCCCAGTCTCTATAGACTTTATCTGTTTTGCTTTTAAGATTGAGAGTTAATGGTAAGGATTTTATGCCCGGCGCGCCAGTTTGTTGTGGGTCAGTTGAAGCCATGGAATTAATTATATAGCAACAGGCGCGGTCGGCACTGCTTGTATTTTTTTAAACTCCGCAAGTTATAACACAATCTGATTTCCGTTAACCAAACCGCCCAATACCCCTAGCTTTTGCTCAAAAATATTGACAAACGTGGGGGGTATTTGCTAAAATATCAGCAATATGCAGTACTATTCACGAAAAATTGCCCCAATTTTTAATAAATATTTTGCCCAAAAGCAAGTGGTGGTGATCACCGGCATGCGCAGGGTGGGGAAGACTACCTTTCTCCAGCGCGTTTTTGACCAGCTACCCACCACCAACAAAATCTTTCTTAGTCTAGAAAACATTTTTGTGCGCAAAATTTTTGACCAGACCAACTATGCTGATGTTGCTCGTAGTTTGGAACATGAGGGGGTGTTACTTTCCCAATCACCAGCTTACATTTTTTTAGACGAGATTCAATTATCACCAAATATCCCATCGGTGATCAAGTATTTATACGACCAGTTTGGCACCAAGTTTGTGGTGACCGGTTCTTCAAGTTATTACATCAAGAATCATTTCACAGAAAGTTTGGCTGGGCGCAAGTTTGTGCTAGAGCTTCGTCCCTTAACTTTTAGTGAGTTTTTAATTTTTAAAGACCAAAAACCACCCAGAGACTCGCTTGCGCCCAGCCAACCAATGTTTTCACTCACTTACGCCAACCAATCGTTGGGATTTGATCAATACGCCAATCTTTTCCAAGAGTATCTCCAATACGGCGGTTTTCCAGAAGTAGTGCTCCAGAAGAACTTGTCTTTAAAAACCGAGATGTTGATAGACATTATCAACTCTTATTTTCAAATTGATGTCACCACTTTGGCCCAGTTTTCTGATGTTCCCAAACTACACGACTTGTTGATTTTGCTGACCCAGCGTATTGGTCAGAAACTCAACGTCACCAATTTAGCCAGCGCTTTACAAATTTCCCGTAATCAAACCATTGAATATCTGGAGTTACTTAAATCAACTTATGTGATTGACACCTTGTCACAAAAATCTAGTGTTGACAATCGTGTTTCAGCCGATGACAAACTCTACTTCACCGATTGTGGTCTAGCTAACACCCTTGCTGGTGTCGCCTCTGGGAGTTTGCTGGAAAACGCTGTATACATGAATTTGGTTTACGACTACAAGCTAGGATATTACCAAACAAAATCCGGTGGAGAGATCGACTTTGTGCTAGATAACCAAATTGCTCTAGAAGTCAAAGAAACCATCGCTCAATCTGACTTAGCCAACCTCAAAAAGCGCTGTCATTCGGCTGGGATTGAGGAGTATTATTTGGTTGGAGCTCATCCCAACCAAGTGGAGCGGTCAATCATGGCGTGGGAGTTGTGAGCCAACTGACGCAAATTGGGCAAAATAGCAGTTTTTCATGCAAATTGGGAGTTGAATTCCCAAATTGCACAGAATGGTCAATTGCTCCAGCTTGACAATATTTCTGCATGCACATAAAAATTGGTGCAAACAGAAATAAAACTGCCGACACCTACTACCAAGACAATTCTTTGTGACAGGTTGAGTTATCTATTAATGCGCGAGTGTTGAGCTTGATCAATTTTTGCCTTGGCGCCGAAGTTGAGATTTTTGGTATAATACGGGGTATGGCAAGCGTTGCTGAAGGTATAGAAAAAAAGCTAAATCATTTCGATCGTGTTTTATCTGCGGCTAATGCGCCAGCAATTAGTGAGCGCCTTGAAGATATTGAGTTATCTGAAATGCTGGATTTAGCAGACGATGAGGTTAACGCTCTTAAACCTGCAGTTGATGCATTGAGGCAAAAAATTGAAGCCTTAATGCTTGGCCAACAAAAACCACCCGAAAAACAAGCGCAAGCCCCAGAACAACAAAGCCAGGAGATAAACCAAGTCATTCAAGCCGCAGAAACGTTAATTACAAGATTAAGTGTAGATGTGGGCCCACTCACTTTCGATCCAGATCAGCCAAACTATGAAGGAGCAGAAACGCCCACTCAATACTTTGCAAGAATTAAGCGTGATTTGTCTGTGGTTATCTCATATCTTGATCGCGGGGATTTTGCCCAGGTTAGACAAGCGACGACGATAAAAGAAGATTTGTTAGTACGATTAACAACTGTTGAGCACTCTTTGCAAAAAAAAGTTTTTGATAAATGGAAAACTACGGTAGAAATCAATCATCCTATTTTTGCTACTTTGCGAGTTACCACTGCGCAAGTATTAGCTGAAGTTCCCAAACCGGGGCCAAATTTTGGGTTGATCGCTACCGCTGAAACCCAACTGCAACAAGCTAGGGGCGAATGCGATACTAACTTTACTGGATTATTTAAGACGCATCTTGAAAATAGATATCTCGATCCTGCCCAAGCAGCTATTGATCAATTAAAAGCAAAGCAAACGGAGGAGAATGAAAAAGCTCGTTTAAGAGTAGAGCGTGATGGGTGGTGGCGTAAACCGGAAATCAATAGGTTGGCCGTGGCGCTACAAGCGGTTTTGGACAATGCATATGTCAATGTTGACAATGCCAAACTAACAGCAATGGATTACACAGCTGCTGTGAACGCCAAAACTGCTATTCAAACAGCAGAGACGGCAGCGTCTACCACATTGAGCACTCCTTTTCCTGATGCAGCAAAACCAAACCCGGCAATTGAGAGACTGCGCGCCAATTTTCCTAATTGGATTAGGATCAGCACGGAAGCTTTGACTAGAAGAATAGATGAGAGAGGTTTTGCTGAGTGGGATGCTAGCGCACAAGTTGCGGCTTTAAGGACAGAAGTTGGTAGAGCGAAAGCAATTGATATCAATACTCAAATTTCTCCCCAAAATGGCCCGCGTGGGCCAAATTGCTTTGATACCACAGATCTTACCACTGGTACTCCACCGGGGTCAGGGTTTCAAGCACGGCTAAATCATGCTGAGCAACAAGTACGCAATGCCCATCTTTTAAATCCGGATGTTAGTTTCAAAGAAAGTCAGCGTGCTAAGAGAGCTATGGAGTCTTTGGGTCAAGAAATTAGAGATGCGAGAGCAAATCTTGACGAAGGTATTAGGAAAAGCAGAGAAAAAGTGGATATTGATCCGTCAAGCATGAGCTTGGATCAGCTAGCTGATGCAATTATTAGCGCCAACATTGATGTATACGATCACGGTATGTATAACAGTCCGCAGACGCCAAAATTTTTTAGAGACCTTTATGCAGAATTCCATAAAAGAAAATCAGCTATTTTGGGAGAAACAGTTGCTCAAATGCAATCTAGAATTGATTTTGTAATGAAAGTGGTTTTAACAAAAGCGGAAGATGTTTTGACCAATGAAGGACAGGTGCCAACCGCTACAAGACCAGAAATATTTCATGGCTTAGTTGATAGACAGGTTAGTAGACATGAATTGCTTAAGGCAACTACTTATCATCCGGAATACGGCACGCAAGTGAGGTTTATTTTAGATGATTTGATTACCAGAGTCGCTGACAGAAACCCGGGGAATGAAATTTCTTATGATGTATTGACAGGCAGTGGGGAGGGAAAAACAAGATTGACGCATTTTATTAAAAGAACATATAGAGCGAGATTAATGGGTGAGATTTATCAGGGCTTACCAACGAACGAAAGAGAAAAGAAAGTGGATGAAGTTTTAGCATTGTGCAATAGGTTGTATATCCTGTTTGATTTAATGACAGTTAGTTTTGCTGAATTGCAAAAACAAACAAAGACAAGTGCTCATCAAAAGACAAAAAAAGGAGTGCCGCTGAAAGATAAGGATAGAGTTTTATTAACTAGACCGGACGCAGCGTTGGTGCATAGAATGCAAAGATATGATTCTCCTAGCGATTGGTCAGCAAACTGGCTTTTGTATATGAATACTATTCCTGCTGATTATGGCAAACCAGGAATCGGACCTCGTGGTCATAGTTGGAGAGACGAATTAGTAGAAAGACAAAAATTAATTCGTGACTATCAAGCATCTTTTTATGACGTTGAGTTCATAACTGGGACAAGAGGGATTCCAACATCAACCTTGTTTGAGCCAACATTTCCTGATACGAGATCTTTTTTATTACTCGCTGATTCTGAAAAAACAGCTCAAAACATTCCTGAAATGTTGGAGTTTGGAGACAGAGTCTATGGAACTAGAGAAGATGGTAGTTATGGTTACCTCGGCCAAAAAGGTGCTTTATTAAATTATGGCGGAAGACAAATTACATTGAAAGAAAACATTGCTATTACAGCATGGTTCGATGACACTGCGTTGACTGGATGGGAAAAAATAATTGAGCTGACTTTTGGTGATTTGCCATCACCTCTTAGCGAACACACAATTCTTGAAAGCTCTATTACTGGGGGGTCTGATCCTGATTTGGGTATGATAGATGTATTTATTAACAAAGGTTGTAGCATGGCAAAAATGTTTCCAGGCAACCACATGCGTGACGCTGTTCCAGTGTTATTTACTCACTATATTATGAGAATCTTTGCAAGATATCAAGCGGAGTGGAGGTATAAGGAGCAAACTCTCAGAGAGGTTGTTAAAAAGTTACAAAATTCCACAATTGGTGGCGGTTTGGCAGGATATCCGGAAATAGCAATAAATGTTATTCGCAATATAACTGCCAACTCAAGCGGGTTAACAGATGCTCAATTATTGGCGGTTAATGCTAGTAGATTAAAAATGAGCGAAAATCTTGACGATGGTACATATAAACGGATGAGACAGAGGAAGGAATATTTGGACGAATTGTATAAGCATAAACGAATGAGGCTCCCTGCTGTTCGTGGTATTGGTGGAGGGGCGGTGACCTCCATCGCCTCTGCGATTGACAGCACCAATCAATCTGATCAGAGAAGATATCACGCAATGTTAAATGGTGAACAGCCATTGGAAGATCCAGGAGTTAACAGAAGAGGTTCGATTTACAAAGTGGATAAAGAATAATTGAATTTTTCTGCTGAATGCCGTGAGTCGTTAATTGAAATAACTAAATGAGTGACAAAATTATGGAGTTGCGGGCGGTCTAGTTGATGTGGGAGTCTTTTTCTCTTTTCCTGCGCCAGCAATATTTTCCAGTTGTTTTCTAATATTATCTGGTTCAAATAGACGACCATCTGCAACATCGTCAATAACTTTTCTAATACTTTGACCGCGTCCCCATCCGCGTTGAAGACCGCCTGCCATAACATTGCCAGAAGAATCTTTTGAACTAAAAATTCCACCTCTACGCCCAATGATTTGACCAGGATGATGTGGATCAGCAATTGGCACTCCTTGTGTAATACCAGTCCAAATGCCCCTTGGTGTTCTCATGCTAGGAGTTCTGGCAGCTGAAATTCCTCCACGTAAACCACTCCACAATCCACTTGCACCGGCAGATGCAACGGGAATACTGAGGTCAGCACTTTTTCCGAACCTTTTAGAAGCTGCGCCTATTATCATCTCCGCAAAGGCATTCTTCGGCGCAATTGCCTCGCGGATGTGTTTGACGATCTCTGGGAGGGCGAGCAGGATGGCGAGCCCGAGAACGGAAACAACTACGTTAGACTGACCGCTGCCAATCAAGAATGGTGGCATAAATCCTCCGCCTTCATTAGCACCGTTTCTAAAAACTTCAAACATAGCTACCGCTACTAAAACTGTAGGAAAGGGCAGTAAGTGACCGACCAATGTTTTTATCCAAGTCACAAAAGCATTGCTACCAGGCATGGCGTTCATCATCAGGGTAATTGGAGCAGTGACAATGGAGATTACAATGGTGGCGTAGGCACGTAGTAGCTCAAAGAACAGTTTAACCAAACCAATTAACATGGCGATGGTAATAATCAGTGAAAGTGTCAAGCCACCAATTACTGACCAAAGAGTTTTGCCAGCAGGATCTGTTGATCCATTTAAGTTATTAAATAAATTAGAGACTACATCTCCATAAATATTAGGATCAGAAACTTTGCCCCATAGTGTGGCGCCTAAATCAAAAATATTCATGCCAATATAATTGGTTTCTCCCAAAACTTGGTTAAAAACTCCCATGATTAAAACCATGGACAAATACATCAAGTCAATCAAGAATCCGGCGATAGCATAAGAAAAAGTGACCATGATCAGAGAGATCACAATTTGAGGAATAGCTTGTTGGGCGGTGATAGCAGCTTGGCCCACTTTTTGGCGAAACATGATAAGAAAACCTACCACCACAAAAATGATCACAAAAAACATGTAAGCAATGTTTCTGAAGGTTTTCCAGAGATTAAGAACAGGATCAAGTGAAGCAAAGCCTAAACCTTGGGCATAGGCAGGAGTGGCGATGTGAGCTGAATTCAAAACATCTGCTATATAAGTGCTGGTATTGGCAATCGGCCGAGAGTACATGCCTGCTATTAAATTGGACAGTCCACCCATAGCACTGGTTTTACAATTTTGATTACTGACACAATCTCCTTTGGGGCCGTTGATGTCTTGCACCCACTCAATGGCGGTAAAGCGAGATACGTTTCTTACCAAGCATTCTAAAGACGGAGTGGTGCAGTCTGAAATAGCATTGTAGTAAGACTGCATTTCATCTGTTGTTATCTGGTAGCCATGTGGGTCTGTGGGCAGATCGCCAGTGGGTAATTTAGGAGATTGAGCGTGGGCGGGGGTGATGAAAAGAACACCTGCCCAAAAGAATATCAAAAAACTTACGAAAACCTTAAAAAACAACCGACACTTCATCGCAACGATCATTATACCAACCTTGCCAAAGATACGCTACAGGCGCAGGCATTATCAATTTTTTTGTAAAAAATCGCTCTTGAATGATAAGTTTTGAGCGTGTTATATTGAGTTAAGTAAGTTTTTTCTGCCCCAAGTTTAAAAACGGAGGTTTTATGGTCAATGCTGATCAGTTAGCGCAAGTGACAGAGAGTTTAAGTCAAGCAAAAGAGGTTTTGATTGTTCTGTCAGCAGACCCAAGCTTGGATCAGTTGGCAGCTGCTACTAGTTTAAACTTGGGTTTGGTTTCTTTGGGCAAATCAGCCAAGCTGATTTGCCAGAAGCTTTCCCCTTCAGACGAGCGAATTTACGGCTTAGATCAAGTATCCACAGAAATTGGCCATCAAAATTTATTGGTTGCGTTTGATTACTTGGAGGAACAAGTGGACAAAATCAGTTATCATATTAGTGAAGACAACAAAAAGTTTTACTTGACTATCAAACCAAAAAAAGGTATAGCGCCACTGGATAGTAAAAAGGTGGAGTTTAGTTATAGTGGAGCAGAGGCGGATGTGATTGTGACCTTGGGCGTCACTTCTTTGGAATCATTAGATGAGCTTTATTTTGGTTACGAGGAGCTTTATAAAAATAGCAAAGTAATTAACATTGGATTTTTGCCGGCCGAGTTTGGTTTGTTTAAACTTGATTTGTCGGGCACATCTTCATTTAGCGAGTGGACAGCTAGCGTGTTTAAATCTCTGGGTATCAGTTATCAAATCAACCTAGCCAATAATCTTCTCCTGGGTTTGGAGAGTGCTACTTATGGTCTTTCATCACCAGTGGCTACCGCCGATACTTTCCAATTGGTAGCCGAGTTTTTGAGAAGCGGAGCAATCAGAAGATGGAAAAACGAGGCTTTGTTGCCTACAGAAAAAGTCAATGATGTTAACTCTTTGCCCAAAAAGAACGGCAAAAAACCTAATAACAAAGAAACTACAGTCACAATTGCCAAAGTGTAATTTTTTGTGATTAATGCTGTTTTTTGCCTTTTATTAAAACTCAATTGGCAGTTACAGAGAGTTTTTCTTGTGAGCAAGAACCTCCAGTAGAATCAAATGTAGCTGTGACTTGAGTCAAGTTATCACAACCAAGCTCATAAGCCAATGGTCCTCCGGGACTACTGAATCCCCACAATTTTTGTTGAGTCAGACCACAGCCGGCAGGTGTTGAGCTGTTGACGCTAACATGTCCACCGCAATACTCGTCTGCGGTGCCATCGCCAGAAAGGTCAACGTTGTGATCATAAATATATAGCTTTCCTTCTTTAATACACATTTCTCTACCACGTTCACCTCTGACACAACCAGCCTGTGTGACTGGAGTTGGGGTTGGTTGTGGAATCTCGGTAGGTTTTGGTGCGCAACTTAATGTGCTACAAGTGTCAGGATCTTGTTTCTCTGCTTCCAGACTAGATGCGCCGCATTGACCAAGCAAAAATTGCTCGGTGTTTTTACAGCTAGCCAAGTAACTCCAGGCCGCACTACTACTATCATGAAGTTGTTGTTGAACATTTCTGACCCAGAACCCCAATTTTCCTCCAAGTAAGCCCGGTTGAAGAAATTTACCCAATTGGCTGATTTCAAACCCAAAGCTTCTTTTACATGGCAAAGCATAATAAGTTTCTGTGATTGGTGTGTCGTCAGCTCTGTATCCAATAATTCTTTCGTGAGCACACTCTGGTTTACCTTCTACTGGTCCATTGGGTGGATCTGGAGACCAGTCGTCAAAATCTTTGTTAAATGATGCTCCTTCAAATTGGTTTTTGGCTCCACTGGCTTCAAAACGGTCAAAATCTTTTTCTTTTTGAGTAAGACTAGCAAGTTGTGTTTGGCTAAAAAAACTGCCGGCTAAAACGTCCTCAATGCTTTTAAGGGTATATCCTTCTGGGTAAACCAAAAAATGCTTTACCTTCACCGCATCACAGCACTCATCATAAGGAAATTGGGCATCTCGCATTTCTGGTATAACATAAAAAATATTCTTTAGCCCCCAGTCTCTTAATCCTCCCCATGAATTATTGGTTTCGTACTCCGGATCTTCTTCTCTCCAAGTTTCAGCAAACTGGGGATTGGGTTTTGTATCCTGACTACTCAACATGTGAGAGCTGTCAATAAACAATTGATTAAGCAAGTCTGCTCCAAAAGTGGTGGTGTAAAGTTTGCTTGGTAAGCTGGTATTGCCAAATGACCCAGGGTCATTGATAGTATCAGAGTATTCCTTTTCAAGATCTGGGCACTCTGACTCAAACGGATTGTATTCTGGTTTAGTTTTGCTAATTTTGGCTTGAGCATTAATGATATCGGTCAAAGCTTTGCTTAAAGGATCGTTGCACTCTGGAGCGCCTATACCATCAGGAGCTTTGCCTACTAGGCAAAAAATCTCATCGCTAGCTTTTTGTTCTTTGGAATCGTATTTTTTGGCTTCTTGCATCAATTTATTAGTTCTTTCTGTGTCTTTTTGCTTGGTAGTTTTGAGTTGCTCTTGAGTCAAAAGCGTATTTCTGGTCAGGACAGAAGCGTCCTGCCAAGCAGTATTACTAGTCCCACCATCACCTTGATTGGTAGTAATGTCTGGCACCTTAAAAGCGGTGACCAAAATACCGTGATCTGGTTTGCTTGGCCCGCCCGAAAAGAAGCCTGCATTGGGATGTTCAAAAAAATTAAACATGCTTTTTGTTCCTCTGGGGTATTTCATCTCAATACTGGTGACCAAAAAAGCCAATCTGTAGCTTCTGTCCAAAGTTAGTGGCACTTGTAAAAGTGCCACTTTCAGTTCTTTATCCAAGTAATTTTCTCTATCCGCTGTAAGTTGATCACAGACAAAGCTAATCGTTTTGTCATCATCGGCCAAACCACTTAAACTTTCTTTAGTAAGAACGGCTTGGTGGGCAGTGATGTAAGATTGGTATTTTTCCAAAGTTTGTTTAATGTTCCAAGTGGTGGTGGGTACTGTTCTTGTATAAAGCGCGCAAGCATCGGGATTAGCCAGTTTTTGGCACATCTCTTTTTGTTTAAGTAGCATTTTGATAGACAAAGCGCAGCGTTGAGAGTTACTGACCAGAGAATTAATGGGGGCGGAGTTTATTTCAGCCTCACTGGGGTTTTCAGTTTTGTCTTTAAAGCCAAAAAGCTCTTCTAAAGAAGCCATTTGGAATTTTTTGTCTTCCACATCGCGAAATAAGGGAGTTAAAAGCTCGCGGTAATCAAAAGTAAGGGTGGAACGAAATGGTTTTCCTTCACTGGCTGCGTTTTTATACCCCCCAGGATAGATGATCTGCCCACCATACACAACACCATTTGGCGTATTTGGTCCTTTGAGAAAAGTCTCCATCCATGGCTGGCCTTTTTTGCTAAACTGGATCTTAAAACCGGGAGTAGCGCAACTGGCTTCGTAACCCTGACTGATTAAATCGTTTCTAATCATACTGGTTTGTCTAGTAGCCCTACCTCCCCAAAGCTCTTCTGCGCTTGGGTTTTTACCTACAGGAGTCAAGCCTTTAATAGGCTGGATATAAAACTCATCCGGATTGGCGTTATAGTCTTCAAACCTACTAGAGTCGTAACCGTCTTGCTTGCCTACGGCGCTACAGAATCCGGGCGCGGAGCTTGGGGCGAAGCCACAAGCTCCGCAAGTTGTCAATTCTTTGGATTTGCTCTGGAGCCAACTGTCAAATTTTTTCTGATCAAAGCCACTCATCATCTCTACCGCACCAGCTGAACAGTTTGCTTGGTAAAAACTTTTGGTTTGTTTGGCGGAAAAAATATCCCAAGCGGGTCCTCCGGGCAAAGGGTCATAAGAAAAAATTGCAAACATTTTGAAAGCACCGTCTTTCCATGAGTCCCAAGAGCCATTAAGCATGGTGGAAATATGTTTGTCTTCATAACGTGGTACGTCATAAATGCCGGTGGCCCCAGACTCCAAAGCGTAATAAGGACCGGGAATGTTGATCTGGTTATACTTGCAATTATTTAAATAATTATTGGAATGTTGGCAAGCTACATAATTATTCTTGTCGGTAGCAAAATCATACTCATTGATAGAACTGCCGGCAGCTAGTTTATAAAAAGCGTCAGCCCCGCCTACGCTGTTTAGAAAAGTATTAAAGTCTCCATGGGTTTTATTAAGCATGGGGGAGAGTAGCACTACTTTGGTATCAAGTAGGCCAGCGTCACTTAAATCTTTTTTTAAGGCTTTGACGTAGTTTAGTACGGCTTTACCGTTTTTAGTGTCACCGCCTTCGTCTTTACCTTGATTGGGTTCGTTCCAAGGCATGAAGTAGACCTTTTGACCTTTGGTATCTAGTTGACCAAGAGTAGCTGCCCAAGCCGTGGCTTGGGCAGCCGTAAATGCCTGTCCGCCATTGTAGGCGCGCAAAACTACATTAAGATCCTTACCAAAAAGATTACTATATCCGCCACAATCCCCAAGCGTCCCTAGCGCCACCACCCAGCCACCTTTTTTGGCCATGGAGTGTACTTGGCTGACTTGATTGTAATAAGGACCCACATTTACCCCGCATTTATTTTGAGCAAATGCCACTTTTGTTTGAGTGAGAAACAACAGAATTAAAATAGGTAAAAAAAGCAGACGTTTCACAAACTTAATTATACCCGATAAAACTTTAAGTAAATTTAGGTGTTGTTAAAGTTAAAACAAAATCACTGTTACTTTGACCATTGATTCTCTGACCATTTGACATCAGAGGTGGGAATTCTGAATGATTTAATAGCATTAACTCCGGTAAATTCGGCTAGCAAGTTGATAATAATAAAAGCACTTAACGCTACTACCAAACCAATCACAGCGTGAGTCATGGCCCCCCTTGCAGTTTGAATAGCTTTACTCTCTCCCCCAGACAAAAGCCATCTAAATGCTCCAAACACAAACATCAAAAACCCAGCTAATCCAACCAAGCCAATAAACACTACAAACACATTGGCAATCAAGCACTCTAGACCTTGAATAGTGGCTACGCTTTCGCTATTGGGCGTATGACCAACACAAACCCCATCCCATTTGTAGGTTTGGGCGGAAACAGGAGTAGGCAAAAATAAAGCTAAGGTAAAAATTAAAGCCAACAAAAAAACAGACGGTCTAATGCGATTTTTAAGCATGAGTGCTGACATGACTTTTTTTAAGCTTAACGACCAGCGTTTGGTCCGGCAATTGGTTTAATGCCGTTGATAATTTCTGTCAGAGAGTTGTAACCCAAAAATCTTAAAATCAAGTACAAAATAGCATAAGAAGCCGCCACGATCACCAGTCCAATCAGAGCAGAGACAATTTTATTTCTGGCCTGTTCTGTTTTCCCCTTGTCTCCTCCAGAAAGGATCCACTCCACCCCGCCCCAAACTAGCATAAAGAAGACCAAAACCGCTACCAGAGCCATAAGCATGCTTAAAATACCGGTGAAAAGAGCGGTAAAATCTCTGGCAAAGCCAGAAGGTAGGTAACGAAAGTCTGGATTGTTGGTATTACCTGCAGAATTGGAGCCAATGATAGAGGTGGTCAGATTGCTGCCACTGCTTTGAGCTAAAAGCTCATAAGCAGTGGCAGCTTGTGTCTTTACTAAACCTACTCCAAGGCTAATTATTAAACTAACACTTGCCAAACAATTCTTGATCTTCATGTTTTAATTTCTATTATATTTTATATTGGTTGACCGCTTGGATTAGTGGTAATAGATGTAATATCTAACACACTAGTTAAGGTGGTAAAGCCCAAGATGCTCAAAGCTACTTTTAAGATAGCATAAGAAGCAGCTAAAACAATCAAACCAATTACGGCTGTGGTGATCTTGTTTCTAGCTTCCTCGGTTTTGCCTTTTTCCCCTCCTGAAGTAATCCATTGAATGCCTCCCCAGATCAAGTAAAAGAAAACCAAAAGCACCGCGATCCCCATTACAAATGATAAAGCGGTGGTGATAACAGTACCAAGATCAGCAGCAAAACCAGCTGGTCCTTTAATCTCTCCCACATTGACTTTTTTACTTCCTGCTCCAGCGCCTGCGCCTCCTGCTCCTACAGACTGCGCCATCACTTGCGATGCGTTAGCTGCCAAACTATAAACCGACAAAGAAATTGCACTGGCAATTTTAGTGGGCGAGAGTTTCATGTTTTTGTTCTCCTGATTTAACTTGTTACTACAAAAGACAAGGGCATTATATACCACTTGGGTGAGTTTTAGCAATTTACATTTTTCATCACCATTGGTGTTTTTTTTATCTCCCATCTACCTTAATTTGTTGAATGCCGTTTAAAACATCGGTCAGAGTGTCAAACCCTAGTAGACTGATGACCACTTTAAATACAGCATAGCAACAGCCCAAGACAAAAAAGCCAATTACTGCTTGAATAATTTTATTTCTGCCTTCTTCTACCTTGCCTTTTTCTCCGCCAGAGGTGATCCACTCCACGCTTCCCCAGATGATATAAATAAATCCACCTAGTCCGCCAATAGCCATTATAGCCGATAACACAGTGCTGATGACACTGCCCAAATTGACAGCAAAGCTCCCACTGGTATTGACTTTACCTACATAAAGGGCGTTTTCAGCTTTAAAACCGGGATCAGATGGGGGTTCTGTGGGTGCTTTGGCAAAAACTTGAGTGGTGAAGATAATGAGAAAAAACGCTACCCAAGTTATGGTAAACAAAACATTAAGCTGTTTTTGCCAATTTAAAAACATAAGCTAAAGTCCACAACCATTGCCCCAAAAATCAAAGACACAAATATTGAGCACTTGTTGTACTAGCATGAAAATGCCCACCACTGCCGAGCAAAGTAAAATCCCCATTACTGCTGCAGTCATTTTTTGTCTTGCTTTTTCCAGTTTGCCTTTGTCTCCACCCGAGGTAATCCACTCTATTGCGCCCCACAATAAGTAAAGCAAAAGTAAAATGGCAGCCACCGGCATGACTATAGAAAGCATATCGCCAAGCAAAGAGGCAAAATTTTGGCGATAATTTTTAGGATCGGCAGTGGTGCCATCGGCGTTAGGGAGTTTTTGGTAGGTGGCTTCTTTACCAATATTAAACTCTACGGCTTTGGCTTGGGCGGACAAAGGCAAAAACACTCCCAAAACAAACAAGCTGATAGTGAAGATTTTTTTTAAATTGGTCAAAAAATGGTTTTTTTGCATTTTTAATCACCGGTGCTAGGCGAGAAAAACTTGAGATTTAAAAGATCAAAGTTTCCTCCAAAAAACAAACTACTAATAAAACCAAGAATAATAAATGAGCTGACCAAGATCAAAAGTCCTACCACAGCATGCATCATTTTTTGTCTAGCTTTATCCAGTTTGCCACTATCACCTCCAGACAGAATCCACTCAATTCCACCCCAGACCAAATAACCAATGACCATTAAAGCTCCAAGGGTAATAGCGTTGTTCCAAAGCCTGATAAATTGCTTGAGTAAGTTGGCGCCACTGCTGGTATCCTGTACTAATTTCTGATCTACTGTGTAATCACCAGTTCCTTTTTTGACTCCGCCTAATTCTCCCACTGCTGGATTGACTATCTGCGCCTTGGCATAGGGCAGTGGCGCCAAGAAAATCAAACCAAAAGTAGCGACACCAAAAACAAACCAAAGCAAACCAAGTTTTTTTATTTTGTTTAACATATTAATAGCTTTATTTTGGTATTAAGGCTTTTAAGGCTTGAGCTGGACTTAAAATTTGATCCATGCCCAAGACGGTACCAATCAAGCCTACTACCGAGTAAGTCACTACTAAAATCAACAAGCCAATCACGCCGTGTATGATCTGATCTCTGGCCTTGGTAATTTTGCCACTATCACCTCCAGCAGTAATCCAACCCACCGCTCCAAGCAGAAAATAGGTGATAAACAAAGCGCCTCCAAGCACGGTGATTAGTCCCAAAACATTGGAAATAATTAACTCCATCGTGCTAAACGGAGCGTCCACACTGGCAGTCAGTTTGTCTACATCGGTGTAGGCGTTTTTTTTACCAAAAGGAGAGGTAATGCCATCACCAAATTGAGCCAAAGCCAATCCTTGACCGAAAAGTAAAAAAAACGCCAAACCTAAACTTATCTTTGCTAAATTCTTTGTCACGTTTTGATTATACATGATTACCTGTTCAAAGCGCCATATTGTTCTATGTTTGGTTTAAGAATAAAGCCAGGATCTCCAAAAATTACCGCGCCGATTAAGCTGACCAAGATGAAAGCAGCCACCATGATAACCACACCCTCAAGGCTAAAGGTCAAACGATCCTTGGCTTGCATGTGGATTTTGAAATCGCCGGCGTTGGTGATGTAGTCATAAGCAGAAATAATAAAATTGGCCAAAACAATCAGGCCAGCAATCAGGAAGAAAAACCTGATAATAGATGAGACAAAAACTAAGGCACCAATTTCGCCACCTGAATTAGCAGATTTGGCATTAAACTCAGCAATGCCTTGTGGTGGGTCAATACCTCCAATCACAGCTGATCCACCACATGGCTGTTTACCTTTAAGAAGTGTTACCTTAAGTGTTTGTTGGTTTAATTCTGCAATACATTTGACACCGTCAACGCACTGTCCAACAGTTGTGCAACCATCTCGGCACTCATCGTAACTGCATTTTTCAGCTGCTAGTAAGATTTTTGGTTGGGCAAAAAAGAGTGCTAGACTGATAATCAATAACAATTTTTTCATAATTACAATTTTGGTTTAAGCACAAAGCTTGGATCGCCAAAGAAAATTGAGCTGATGATGGCCACCGCTGCGTAGGCAACTACTAATAATCCAAGACCAATAAAACTCATAGTGATTTTATCTCTGACTCTTTGGTAGGCGCTATCGTTACCTTGAGAAACAATATAATCATAGCCAGCAAGAGTTAGATTTACTATTACCCAAATACCAGCCAAAACATTGATCACCACAATAAATTTGTTTAAAAAGAAAAATAACGCTACATCATCTGGAGTTTTTTTTTGTTCTTTTTGAAATTGATTTATTTGTTCCTCCACTCCTGGAGGAGGCTCTATTTTTCCTATAGAGTCACTAATACTTGCTTGTAGTTTACTTGGTGTAAACAAAATTAAGCCCAAGCTTAAATAAAATAAACAGATTTTGATTATATTTTTTTTCATTATTTATTAGTATTTAGATCAGTATATCAGTTTTGGTCAGGAGCTTAACAATTTGTACAATCCAGTAAGCGGCCAACATCAAGCCAAGCCCCACTATTACGCCAAGTAAAATTTGTTTGCCTTGATCTAGACCCTTTTTACCACCAGTGATAAACAAGAAGCCGGCTAAAAGGGTCATAAAAAACACCACAATACCAGCGGCCACAAAAGCATTGTCTACCAGAAGGTTTACCAAAAAAGAAGGGGATGTGTAAACGTCTTTGACTTTGCTACTGTCCGAAAGCAATAAACAGTCACCTAAGGGTATGCCTCCTGATCCCGGATTACAGTCTTGACCAAATGCTCTAGCACTACACTCGGTTTGTGTGTCACAACAAAATCTTTGGTCGTTTTGGCAGATCACCATGTTTTTATTTTGACATCCTCGGCTTGGATTATTTTGTCCACAAGCTGCAAAAACATCGCTCTTGCCCACAATAAGTAAAAAGCCAAAAACCATGATTAACAATATTTTTCTAAACATTTTTGTTTAAAGTATTTTTACTCCAAATACTACCTCTACTATTTGCCAAATCCAGTAGCTAGCAAAAAGTAAGATAAAACCGAGTAGAGCGGCAGTCACTCTTTGTTTGCCGGCATCAATGGCTTTTTTTTCTGGAGCTTGGATTAAAACCTCAAATCCGCCCCAAACAAGCATTACAAAAAGAATCAGGCCGGCCAAAGGGAAAATAAAAGCCAGAACCCTAGAAATTATACCTCCGGGTGTGGAGAGCTGACTGGCGTACTCTGAAGCTTGATCTATAAAAATAGTCTCACCGCCGGCGTGTTTAAGAGGGTTTAAGGCATCAAAGACTTTATTTGAAGGTGGTGAGTACGGGGAAAAAACGCTTTTTGGCGTGGGGGAAGGAATAGGCGTGGGAGTGACGGTTCTATAAACTTTGCAAGCATTGGTGACATCTTTTTCCTCTGGACCAAAACAACAAGGATAGCCTTCGCCTTTGTTTTCCACACAAGCAGTAAAAGCCGCCACTTTAACATTTTCGTTGTTATCTTTTATACAAACAGGCACTCCAGAAGAGTTTTTGCCAATTTTCCCACACCCGGTGGGCATGGGGGTTGTGTTTGAACATTCTGGTTTAGTTGCACAGCATTTTTCCTCCAGTTTTCCATCGTTCAATTTGTTGTTTAAACAAGAGTAATATCCATATTCTGAAGGATTATTGTTTTGTGGAGTGTTGTCGTTTGTGTAATCACAGTACTTTTTTTTGTATGTGTCTTCTTTTATTGTGCCGCACACCAGTGAGTAAGATTGATTTAATTCCTTGCAATCTTGTTGAGCTTTGTCTGTAGGTCCAGTGCAACACCGATCTGCTTCTTTGAATGGAGCTTTGCAAAACTCAAAATTACCTTGATTACAATAAATATAAGAACCTAGATTCTTTGGATCTTTAATGACACACTTCCATGTGTCTCCTGTCATTTCTACTTGCTTTTTAAGCACGCCGCAGAAATTTTGTTTACATGGTGAAGTTTCTACAGCCAAAACGGTTTGAGTGAAAAAAATTGATTCAAAAAGCACGAAAATCAAAATATAAAGAAAAATTTTTGTTTTTAAGTAAAGCATTTTTAGCCTCCAAATCCGGGTATTTGAAAGATATTGTAGCCGATAAACTGTAAGATAGTAACCGAGAAGATTATAAATAAAAGACCGGCTATGGCAGATGTCAGCCACTGTTTGGCGGTGTCGGTTTGCTTGGGGTCTCCTTGGGAAACCGACAGAATAAATCCGGCGCCCAAGATCATCAGCAAAGCGACACCGCCCCCCATGCCCAAACCAAAACGCAGGAAAACACTGACAATTTTTTCAGGCTCTCTGGGAATACAGCCAATCGCTGTCCAAATTCCACCATAACCATTTTCTGTGCCACCTACACACTCAATGCAGTCTTGGCGCATCTTGGCTAAAGCTTCGGTTTTAGGGATTTGATCACAGATAAGGTAAGGTTTTTTGTCGTTACTTTTTTCTTGGTCTGAAGAGTTACAAAAGATTTTTTTTATGCAGCATTTTTGTCCAGCTCCTTTTAATTCGTATGGCGGTTTATTTTCTACGTCAGTTACACAATTGATAAATGTATACTCACTTAAAGATGCCAATTTATTATCATTTGGTTCACCGTCACCGTTATAATCGCAAAAATTAGACATACCAGCTGCTATTGGATTTTCCCTAATGACGCCGCACTCATCAGCTGTCAAAGCGAATGCTGGTCTTACATAAACAAAACAAACAAATAAATAGATAAATAAAGAAAAAGCAAGCTTTACAAACCTAGAAAAAAGCGTTCTGGTTGGTTTTTGATCACAAGGCTTCACAATTCCGGTTATTATACTGTTAAACAAGTAATTTTTATAGAGCCTCATAAACTGCTATTATGTTGGAGTAATGCGTTTTAGATTTTTGTTTACCAGTTTTGTTTTTTTACTTATATTGAGTGTGTTTGCCTTTAGACAAGCTCAAAGTGAGATGCGTATTTATGCTCTTGATCCAGTAGATGATCTACAAAAACAAATAGATGAGCTGGCCAAGCTTAAAAGTTTGTCTGAAGCGGCTACCACTCCACTGCAAAAACAGGTGGAAGATTTGGAAAATAAGATAAGTAGCGCGCGGGCGGGGGTCGCCCGCGCGCAAAAAGAGGCGGTAGCTGTAGCCGCTAGTGTAAAAAAAAGAGAGCTTGACTTGGCTGTCCAGTACCAGCTTTTAAGTAAAAGAGTACACGATCAATACAAGTATTTAAGATTGATCAATGATTCTGCTACAATCATTAGCAACTTAACGCAAAACGGTCTGACCAAAAGCTTGGTCTACCGTGACTCTGCCAAAGCTCAAGATCAATATTTTTTGGAAATAATTAGTCAAGATATTTTAAAACTTAACCAAGACAAAAAAGCTTTGGAACAGCGTCAGGTTACTTTGTCCAACTTGGAAAAACAGCTGGATTCTCAAGCGGAGTTTTTTAAAGGCGAGATTGCCAAAGCCAAAGATTACCAGAAAAAACTGTCTGGTCAGATCGCCCAATTAACTGCACGTCAACAGCAGATAATTAACGCTAGATCTGGTGGATTTATTGCTAGCATTGGTGATAGCGAGCTAGCTGACGATTACAACGCAAGCATTAAAGGTTTTCGTGAGTCTGCTCCAGCTGGCAGCTTTGCTGTGTTTGCTTTTGGTGCTCATACTCACAGAAAAGGTATGAGCCAGTATGGCGCGCGTGGTAGGGCAGAATCTGGTCAGGACTATAAAACTATTCTTAAAGCTTACTATGGCAAAGAACCGGTGAATAAAGATACTGGAGGCAACATTAAAGTGGCTGGCCAAGGAGAAATGGAGTTTGAAACCAAGTACTTGTACGGGATTGCGGAGATGCCAGCCAGCTGGCATCAGGAGGCTTTAAAGGCTCAAGCTGTGGCCGCCCGCACCTATGCTTGGCGTTATAAACGTGAGGGAAAAGAGATTTGTGTTACCGAAGCTTGTCAAGTTTTCCGTAAATCCAAAGCAGATTCTCCACCGGCAGCTTGGAAAGATGCAGTGGACGCCACGCGTGGTCAAGTACTGGAAGATGTGGTGACTTTTTATGCCTCCACCCATGGAGGATTTGCTTCTCCCATTGGATGGGATACTACTGATGCCAATGGTGGGGGCAATTTTGTAGATAAAGCTTATGACAAAATTGGTGGCTCGCCGTGGCTTTACAAGGCTTGGTATACCAAGGGGTATAGCCCGAGTTCTGACAAATGCGGCCGGTCAAACCCGTGGTTGACCGGCGAAGAACTAGCCGACATTATCAACGCTGCTCGCTATCGCGATGAACGCGTGACCCCAGTCACCACCTCCTGTTGGGGAGGTAGTCCTTACTCTTTTGCAGAATTGCGAGCCAAAACAGATGGGCCAAGTAGGGTAACAGCCGTGAGAGTGGAGCAGGGCAATGGAAGTACTAGTAGGGTAATTTTTCAGACAGATAAAGGCGAGATTGCTTTGTCTGGCAGTGAGTTTAAAACTGCGTTTAACTTGCGTGCTCCCGGGTATTTATCAATTCCACAAAGTGGTTTTGCTTTTTACAACATTGAGTACAAAAATTAAACAGTTGCGGTATAAGCTAGAATAGCACTATCTATGTTGGGTAGTCTAAGTTTAGTTAATTTTCGTTCTCATCTTGATCTTCAATTAGGTTTATCGCCATCTGTCACATTAATCATTGGTCAAAATGGCAGTGGTAAATCATCAGTGATTGAGGCTTTAAATCTTCTGGCTACAGGCCAAAGTTTTAGAGCTTCTAAAATTGAGGAGATGGTGGCTTTTGATCAAGAGCTTGCCAGAGTAGTGGGCAATGTTGTGTTGGAACAAGCTCAACATGACGTTGCTGAACATGATGCTGTCCAACATGACATCACTCAAGCTGAAAAATTGGAAATCATTTTGACCCGGGGATTTTTGCAAGGTAAAAAAGTACAAAAAAAATATACGGAACTGAATGGCGCGCGCAGACGCGCGCGCGATCTAAGAGGACTTTTGTACACAGTGGTTTTTCGGCCAGAAGATCTGCGGCTGGTGGAAGGCTCCCCCAGCCGCAGAAGAAG
>Ga0172371_10000643_pt1 | contig 54923 bp, 38 predicted proteins | sample Lak12m_FD_114543 | JGI IMG/M metagenome (GOLD analysis project Ga0172371, IMG submission 114543) | Freshwater microbial communities from Kabuno Bay, South-Kivu, Congo - kab_022012_12m | ecosystem: Environmental > Aquatic > Freshwater > Lake | place: Democratic Republic of the Congo: South-Kivu... | reverse complement strand
GTGATATGCTCCGGTTCGTTTTTATGGCCGACAGCCGGGGAGACTCCCTGGGCTACTCCATTGACACCACCGCGTTGAATCCGATCATCCGCGAAATAGGAAGGTTGTCGCCGAAACCATCCTTCATCATATTTGGCGGGGATATGGCATACAGAGGGTGGATGAACGGTTCTTACACCTTCCAGGATTTTAAAAACCTGTTCGCCTCACTGGCCGACAGCGGGATAGCACTGTACACTACTATGGGCAATCATGAGTTATATCATCATCACGCCTCGTACGGTTTTTTACTCGTCAACCAGCAGGAGTTCCAGACTGTTTTTTCAGAGAACCCGGTTAACGGGCCGGCCGGCTACGAGCACCTGGTCTATTCCTTTACTGATCCGGTCACCAGCTCCTTTTTCGCTGTGTTGGATCCCTACTACATTACAGAGGATACCGTACACCCGAAAGGCCTTGGGGGGCACATCGATTCCGTTCAGATGGCCTGGCTGGAAGCCAAGGTAGCCCAAACCGGAGCGCTGCACAAATTCCTGTTCATCCATACACCCTATTATTATATCTCCGACGACCCGGAAGAACCGTCGGCTGCCGACACATCCCTGACAAAACTCTGGTCGTTCCTCGACAACAATAAGTTCGACATGTACGCCTGCGGACATTCGCATCTCTATGCCCGCAGAACCATTGAGGACACTATCCTCCCGAAGCCGCAAACCATACCCCCGACTCCTGCCTGGCAAAATAATGTGGTCCAGCTCCTCAATGGAACCTGCGGCGCCGGTCCTTCCACCGGCAGCCTCGATCCGAATGTACGGGCCCTCTGGCATGTGGCCGACAGTGCCCTTACTTTTTACTTCAGCGTAGTGGACGTCTCCGGCAACACCGTAACTGTGAACAGTTACAAAGGCTACACAGGAACCTACAAGGTGTTCGATACCTTCATCATCACGAAATAGAACGACGGACAGAACACCTCTGTCTATGCGGTATTTGATCCCATTCCTGATTATTCTTTCCACCTTACCCGATGTAACCAACCGGGAAAGGAATCCGCTTCCAGGGCAATCTTAATAAAATATCACTTTGGTAACGGACAGTTCCATTCCCGTTTCTGCTTTCAGAAAATAGATGCCGGTCTCTTCCTCCGTCCGCATCAGTGTGATCAGATAATCTCCCGGGGGATCTTTTTCCCTGTCAATCAGCGTCCTGAGATGCCTCTCCTGCAGGTCGTACAGGGAGATCGATATGCGGGACGGCTCCTTCAGGGTGTAATGAATCGTGGCAGACCGGTCGACAGGATTGGGAAAAACAATTAGCTCCGGAGAGTTCCCGGAGGGCGGAGGTCCGATGGATAATGGTCCAATGTTTCCGTCGAGCCGTACATTTTGTACGGCGATTCCGGATATGGAATCATGATCCCTCCGGTAAGGCCAGGCCACGATGTACTGGCTTTGAGAAGAATCGCCGGATACAAGAAAATCCTTTTCCATCAGGGAGGTTGAAACATCCGCTACCTTCTTTTCCCAAACGGCATTCCCCTGGGCATTTAACCGGCAGGCGAAGATCAGGGCGGTTAATATCGTATCAGGGCCGGTTATCGCGCGATATTCTTTCTGGATCATGACCATGACATCACCAGAGGGGGCTGACTTCACCACAGGGGTTTCGTACAGCGTATCTTCTGAACAGATTAATGGCAGTATCTGAAGCGCTGAATCTCCCCATAACCGCTCCCCCGGCCAGGAGAGTTTCTGTCCGTAAATCCCCCAACAGTCTGTCAGACTCGATCCATCATAGGCATACTCATTCCATGTAAGGATCAGTTCACTCGCCGAAGGATCGTAAACCATGGTTGCCTTGCTTCGTGAGTTCTCTTCGTTTGTGCTTACAGCAGTCCCAAATCCGGGCCATGCAGGCGTTCCGTTATCATTCATGTGCTGAACCAGCAGATTCACTGTGAACACCCCGGGAGAAGGCCACAGAATAAAGGCTCCTCCGTTATGATCCTCTTCAGGATATGGCCTGATCCCCTGGTCCACCAGAAGAATCTCGCCGGAATCGGCCTGCACCGGCTCAGCCCATACCGGATTCCCCGAAAGGTCGTATTTCCGGGCAAGGATATGCAGATAATGCTTCACCCCCAACGTGGTATCCTGACCCAGTTGCTGCGACCGGTCCCAAACCGCTATGATCCCGCCGTCGGAAGTGGCCGTGAAATCCGACAGGTAGTTGTGGCTGGTATCCTTGATCAGGACCCCGTTGCCCCAGAGCAGGGTCCCTTCCCCCGATATTTTCTGAAGCCCGATATAGTTCTTTAACTGGTTTGTCGGATCCTGGGGCCAAACATCCCACTTGATCACAAAATCTCCCGAACTCAGCTTCACAATATCAGGAGAAACATGCACCCCGGAGGTATCATTGGTCACGGTGATGCCGTCATCTCCCCAAAGCAATTCCCCTTCCGGGGAAATCTTCCATGCATATACATTACTGAAACCATTCCGGTAGTCCTGGTTTACTATGATGGCGTTCCCCTGATCATCAAGGATCATGTTGTAGTCGGAGACCCAGGTATCGGTGGGTTTATTGCTGACCAGCAGATCTCCGGACCATTGCTTTACCCCCTGTTTATCGAACCGCTGCAGATATATATAGAAGTTCAGCTCCTCACCTACAGTTCCGAACCAGCATACATACGTATTGCCATTGGGATCTGTGGCTACCTTCGGCGTGATATGCCATCCCGAAGAATCGGCTATGAGCGTGTTGACCATTGGATCGCTGCTCCACTGAGCAATGGAGAGCCCCCGGATCAGAAGAAAGATCACGGCTAAAATAATGTTCTTGTTCATTTGATGAAAATTTAGAAGGATATCTGTATGGGATTAAAACTCTACCTGATTTTCACAAACTTTCTGACCATCTCACTGATTCCGTCACTTATAAGCAAATAGTACATACCCGCTGGCAATTGATCTGTCGGCAGGGTGATCCGGTACGATCCGGAATTGAGTTCCCGGTAAACCGGAGGTTGTACTCTTTCACCGCCAACTGAATATATAGTAAGCAACACCTGGATGTGTTTGTCTACGGTCAGATCCACATTGCCGGTGTTCCAAACCGGGTCAGGGTAGATTGCTCCGGCCTGCCATCCCTGATACAGGTCCTTATCGGGTATACCTGCCGATGGATCGAAATAACCGCTGTAAACTCCGTTCCCGTGGGTCCCTATTGCCATGAAGCCATCGGTTTGCCGGACATCGATATCATCCACGATGACGTTCCCGATGGAGGAGGCCCCCTCTTTCACCCAGCTGGTGGAATCGCCTTTCAACTCCCGGGTGGAGAACAGTCCGCAGGATGTTCCGGCAAAAAAGATTTTTTTGCCCTGGTGGGATAATTTTTTCGTGCAACGGATCGAAGGACCCGATCCCGAACCGTCAGGATTCTCCTCCAGGTTGCCGCCGACAGCCGTCCAGGTGGAACCTCCGTCGTCAGAATGGAACATACTCTGCACACCGTAGTTCGAGAAGGTCACCATCAGGTGGTCGGCATTATCGGGGTCGATATCGATGTATGATACGAATGCATTGGGAGGAAAAGCAGATCCTGTGATCTCCAGGGGAACCGGATTGCCGGTGTTTGCATTGTCAAGGCGGTAAACCCTGCCAAGACTGGTGCCGTAATACAACCTGTTGGGCGGAATGACTGAAACAGCCAGGAAGCTGAGTTCGGAGGCTGATCCCACATCCACATGGCTGAGGTGGTTCCAGCCGTCATTCCGCAGACCTGTATCATAGGCTGCCGCCTTCATGTTGTCTTTCCTCCAGATGCTTGTGGTTGTGGGCAGGTAAAAGGTTTCGTTGGTGACCGGATCCAGGGCCATGTTCTGGTAAAAGGGGAACAGGATATTGCTTCCCATCACCGGATCGTAATACTTCAGCAGCGTATCGGGCAGTTGGGGAAAGATATCGATGGCATGCATCTCCTGATCGAACCGGGTAGTCCAGATATTCCCGCTGTAAGCGGTGATGGCGCAATATTCCCAGTTCCGGGCTACCACGGTGGCAAACCCATCGTAACAGATATCGATGTCGAGCCACAATTCCGCCGGATCGTTGGTAACGGTATAATACCAGTTATTGTCCTGTAAACCGCCGAGGATCCAGTCATCGCCGGAAGCGCCATGGTCGATGGCCACACTGTAGAACTGGGTGGTGGTCAGCTTGTTGTTGAGGCGGGTCCATCTCATCTGAGCGCTATCGGCCAGGCAGTTGTCTGTCCGGTAGATCCCGCCGTCGTTCGACATGAACATCACCCGCGGATCGGAAGGCAGAAATGTGATCCCGTGCTGGTCGGGATGAAGCTGGTGCAGCGAATCCATATCATACGGATAGCCTCCGGTATAGGTTGAATGAAGGCTGTCGGCAAACCCGTTATCCGACCGGTAGGTATTCATCCCTCCCATGAAGACGACATTTTCGTCATCGGGGTGAACGCCCATGGCGAAGCAATAGCCTCCGTACACCACCATGGCAAACGGAAAGTCGTTGATGCTGCCGCTGCCATGGCCGGGGATCCCCTGGGTACGGTTTTCCCACAGGGCCGAGTCGGCAGTTTCGTTCCAGGTCATCTTCCAGAAGGTGTTCAGGGAGTTGGCATATCCGTTGAAGGGATTGAGATCGGGATGCTGGGATTCGGTGAACACATACAGGACCTGTTCGTTGGATGGCGCGATAGCCAGTTTCGTCACCCGGTTGTCGGTAGGAAACCCACCGGGGGTGATCATTGTCCAGTTGATCCCGTCGGCCGACCGCCAGATACCTGCTTTCTGCGGAGGTTCGATGGAGAGGCAGAAGCTGCTCAGGGCGGCATAGAGGATCCCGTCGGAGGTGATGGCCAGGTCGGTGCAGTAGGATTTGTTGATCAGGTCGCCCAGAACCACATCCCAGCTTGTTCCGCCATCGCCGGAGCGCATGATGGCCCCGTAGCAGGCAGCGTACACGATGTCTTTGTCGGTTGTGACCGGATCGGTCACGATCCGCCACACCCCCTGAAAGAGGTCGGTGAGCACCGAAGGAGAGCCTCCCTGCGTAGCGGGCAAGGGCTGCCAGGAGGCGCCGTTATCGGTCGATTTGTAGATGCCGTTTCCGATGCCCACGGTACGGGCATTGGTGCTGATATTCCGGTTGGTTGTGCTGAGCAGCTCCCCGGTGCCGTAATACCAGATGTTCCCTTTCCCCTGCCGTCTGTCCTGCACGATGCAGGTGGCGCTCTGTTCGGCATCGGGCGCCGTGGCTTTGCGCCAGTTGAGCCCCTGATCTGCCGATTCCCACATGCCTCCCGAAGCGCTGCCGGCCAGGAGGTGGTTCTCGTCATCAATGTCAACCGCTATGCACAGCATGCGTCCGCCAATATTGGCCGGTCCGCGCCACGTCCAGGGCTGGCCTTCGCCCTCCTGGAAAGCCGGAAGGGATTTCACAAATTCAAGCTCCCTGGCCCGGATTCCGCTGGGAATAGATCCCGCTTCCGGATCTTTGAGCTGATTGAACCGGTGGTCGGCCATCATGGCCAGAAGCCCCGGTTTGGGCATTCTTTTCTGATCCGTCTCTGAGCCGGAAACCTTTTTTACACCGGTTAACTGAGAGGAATCCCGGTCAGCCACCAGACAAACTGCGGAAACGATGGCTCCGGCAAAAATCAAAGGAAGGTAAAACTTTTTCATAGGAGAAAATTTAAATGACCTTTATCCAATTAACTATAAATTCAGTTTGTTCATACGGAGCAATAGAAAAGAAAACTATTACTTCCGAATGATAAGATGCATAGGTTATTGCCAATCCAAAGCCGCTACACCAACCTCCCGGATAAATTTTATTCGTGTCAATTTTATACCGTGTTATATTTTCCGCCTGATAAATGGTTTCATACGGTATCACAATTTGAGATACCTCAAAGTTAAGAAAATCATCCTAACCGAATATGTAAGAAATTCTTACAAGTTAGATTGCCTCCGATCCACCACCTCATTCTCTTCCTTTGGAAGCCCGTACAGCTCGAACACCATCCTGTCGATCATCAGGGTGAATGGCTGCCCCGCCGAAACCTGCACCGGTTTCATTTCCGAGACTGAAATTGGGGCATTCCCCCATCCGGAAAACGTTTGATTATTAAATCCGAAAATGTTGTTGTCAATTATCTGTTTGGGAAAATCACTGAACCAGGAATTGCCGCAATCGTAGATGCCCGGATTTGTTCCATAAATTGTGGAATAGAAATTCACCACATTGTTAGTGACAGGATTAAGGACAATACTGATCTCATAGGCTGAACAGGCGACGGGGATACCTGAGTACACAATCGGGTTTGGTACTGAGAAATTGATGGAATGAACGAACAGGGTGGCGGGGGTCTGATTCGTGAGGGCCCATTTCTGACCCGGAACTGCCAAACCGGTTGCATAAGTGTCGGTCAACCAGGGGTTGAAAACATCAACGACAGCACCTTCAAAGCATGCCCAGCTTCGGTTATTGGTCGCCATATTGATCAGGGACCAGTCCGACGCGTTGCCCATACTCAGCATTTGCCAGCCCCAAATCCACCGGCTGGAGAAATATCCAAACAGCATGGTATTGGAGTCGGTTCGCTGGGTGGTTGAGGTCGCATAGCTGGGATTTCGCGGATTGTAGTAACGGGCGTCAACATAGCCTTCAGGGGGTAATTGGTAATACCAGGGTGATGTATTCCCCGACATATTCGCAACACTGAGGGTGGTTCGATTTGAACCAGGATGAAATGCCGTGTCCAGTTGAAAAATAAATGCATGGAATATGTTGTCAGGAGCGGCCTGCCAGGTACTGCCCGATTTCTCCCAGTACGTGTAGGGATAGGTCGACTGAAGGGGAATGGCTGTTGTTGTGGAACTCCCGCTGCTGGTTGAACTGTACCTAACCGTCAATGAACTGACAGGCGAAATTGTACCATCGGTGTATTTCGATGGGATCAAAATGTTACCGCAGATGGCACTGGTTTCAACATTGACCATATACAGATATAGATTGCCCACAAAACTGGCCCGGGCGAGCATATTAAACATGACAGAATCGGGAGCAAGTCCGTAATCCCGGTATTTCATATCGAAAACATATTGGTTGACGGATCGATGGTCGAAAAGGTTCAACGCCATGTAATTTACGGTTTTCAGATAGGCGTTAATCTCGTCTGAAATCAGGGATTCAAATGTATCTTCGATGTACAGTTCCATGGTTGCACCGGTGGTATCAACATAATTATATACGTTCGCCAGAATGGCAAGTCCCTGCAACTGGTGGTTAATCAATATTGTAAAAAAATTCTCGAGCAGCATATAGGTCTCCATGATATTGGCAGGATTGTGTACCTGCTGGTTATTCCCGTTGGTGGCAGGATTCAGGATCAGGTAATCCGTATAATCCTTCAGGCAGCCTTCGAGCGATGCCAGATCTGAGACGATGGCGTCATGAACACCCTGGATGTCATTTTCGATCTGGTTGCTGGAAGTAATGTTTTTCACAAAGGTATTAGCAAATTCATTGTTTAATGCAGTCCACGTCATGGGGGTTTGATGATGCTGAATTTTTTGTCCCATCTCGGAATAAAACAGTAATCCGGAAGGAAGCGTGCCGGAGTAGGTGCTGTTCAGATCGGTCAGGTATGCCTGTACGGCAAGACTGCTCAGGTAAGTCTTGATATCGACGGTTGTCAGCAACTGTAGGTTGTAGTTGCCAAATGGATTGGAGGCACCGGTTGTCGTCGGAACCGGTACATAAGTAACTTCGTGATTCTTTTTACATCCGCTAAGGAGCAACAGGAGGCCACTCGGTGGTGTCGATCGTGCGCTTCAGTTCCAGCGCTTTGGCCGTCTCCGCCAGGAAGTAAGGTTTCCACTCCGCCTCCTGCGCCAGGGTCAGCTTCACCTTCCTCTTCTGCAACTCCTTCAAAAATTCACTATAGCTCATCTGATACCAGTGCTGAAGCTTCGCCGGGATATCCTCCAGGCCGAAATGACGCTGTATTGTACTGTGGAAGGAGGAAGAGAGGGAGTGGAGGTTCTGGTTGAGGAAGGCGCCCGAAAAAACAGGATCTCACATGGCTGCACATTATGGGCCGCTCAGGCAGAGTCAGGGAATTCTGGTTATTTCCAAACGAAGTCTCCTGTTTGATGAAATCATGATGCATCCTGGTGAGGAGGTGTTTTCCGTTTGAGGAAACCGTATGGCTCGGTCTTTAGGACGGGAAAGGGTGTCTGTCATTCCGGCATTGCCTTCTTTATAGATGTAAACAGCTTCTCTTTTTGGATGGGTTTGCTGATGAACAGGGTGCAACCCGCTTCGGCAGCCAGTCTCCTCTCTTCCGGCTGGGAATAGGCGGTGAGAGCAATAATGGGGATCCGGGGGTCGGATTTTCGGATCTCCCGGGTAGCCGTATACCCATCCATCCCGGGCATTTTCAGGTCCATCAGGATCAGGTCAGGGGAAATGGTTTTAAGAATCTCAAGGAGCTCTTCCCCGTTTTTTGCCCGTGTAAGTGATTTCACCTTTTTCTGAAGAAGGATCTTTAAAAATTCATAATTATCCTCTTCGTCTTCAGCAATTAATAAACTAAACCGTGAAAGATCAAAGGAGGCATCATCGTGTCTTTCTGAACTATACTGGTCCGGCACTTTTTCCAGCGGGATCTTCATATAAAACTCTGAACCATTCGGGGATAAGGACCTGATCCCTATTTCGCCTCCCATGAGCTCAACCAATTGTTTTGCAATGCTCAGGCCCAGTCCGGTGCCCCTGACTGCCATGTGCTGGGCTTCAGAAGCCCGGTAAAACCGTTCAAAGATCTTTTCATGGTCCTCTTTGGCAATCCCGATGCCCGTATCGCGAACAGCGAAGTTCAGGATTTTTCCATCCTGTTCTGCCCGGAGCTCAATATCTCCCTGCTGGGTATATTTCATTGCATTGCTGATGAAGCAGGACAGCACCTGCCGGAGCCTCGACCGGTCTCCCAGGAAAACATCCTCTCCTGAGATTAATTTTATTGTATAGCCAAAATGCAGCTGTTTTTTATCTGCCACCGGATTCATGGACTGATACAGGTCCTCGAACAAATCCGATACTGAGAACGGAGCCTTTTGGAAGGAAATTTTCTCTGTCTCCAGTCTGGAAAATTCAAGAACGTCGTCAATGATAGCCAGGAGTTGATTGGCATTGGCATTGATAATCTTACCAAACCGAATCCGTTCATTTTCATCCGCATCCTCCGTCATGAGGTTTGTAAATCCCATGATCGCATTTAGCGGGGTCCGGACTTCATGGGAGATGTTATTCAGAAATGACATTTTTAACCTGTCGCTCTCTTCTGCCTTTGATTTGGCATGGATCAGCTCTTCTTCCACAATTTTTCTATCGGTGATATTCGTGTGGGTCCCGATAAACCGGATAGGTTTGCCCGCATCATCCCTCTGCATGATCTTCCCCCGATCGAGAATCCAGATATAGTTTCCGTCTTTGCAGAGCAACCTGTGAATATTGGTATAAAGGGGTTTTTCACCGGAAATATGCTTTCCCAGATCCTCATAAGCAGCGGCTTTGTCGTCAGGGTGAACACGCTTGTCCCACTCCGTGATGTTATTTTCAATCTCATCATCTTTGTAACCCAGCATCGCTTTCCATCTCGGTGAATAGAAGACCTCTCCTGTCTGAGGATTCCAATCCCAAACACCGTCTTCGGCTCCTTCAAGAGCAAAGTGCCACCGCTCTTCGCTTCGTTGCAATGCATTCCGTGTCTCCCAGTTGTCGGATCTCTTGATCATCAAAATTCCCAGCAGCATTGTTCCGGCCGGATAAATGATGATTACGGGGAAAGCAATTGTTTTGAACGTCATCCATATCATTCCGGCCGGTAAAAAAGAGGTACATCCAAGCATGACAATATGAACCAGAAATCCCATGGAGTACAATTCAAGCAGGTATCTTTTGTTTCGCCACCCGGGCCTGAATGTCCTCCATAATATCCCGATCGAACCCGAAGAAATGATCACAGCTATTCCCATCCACATCCCGTCGCCTCCCAGATACAACCTGTATCCTCCCGTAATCATCATAGCGATAACCGTTGGGATAGGACCGAAAAAAAGGCCGGAGACGGAAAGCATCACCGACCTGGTATCAAATACGAGCCCGGGTACCAGGGTCCAGGGGGACAGAATAAGGATGATGCCGAGGGCACCGATAATAACTCCTGCAAGAAGCTTAAAGCCCAGGTTTTGCGATTTTTCATCCTTTGCCCATACGTAATCGTAGAGCATCCCAAAGGTGAGGAGGATCGCGGTATTCTGTAACAATCCAAGAATGATAGGCTGATTCATCCCGCAAAATTACGATTTTATTATCATTTGTCGAAGGAAGTGGGAGTGGGATGTGGGACGTTGGACGTGGAAGGTGGGAGGTGGAAAATTTGGGATTGGGATGATATGGATCCCATCCGTTATTTCTGTAAATTTGTGGCAGAAGTCAATCTCTCCAGTCACCATGAAGAAGCACCATCTGATTCTCCTCTCCCTCCTCTCCGGTATCCTTCTCTCTCTTGCCTGGCCGGAACACGGATTTCCCGGATTGCTTTTCGCAGGATTTGTACCGCTGCTTTTTATGGAGGATTATTTGTCCCGCCACCCGGAGCGTTTTATCAGGTTCAGTCTCCTGTTTTACTCCTATCCCGCTTTTTTCACCTGGAACCTTCTGACGACCTGGTGGATCTCTAATTCCACTTTTATGGGAGCCGTTATGGCCATCGTACTCAACTCCCTCTTTCTATCCATCGTCTTCCAGGCATACTCCTGGGCCAAGAAGAGACTTCCCGGAAAGGTTGCCGGATACTTGGCTCTGATCTCCTTTTGGATCGCTTTCGAATACCTGCACCTCAACTGGATCCTAACCTGGCCATGGCTGACCCTGGGAAACGGTTTTGCCAGCTACTACAACTGGGTGCAATGGTACGAATATACGGGGGTGATGGGAGGAACCCTGTGGGTACTGGTGGCGAATATTCTGGTGTTTGAAAGTATAAAGGCAGCGAGAAGCGAGAAGCGAGAAGTGAAATTTTCGCTACCTCGCTACTTCGCTACTCGCTTTCTCATACTGTTTCTGTGGATCGGTCTCCCTATTGGCATTTCGTACATCATCTACAACAATTACACTGAAAAACCGGATCCGGTGAATTTTGTGGTGGTTCAACCGAATGTGGATCCATACAGCGAACAGTATTCGCTGCCCCCGAGCCAGGTAGTGGGGCGGATCAAGGAACTTGCCGGCTCTCAGCTCGACAGCGCAACAAATTTCCTGGTGGCCCCCGAATCGGCTATCCAGGAGAAAATATGGGAAAACGATATGAGTACTTTTTCCACTCTTCAACTTCTGAAAGAGGTCATTCTTACCTATCCCAACCTGAATATTCTGATCGGGGGATCTACCTTTTACGAATACCCTCCTGGAGAAACAATATCCAGGACAGCCCGGAAATTCACTAATTCTGACGGCATGTACGATGCCTACAACACGGCTATCCTGATCAATGCTTCAGACTCACTTCAACTCTATCATAAATCCAAGCTCACTCCCGGTGTTGAGGCGATGCCGTCATTTCAGTGGTCAAAGTGGCTCGAAAATTATGCCATCGACCTGGGTGGAACGGTTGGCAGTTTAGGGACAGACAAATACAGGAAGGTTTATTCTGCTGTTGAATCGGTTCCGGTCTCCCCTATCATCTGTTATGAGTCCGTCTTTGGGGAGTTCTTTGCAGAGTTTGTCAGAAACGGCGCAGAAGTGATGATCATCATCACCAACGACGGATGGTGGGGAAATACACCCGGGCACCGGCAGCATTATGCCTTTGCCCACCTCCGTGCCATTGAAACACGCCGAAGCATCGTACGCTCGGCCAACACCGGGATCTCTGCCTTCATTGATCAGCGTGGAGATGCACATGAAGTGACCGGGTATTGGGTGCCGGCGGCTATTAAAGGAACCCTCAACGCAACTAGCGAGATTACCTTCTACGTCAGGTACGGTGATTACCTGGCCCGTATCGCTGTGCTAGTGACCGCATTGCTGCTCCTGATCAGCCTGGTTTTACCTATCTTTGCAAGACAAGCGGACCAGCGGACCAGCGGACCAGCGGACCAGTGGCCTGGTGAAAAAGGATCTTCTTGTTCGGTGATCTCTCCACCTGTCCACCTGTCCACCTGTTAACCTGTTAATATGAAAAAATCAGCAATTAACAACCATCCTATCAATGACCTAAGCCGGGAGAGGTGGAGCCCCCGGGCGTTTTCAGATCGACCAGTAGAGACGCGGCATGCCTCGTCTCTGCTGGAATCCGCCCGCTGGTCGCCGAGCGCCAACAACGAACAGCCATGGAGATTTATCATCGGCTTCAAAGGAGACGCTACGTGGGAAATGCTCTTTGAAACATTGGTGGGCTGGAACAAACAATGGGCCGACCGGGTTCCTGTGCTGCTGTTGGTCATAGGGAAAGAGCAGTTCAGTAAAAACGGGAAACCGAATGAATGGTACGCCTACGATTGCGGCCAGGCCATGGCGCACATCACGGTTGAAGCAACGAACCTAGGTTTGTTCTGCCACCAGATGGGCGGGTTTACCGCATTGAAAGCAAGGGACCTGTTTAACATCCCGGAAGGCTTCAAACCGATTGCCATAATGGCAATCGGGTACTATGGCGATCCCGGTACGCTGCCCGAAGAATTGAAAGAGAGGGAAATGGCATCCCGGGAGAGAAATGAACTGAAGGAATTCGTCTTCAGCGGAACATTCGGAGAACCAACGTCAATGATATAACCATGTCCTTTGTATCTTCGTGTCTTCGTGGTGAATTTTTTACGCAGAGGAGACAGAGGTAACGCAAAGGGTGCAGAGAATTAATCATCTATGAAATATCTTGTATTTTTATTCATATCACTTGCAACTATCCTGACCGGTTGTACCCAGAGCGGAAAAGAATCCACGTCGAAAGAAAAATCGAAGCCCTTTATCGCAGCGGATATTCCTGTCTTCAATGCCGATTCAGCCTTTGGATTCGTCAGGACGCAGACGGAGTTCGGACCGCGGGTGAACAACACACAAGCGCACGATGCGTGTGCAACCTTTCTGACCGGAAAGCTCAGGCAGTTCACTCCGGATGTTTTTGTCCAGCCAGGAACTGTAAAAGCGTTCGACGGCACATTGCTTAAGTTTCAAAATATCATTGCCTCGTTCGGCCCATCCGGGAATAACCGTATCCTTTTAGGAGCACATTGGGATTCACGGCCGTTTGCCGACCATGATCCGGATGAGGAAAATTTCCACAAAGCCATTGACGGCGCGAATGACGGCGCCAGTGGAGTCGGGGTGTTGTTGGAAATTGCCCGTCAGCTTAGTGTTAAACCTCCCCCTGTTGGTGTTGATATCATCTTTTTTGACGCAGAAGACTATGGACCTCCCGAAGCGCTCCAGGACAACCGCAACTCCGGGGATTTCTGGGGACTAGGATCCCAGTACTGGGCTAAAAATCCGCATCAGCCGGATTATTATGCCAAATATGGCATCCTGCTCGACATGGTGGGAGCCGCCGGAGCTACTTTCCTGATGGAGGGATTCTCGATGGAGCATGCACCGCATGTGGTGAAAAAAGTATGGGACATCGGGAACCTGATCGGGTACTCAACCTATTTTCAGTATCAGCGTGGGGGATATATTACTGATGATCACTACTTTGTGATCCGGGACAGGGGCATTCCGATGATAGACATCATCCACCTGGACCAGAATTCAGAAACCGGAATGTACCAGCATTGGCATACGGTGAACGATAACCTGGATAAAATTGATAAAAACACGCTGAGGGCTGTCGGGCAAACCTTGTTAACTGTAATCTATTCTGAAAAATAGATTCCTTTTTGATCAGATCCTCGACTGTATTTTTTTATGAAACTTCCTTTGCATTAATACAATGGAATAAGCATGATCCAGCAGATTTGATGTGAGGGTAAGCAATTCCATCAGTGCCATGCTCTTCCTTGTACTGATTTCAGCTTTCTTCAATTTGTGGATCAGATCGATCTTCAGTTTCTCAATGAGGTCAGTAACCGCCTGTTTTTGCTGGTCAAGGGCAACCAAATCGCTAAGGGTTCTTCCTTTTATCATCACCTGGCTTTGATCAAGGAATTGCTTGAACACATTCGCGAGTTGGATCAGTTCCTGTTTTTCATCAGTGAGGAAAGGCGGGTGGTGATTATCAACATAGTCGAAGCTCAGTTGCTGCAACTGCTTTAAATATCCAAAGGTTTCTTTCATCTGACCAAGGATCTGAATCATAAAAACACCCGACTCGACTGCCGTATCATCTAGTTTTTTTAGGGTCTTGTCAAAAGATTTTCGTTGCGTTTTTATCTCTTTCTGGAAGTCTTTCATCTCCTTTGCAAGCTTGTTGAGCTGTTTTCTTTTTTCATTGACAAGACCGCTGATACCCCGTTGATAAAATCCAGCAATTTGATCACCAAAGGCGACTAGTAATAGTTCGCAAGTGTTGTAAATCGAACGCGTGTCGATTAATTCCTCCTTTGTTTCGATGATCGCGATTTCTGCCTCTTCTTTTTGTTTTTTCCTGTGAAAAATGTGGGTCTTGTACACAAGAAACAGCGCTAGTCCTATGAGCACGAATATGGCAATTATTCCAACATAATAGATAAAAACAGCAATCAGGCCCGAAACCGTGAAGGCTATCAAAGCAGTGAAAAACCAGCCTCCGACAACCGTGATCACACCAGATACCCGGTAAACTGCGCTTTCCCGACCCCAGGCCCGATCGGCAAGGGAGGCTCCCATAGCCACCATAAACGTAATATAGGTAGTAGATAGCGGTAATTTGAGGTTCGTTCCCATAGTGATCAGGATACTCGATACCATCAGGATCACAGATGCTCTCACCAGGTCAAAAGCAGGCCCGTCTTTTGATCTCCTGCTTTTATGAACCATCCTGAATCGTGTGTCGATGGCCCGAAGCACAGGAGAAGGCATTACGAAAGTGAATCCTTTATTCAGCTGCAAGGCAATGGATACAATTCCCCTCGCAATCAGCGATGACTGAAATGATTCGTCGCCTTCTTCCTGACGGCCCAGGTTGATCGTTGTACTGGTCACTGTCCGAGCTTTTTTATTTATAAAAAGGGTCACGACCATGATACCGCCGGCAATCAGGAGGAATAATGTCGGCGTAGCAAATTTTCCCTGAAGGGCCTCCATCATAAATCCCCCCGGATCGGCGCTGCCAGATGCCTTAAAGATCTCGAATGACTTTAAACCGCCCAGCGGAACACCAATAAAATTCACAAGGTCGTTTCCTGCGAAAGCCATCGCGAGGGCAAATGTACCTGTCATCACGATGATTTTCAAAACATTAACCTTAAACAACCAGTACAGCAACTGAAAAATCAACGTTGCTCCGATCAGGCAGCACACAAGGATCAACCAGGTGTTGTTCTTGAACCAATCAATGATCTCATCCGTAAGGAAAGATGATCCTTTAGCTCCCTTGACAAAGAGGAAATAGATCATGGCTGAAAAGGCGATTCCTCCCCATAAGGAGCCAAAATATTTAATTTTCGGTTCAAAGTCGAACGTGAAGACAATCCGGACCAGATACTGGATAAATGCCGCAACGGTAAATCCGATGGCTATTGATAGAAGGATCCCGGAGATAATGGCAAACACCTTTCCGGTGTTGATATAATCCGCATACGCCGCCATCGTTGCACCGGATTGAACGATTTTGATCGTGGAAATTGCGAAGGCTGTTCCCACCAGTGAGAATACCAGTGAGACTGTTGTGGAAGTGGGTAATCCAGCAGTATTGAAAAGGTCAAGGAGTAGTACATCCGTAAGCATTACGGCCAGAAAGATGATCATAACCTCTTTGAAAGCAAAATTCTCGGGGTTGAAGATCCCTTTCCGGGCCACCTCCATCATGCCGCTGGAGAAGGTGGCGCCAACGAGAACCCCCAGGGCGGCAATTATCATTACTGTTCTGAAGGTGGCTGCTTTTGATCCGATTGCTGAATTGACAAAATTGACGGCGTCATTGCTAACTCCAACTATCAGGTCTGAAATCGCAAGAATCACTAACACAATGACAATGAACAGGTAAAAAATCTCCATTTGATTGGTTTTTGGCGTAAAAATAAGGATTATTGAACAGGCCGGGAGAAATGGATGTCCTCTTTTATTAACAATTAATTACAGCAGTTCATTGGCAAGGTTTGCCAGTTCCGACCGCTCGCCCTTTTCCAGCCGGACATGTGCGTAAATAGGGTTGTGCTTGATCTTGTCGATCAGCGTTGACAACCCGTTGCTCTGAGCATCCAGGTATGGGGTATCGATCTGGTAGATATCGCCGGTAAAGATAATTTTTGTGTTTTCCCCTGCACGGGTAATGATGGTTTTCACCTCATGGGGCGTAAGGTTCTGCGCTTCGTCAACTATGAAGAAGACGTTTGAGATGGATCGACCGCGGATGTATGCCAGCGGGGTGATCGTAAGCTTCTCTTTCTCGATCGCTTCGGTTATGGCTTTAAACTCTTTATCCTTTTCCCCATACTGGTTCTGAATGAATTTCAGGTTATCCCACAGAGGTTCCATGTAAGGATTCAACTTTGATTTGATGTCCCCGGGAAGGTATCCGATATCCTTGTTGCTTAACGGGACGATAGGCCGGGCCAGGTAGATCTGCTTGAAATTCCGTTTCTGTTCCAGTGATCCTGCCAACGCCAGGAGGGTCTTTCCGGTGCCGGCTATGCCCTGCAGCGTAACCAGCTTGACCTCAGGATTCAGAATGGCATGCAATGCAAAAACCTGCTCCGCGTTACGGGGTGTGATCCGGTAACACGGGTGCTTCTCTATTTTCTCGATGTGCTCCGTCTGAGGGTTGTAGAATGCAAGTACTGAACTTTTCCCGTTCTTCAGGATGAAGTAGTGGTTTGGAATGGGATTGAGCACGCCTACATCCTCAGGAAGGCAGAAACCGTTCTCGTAGATCATGTCGATCACCGGTTTCTCAATGTTTTCAATCAGTGATTTTCCAGAATAGAGGGTTTCGAGGTCTTTGATCTTTCCTGTTTGATAATCCTCGGCCTGAATATTCAACGCTTTCGCTTTCAGCCGGAGGTTAATGTCTTTGGATACCAGGATCACCTTTTTCCCGGGATTCTCCTGAATCATGATCAGCGCGGCATTGAGGATATTATGATCGGGCTTGTACTCACCGAACACGTTGTTTGCATCCAGCTCACTTTTCTCATTCATCACCACCTTGAACTTTCCCCCTTTCTGGTTTTTGAGGGAGATCCACCGGGTGAGGGTGGACCGGTTCGATAGCTTGTCCATGATCCTGATAAACTCACGGGCTTCAAAATTGATGATGTCGTTTCCTTTTTTAAAATTATCGAGCTCCTCAAGAACCGTGATGGGGATCGCAACGTCGTTTTCTTCAAAATTGTTTAACGCATTGTGATTGTATAGTATGACACTGGTGTCGAGTACGAAGATCTTTTTTTCCTTCGTTGTCTTTTTTACCATAGGCTTTTAATTGCTGTTTTACCGGTTTAAGGCTTTAAATGTATTAAAGAATGGGATCTTTTTTTGTCCCTTGTTTCGAAGATATAAACAGGAGGTTGTTAAAAGGGGTTCCATCGGGGTGGTTTCCATGATTTTCCGCTATCTTTGTCCTGCAAACAAAACCTATGATTCACAAGAAACTATTCCTCCTCGATGCCATGGCCCTCATCTACCGGGCCTACTATGCTCTGAATAAAAATCCGCGGATCAACTCCAAAGGGATCAATACTTCTGCAGTACTTGGGTTTGCCAATACACTCCTGGATGTGATCAAAAACGAGAATCCTACCCATATCGCGGTGGCGTTCGATACATACGCTCCAACAGTAAGGCATGTAGAGTTTGATGCTTATAAAGCCCATCGTGAGGAGACCCCGGAAGATATCGTTGCCTCCATCCCGTTGATCCGGCGGCTGATTGCCGCGATGAACATCCCTATTCTGGCGGTGGATGGGTATGAAGCGGATGATGTGATCGGAACCCTCGCAAAGCAGGCTGAATTGCAAGGGTTTACGACCTACATGATGACTTCCGACAAAGACTTCGGACAGCTGGTTTCGGAGCACACCCTGATTTACAAACCTGCCAAATTTGGTAACAAGGCTGAGGTTCTGGGAGTGAAAGAGGTTTGTGAGAAGTTTGGGATAGAACGGCCTGATCAGGTCAAAGATATCCTGGGACTCTGGGGGGATGCGTCTGACAATATCCCGGGGATCCCAGGCTTTGGAGAGGTCACAGCTAAAAAACTGATTGCCGAATACGGTTCGGTCGAAAACCTGCTTGCCCTGTCTGAAACCATTTCAAATGCCAGATGGAAGGAGAAGGTTGAAGAGTTTGGACAGCAGGCGCTGTTGTCAAAAGGGCTGGCTACCATCATCCTGGATGTACCGGTTCCATTTGAGGAGGATACCCTGAAGTTGGGTTCCCCGGATGTGGAAGCTCTTAAAGAGCTGTTCAACGAACTGGAGTTCAGGACCTTTGCACAGCGGTATTTTTCGTGGCTGTCAACACAGAGCCAACCAACCCCTAAATCCCCTGAAGGGGACTTACCCCCTCCCCTTCAGGGGAGGGACGGGGAGGGGTCTTCTGCCATCAAGGATCCGGCATTCAGGATCCAGCATCCGGCATCCGGCCTCTTCTCCGCCCAGGATTTCACCCCGTTCGCAAACATCGATACCACTCCTCATGATTACCGGCTGGCTGATTCAGCGGAAATGCAGCAGGAGCTGCTTTCGTTGCTGAAAAAGCTGAAATCATTCTGCTTTGATACCGAGACAACCGGTCTAGATCCCAACGACTCTGAACTGGTCGGTGTCTCTTTCTCCTGGCAACCACATAAGGCATGGTACCTTCCTGTGCCTGGAAATTATCATGAAGCAGAAAAGCTTCTTTCCGGTTTTAAACCGGTTTTTGAAGATCCCTTCATCTGCAAGACCGGGCAGAATCTCAAATTTGATATTGCCATCCTGAAATGGTATGATATCCAGGTACGCGGCCCGCTGTTTGATACCATGCTTGCCCATTACCTTCTTCAGCCCGACATGCGTCATAATATGAATTCTCTGGCTGAAAGTTACCTGAACTACTCCCCTGTTCCAATTGAATCCCTGATCGGGAAAAAGGGCAGCAACCAGTTGAGCATGCGCATGGTGGACCCGGTTACCGTTAAAGAATATGCAGCCGAAGATGCCGATATTACCTGGCAGCTGAGAGAAGTGTTTGAACCTATGCTCAATGAAACAGGCACCCGCAGGCTTTTTGATGAAATTGAGATCCCCCTGATCCCGGTCCTGGCTTCGATGGAAGCAAAAGGCGTCAACATTGACAGCGGCGCCCTGGAGAGTTATTCTCTCGAACTGGCCCTGGAGATTCAAAAGGTGGAGCAGGAGATTTATACAGATGCGGGGATGGAGTTCAATATTTCCTCTCCAAAACAGCTTGGAGAAGTGCTTTTCGACCGGCTTGTCATTGTGGAAAAACCGAAAAAAACAAAAACCAGGCAGTATTCCACGGGGGAAGACATACTCTCCAGGCTGGTCAACAAACATCCAATCATATCAAAAATTCTTGATTACCGTTCCCTGACAAAACTGAAGTCGACCTACGTCGATGTCCTGCCAAACCTGGTCAATCCCCGTGACGGCAGGATACACACCTCTTATAACCAGGCCGTTGCCGCAACAGGACGGTTGAGCTCCAACAATCCTAACCTCCAGAACATCCCGATCAGGACTGAGCGGGGAAGGGAGATCAGAAAAGCCTTCGTTCCCAGGAATGATCACTTCACGCTTTTGTCCGCAGATTATTCCCAGATTGAACTGCGGATAATCGCTCACCTCAGCAAGGATCACACCATGATCGAGGACTTCAGGGAGGGGAAAGACATTCATACCGCCACGGCAGCGAAAATATACGGTGTTGATCCCGATCGGGTATCCCGGGAGATGCGCGGGAAAGCAAAGGCCGTCAACTTCGGGATTGCCTATGGCATGTCGGCTTTCGGGCTGTCGGAGCGGTTGAATATCCCCCGTCAGGAAGCGGCGGATATCATAAGGCAGTATTTTACGGAATACCCCGGCATCCGGAGGTATATGGATGAAACAATTGAATTTGCAAGGGAAAACGGATATGTCGAAACCATGATGCACAGGCGGCGGTACCTCCGCGACATCAATTCGGGAAACGCCAATGTACGGGGATTCGCCGAGCGAAATGCCATCAATGCACCGATCCAGGGAACAGCCGCCGACATGATCAAGATAGCCATGATCAGCATTTTCAATGAATTCGCGAAACGAAAACTCAGGTCGCGGATGATCATGCAGGTACATGATGAGCTTGTTTTTGACACTTTCATTGAAGAGGCGGATACCGTCCGTGAAATACTTCTTGAAAAAATGCCGGCTGCCATCCCGCTGGATGTTCCGGTTTCAATAGAGATGAATACCGGCAGGAACTGGCTGGAAGCCCATTAGGAAAGTACGAAGTACGAGTAACGATGTACGAATTACTAGTTTTATTAATTTCGCCATTTCACCATTTCACCATTTCACCAGATGAATTACTCCCACGACAGCCGTACCGTTCTTACCCTCGATGCCGGAGGAACCAATTTTGTTTTTTCTGCAATACGTGCGAATGAGGAAATAGTCACCCCCGTTTCCATCAGTGCGGCAGGGGATCATCTTGAGTCCATCCTGAAAAATATCATCCGGGGCTTTGAAGAAGTAAGATCCATGCTTTCTGAAAAACCGGTTGCAATCAGCTTTGCATTCCCGGGTCCGGCAGATTATAGGAATGGCATCATCGGCGATTTGCAGAACCTCCCCCTTTTCAAGGGAGGGATTGCTTTGGGGCCAATGCTTCAGGAACATTTTCGAATTCCTGTTTACATCAACAACGACGGAGACCTTTTTACTTATGGGGAAGCTTTAGCCGGACTTCTTCCTGAAGTCAATAAAAAACTGGAAGAGGCAGGAAATCCCAAACGATATGGCAATCTCTTCGGAGTGACATTCGGAACCGGTTTTGGAGGAGGGATCGTATCGCACGGAAGGCTTTTCACCGGTGACAATTCCGCGGCCGGTGAGATCAACCGGTTAAGAAACCGGATTTTTAAAAACTTTGACGCAGAAGAAAGCGTGAGTATCAGGGGGATCCAGAGGGAGTATGCCAACTATGCCGGGATCAATGTCCGCAGTTGTCCTGACCCGAAAGAAATCTTCGAGATCGGTATGGGAATGAAAAAAGGGAATCGCGACGCAGCTATTTCTGCTTATCAAAACTTTGGTTCAGCCGCCGGGGATGCCCTGGCAAATGCTGTCACGCTCATTGACGGGCTTGTTGTGATCGGCGGAGGTGTAGCCGGCGCTTATCCGTTATTCATGCCAGCTCTTGTAGAAGAGATGAACCTGCCATTCAATACTGTGGGCGGTGAACCACTGGACAGAATGGAGGTGATAGCGTACAACTTACTGGATCCGGGAGAGGAAAAGCACTTCTTTGCATCTGATCAGATTGAGGTTCCGGTTCCATTTACCGGAAAGGTTGTTTCTTACAGTCCCGTTAAGAAGACAGGAGTTGGAATATCCTCCCTTGGAACTTCCTTGGCCATCTCTCTCGGTGCGTATGCTTTTGCTCTCTATTCAATTGATATGTAAAAAATTATCAGAGATATGAAACCAGTTGATTTTTTACATATTTTTGTCGTTTAATCCTCTTTTGAGAAACCAAAACCCAAGCAAAATGAAAAAAATTGTACTCTCTTTTTCTTTCCTTATTGCTGTAACAGCAATTATAGCACAGCAGGTACCCCGCGAAATGGTCGCCCTGGAGATCGGAACAGGAACCTGGTGTACCTACTGTCCCGGTGCCGCCATGGGCGCTGACGACCTTCTGGAAAATGGAAAATTTGTTGCCGTGGTCGAGAACCACAACGGTGATCCATTTGCAAATACTTACTCAAATGCCCGTAATTCATTTTACGGCATCACCGGGTACCCGACAGCCTTCTTTGATGGGGTATTGTCAGTGGTTGGTGGAAGTCACACCAACAGCATGTACGGATCCTACCTGCCGAAGTACAACCAGCGGATTGCGCTTCCATCAAACATTGCCATGACGATGGAGGTTTCAAATACCGGTCTGGATTATAGCGTTAATATCACTATGCAAAAAGTCGGAACACTTCCTGCAGGTACCTTCAAACTCCGTTTTCACGTTACCGTATCACACATCCAGTATGCCTGGCAGGGACAAACCCACCTGAATTTCGTGAATGTTTTAATGGTTCCAGGAGCTGCCGGAACCACGGTTGATTTTTCAAGCGGGGACATCCAGACGGTTACACTCAATTTCAGTATGGATCCGACATGGACCCTGGAAGACTGTGAGTTTATCACGTTTCTGCAAAACGATTCGGGAAAAGAGATCCTACAGACGATCAAACGCGCTGTGGTTGACCTGAGTGCTGACTTCAACGCCTCCAGCACACATGTCGACAAAAACACCCAGGTGACTTTTACCAATGCCACTACCGGCGGATACATCGGCGTTCCGGAAACGTATGAATGGTCTTTCCCGGGAGCCAATCCTGCCACCTCAACAGATAAAAACCCAACCGTTTTCTACAAGGATTGCGGAGAACATGATGTTACGTTGATTGTTAACCGCGGTGGTCAGTATGATACGATTGTGAAAACAAACCATATCATGGTTGGCCCGATGGCCCAGGTCACTTCAGCCCCCGGCGACACTACCTGCTGGTATCAGCCAATCACACTGGATGCAACGGATCCTATCGCTGCAACGTATCTCTGGGAGCCAGGCGGAGCCACCACCCCTTCAATCATCGTAAACTCCGGCCAGGTCGGACTGGGAGAACACACATTCTCAGTCACGTTGACTTCAGCTGAAGGATGTGAGAATGTAGCAACCCATACCATCTTTTTCGATGCTTGTGTCGGGATAGATGAACAACCCGGAAAGATAAGCGCCTCCGTTTATCCCAATCCGAGCAACGGCAGCTTCATCCTTGAACTGAGTGCCCCGATGAAATCAATCATCGACATCCAGATCGTAAATACACTAGGTTCAATTGTTTACAATGAAACCGGGATCCTGGTCAACGGGAAAATCCAAAAGAATTTCAATGTTGACCTTTCTGACGGAATTTATTTCCTTGTAACCCGTTCCGGTTCTGAAAAAACGGTCCAGAAACTCTTTATTACGCGCTAGCTCAAACGAGCAACTTATTCAATAAGAGGATGTCCGGAACCGGACATCCTCTTATTTTTATTATCATACTGACTTGATTAATTTGTTTTTGACGTATATTTGTCCTGACAAAAAGAGAAACCAAAAACCAAAAACCGAACCCTATGAAAAAATTTTTACTGTTAACCGTATTTATCACCAGCTTTACGGCAGTGATGTCGCAAGGTGTTCAGCGTGAAATGGTGCTCCTTGAAAAAGGAAGCGGAACCTGGTGCGTATTTTGTCCGGGCGCTGCTCTGGCCTGTGAAGATCTTCTTGAAGCAGGAGCCCCTGTGGCTGTCGTCTCAAACCAGAACGGGGATGCCTATGCCAACCAGTACTCCAATGCCAGGAATTCCATGTATCAGATCACCGGCTATCCTACCGCTGTTTTTGACGGAAAGGAGAAATATGTCGGAGGAAGTGCAACTGGCTCTGTAGCAGCAGCTTATCTCCCCTATGTATTGTCCCACATGGTGGAAACCTGTCCTGTTGAGATTGAGATGGAATACGAAGGCAACGGCCTGGATTACACAGCCACCATCACTATAACCAAACTCGACAACATTGCTGCATCTGACATGCGCCTGATCTTCTTCGTTACGGAATCCCATATTCCTCAAATCTGGTTTATCATGACCGAACTGAACCATGTTAACCGTTTGATGGTTCCTGACCAGAACGGGACTATTGTCAGTTTTGCCAGCGGGGATACCCAGACTGTGGAACTGAATTTTTCCCTGAATCCCTCCTGGGTTATTGAAAATTGTGAATTCATTGTCGGACTCCAAAATGCTGATGCTGGCCAGCCAGGAGGCACATGGGTGAAGAATGTCATGAACAGCATGAAACGTGGCGCTATTGACCTGACGGCCGATTTTGAAGCCGATGTCACAAATATTGACGTCGGAGATCCCGTAAACTTTACCAGTGAAGAGAGTGGAGGCTATATCGGCGGAGTTCCGGTAACCTACCACTGGGAGTTCCCGGGCGCCACCCCGGATACTTCGAATGAACAGAATCCAACGGTAACCTACACTGAATCAGGAACACATGATGTCACCCTTACGGTCAACAAAGGAGGCCAGATCCTGGATGTCCTGAAACCAGGCTACATCATTGTTGCTCCCGGTGTTGGAATACCTGATCCTTCAGCAGTTTCAGCGGTAAATTGCTACCCCAACCCAAGCAAAGGAGCCTTCAAGGTGGAAATTTACATGAACGAACCAGCCACGGTTGACCTTGAAGTGATCAATTCGATGAATTCAGTGGTATATGCTGAAAAGGGCATTTCCGTGAACAAACAGGTTGTACGGAACCTGGAGCTGGATCTTGCAAGCGGAGTGTATTTTCTTGTTGTCCGAGATGGCGTAAGGAAACAGATAAGAAAACTGGTGATCCTGTAACCGAGGAAAACCAGAGAGAATCCCGGAGGCTGTCAATCTATCAAGACAGCCTCTGTTTTTATAAAAAGAGAAAAACCACAGGCAACCAGATGCGTCATCCGGTAGTCTTACTAATAAAACTCAATATGAAAAAAGCTTTCCTGTTTCTTATCCTGCTTTCGTGCACGTCTGTTTTGCATGCTCAGACAATTGAGAAGGTCTATTTCTTTGAAAACCCCACAATAATTCAACACGGGATTTTTCAAACTGTAAATTTTCAAAACACCCAGCTGAGCGGCTTACCCGGGGAACCTATGCTCCCCTATCAAACGGTTTCTCTGATCCTTCCTCCTGGCACAGTGGCTGTTTCCATTGAAGTAAGCCAGGAGATGGAACAGGAGATCCAGGGCAGTTATTCCTTGTTTCCACAACAGCATGTGCGGCCTCTTTCTGAAAGTGGTCCAGGCAAGTTTATCCAAAACGCGGAAGTATACAGGCAACAAGCCAGCTATCCTTCCTCTCCGCTGGGCCACCTTACTACACAGTTCCTGAATGGGTATGGGATGGCGCTTACCACCTTCACCCCGGTTAAATACAATCCCGCTTCCGGGCAACTCTCCTGGTTCAAAAAAGTGACACTCAGGATCACCACCGCCACCGATCCTACTGCCCAGAAAGCCCTGGAGAATTACTCCCCTTCCGTCACCACGACGAAAGAGCTGGCATCTGTGGCACAAAATCAGGAGATGATAAAAAAATACCCCGCAAGATCCCCTTTAAAGAGCAGCTACCAGATCCTGATCATTACGCCTGAAGCTTTCAGCAATTCATTCCAATCCCTTATAAACCTGTATCAGTCAAAGGGGATGAACTGCCAGGTAGTCACTACCCAATCCATCGGTAGCACTATGCCGGGGCAGGATCTCCAGGAACAGATACGGAACTTCATCATCCAGGAGTACCAGTCCAACGGAGTGGAATACATCCTTCTGGGTGGCGACGCTGAACTTATCCCCTACCGTGGATTCTATTGTTTTGTGCAGTCTTCGAGCGTTTACGAAGATTACAACATCCCATCTGACCTGTATTACTCAGCCCTTGATGGAAGCTGGGACAGCAATGGAAATCAGATCTGGGGGGAACCAGGTGAAGATGACCTGCTGCCTGATGTTGCCGTCACCAGGCTTCCTTTCAGCACGGAACCCGAGCTTCAAAACATGATCCATAAAAGTGTTTCCTATCAGAGTGATCCCGTTGCCGGGGACCTGCAGCAGCCTTTCCTGGCAGCCGAACACCTTTACCTCGATCCGATGACCTTTGGCAGCGATTACCTGGAACTGCTGATTGATGAACAAACGGCTAATGGGTATTATACACATGGAATTCCCTCCGCTGAAAACACGATCACCAAACTTTATGATACACTTATCAGCGCCCCTGGAAATATCTATAATTGGAATGTTCAAACGTTCCTGAATGAGATCAACATGGGGAAATCATTCATTCATCATGTCGGCCATGCCAACGTAACGTATGTGGCCCGTCTCAATATCTGGGACATCACCAACCAGAACTTTTCACAGGTCAACGGTGTGGATCATAATTACACACTGATGTATTCCCATGGGTGTTTATGCGGAGCTTTCGACGAAAATGACTGTATCGGTGAAAAAATGGTGACCATTGAAAATTTCCTTGCCGGAGGGGTATTTAACTCCCGCTACGGCTGGTTCAATGAAGGGCAAACCGAAGGACCTTCGGCACATCTCCACAGAGAATTTGTAAGTGCACTCTACAATGATACGATTGCCTATAAGCGTATAGGGCAAACCCATATGATGTCCAAGATCAAGACGGCTCCCTGGGTGACGGCACCCGGACAATGGGAACCCGGTGCATTACGCTGGTGTTTTTATTGCTGCAATGTTTTCGGAGATCCGGCCATGGAGATCTGGACGGATGACCCGACGGTAGGAGTACCGGTTGCAAACAGTGTAACCTCCCTACGCCTGTATCCAAATCCTGCAACAACCCAAACAACACTGATGGTGGACGGGCCAGTTCCAGCAAATGCACTGATTGTCCTGACAAACATGCTGGGGCAGGAGATTCTCAGATCCAAAATGGTCACCGGAGATGGAGAATCATCCTGTTGCAGGCTTGACCTGAGCGGAGTAGAGCCGGGGATCTACCTGGTTGGTGTTGAAACATCTGCCGGAATAAAGAGCATGAAACTTATTGTATACAACTAAATCAGAATGATCAAACAACTGACGATATTTCTCTCCCTGATATTTACTGCCTTTTCCGGAATTCAAGCTCAACAGTACAGCTATACTGACTCATGGGGCCACGCCGGCTTTAACCATGTTTCTTCGACACCCTCCTCCGTCGAGGTGGTATATTCCGTTCCTGTCTTTGCCCTCGAACAGGAGACTGTCAACGGTGAGTTGATGCAGAACATCATGCTCCCGGGGAATTTTCTGTTTAACAACCCCGGAGCCCCAAACCTGCCGGGTGGCGGACGGTTTATCGCTATCCCGCAGGGTTCTGTCCCTCATGTTAAGATCATCAACCAGCGAACCGAGGTGATCCACGATGTTGACATGATGCCTGCACCTGTTATCCCGGCAGACAATGATGACAACCCGATTCTCTTTGCCAAAGACATGGCCATCTATGGAAACAATACACTCTACCCTGCATCTCCCGTTACCATCTCAGAAGTGGTCCGTATCCGTGGAACAGATGCAGTGATACTTGGCGTGACCCCTTTCCAGTATAACCCGGTTACCAGGGATCTGATCGTTTACAGGGATCTGAAAATCACCGTAGATTGTGACGGTGGCAATGGCACCTATGGTAACGACAGAATGCGAAGCCCCTATTGGGACGGGCTGATGTCTGATGTCCTGATGAATTACCAGGTCCTCCCTGAAATTGACTATGCAGGGAGGCTGAATAAAAAGCTGCAGGATAATCCCGAAGATGAGGAATGTGAATATATCATCATTACACCTACCGGAGCCGACTTTGTCCGTTGGGCTGATTCAATCGCCCGCTTCAGAAATGAACAGGGAATCCTGACAAAAGTATTCACCGTGGATGAGGTTGGCAGTAACACCACCACCGCCATTGAAAGTTTCATCAACAATGCCTACAACTCCTGGAGCACCCCTCCTGCAGCGTGCCTTCTCCTGGGCGATTATGGGATCAGCGGGGATTCCGGTATCATAGCACCCATTTACAATAATTATTGCGCCTCGGATAACATCTATGCGGATGTTGACGATGATATGATGCCGGATGTGATCTTTGGACGGATGACTGCCAACAACAATGAACAACTGACAACTTTAATCACCAAATTACTTGATTATGAGAGAAGTCCCGAGACTGATACAGCCTATTACAACCACCCGATAACTGCCCTGGGATGGCAGACCGAACGATGGTTCCAGATCTGTTCTGAGGTTGTCGGAGGGTATTTCAGGCATGTAAAAGGCCGACAGCCAAACCGGATCAACGCTATCTACCAGGGAACTCCCGGGACTCTCTGGTCCACAGCCCCAAATACCAGCGTTGTGGTAAATTATTTCGGGCCTAACGGATTGGGTTATATCCCGGCCACTCCGCTGGACCTGGGCGGTTTCTCCGGCGGAACCGCCACCATGATCACCAACGCTCTCAATGCCGGTGCATTTATGATCCAGCATCGAGATCACGGAAATGTCACACTCTGGGGCGAACCCTCTTATAAGAACAACAATATCGGTCAACTGAACAATATCAAGCTCACTCATGTTTTTTCGATCAATTGCCTGACAGGGAAATACAATGATGAAGCCGAGTGTTTCGGCGAAAAATTCCAGCGTCATACATGGAATGGATTTAATTCAGGTGCGTTGAGTTTCACCGGACCGTCAGAGACCTCCTACTCGTTTGTCAACGATACCTATACCTGGGGAATGATGGATAACATGTGGCCCGACTTCATGCCCGACAAAGAATCTGAGGTGGCTCTCCGGGGGATCATGCCCGCATTTGGAAATGCCGGCGGGAAGTACTTCCTGAAACAGTCAGGCTGGCCATATAACACAGGTAATAAGGCTGTCACATATTATCTTTTCCATCATTTCGGGGATGCATTCGCCTGTCTTTACGATACTGTGCCAGGCAGCCTGGATGTGGTTCACGACACGTCGATTCCCTACGGTGATACAACAGTAACGGTCACTGCCACTGACAGCAGCTTCATAGCGATCTCACACGACGGAGAACTTCTGGCTACTGCCTGGGGGGAAGGATCAACACCAATTGTGATGACTGTACCTCAATTTCCTTTGGGTGCTGTATTAAAAATCGTTGTCACGAAAAGAAACTATTTCCGGTACAGCGGGGAGATCCATGTCGTGTGTTCAGATCAGCTGATGGCTTATTTCAATGCCGACAAAACCAGTTTCTGCCTGGGGGAAGGTGTCAACTTCACCGACTTATCATGCAATGATCCTTCATCCTGGGAATGGACATTCGAAGGAGGAAGCCCGGGAACCTCCTACCAACAGGATCCTACGGGGATCATCTATAGTACAACCGGTGATTTTTCTGTCAGTTTGACCGTGACGAAAAACGGGGAGACCTCTTCATTGACCAGGACGGATTACATCCATGTTTTTTTTGCACCAACAGCAAACTTCGAAGACAATGCAGATTGTGAGGATGCACCGGTAATTTTCAATGATCTTTCGGATCCAAACGGTGGAACAGTTACCAGGAGGTTGTGGGATTTTGGAGACCCGCTTTCCGGGATCAACAATTCCTCCATGCTGCAGAACCCTTCTCACACGTATACCGAACCAGGAACTTACATTGTTTCGCTGAGCATCACAAACAACGGAGCCTGCACTGATACATATAATAAAGAGCTCATCTTGGGTCCTAAACCAGGACAGGCAGGCATCCCACTAGGGGAATCTACAATATGCCAGGCTTCAACGGGGAATATCTTTTCCGTAAGCCCCATCCCTCTTGCCACTTCTTATGAGTGGATCATTGATTCCCCGGATGCCGGAACCATCAACGGAACGGGGAACACCATCTCGCTGGATGCGGCCGAATATTTTACCGGTACAGCTTTCCTTTATGTGAGAGGTGTTAACGACTGTGGGGGAGGGAACATATCTGAACCCTTTACATTGAATATTATTCCAGCTCCGGAGGCTCCTGATGAAACACCTTCGGGACCCGATATGGTTGACCTCAGGAATGGATTGAATTCAACCTTCACGGCGCCTGAAGTGCCGGGAGCAACCGGTTACGCCTGGAAAATTGATCCGGAATCAGCCGGAAGTCTCAATGCAGACGGACTGCAACTGGAAGTGACATGGGCTCCTGATTTCAGGGGTGATGCCAGCATCTCCTATGCCGTTGTTTCCGAAAGTTGCACAGGCCATTACTCCCAGCCGATCGTGGTCAAAGTAAAAAACACCCTGGGGATCAACGAGTTCAACGCTTACAATGTGGCAGTTTTTCCCAATCCCAATACAGGCAAATTCAGCCTGACAATAAACTCCGGCAAGCAAAGCGAAGTAAAGATCAAGGTTTTTGATATCCTGGGAACACTTGTTTTTTCTGAAGAGGACGTCATGGTCTTCGGTAAAATGACCAAATCCATCGATTTTTCTTCCCTTCCAAAAGGAATCTACCACCTGAAGGTGGAAGGTGACAGCGGAACATCGATTGTTCGCATTGTTATTGACCGGTAGAAGACAAAAAAGCAAACAACTCTCTTATGAAAAAAAAATCACGTTATCTGATATTCATCTTCTGCATCTCTCTTGCGCTTCCCATCTATTCTCAGAACCTGCCCCATTTCCCAAAGATTACGCCAGCCGGGAAAGGAAAGGTAAACACACGTGTCGACAACATCGGCTATTGGAAACAGATGGCCCGGTTGGGTTATGTGGAGGTGAATTCCTGGCGTCCCATTCCGCCTGCCATCAGGGGTTCTTCTATTATTGAAGTTGAGGGGATCATGGTCCAGGATTCCCCGGATGTAGCTGTCATATCCAGCGGAGGAACAACGCAAAGTGAAAATTCGCTGTTCATTGATCCGGAGGACGAAAACATTCTGTTGAATTCCAACAACTCAAGTGACTGGAATGGCTCCTATGCCACCAACCTCTACGGCGCTGACCGTTTTTGGTCATATGATGCGGCTTCAACCTGGGGAGGCTCTTTCTATGCCGTGGGACAGGTAAACAACGGGGACCCTTCGACTGCCATTGGCCGTAATGGCTGGTGGTACATTGGCAAGATCAACAATGGCCGGGGGCAGTCGGTCGCCTATTCAACCAACCAGGGCCAAAACTGGACCGATGTTACTGTTGCCCAGGTTGTTGGAGGTTTCGGGGATATCCTGGACAAGAATCATCTCTGGATAGACAATTCAGAAGAGAGTTCCTACGAAGGATATCTCTATGCAGGATGGTCCTGTTATGTTGACGGGTCGCCCAACCAGAATGAAATAGAGATCGTTCGTTCCACCGATCAGGGGATCACCTGGTCCCTGCCAACAGGGATCAGCCATCACTGCAATGCCGGAGCCCATAACCAGGGAGTGAATATCCAGACCGGTCCGAACGGAGAAGTTTACGCTGCCTGGATCATTTATGATACCTGGCCTTCGGATGAAACTGCCATCGGTTTTGCAAAATCTTTGGATGGAGGCGAAACCTGGATTCCGGGGAACCGCATCCTCACCGACATCAAAGGGATCCGGACCAGCGGTACGAGCAAAAACATGCGTGTTGCCTCCTTCCCTGTGATGACAGTTGATCTGAGCAACGGGCCCAACCGCGGCAACCTTTACATTGTTTGGGCCAACATCGGGATTCCAGGCATCAACACAGGAACCGATATTGATATTTATCTCAGCCGTTCTACCAACCTGGGAGATACATGGTCGACACCAGTCCGTGTGAACCAGGACCCATCGGGGCTCGGGAAAGAGCATTTTCTGCCCTGGATCACATGTGATCCTATGAACGGGAATATTTGCGTGATTTACTATGACGACCGGAATGTTGACAGCACGATGGTCGAAACCTGGGTCTCATATTCCTATGACGCAGGAAATACCTTCACTGATTTTAAAGTCTCGGATGTCTCTTTTACCCCCATGCCGATCCCAGGCGCTGCAATCGACTATTTTGGTGACTACATCGGGATCAAGGCCCAGAATATGAAGGTTTATCCGATCTGGACCGACAACCGTGCAGGCAATGCATTGAGTTATATCTCCGCTTTCGACCTGGGGCCTCCTCCCGGTCAGCCCTATGTCTCATATTACTCACATGAATTAAATCCCATCCCGGGAGACCTGACGCAACAGATGAACTTCGGCGATTCGCTCTATCTGAGCCTTGGATTGAAGAATATCGGCGACCAACCCGCCGAAGACCTGACAGCCGTTATATCCGTCAACTCCCCCTGTATCATCCTGGCCGACTCCATCGAATCCTATGGGACCATGCTGCCGGAGGAGATTAAGGTCATCCCGGATGGATATGCATTCAAGGTTTCCGACACCATCCCTGACGGATTAAGAGTAAGGTTTTCTGTGACGGTAACAAGTCCTGACACTTCCTGGCAAAGCCATTTCTCCCTCGAAGCACACGCTCCGTCACTGAAGATCTCCAACCTCATCATTGATGATGAAAACGGAGGCAATAACAACGGGAAGCTGGATCCGGGCGAAACAGCCGACATCAGGATCATCACTGCCAACCAGGGAGACTTTCCCTGTTTTAACACCTATGGACTGCTCAGCTGTGAATCCCCGTACGTCACTATTCTTAATGACAGTTCTTATCTCGATACGATCGTTTTTCTCGATCCAAAAACAGCTGTCTTTTCCATTTCCATTGACGATGAAGCCCCTGTCAGTACAGGTATTTTCTTTGACTACAAAGCTGTTTCCGGGCTTTATCATGCCGAAAGATCTTTTCTGGAAACGGTCGGTATCATCGTGGAAGACTGGGAGACCAACTCATTCATCAAATTCCCCTGGCAACAATTCGGGAACAAACCCTGGACAATTACTCCGATCAATCCGTTCGAAGGGAGCTATACCGCCACCACACTTCCGATGGAGGATTACACCTCTTCCAGCCTTCAGCTAATTTATACTTCAGGCCAGGATGACAGTATATCATTTTACCGCAGGGTTTCTTCAGAACCAGATTACGATTTTTTCCAGTTCTCTGTTGATGGTATTCTTCAGGGCAGCTGGTCGGGTGATGTCTCATGGGGCCGTGTCTCATTTCCTGTTCCTGCCGGTACCCATACCTATAGATGGACATATGTTAAGGATATCTGGCTGGCTGTAGGGCTTGATAAAGTCTGGCTTGATTTCATTGCGCTTCCCCCTCCAATCCTGCCAGAGGTAGATGCAGGACCCGACGGATCCGTCTGTGCCGGGTTGCCCTACCAACTTAACGGAACCGCTTCGGGACAGGACAGCCTGAAATGGATCTCACGCGGAGACGGCAGCTTTAGCAATGACACCATTCTGAATCCTCTGTACTATCCGGGACCAGAGGATATTGTTGCCGGTGAAGTCAAGCTGATGCTTCGCGGATATGTAAAATTTGCAAGCGCTATCAACAGCACGATCCTGACGATTCATGAGATCCCGAAACCCTCCATCACCGTCGATCCGAAAGACACCCTGTGTTCCTGGCAATCAGGTACACTGGCTGTTGAGCCAATCCCGGGTGCTTCCTATCTCTGGACACCGGGAGATCTTACAACTCCTTCAGTACTGGTTGATACCACCGTGACAGGTGGGATCGGGACCACCCGTTTCAGGGTTGCAGTGACCATCTCAGGATGTTCCGGGCTGGATTCAACAGACATCACCTTCAGGGATTGCACTGCTATTGACGATCCATCCAGCCGGTTCACGTATTCTGTTTCCCCCAATCCATCTGATGGTGAATTCGACCTCAGGATCCATTCACCCGGTTCAGAGATCCTCACCTGGCGTATCCGGTCCTCAGGAGGCCAGATCTTTCTGGAGGAAAAAGACATCGCAGTAAACGGGGCCTATTTCCGGCATCTGGATGTCCTGCATCTGGCATCCGGGATCTATTTCCTGGAGATACAACGTGAGAGCGGGAAATTAACGGAGAAGATCATCGTTTACTAATGCCATGAATGACAAGAATTTTTGCGCATTCGTAATTCCTGTTCATTCTTGTTCATTGGGAATCAAGCTTGTTCACTTATAGGAAGAACAGAGCAACGCCTGCAACAGCGATCAGTGCACCAACGATCTCTTTGAGAGTTACTTTCTCTTTCAGGAAAATAACCGAAGGGGCAATGATCAGAACCGGAACGATGGACATCAGGGTAGCGGCGACTCCGGCGGAGGCGTACTTCACGGCAATGAGGGAGAACGAAACCCCGAGAAAAGGGCCAAAAAATGCTCCCAGCGACATCTGGAGCATCGGCTTCCGGAAGGTAAGCGCCAGAAAAACATCGCGCCAGCGGCGAAGGAATGTGAAAATCATGACAAATCCGAAGATCCCTGCAAGGATCCGGATCTGGGAGGCTGCAAAAGCATCATACTCCTTCATGCCGAATTTGCTGAGGACCAGGCCTGCTCCCTGTCCCAAAGCTCCACCCAGCGCAAGCAGCACCCCCACCATCGGGAATCCGATTTTTACCCTGTTAAACATTCCTTTATGGCTGGAGCGGTCGGCTTTTTTAAAAACAACCAGTGTGATCCCGGCCATTGTTACTATCATGCCAAGCCAGTTTTGCGGTGTGAGGGTTTCGTCGAGGATGATCCAACTGATCAGTGCAGTGATGGGAGGAGCCAGTGACATGATCAGCATGGAGATCCGGGCACCGATCAGTACAAATGCCTGGAAGAGGCACAGGTCGCCGATCACAAAGCCTATCAGCCCGGAAATAAACAGAAAGAACCAGGTTTCTGTCGTTGCATCTACCGGGAAAAGATATCCCCTGTAAAAGAGTGTGAAAACACTTAAAAAGAAAAATCCGAAGAGAAGCCGGAGCAGGTTCAGGACCAGTGATCCTATTTTCCTTCCGGAAGCTTCAAATGCCAGGGCAGTGACAGTCCAGAAGAGTGCCGTAATCAGAGCGGCTATTTCACCCCAGTGTGAATTCAGTGTTGTCAATTATTTGGTTGTGAGTTACTTCAGCCAGTCTTGCGGGTTCATGATCGTTTTAGCATGCCAGACCTGAAAATTCAATTCCGACATTCCCTCATTTGCATCGTAATGAACCCTCCCGATAACCTGTCCTGTTACCACTGACTGGCCATTGGTCACCATCACTTCATCGAGATTGGAATAGACAGTAAGATAATCCCCATGACGTACCATCACCACTTTGTTCAGGTTTGGTATGGAGAGGACTTTGCTCACAATCCCGTTGAACACTGCTTTGACAGGAGCATTCTGGCTGACCATGATGTCGATGCCGTTGTTATTGACCTTCACATATTTCAGAACCGGATGCTGATGTTCCCCAAACGTTGAGGTGACTACTCCCTGGTCCGTTGGCCATGGAAGTCGCCCTTTGTTTGCTTCAAAGTTCGATGACAGCCTCATTTCGGCAGCCCGGGCTCCGGGATCACGGGTTTTATCTGCAGCCCGGGCCTTTGCCTCTTCGGCGAGGATACGTTCTATCTCCATCTGCAGGTTTTTTAGTGCTTTCTGATTTGTTTGCAGGGACTTTAAAAGTTGCTTTTCCTTTTTGGACAGGTCCTGAATGGTTCTGTCCTTTTCCTGCTTTTCCCTGTCGAGTTTTGTTTTTTCCGTGGATTCCGACTCAACCAGTTTAAGCTTTTCTGCCCTGGTCAGTTCAAAAGAATGCATCTGTTTGCCTAATTCCATCTGCGTTTCACGGATCCGGTCTGCCTGTTTCCTCCGATAAGCGGTATATTGCTGATAATATTTAAGTCGTAGGTAAGCCTGGTTAAAATCATTGGCCGAGAAGATAAACATTAACCTGTTCTGGCCCTTTGTGATTTTATAGGCATAATAGATCATCTTTGCGTACTCTTCTTTCAACTCCTTCAGTTCCCCTGTCCTTTTATCGATCAGGGCCTGATCTTCCCGGATCTTCTTATTGACCTCTTCAATCTCCCCGCTGATCGTATATATCAGAGATTCCCGCTTTTTTATCCGGCTGTTCAGAAGTTGAAGGTCCCGCCATGATGTCTCTTTGTTCTTTTTTGTCTGATCAAGTAATTTTGAGGTGTACTCAATCTCATTTTCCAGTTTCTGGCGGTTCCGGTTCAATTCATCTTTTGTCTGTTGTCCTGATGTCTTTATCCCTGGGATCAGTATAAAAGAGACAATGGAAACAAGCAGCCAGATTCGGATCAGATATGTAACCATCAGATGCTTCATGGCCTGACGCGGGTAAATTTTAACGGGATACTGAAAGGAAACTTCATTGGTTCGTCGATGGATATCCTGGAAAAGGTGACATCCACAAGGATGCGGTTTTCTGCTGTAACCAGGTAAATCATATCGCGAGGAAAAAGTTGGTTACCAATGGTCTCAAATGACGAGTACGTTGCATCCAGCTTGATATTGTCTTTCCTGATCTCTTTGACATCGGCACGGGTGATCTTAAACGTTACCGGATCAAGCCAGATATTCTGTACAAAGACATTCTTTTCCTCTTCCAGTTTCCGGATGTATTTTTTCATTTTCTGCCGGGATGAGGCCGACAGCTTATATTCATCCTTGTCGATGGTGGCCTTGAATTTTCCTTCTTCATAAAAGGAGATATCATTTCCAATCAGAAAAGACTGAAGGATATCATATTCTATGCTGGTATTCAGGAATTTATTCAGGTCGTACCAATCTCCCAGCAGGTAGGTGTCATTCAACCTATTGATGTATTTTACAGAGTCCTGGGAGATCATGATTCGCATTCCTTCCAGCCCCATCACCGAAAGAGAGAGCCAGATGAGCGTATCTTTCTGGATACGGATCTGCCCGGAGAAACTGCTTTTCTGAGATCCGTTTTTGTAGTCGGCAGAGAATTTCGCACTCAGGGTGTTGAATTTCAATTCCCTCTCCTTCAGTTTACTGAAAAGGTAATCGGCTCCTTCACTTTTAATGGGCTTTTTAATAATACTGCGCGGGGTATTGCAGGACGAGAACAGAAGAGCTCCTGCAAGACCTATGAGCAATAAGCCGGAGATAAGCGTCTTGTGCAGTTTCATCATTCAATCCATTTCTTCCCGGAAACCTTTTCAGGAAGTTTGTCTGAACCGTTCCCTTTTTCCAGGGCCTTTTTCCAGGAATCAAGTGCTTCCTCCTCCCTGCCCAGCTTAAACAACACATCACCATAGTGCTCAAGTACTTCTCCTGTAATATTTTCCCTGTCAGCAAGGGATTTCCCAATCCATCCGAGGGACTCTTCATACCGGCCCAGTTTGAACAGGATCCACCCATATGTATCCTGAAAGGAAGAGTTAACAGAATCCATTGCCAGCGACTGCTTCGACATTTCTTCTGCCTTCTCCAGGTTCTTGCCACGGATCGAGAGATAGTAACTGTAATTGTTCAGGACATACGGATTGTTTGGTTTGATCTGCAGCGACTTTTCATAGGCTTTGTCGGAGTCATCGGGTCTTTCAAGTGCATGATATACATCTCCCAGGTACATATAAAACTGGGAAAGGATTTCGTTGTTGCTCACCACCAGCCTGACTCCCCTGTTGAGCAGCTTTTCTGTTTCTGAATAGTTTTTAAGCTGAAGTTCGCCAAGGGCTGTAAACAGGTAAAGTACCGGTTGCTCCGGGTACAACTCGAGGGCGCGTCTTCCGTAAGTGACCAGGTGCTCGTAATTGTTCATCAGCAGATCCATCCTGAGCAGTTCTTCCCAGACAACGTATTTGCTGCTGTCGAGGGCAATGACTCGGAGAAAAGCATCACGTGCCGGTTCGAACTGCTGATCCTGGGCCAGGAGATCCCCATAAATCGAGAATACTTTCGGATCGTTGGGGTGGATTTGAATCAGTAACTCAGCCAGCTCGAAAGCCTGTCCTTTCAGGTCTGAAACGATCTCATTGATCGTATAGAAAGAGAGCAGGATATTGATCTTCGTATCTACATCCAAATTAGGATTGCCGAATCCAAGCTTCAACTCTTCAAAAACTTTCTCTTTGTTTCCCGTCTTCCGGTAATAATCGGCCAGGGTCATGTGGATGTACGCATTGTCGGGATCCAGTACCAGTATCTTGTTGTACAGTTCAAGTGCTTTTTCCTTTTTATCCCGCGACATGTAGTATTCGGCCAGAATGCTGTAATAGCGGCTATCGTCAGGGTGGGATTCAATCAGTTTTTTCAGTTCTGTTTCTGCGTTCTGGTACTCTTTCTGATGGAGGAAGATCTTATGCTTTTGCATGGAGATCTCTTCGGTGATGCCGATCCGTTTTTCAATCTTATCATAAATTTTTATCGCCAGGTCGTATTTCCCCAGCCCCAGGTAAAGTGCAGCCAACTGGTAATAATAATCCAGGTTTTCGGGGTTGGTGGATACGATCGATTCATAGATCCTGACCGCCTGGTCATAATCCTGGGTAAGCTGACAGGTTTCCGCAAGAAAAAGCTGATACCAGATATTTGTCTGATCCAGTTCATAGGCCTTTTCAGCAAAAACTTTAGCTTCAGGATATTGCTTCTGACCGGCCATGATTTTGGCTAACTCATAACAGGCTACAGGGTCTTTGGGGTACTTGTCTATATATTTGCGAAGCAAGGATTCAGCGTTTTTGATGTTCCCGGCCATGAGCATTTTTTTAGCATCAATCAAGGCGGACGCATTGCTGGCAGGCTCTTCCTTCCGGTACCCGTCCTGACCCTCCTCCCCCTGCTGGGCAAACACCGGGAAGTCCGCAATTGCTCCAAGAAGCAACACCATCAAGCAAATGAACTTTATCTCACACTGTTTCATCATCCTTTCATTCCTGCATTCCTGCATTCCTGCATAAATTTTACTTCGACCCGGTATGTCCGAATCCACCCGCTCCCGAGGTCTGTTTCAGAAGCCGGCAGTGGACGATGGAACCTGTTGACGATCTTAATATTCATAATCAGTTGAAAGCGGCAAAGTTAATAAAAAGCGGGATGACTCTACCCGATTTTTCGGCGGATGGAGGCCCACAGCGACACCATATTTTTTCTCTCAATAAACGCGATGATCAACAGATATAGTATCAACAGGAGGGAATGAAATGCAAGCCGGATCAATGCTGTTTCGGGTATGATCAGCACTGAGAGAAAATAGAATCCGATCGCCAATCCGAGAAAAAGAAAGATCTTCTTCAGCTGATAAGGGATCCTATAGTATTTCTGACCCAGGATGTATGAAAGAACCAGCATTACCCCGTACCCGATGAAAGTGGCCCAGGCCGAGCCCATGTATCCGGAGAGATAGTGATCGGGTGATCTTGGGATCCAGAGAATATTGAGCCCCACCGTGATCACCGCCCCAAAGATTCCCAGCCATGCGCCATAGTTTGTCTGACCGGTAAGTTTGTACCAGATGGAGAGGTTGTAATAGACCCCCAGAAACAGGTGGGCCAGCATCAGGATCGGAATCACCGTCCTGCCAGAATGATACTTTTCACCGATGAGCAGCGGCAGTATGAAATCATCCAGGTAGAGCATGGTGGTCAGGAAGATGACGGAAACTGCGATCACAAAATAGTTCATCACCCTGGCGTAGGTCGCCTTGGCATCCTGCTCCTTGTAGTAGGAGAAGAAGAATGGGTCCGCCGCATACCTGTATGCCGTGATGAAGATGGTCATCAGGATGGCAATCTTGTAACAGGCACTATAGATTCCTACCTCCGCTTCCGCGATATCCTCCGGAAGGAGGTAACGAAGCAGGATCCTGTCGAAGGTTTCGTTGATGATCCCTGCCATCCCCGCAAACAACAGGGGAAAGGCATAGACAAACATCCGGTTCCAGAGTTTCCTGTCAAATACCAGTTTGAAACCTGTCATCTCAGGGATCAACAGGAGAAATGTTACCAGGGAGGCGATCAGGTTTGAGATGAATATGTATTCGATCCCCCACTGGGGATTGTAGATGAGTCTCACTGCATTTCCCAGGAAATCAGATGTTGTATGTTGCTGGATATAGGGACAAAGGAGGATGAAAAAGAGGTTGAAGAAGATGTTGGTGGATATATTGATGATCTTAAGGTAGGCAAACCGTACAGGCCTGTTCATGGCCCTGAGCTTGGCGAAAGGAATCGTAGTAAGAACATCGAATCCGATGATCAGCGCGAACCAGATCACATAGATCTGCTGGTGGGGGTACTGGATCGAGGAGGCGATTGTTCCTGAGAAGCCAATAGACAGGAACATGAAGAAAGCCGTTGAAATGATCAGGGAGAGAAATGCGGTGCCGAAGACCCTGTTTTTATCGCTCTCTTCCTGGTTGAACCTGAAAAAGGCTGTCTCCATACCATATGTGAGAATCACAAGCAGAAGCGCGGTGTAAGAATAAAACACAGTGACAGTTCCATATTCTCCGGGCAGGAATACACGTGTATATAGCGGAACCAGCAGGTAACTCAGGATCCTTCCGATGATGAAAGGGATGCCGTAGATGGCGGTTTGACCTGCCAGGCGTTTGATAGGATTCATACGTACAAAAGTAACGAAAGAATTGTGGTTTTATGATTTTCGAAGAATAGAACACGGATAACACGGATGCCTTCCGCAACACTGATTAATACTGAAATTATCTGTGGCAATCAGTATAAATCCGTCTAATCTCTATTCCATATTTAATCGTATTTTTGAAAAGAAATTACAGTGGATGCCGAAGAACAAATTCTATGTGGTTTGGGTAGGGAAACAGCCCGGAGTATACAACGGCTGGAATGACTGTAAAAAGCAGGTGGAAGGATACAACGGGGCAAAATACAAAGGCTTCCCTACAAAAGAGCTCGCAGACGCCGCCTTCCGCGATGATCATGAAAAGTACCTGACCCGCGATCTGACAGCCCCTAAAAAGATCGTGTGCGACAACCCTCTGATCGGCAACCCGATTGCTGACAGCATCTGTGTGGATGCAGCATGCAGCGGGAATCCGGGAGTGCTTGAATACCGTGGAGTGGACACCAAAACCGGGGTGGAACTATTCCGGCAAGGACCTTTCCCGGAAGGGACAGTTAACATAGGAGAGTTTCTTGCTATTGTTCATGCAATCGCGTACCTAAGGCAGCGCAATTCAGACTGGCCTGTCTATTCCGACTCCAGGACAGCCATTGCCTGGATCAGAAAAAAAACAGCCAATACAAAACTGGAGCGGACAGCAAAAAACGAAGAGCTTTTCAGGCTACTGGAGCGTGGCGAGAACTGGTTGCAAAACAACTCCTGGCCCAACAAGGTCCTCAAATGGGAGACCGAATACTGGGGGGAGATCCCTGCGGATTTTGGGAGGAAGTGATTAAATCCCCTGTTTATTATTCGTATACTTCTCAATCAGCGTAATTCGCAGATCCTGGAACATCTTGTGCACTTCGTTCATCCGGTCGATGGTCAGGGTGGTCAGGTACTCCCTGCCTTTTTCGGGGTTATTTTTCAATAACTCCGCGGCTTTTTTGTCAACTTCGGCCTGATCATCAAAAAACTTCTTTTCAAACGGGTCACGCACGGCGTGCAGGTCTTTCACGGCATCCTGCCAGCGGAGATAGAGCAGGTTATCCACAAAATCGACACACCAGCGGATGGAGTTGTCGTTGAATTTTTCTTTATCCCAGATCTTGTAACACTCCGCAACATCGGTTACACCCGCATAAATCGGAACATAAGCACACGTGTATATGTTATCCACATACACATAATAGATCCCTCCTACTGCATCGGGCAACCAGGAACGGAGCTGGGCGATCATCCCGTACTCACCGCGTGCACGGGCTACATTCCGGCGCTTGTTTATATTCAGCAGCTTTCGCATCTCGATGGTTGGAAACGGGGTGGTGAGAACACTTCTTACAAGAGTCCCACTGTCGGAAGGAATGTACCAGTCGGGAGCCATCTCTTTATCATAGATTGTGCCGGTAAAGGTAGACCGCTGAAAATCCATCACATCCTTCACGGAGATCAGCTTGTTGGGTTTGATGGAGAAAGGGTAAAGTGACAAAGGCTCCACGAATTGGGTATATTGATCATCTCCTTTGAACGGATCGGTCGTCCACCGATCAGGGAGCCCTGGCAAATCAGGTGAATAAAGGGCATGGAAGAGCCAGAAGCGGCTGGTGGCCCATTCCCTCGGCACCGGAGGATAGATATCCTTCCATACAAACTCTTTCCCAGATGCCGGATCCCACCACCCGTGATCGATAGCGATCTGCTGGTAATTGGAAGAAGCCCTGAAATTGTTCGTATCGGCCAGGTCGATCTCTCCAATGATGCTCCAGTTGGGGATCATCGCTACATGGTCGTCAGGCAGCCTTTGGGCAGCCCATAAGGCACCGGGTTCTCCGCTGCCGGGAATCCAGCCCGGACCAATTGAAAAGAGCTCCAGGATCCATACCTCATTCTTGTCGCCGATGGCCAGGCACTCCGATTCAGGTCCACACGAAGGCAAAAAGCCATACCTATCCATCAGTTCCGTGATGAGACTCAGCGCTTCCCGGGCTGTTTTACACCGCTGCAGGGCAAATACCATCGCCTGCTCAACAGTCATGATCTGCTTGCCTGTCTCCCGGTCGACACGCAAATCATCTTTCTGGCTCATGGTACTCTCGCCGATGGCCAGCTGGAACTCGTTGATATGACTGTACGCTGAATGGATATACTGAAAGGTTTCCTCCACCTGGGGAATGAAACCAAGCGTATCTCCATAGGAATCAAGTGGTTGTTGTGAATCCTGGATTCCCCAGTATACCGGGGTCACGGCGCCTTTGGGAAATTTCATGCGCGGGATCACCCGGAACCGGCAATCAGGACCGCCATCGGAGTGTGATACGATCACCGACCCGTCGGTGGTGGCTTTCTTCCCTGCTACGATGATGGTGCAGGGATAACTTTGTTGAAATGAAACAAGAAAAATCAGGAGGAAGAGAATGAATTTGCTTTTCATGGGAAAGTGTTACTGGTTTGAAATAACAATGGGTACAAAATTAGGAAATACGAAATAAGAAATGAACCACAATAGAGACATTGGATCATAATAGAAAACTATTCCGCTACCCACCTCTTTAGTGTCTCAACCACCTGCTCATTCAACTGATCCGGCAGATTGCTGATCCGGGTGGAGTGACTTCCGGCCGGTTTTACGATTTTGAGCATGTTACTTTTATGCTTAAAGTCCACTCCGGAAGCCGACCAGGGATCATACTCACCGTAAATAAAGATCATCCTGGGATCCTCTTTGCGGATAAACCTGAAAACTTTCCTGTTTGTGCCAGGAATAAACCTGATATGCATTCCTTCAGGCAGCATCATTGAAGAGAGGTATCCTTTGGCATTCCTGATTGACAACCAGGGTTTAAAGGGTTTTGTATCGTAGCCGTAATACCCCAGCTCACGAGCAGCCTGGACGAGAAACGTACGGATATCTTCCATCCCGTTGATGGCAAAGTATTCAGGCCCGGAGACAGACATCAGGTGATTGTAGATCAGGCTGTCGGGGGCATCGGCATCTGGGATTGTTTCAACAGCCTTTCCCCATTGCCAGAAAGAAAAGGAGTATTCCAGGACACAATAATCGTAAACTGCATCCGGCGGAATCCTGAATATAAGCCCTTTTTCCCGGATATAGGAGGTAAAACCGGGCATCAGCTTCTCTTTCCGTTTCAATGCCTCGATCTGGAAATCTTGTACTTTCTCTCTCTCTTCAGCAGTGGCAACACGGTCGATGAACAACTCGTGACGACCATCTTCGACACTATGGTTCAGCGGTGTAACATATGGTACCGACATGTCAACATCATCAGGATATAATGACATATGGTAAAGGGCTGTTTGCCCCCCTTTTGAGATCCCGGTGCTGATCCATTTCCCGGTAAAATAATCGTCAAAGAGATCCACAATCCTGTGGTGGTCGGCAGCGGCATTCACCACAGTCAAATACTTCCAGTCAATGCTTTCGGGGATTGATTTCCCAAAATACCGGTGCTCAACAAAGACCTGATTTGCCTCAAGGATCTTGCTCAACTCATTCTCATATGACGACCTGGCCGCGTAATTACCTGAATATCCTTCTGTTATGAACACCACGGGGCGTGTGCTGTCACGTTCCGCCACGAACACCCGTTGATTAAAAAAACCATGGGAGGTATCCGCATGGTCTAACGGCTGCCTGATCATAACCTCCCATACCTCCCGAAACGGGGAATCTCCGGACATTTTTTCATAGGATGTAATCTCGTTGTGAGCGGAAAAGAAGGCCTCCAGGTGCTGGGCATTCCCCGCCTGGAGTAGGATCAGCCATAAGGCCAATATAATAAGTACAGAAAAGCTTTTTTTCATTTCCGCAGCTCCTCCACTTTATTGATTTTTTTCGGATCCTGCTTTCCAGGTACCCGGGAACCACTATCCGTTATTAAAAGGTCTTCTTCATTCCTGATGCCTCCGAAATCACGGTATGTTTCAAGTGTATGGGCTCCTGCTGCAACAGCTTCATCCGTATTGCCCTTTGTCAGACCCAGTTGTTTTAATCCTTCAAAGATGGAACGGCAAGCCTCAAGATGAATCACGTTGAATGGTACTCCGGGCTGCAGGTTTGCAATGGCAGTAATATGCAACGAGGAATGTGCTGTCCTTGCGGAAATGGTATCCATTGTCGGCATAGTTCATCGGGCTCTTTTCATTCCCAAATAATAGAATTACTCCCGAAGAGATTTGCTTTTTGAGCCGGGAGCGCCGCTCTGTATAAGTTAGTTGCGCAAAAATAATTCAGAGGTTAATGTGATTCATATAGCCAGGTCAATACCTTAAAATATCGTCCAATCCCTGTTTTAGTTCCTTTATTTGCTCCTCAGAAATGCGACCGATCTTACGTATCATACTCTCTTTCGAAATGGAGCGGATCTGAAAGATCATGATCTCCGACTTCTCGGAGAGTCCATTCAGGCGATCCGGTTCCAGAACGATGTTTCCTTTATAGTTTTTGATTTTTGTGGTCAATGGACATGCTATGACAACCCGAAGGTAGGTATTCAAGAGGTTTCCGCTGATGATGGCAACGGGGAGATGTCCTTTTTGTTCGCTTCCCCTTACCGGATTGAGGTCGGCGTACCAGATCTCTCCCTGTTTCATCGGTTCAGCTGCTTAAGATAATCTTCCATCCCCTCTGCAGCCATAGTCAGGATATCCTGATCCTTGCCGGCCTGCTTGTAGGATTTGATATACTCGGACCGTGTAAGTTGATCCAGGTAGATCTCCAGCGCTTTTTCAATGATCGTATTTTTGGGGACAGACAGTTTCTTTGCCATTTCATGCAACCTGGTCAACAAATCTTCCGGAAGCGAGCTCGTAAAGGTTGTCATTATTTGTAATTTTTATTTATATCTTACAACTATAATACATAAATTAATTCAATCAGCGTACCATTGGATAAAATGCATCCGGGATATGATTAATGGAAACCTTTTCTCCATGAGCCAGGATAGAAATGATATCAAACCGGACTTCAATATTTCTTTGTTTCCACTTGACATATGCGTTTGCCGAACGGATAATGGACCGCTGCTTTTCCCTGGTTACGGCCATCTCGGGATCGCCCAGGGCGTTGGATTGCCGAGTCTTTACCTCCACCACAACAAGGGTGTCGCCATCTTCGGCAACCAGGTCCAGTTCGTTGTGACCAAACCGCCAGTTGGTTTCCAGGATTTTATATCCCTTTTCTTTCAGGTATTGAGCGGCCAACTCCTCCCCTTTTTTACCCAACTCATGCAAAGCTGCCATGCATCACATATTGGAAAACTGATCTGAATGATTTATTCTCATTAACACTGATATAACAGTGAATATCTGTGTTTTCCGTGTAATCTGTATTCTAATCTTACCCGAATATCAGGGAAACCTCTTTATCAACAATAAATTTTACCTGCCTGCCCAGGTAAAGTGCAACATTAAGTTTTTCGTGGCCGGCCGGAAAGTCGAAACAAACAGGATATGCATAATCTTTTACTGCCTCCCGGATGATCTCGTGTGCACTTTTCCCAAACGGCACTTCATTGTCTCTCATATCCGTCATTCCTCCAATGATCAGCCCTTTCAGCTCATTCAGTTTACCGCTTCGCTTCAGGTTCATCATCATCCGGTCGAGGTGGTAAAGGTATTCATCCACATCTTCCAGCAGCAGGATCTTGCCCCTGGTATCAATATCCGAAGGCGTACCGGCAAGGCTGTAAAGAATGGAAAGGTTACCACCCACCAACTCGCCCTCTGTTAATCCGGTCCGGTCCCAAAAGGTTATATGTTTGCTATAAGAAATTTTTTCACCGAACAGCGCTTTTCTCATTGATTCGGCTGTTACCTCATTGATATCCTGATCTTTAATGCTATATGGCATAGTGGCATGAAGTGTCTGGACTCCCAGGTTACGGTGCAGGTGTGAGTGAAGCACGGTGATATCACTGTAACCAACAATCCATTTGGGATGCAACCTGAATCTTTTAAAATCCAGCCTGTCGATGATCTTTACAGTCCCATATCCTCCCCGGGAAGCAACAATTGCCCTGATGGACGGATCGTCGAGCATCTGCTGAAAATCCTGCCGTCGTTGGTCATCTGTGCCGCTGAGCTGGTTATGTTTCCCAAAGACATGTGTTCCGAGGACCACTTCCAGTCCCCATTTCTGAAAAAGCTTCATTGCTGGAAAAACCTCCTCAAAAACGATGCTCCTCGCGGGAGAGACTATGGCGACTTTATCGCCTTTCCGCAAATAGGGTGGAAGGGTCATATCAGATTGAAATTAGTGTGACCTCACAAAGTTATGAAAGCTCCAGATATTTGCTTACCCGGGAAATGTTTTCAGCGGTTCCGAGAAGGAATAGGATATCATCCATATGTATCTCGGTATCCCGGTCTATATGTGTGATGTACTTTTGTCCGCGCTGGATAGCCAGCAGTGTCACGCAATACTCTTTTCGAAGTCCGGATTCCTCCACACTCTTCCCAACGATCCTGTTATTTTCACACTGAACCTGGACAGAATAAATCCGGATGTGGGGAATGTCAAGATTCAGGGATCCTTTATTAAGAAGTCCGCTGACACCCCGGAGCATCTCATAGTTATCGGCACGGATCGAATGGATGAAGTCTTCGATCTCATTTTCAGGAACCAGGTATTTATGTAACACCCTGGCAAAGATTTCGATGGAAGTCTCGAACTCTTCCGGAATCACCTCATCGGCTCCAAGGCGGAGGTTCCCGTCAATCTCTTTCAGGTTCCTTGTTCTGACGATGATATAAACCGTATCGGACATCTCCCTTATTTTAGATACGATCAACCGGGTGGCATCCGGATCTGAGATGGCAATAACTACCACACGGGCCGAATAGGCATGAACGTGATTCAGGATGACTTCATGTGTGGCATCCCCGAAAACCACTTCCTCGTTGTTGTCTTTTGCCTCCTTCAGCGCTGTGTGATCATTCTCAACGACAATATAGGGAATGTTTGCTCCTTTTGCCGCTTTCGCCACGTTCTTTCCGTTGATCCCGTAGCCAATGATAACCAGGTGATCTTCCATCTTTTCCGGAAGCCGGTGTGATAATTCCCTGACTTTCTGAAAAGAATCCAGTCTGCGTTTTACTTTTTGTGAGAGCGGAAGCTTCAGGAAATAAGAGGTAATTTTCGGAGACCAGGCAACAATGAAGGGAGTTGCTCCCATAGACATAATGGAAACAGAAAGAAAGTACTGGTAATTTTCGGGCGATAACAACCCCTCTGAGATGCCTGATGCAGAAAGGATAAAAGCAAACTCCCCAACCTGAAAGAGGGTGAGTGCCGAAAGCAGGACTACCCGTAACGGATACCGGAGAATAATGACCACAATGGCTATGATAAGCATCTTGGCAACCAGTGACACAATCGCAAGAAAATGGATATACAGGATTTCCTGGAAAAAGAACTGAAGATTCAGCAGCATTCCGATGGAGACAAAGAAAAAGCTGATGAAGATCTCCCGAAAAGGAAGAATGAGTGCCGTTGCCTGATGGCTGTAAGGTGATTCCGAAATGATCAATCCGGCAAAGAAGGCTCCCAGGGCCAGAGAAAGACCCAGGCTGTTTGTCAGCCACGCCGTCGCAAAGCAAAGAACGATAATGGTCAGCAGGAATAATTCGTTGTTTTTTGTCCGTATGACCAGGTCGAGCAGTCGTGGTACAAGGTACCGGGCCAGCAGGACGAGGATCACAAGGATCGCCACGAATTTTCCAAGCAGTACCATCAAAGTCACCATCACATTCGGTGAGTTTCCTGCGAGAAGAGGAGAGATGAGAATCAGCGGCACCACGATGATATCCTGGAAAATCAGGATCCCTACAGCCACCCTTCCCTGTGGAGAGGTGATCTCCCCACGTTCCTGCAGTAACTTCAAAACAATAGCAGTACTGCTCAGGGAGAATAGAAACCCCATGAAAACAGCACTCTCCGGAGGCAGTCCGAATCCAAGGCTGATCAATGTAATAATTCCGATTGTAAGAATAACCTGCAAAAAGCCTCCCAGGAATACCGTGCGCTTTATCGACATCAATCCTTTGATCGAGAATTCGATCCCGATCACGAACAGGAGGAAAATCACCCCTAGTTCAGCCATCAGCTCCACCTCATGCGTTGCGTCGATCAAACTGAGCCCGTATGGCCCAATGATGACCCCGGTCATCAGAAAACCCAGGATGGAAGGGATCCTTAATTTGTGAAAAGCGAGGATGATCAGGACGGAAAGGCCCAGGATTATGACGATGTCTTTTAGGATGGGGAAGTCCATGAAGCCTGGTGATGTTTATCGTAGCGAAATTACAAATTTCACTCCAATCGCTTCAGATACCGGCCCTCAATCAGATCATTCCGCCTGTCTTTCAGATTCCTACATTCCCCAAAATGATGCAACTCCCTGAAATACCTGGTCAGCTTCGGTATCCGGAAGATCCGGATGAGTCGGAGAATTATGAATTCTTATTGCCGGCTTCATAGATTTTCCACCCTAAAATTTCTAAGGATAACCTAACATTCTGATTCTTTTCAACTGAATCATTTTAGTGTTTTTTATATGATTTTTCTTTTTTGTTCAACATATATATCTGTATATGTGTGTATTACATAGCAGAACGAATAAATATATTTTTTGTTAAAATATTTGGAAAATGAACCTTAATACCTTACCTTTACATCACACTATTGAATAAAGAAACCCCCTTCCTGAATGAAAGCCAGATATATAGCGACATATACAAACTCTCAAAAAGAAAGGAGGTTACACGCAAAGATACAATAAATAGATCCATAAAACTACCAGTAAAAGTATGGATTCTTGTAAAAGGCCTTGGCCGGGCCTAATATGTTTGGTAGTATGAAAATAACAAATAAAATTTTCCTTATGAAAACATTTTCAAGACTTATTATTCTCATTATGATTTTGGGCCTAACAATTAAGGTCTCTGCTCAACCACCACAAATTGACATTACGGTGGCCCAATTCTACTATACTATAACAGATCCAACATGGGAAAACGGTGACCATTATATCGCACATATATTGTTATGCAATTGGACAGGAACCATTATTGCCAGTACTTTTTATACAGAAGGGCAGGTAAATTCTCCAGGCACATACCAGACTGCTAGCGATTATATTTTTTATGGAATGTACGAATACCAAATGGGGTACAAGGTACTAATGTGGGTTTCCAAGAATGACCTGCCCTATGGTTCTCAAGGTAATAGAACAGGCATTTCTGATGTTTTATATCTTGATGCTAACGATTGGTTATATCCTGGAACAATACGAATAAACAGCTGGTAGGTAGCTAATTAAAACATCACGTTGTATTGTTTTGATTAAATGAACAAGTTTGTACTTTATATTATACTCTTAACTGGCATGCATGTTTTATCTGTCAGAGGCCAGGGAGAGTTTAATATTTGGTATTTTGGGAGCAAGGCCGGAGTTGATTTTAACTCCGGTACTCCCATAGCTTTGCTTAATTGTTCCTTATTTGGAACTGCTACACATTCCAGTATCTCAGATTCATCGGGCAATTTACTCTTCTATTGTAACGGGCAAAAAGTCATTAATAATCAACATGAAGTGATGCCTAACGGCAATGGTTTGCTAGGAACATCCGGATCGCAAAATGCGTTTTCAATACAGAATATGACTAATGATAGTCTCTATTTTATATTTACCGTGGGATGGATGAACAGCATGGGATGGTTTACGAATGGACTACGTCTCTCAATTCTGGATTTGCGTCTCGATAGCGGATTAGGCGATATTGTTCCCGGAGCAAAAAACCTCGTTGTGCCTTCAGGTCTGGATGCTTCGAATGCCATTTCCGGAACGAGGCATGCTAATAACCGGGATGCTTGGATCGTTGTCCGAAAATGGAGCAATAATGGGACACAATTATTCGCTTCACACCTAATCACTCCTGAAGGATTTGATTCTGTGCCTGTATATAGTACAAGTAGTATTCAATTACTTTATTCACCTGATTCACCTGAAATTCGCTGCATAAAGATTTCCCCTGATGGCACAAAATTGGCCTGTGTTTATGGTAGCACTATGGAATATTGTACTTTCAATTCATCTACTGGGATGATTATTCCGTTGTTTACTTTCTCATTATCCCCAAGCAGCATGCCAGTAAACCTGTTGTATTATGTTGCTTTTTCGGAGGATTCAAAGTTTCTCTATATCTCAAGTCGGTATACGGTTGACAATTCGAATTACTATTACCAATATGATGCATCAAAAGTAGATTCAATTTCCTTAAAGCAAACCGAATTTTTAATCGGACAAGCTTTCCCAAATCCGGGATTCGGGCTGATGTCAGGTTTACAGTTAGCCAATAACGGGAAGATCTATGGAACAAAATCGGGTGTTGATTCTCTTTGTGTTATTGAACATCCCAATGTTCAGGGGATAGGATGCCAGTTTGTTTCTGGAGTATTATCACTTGAAGGAAGAAATAGTGGAACCGTTCTCCCTCAATTCTTACAACGTTACAAAGCCTTTATTAATTTTGCTCGCCATTGCCAGGGAGATTCCACTTATTTTTCAGGGGATATCTGGCCTCCTGCCGACAGTCTCCACTGGGATTTCGGAGACCCATCGTCAGGATCAGCAAATTTTTCCAATGACACAACACCCTCCCATGTTTATAACCTTCCTGGTCAGTACACAATAGAGTTATTTGTAAGACACATCGACAATCGAACGGATACCTCCTGGATCACCATCACCATTGACCCGACACCTGCACCTGACCTTGGACCCGACCAAACCATCTGTACCGGAGACTCCGTCACCTTCGATGCGGGAGCCTGCCCCGGGTGCAGTTATTCCTGGGATAATATTACAACAGGGCAAACTGGTATCGCTACCACTCAAACCTATCGGACCGGAGAAGCAGGGGATTACAGGGTTGGGGTGACTAACACCTTTGGTTGCAGTGGAATCGATACCATTTCTCTCTCTGTCACCCAGGCGCCTGAAGTGACTACTTTCCCGCTTTCTGACTCGATCTGTTCAGGAGAAACCACAAACATACAGTTGATCTCCAATCTGCCCAATACCGGTTTTTCCTGGACGGTAACACTTATATCTGGAAACATAACCGGATTCTCTGCAGACTCAGGGACAGTCATTGCACAAACCTTGTTAAATCCTGGCACGGATTCTGGGTTGGTCGTCTATCATATCGTTCCTGAGATTGGCACTTGTGTGGGTGATACAGCAAATTTCTCTGTGACCGTTACACCAGCCGATTCAGTCATGGTAAGCATCACCGTTTCAGAAGACACAGTTTGTGACGGGACGTCAGTTACCTGCAATGCCTTTGCAGTCAATGGCGGAACCATTCCTTCCTATCAGTGGCAGGTGAATGGAATCAACACCGGTTCAAATAGTAACGGGTTCACTTACATTCCCTCCAATAACGATGTTGTCAGTTGTATCCTCACTTCCTACGAACCATGCACTTCCGGGAATCCGGCATCCTCGAATCCAATTATCATGTTGGTTGGAGAATCGCCTGTAGTCACGCTTAGATCCTGTTTTGACACGATAACTACCACAAATGCAAAACCCATTCATCTTAAGGGAGGGATTCCGCTGGGAGGTACTTATTCTGGTCCGGGAGTGGATCAGATCACAGGGAATTTCAATCCGGCAATGGCAGGTGTCGGATCGAAGACAATCAGCTATTCTTACACAAATCAATACAATTGCAGCAACAATGCAACAAAGACCATATCAGTGATTAATCCTGCACCTTTAACCTGTGGAGATTCACTTACAGATATCCGGGACAATGAAAAATACCCGACCATTCAAATCGGAAGTCAGTGCTGGCTGGCAGTGAATTTGAATTATGGCGTTCAGATACCGGGTTCACAAAACCAACGCGATAATTGTATCGCCGAAAAATACTTACAGCCCCCACCCGGCCTCCCCCAACCGGGGGAGGGGAGTGTTTATCAGTGGGATGAACTCATGCAATATGACGACACTCCCGGATCGCAGGGACTTTGTCCACCGGGGTGGCATGTGCCATCAGAAGCTGATTGGCAGATGTTGTTTGATCATTTCCAGGGGAATGCCTTTGCAGGAAGTCCTATGCTGGCAACCGGATACTCGGGATTTAACGCGATCCTTTCAGGAGTTGGATTGTTTAACCAGAACTGGTATTTCACCGATTTTGCAACCATGTTTTGGTCGTCAAATGCTCATGGCCCAAACAAAGCTTGGGCACACGGATTGAATGAATACAATTTCTCTGTGTCATATTATCCCAGCTATCGATCAAATGCGTTTTCAGTGCGATGTGTACGGGATTGAATCCAGCACCCAGGCCCCTCACAAGGCCTGCTGCGCAGCACCGCCTGGGGCATAACAATCCATCAGCCGATTATGTATCTTCCGATAGCGAGTTCATTGACATCCACACTCTCCAGGATGACGATTGCAACACTCAGAAAAATTACCCAGAGAAGGACCAGGTCAAACCATTTTCCTGCTTTGGTATCCGTACCAAAGATGACAACCAGGAGCTTGTCCCGGATTAAACGCCAAAGGACACGAAATCAGCGGAAAGCTTCAGTGACTGAAAATGCTGTTGAACGAAACCTGCAGTATTATCGCGGATTCAGTGCGCGAAGAACGTTAATCAGTTCCTCACCGCTCATACGCACCTTGTAGTCAGAATCCACGTGTTCGAATCGAATGATTCCTTTCCGATCGACTACGAAAAGTGACGGAACAGGCATCAGATCGAGTTTTTCACCGGTGGCACCTTTGCTGCGTATACTCTCATATAAAAACGTAGCCTGGTAGGCAATACCCATTGCTTTGATCAGCTCGCCGCGACTGTCTGACAGAAGAGTATACTGAATTGAATTCTTATCAAGCGTTTTCCCCAGGTTGTCAGGTGAATCAGGACTTACCGCAATGATCTGGTATCCCAACGCCAGGATCTTATCCTCGTAATCGGCCATTTCGGCCAGGTGCTGATTGCAGTAAGGGCACCAGCCACCCCGGTAGAAAATCAGCACCGTTGGTTTCTCCTTCAGCAGCTTTATCAGGGAGACCGTCTCTCCGGATATCGCTTTCAGAGTGACTGCAGGAACGGATTCTCCTACTTTCAGGGGCTTTACGTCTTCGCCTTTCTCGGGAAGTTGGGAATACCCTTGTAAAGGCAGGAAAATTGACCTGATCCGGTAAAATCTTCCGATTCTAAAATTCGTATCTTTGTCCTTTGTTTTTTCGTTACCCGTATCGCTTTGTAAATCAATATCCCGTCATGCCGCAAACCAAGAAACATTTCAAACGAACCCTGGTTACCTCTGCGTTGCCATATGCCAACGGCCCTCTTCATATCGGCCATCTGGCCGGAGTCTATGTGCCGGCCGATATTTACGTCAGGTTTCTGCGAATGACCGGTGAAGAGGTAATCTTCATCGGAGGATCGGATGAACATGGGGTTCCTATCACCATCAAGGCGCGTCAGCAAGGAGTTTCACCCCAGGAGATCGTTGACAAATATCATGGGATCATCAAAAAATCCTTTGAGGATTTCGGGATCTCTTTCGACATTTATTCCCGAACATCCAACAAAATCCACCACGAAACCGCTTCTGAGTTCTTCCGCAAGATGTATGATGCCGGACAATTCATTGAAATGGTCTCTGAACAGTACTATGATGAAGAGACCGGTCATTTCCTGGCCGACCGTTATATAACAGGTACCTGTCCGGTTTGCGGATACGACAAAGCATATGGCGACCAATGTGAAAAGTGCGGCTCTTCCCTTAACGCTACCGACCTGATCAACCCGAAATCAGTCCTGAGTGGGAATGCGCCCGTGATGAAGGAGACAAAACACTGGTACCTGCCTCTGGATCAATATGAAGCATGGTTGAAGGAGTGGATCCTGGAAGGGCATAAGGAGGATTGGAAAACCAATGTGTACGGCCAGTGCAAGTCGTGGATCGACCAGGGGCTTCAGCCCCGGGCAGTTACCCGCGATCTTGACTGGGGCGTTCAGGTTCCTGTGGAAGGTGCAGATGGGAAAGTCCTCTATGTATGGTTCGATGCCCCTATAGGATATATCTCCGCCACCAAGGAGCTTACGCCCGACTGGGAAAAATACTGGAAAGATCCGGAAACACGGCTGATCCATTTTATCGGAAAAGATAATATCGTTTTTCACTGTATCATATTTCCTGCCATGCTGAAAGGCGAAGGAACCTATATTGTTCCTGATAACGTCCCGGCCTTCGAGTTTATGAACCTCGAAAACGATAAGATCTCCACCTCCCGTAACTGGGCGGTTTG
>Ga0172371_10000642_pt1 | contig 54992 bp, 38 predicted proteins | sample Lak12m_FD_114543 | JGI IMG/M metagenome (GOLD analysis project Ga0172371, IMG submission 114543) | Freshwater microbial communities from Kabuno Bay, South-Kivu, Congo - kab_022012_12m | ecosystem: Environmental > Aquatic > Freshwater > Lake | place: Democratic Republic of the Congo: South-Kivu... | reverse complement strand
TCCCAGCCATCCGGGACTGGATTCCGACTTTCGTCGGAATGACGGAGCGTTTGGCTTGGTTCTGGACTATCGGCGGTGTGGCTAGAGAGTCTGGGGTTCCGTACGTGACAGTATTTCGGCCTCGGAATGCTCAAGTTAGCGCCTATGGGGGCGGGGGGAGGACATTTTTTCTAAAAAGGTCTCCCCCCCCCCCGCATTCGGTTTTTCAGAGAACCTTCCTATCACGAGGCGTGGATCCATTCGATGACCGCCCGCGCGAACCCCGAGCAGGAGACCTCCCGGGAGTCCGGCATGAGCCGTGCAAGATCGTAGGTTACCGTTTTTGCGTTGATCGCTGCCGCGACACCATCCACAACAAGGTTCGCGGCTTCGTTCCATCCCAGGTGCTCGAGCATCATGGCGCCCGAGAGAAGCATGGAACCCGGATTGACCTTGTCGAGACCGGCATACTTGGGCGCGCTCCCATGGGTGGCCTCGAAGATCGCGCACCGGTCGCCGATGTTTGCTCCGGGAGCCATCCCCAGTCCCCCGACCTGGGCGGAGATCGCGTCAGACAGGTAATCACCGTTGAGGTTCGGCGTGGCAAGCACGTCGTACTCCGACGGCCTCAGCAGCGCCTGTTGGAACATCGAGTCGGCTATTCTGTCATTGAGCAGGACCATTCCTTCGGGAATGACCCCCTCGTGCGCAGAGACCAATTCCTCCTCGAGGACGATCCGGTCCGCGAATTCTTCACGGGCAAGTTCGTAGCCCCAATCCCGGAACGAGCCTTCGGTGAACTTCATGATGTTCCCCTTGTGCACGAGGGTGACCCGTTTCCTGCCTTTGTCGAGGGCAAAGCGAATCGCGCGGCGAACCAGCCTCTTCGTTGCGCGGGGACTGATGGGCTTGAGTCCTATGCCGGAATCACCGTCCAGCTCGATGCCCATTTCCGCTTTGAGAAACGTAATGATCCTGGATGCTTCAGCAGTGCCCGACTTCCATTCGATCCCCGCGTACACGTCTTCGGTATTCTCCCGAAAGATGACCATATCAACGTCGGACGGTCGCTTCATGGGTGAGGGCACACCATCGATGTAACGAACCGGTCGCACGCACGCGTACAAATCAAGCTTTTGCCTCAGCGTAACGTTGAGGCTTCGGAAGCCGCTGCCCACCGGCGTGGTCAACGGGCCCTTGATCACGACGTGTGCCTTTTCCGCAGCGTCGAGCGTATGATCCGGAAGGTGTTCACCGTGGGTGCGGAACGATTTCTCGCCCGCGGGCAATTCCCACCATGCTATCGTGCGGGCTCCGCCCGGGGCTTTCCGGACAGCGGCATCGAATACGGGTTGGGATGCGGCCCAGATGTCCGGTCCTACACCGTCCCCTTCGATAAATCCGATGATAGGCCTGTCAGGCACGTTGAGCTCCCCTGACGGGCCGAGCGTGATCCATTGTCCTGCCGAAGGCGGCAGCTCATAGTCCTTTTTCATTGAGCTCCTCTCCCCGCTTACATCGCCGGGGACCTGCATATAGTCGTTGCCAGAAGTTCTGACGGAATGGAAGAGCACTGCCGGGCCAGCCAGCAGCGGCGCCCTCCGCTCAATCGGTCATTTCTTTTGGCAACCGGTATACCAACAGTCACGGCGCCTGTGTGGAACACGACGCGTCCTTTACGGCAACGGAATTATACCGTTGCCAAAGCGGCAACGCCTAAGATCAGGTTTTCGTAAATACGGTGACGGATTCCGGCGCCCGTGTCACCCGACCGCGCTGACAGGTCAACTTCGCCGACCATCTTGCCTGTCCCACCGAAGCCTCGAACGGAGCTTCGCTCGAAACGGTCGGCCAAACTCGCGCCGAATGCGTGACCGAGCTTGTGAAACGGAATACTAAGAGCGGTGTCATTACGAGGAGTGCAACGTCGAAGCAATCTGCTGTCGCTGTTTGGAGATTGCCACGGGCTTACGCCCTCGCAATGACAGCCCCACTCTTTGCCAAGTGAATAATTCCTTACGGCAATTGTGGAATCACCATCGGAACCGTGCGGATCGAGGCACATCAATCGGCGCCTGGCTTCACCCACCCGTACGACTCGCTTATCGCCATGAACGTTGCCCATGGGGGCGTCGAGCACGAACCGAGGATAGAGTATCCCTGGTCGTTGAGAAGGCTGCGAATGACTTCGGCCTGCTCTTCGTTGATCCCGGACACGATCCACGCCCCGTGGCGGCCTGCATCCCGCAACGTCACTACATCCCGAAGGACCTGAAACGGCAGATTGGCTGCCACGAGATCAGTGGGGCGATCTATGAAAAGGCGGGCCTCTCCCTCGCGAACGCCGATGACCTCTCCGAGGGAGTTCGCCTCGACGTTTTTCGCTGCCGTGTGCACGGCCAATCGGTTCTTGTCCACCGCGACGATCCGTCCAATCCCCATCGCAGCTCCGGCAAGGGCCAGAATTCCCGTACCGGTGCCGAGGTCCAGCATGGACAAGATATGGCGTGAGCTGGTGATTTCGTTCATGAATCGCAAGCAGGAGGTCGTGGTGGGATGATTCCCGTCCCCGAAAACCACGGAGGGATCCAACAAGAGCGCCCCAGGTGGCGGCGCGGGATGATCCGAAGGCACGAAACACACCCCGGCCACGGCGAGACCCTGAGACGGTAGGCCCGTCTGCCAGTCTTCGTACCTCATTTCGTGACGCGCGCCGAGAGCTAACCCGGCATCCCGCACCAGGCCATTGACAAACTCCTCTTCGCACCGGGTGAAAAAAAGATAGGAAAATTCCTCTTCGTTCCAGAGTCCCACGAAGGAGGTCGGCGGGTCAAACACGAGGTCGGCGACTTCTCCCCGGACTTCGTAAATGGAGAGCAACGTGTCCGGGTCGATCATGAACGGGCACTCGCTGAAGATAGAGCCTGGGCCAAAGGTATCAATCCCCGGCTTTCATGTCTTGCACTTCTCGAAGAATGGCGAGGTAAATTTCCACCGATTCAAGGAGGTTATTCTTTGCCGACGCGAGGTCTGAAACTTCTGAGGCCGTCAGATGCTCACGTTGGAGAAGCGCATCGATCTTCCGATTGATCTGAATAATATGTTCCGGAAATGCCAGCTCTCCCATGTCGAGATCGGTTTCTTCCCTTGCCTCCACTTCGACGGCTTCCTCGGTTTCGACAGGTTGGACCTCGATCTCCTCAAGCTGCTTCGTCCAGTCCTCGGCTTCTTTCCACTTGCTTATCGTGGCCGGGCTGACTCCCACTTGCAGTGCCAAGTCCTTGTTGGTTATATTTCCTCGCGCCTGAGTGTAAATCTGGATGGCCTGTTCGAGGGCAGCCTTTTTCCGAATTGCCGCTTTACCCGTTCCTCGAGCTGCGGCAGCCTCCTGCTCCTTGAGCTTTTCCAGCCAATTATCGTCGCGCTTCCATCGTCCGACCGTAAGAGGATTCACACTCACCATGTTCGCGATTTCACGATTGGTAATTTTTCCTTCGGCTTTGAGAAACATTTTTAGGGCTTGCGAACGGGCTTCTTTTTTCATTCCTGGCTCCTCCCGAATTCCGCGACATGCTCGGCCGGGGAGGCTCGAACCGCGGGGAATTCGAGACTCTCCTTCCGAATATGTATCTCACAATTACGATAGCACAGATGCCAGAGTGAAGCAACAATTGGAAAACATTTTGTCGCGCGGATTCATTCGGCAGGAAACTCTCGCATGCCGGTGAAATAACGCCATCGGCCAATCGTGTCCTATCCGGCGCGCTTCGGAAACAGGACCGAGAAGGTAGTGCCGCCCGACTGCTTGCACCCCTCCGCGTCACTCACGTGCGAACAGAGCGAAATACGGCCGGGACAGAGATCCAGATTCGTCGGCAAATATCGGCACCGCTGCGTTTCAAACCAGATGCTGAAACGTCCCTCTTCGGAGAGAATCTTCAGGCGCATCAGTTCCAGTGCTTTGCCGCCCGCGTTGAAATCGAACGGGGTTTTCGTTGCATACCGGTACGTATCCTGAGTGTGATGAAAAGCCTTGAAAAGGAATTCACGGTCGCTCATCGTTATGCCCACACCCCGGTCCCGGACTTGCAGCAGGAAACCGGAAGCGTCTTCCCCGAACGATACGACTATTTCTCCTTCGTCCGGAGTGTTTTCTATCGCGTTCTTGACGAGAGTCCTGAGGACCCGAGCGAGGATTTCCGGATCAATTATGTCGGTTTCCACCGGGTCGAGGCGCCGCGTCACCGTCACCAGCCGGTGCGCGCCTTCCGCCAGAATGTCGTCCAGTACCTGGTTGATCGTCGGAACAATGGGAAAATATCGAGGTCGATCCTCGCTGGGAGCAACGATCTCCTGGACGCTCTGCTGTATATCCGAGAGTCGTTGCAGGTTGCGACGGATTCTGTCCAAATTCCTCTGTGTGGTCTCTGGAGAGAGAGTCTTGTCCTCGAGGTTCGTAACCGACGCCTTGATGACGGCCAGAGGCGTGTTCAGTTCGTGGGAGAGATGATGCACCGCCAACCGCCTCGCACGCTCGATGGATTTGATGGCGGTAATGTCTCGAGCCACGTTTACGGAACCGAGGACAGCCCCCTTTTCATCGCGCAACGGCGCGACTCGGAGGTCAAAAACCCCTCCGAGGACCTCGTCGACAACTTCATGCGAGTTTTCGCTCCCCTCGGGGATGGTTGTCGTGTCCGGGCAGAGCGATAGGGGCGCCAAATCGGCGCGGTCCCACTCCGCGCACGAAAGCCCGATCATTTGCTCGGGCACCGTGCCCATCCTGTCCGCAACAGCCTTGTTGACCCGAACGATCCTGCGCTGCGCGTCCAGGATGAGGATGAGATCGGACACCGCGTTGAACGTGCGCTCCCATTCGTCTTTGGCTCTGACGATCTCCGCCTGGGCTCGGGCCTCGGCGGTGATGTCCAGAAACGTGGCGATGAAGCTCCCTTCCGCCAGGATCACCGCCCGGAAACTGGCTATCTTGACCGATCCGTCCTTGCAGCGGACCTTAAAGATCCGAGGACTCGCCTCCGCACCGATGCCGTATTTCACTTTCATCTCAGCGGCTTCTTCGCGCCATACCACCGCGGCCCGGCGCCTGCTCTTTTCATCCGGATAGGCATTGAGGAACCAGCTCTCCGCGTCGGGTAGGTCATCCGAGGTGTAGCCGAAGGTCTCCGTGAATTTCGGGCTGATGTATTCGGTGGTTCCATCGGGCGCCAACATCACGAGACCGATCGGAGCAACTTCAGCGAGGGTTCTAAACCGCTTCTCGCTCTCTTTCAGTTGGGCCTCGGCCCGTTTACGATCGGTGATGTCGCGAAGGCTCACGAGCATTCCCGCAGGTTTTCCCTCGTGATCGTGGTATCGCGAAGAGCTGATACTAATGTCGAGCAGCCGACCGTCCTTCGTCAATCTCCTGGTTTCGAAACCGCTGCAAGGGGCTCCGTCCCGAATGACGCCGTTGATGATTCTCATGCTCGTTTCTCGTTCGGAATCGGGAAGAAACGGTATCCGACGTCCCACGAGCTCGTCGAGCGTCCATCCAAAGATGCGCGTAAACGATGGGCTGACATATTGGGTTTTCCCGTCCATGTCGTATATCACGATCGCGTCGGCCGATGAGTGGAGCAGCGAGCGATAGAGCTCCTTGCGAACCGTCGATTTCGCGTAGAGGACCCGGTAGCTCTGTTCGCTCTCTTTCAGCCGTTCTTCCGAGCGCTTCCCAGCGATCTCGACCGCGGCCAGATTGCCGAGCAAGGAGAGCGTGTCCAGATCGGGTTTGGAGAATGGAGTCCGCTCACGATTGAACGCGTAGAGCACACCCAACGTGGTCTCTCCCATCTTGACCGGAACCGCTATTCCCGAGACCAACCCTTCCCCGCGGACCACATCGTGAAGCTCGGGCCCCACTTCCCGAAAATAGTCTTCGACCACATGGGGCTGTCTGGTTACGGCCACCTTGCCCCCCAGGCCCACTCCAAACGGTATGCGCAGCTCTCTGAAGGCTTCGGTGACGATCCCGCTCATGGTGTGCATGCACAACTCGTCGGTCTTGTCATCCCGCAGAGCAAGAAACGCCTTGTCAGCCCCGAGCAATTTCCTGCCGGTGTCGACCACGGTATGGAGGTTCTCTTCCAGGCTCCGCTCCGCTATCATGACGAGAGCGAGATCGTACAACGCCTGAAATTTTCTCAGTCCTGCCGCCAGATTGGCTTCCGCGCGTTTTCTCGCGGTGATGTCGCGGAGATGCACGACACTCCCTGAGGGCTTTCCGCTCTTGTCGGGCAGCACTGCTCCACTGATGCTGACGTCGATCACGCGGCCGTCTCGGGTGTATCGTCTGCTCTCCTGGTCCGAAAAATTGATACCGTGCATCACCTTGTTGATCATCTCGTTGGTTTCGGGCCAGTTCTCAGGGGGAACGAAATCGATTCTTTTCCCCTCCATGTCCCGGAAATCCCATCCGAAGACGCTGCTGAAGGCAGGATTGGCGTAGGTCGGTATGCCCTTGGTATCATAGACGACGATAGGGTCCGGAGACACGTCGAGGAGCGTACGGTACAGCTCGCGGCGCCGCTCCGATTCCGCATAGAGCTCCCGGTAACGTTCTTCGCTCTGTCGCAGGGCCTCATCGGATCGTTTCCGGTCCGTGATGTCGCGGATGATCACCAGAGTCCCTGAGGGGTCACCACGGAGATCGTGGTTGCAGGACGCGCTGACACTAACGTCGAGGAGCCGTCCATCCTTGGTATATCGTCGCGTCTCGAATCCGCTGCACGGAATGCCGTCGCGGATGAGGCCGAAGATGACGCGCATGGTGGCTTCCCGTTCCGATTCAGGCAGAAAGGGAATCTGCCGGCCCTGGACTTCTTCCATGGTCCAGCCGAATATTGCCGTGAAGGCTGGGTTCACATACTTGGCCCTGCCTTCGAGATCATAGATAACAATGGCGTCGGCAGAGGAGTTGAGCAGTGAAAGGTACAGCTCTTCGTTCCGCTTGGATTCCTCATAGAGCTTTCGGTACTGCTGTTGGCTCTGCATGAGCCGCACGTCGGCCCGCTTTCGGTTGATCTCGACTGCGGCCAGGTTTCCGAGGAGCGTGAGAGTATCGAGGTTCGGCCCGGTGAACTCCGATCCGTCCCTGTTGAATGCAGCGAGAATTCCGAGGTTGCTCTTCTCTATAGCAATCGGAACAACGATTCCGGAACGCAATCCTTCCCCGCGAACTATGTCGCGGAATTCGGGTCCGGCCTCGTTGACGTAATCCTTCACGACTCGCGGCTGTCCCGTCGTCGCGACTTCGCCCTCGGGCCCAAATTCCATGGGCCGGCGAAATCGTTTGAAAGCGTCGGTGATGATTCCGGACGACTCGCAGATGCACAGCTCGCCGGTGGTCTCATCCCTTAGCGCCAGGAACGTGGCATCAGCCCCCAGGATCTCCCTGCCCTTGGCAACGACGAGCGCCAGATTCTCATCGAGCCTCGGTTCGGCAGTCATGGCCAAGGCCAGCTCATAGAGGGCCTGGAACTTGTTTACTTCACTTTCAAGGTCACGCCTCGCCTGGAGACGTTCGGTAATATCGAGCAGCGTTCCGATGACGGCAGGTCGATCATCATAATGTAACCGAGAGCCGTAAACCTCCACGTGGATGATATCGCCGTCCTTCTTGATCCCTCGAAACTGAAAATTGACCGTGTCGACAGCGCCGGAGATTCGGTTTCTCAGATGCTCTTCCACCATGGGCCAGTCTTCCGGATACACAAGCGCTTCAGGCCCTCTTTTGTTGATGAGCTCTTCAATTCCATATCCGAAGGTGCGTGCAAGCCTGGGATTCACATATCTGAACACTCCATCCTGCACCAAATATACTCCCACCCCGCCTTTCTCAGCGATCTTTCTGAATTTGGCCTCTGACTGAACGAGCGCGGCGACGGTGCGTTGATATTCCGTCTCCTGGGATTCCAGGTCGGCAACTCTGCCCCGTAAGTGCGTCAATTCGGCGAGAAGGCGGCTTTCAAGGGTGTGCAGGCGACTCATGGATCCCTCCCCCCGATGACGTACCGTTGTTGAGTCGTGAAAAACGAGCAGGCTAACAAGTTATCGTGCATACACTGTATGGGAAATATCCATGACCGTCAAGATCGCGAGCATCGTGGACCCCGAGCGCGGACTCTTGACGGCCTATTCCGGGACTGCCGGCGCCGAAAGGGTTTGCACCACTTTCATGATGATGAATATCACCCCGAACGGGGCAACGCGCAATGATGAGGCCGACAGACCCCTATCGTCCCGAGAACGCTTATACCTTGAATCTGCTTGACACCAAGCCGCCCCCTGCTCTATAAAATTCGGTAACGTATCATATTCTCCCGGCGGAACGGAGATGGAGTCATGGGGGAAAGTATCCTGGATGGCAAGCGTATGCTTGCGGTAGACGATGAGCCGGATATCCTCGACATTCTTTCAGAGGAACTGGACAAGCACGGCGTGAAGCTGGATACGGCTCTCTCCTTCGAAGCCGGTATTCAGTATCTTTCGTCCTACACGTACGATCTCGTCGTTCTCGACATCATGGGGGTTCGGGGTTTCGAGCTCCTGGAATTCGCGGTTTCCAGGAACATGCCCGTCGTGATGCTCACTGCCCACGCGCTGAGCCCCGAGGCCTTGAAGAAATCCATAGAGCTCGGAGCCCGGGCGTACCTGCCCAAGGATGACCTCGATCACATCGCGCCCTTCCTCGATGACGTACTCACCCTGAGCTACGAGTCCGTATGGGGCAAGGTCCTTCCGAGATTGGCACGGCTGTTCGGAAAACGGTTCGGTCCGGAATGGAGGAAATCTGAAAGGGAATTCTGGGATTCCTTTGAGAAGGATCTCGAGATGAAATCGGCAACCATTATAGAATAGTGATTTCCACGGGGAGTTGCCCATCCTCATCCGACCGTGCGCGCGGTTCAGGACGTGTGCCGTCAAGCGTCAGGTTCTTTCCGGCGCCCCTCCATCAGTTCTCCGGCAATTGAGAGCAGTTGCGGAATGTCCACCGGTTTCTCGACAATCGCGTCGACCCCGCTCGCAATGATTTTCGCCTTCTGCCGAGCTTGCCCGCTCCAGCCGGTAAGAAGGAGAAACAGGGGCTTGGGAACGCCTCGCTCCTGAGACACCTTCTTGATGGCCTCACCCACCTGCCAGCCGTTCATGCCTTCCATTCCAAGGTCACAGATAACGAGATCGATCCGGTTCGCCTCGAAGAGTGCCAGCCCGTCAGCGCCGTTGAGCGCGGTAAAGATTTCCTCGCAGTGACCGGCCAACGCCTCGGCAAGCAATTCCACTACGGGGAGCATGTCGTCGATCACCAGAATGCGCGGTGCGAAGATCAGGCCCGCGACACCGGTTTGAGCCGGTTGACGGCTTTTCGCGGGAACGGGGGGCAACTTCACCGTAAAGGAACTGCCCTGTCCGCGTCGGCTCTGGACGGAGATCTCGCCGTCGTGACGCCTGACGATTCCGTAACTGCACGCGAGTCCCATTCCGGTTCCCTTGAAGCCTTTAGTCGTCCAGAAGGGTTCAAAAATGCGGCCCATATCCTCCTTGTCAATGCCGATTCCGTCATCCTCCACCCGCAAGGTGACCCAGCGGTCCTCCACGGCCGAACGGACCGCGATGTTGCCGCCGTCTGGCAGGGCCTCCACCGCGTTCTTGATCAGATTGACGATCACCTCGAAGATCTCGCTTTCTTTGCCCAGGACAAAACACCGCGGTTCGAGCGAGTCGCACAGAGAGATCCGGATGCCCTCTTTCTCGGCGCTGGTCTTCCACCAGGGCATGGTGATGGCAATGGCCTGGCGCACCGATTCGGAAAGATCGAAAACCCGCACGTCGGTCGTGGGCTGATCGGCCCGAACCCGAGCGAAGTCCTGCAGCCTTTTGACCGTTTCGGCTCCGAAGCGCGCACTGTCGAGAATCTGGTCAAGGTTTCTCCTGATCTCCGAGAAGTTTCCCAGCCCGAGGTGAGTGAGAGCCATCTGCGCGCTCCCCATGACCACCTGCAATAAGTTGTTGAAATTGTGGGCAACGCCGCTCGACATTTCTCCGACGGCCTTGATGCGTTCGGCCTGGAGGAAGAGCTCCTGAGCCTTCTTCTGTCCGGTGACGTCTCTGGCGAACACGGCCACCTTTTCAACTTCGCCGTCCGGGCCAAAGACCGGATAGAGGCCATTGTCGTAGATCCGGCCGTCCAGATCGTCTTCGAACCGGACCGACCGGCCTGTCGCCACAACGGTCTCGAACCGCCTCATCCTCGTTGCAGCAATCTCGCGGGGCAGCCGATAGAAAATACCGGTGCCCACCAGCTCGTCTATGGTATGGCCGAGCCGCTCGGCAATGGTATCGTTGAGCGCCAGGAAACGGCCGCACGTGTCTGCGAGGAACGCTATGTCGGTGGTAGCGTTCAGTAGTGCTTCCACAGTTTCCTTGCTCCTCCGGAGCGCCATTTCGGCCCGTTTGCGCTCGGTGACGTCCTCTATGATTGCCATACCGCCCAAGAGGGACCCATCGTCCGCGAAGAGGGGACTGAATTCGCACTTAACCAGCGTCGATTTCGGCGCGGTAACCGAGGCGTACTCCCCTTCGTAATGCCCCACCTCGCCGGCCAGAGCCTTCCGGACCGCTTCAAGCACCCTTTGGTTGCGCACGCTTGCCATTATGTTCAAACCGAGAAGCTTTTCTCGTGAGGACCCGATGATGCTGACGAAATTGCCGTTGAAATCGGTGATGACGCCCTTTTTGTCGAAATAGACAAGTCCCAGGGGCGAATACTGGAAAATCGTACGATACTTCTGTTCCGATTGCTGAAGCGCTTCCTCGGTCCGCTTACGTTCGGAAACATCGGAAAGAAGGCTCAACGTGGCGGGATCCCCCTGCCAGTGCATCCGCACGGTGTTGATTTCCACCCACTTCGTGACGCCGGCCTTGTCGACAATCCTGAACGAATCGATCTTCGACGGCTGCTCGTGGGGCGGTCTCCCGGAACGGCGATCGACCACGAGTCCCAGATCATCCGGATGGATGAGTCGAGTAAATGGCATGCCGATGAGCTCTTCCGCTGAATAACCGGTCAGAGCTAGGGCCCTGGGATTGACGAACTTCAACGCGCCGTCCTGTTCAACGATGACGGCCTCGTTTGCGCTTTCCAACAGCACCGGACACTGGTCCTCAGACTCCCGCGGCTCTGCCGGCGGTTCGCCGAGCGACTCGGGGACCAGGCGACCGGTCTGTTCACGGCTACGAATCTTTGCGAGAACCTTCAACAGACGGTCTTCCGATTCTTCCAGCCGGCGAATACGGCCATGCAGCAGTTCCAGTTCACTCGTGAGATCTTCTGCCATTTCGTCAGAAGGGCACATGCGCATTCTTCCTCTCAGTCGTCGCGGCCGGCCTCCGGTCACCAAGACGCACTTAATCCTCCGAGCAGTTTTGCCAACAGCATGATGATCGCGGCGAGCCCCAGGATTGACGCCAACGCGGTGATCAGCACGGGGTGGAACTGCCTGAAAAAACTCCAAAGGCCGGATAGCCGACGGCGGGTAACAGAGTTGGCCGTCGGCGCCCGTGGAACGGCGGCAATCCTCAAGCCACACGATCGACAGCGCTCGAAATCGGAAGTCTGGAATTCGCCGCAGCCGGGGCATTGAAAGACGTTCAAGGCTGTGGACGTGTCCGTGAGCCGGAAGTCGACTCCGGCGAGGTCAGCTCTGTCGAAATTGGCCCCCAGCACATGGGTCCGGACGAGACGGGCGTGACGGAGCCGAGCACGGGAAAAACAAGTCTCCGAGGCATCAGCTTCCGAAAGGTCCGCCTCCGCCAGATCCGCCGCGGTAAAATTGGTACGTGACAACGCGGCTCCCCGGAAATCAGCGTCGGAGAAGTCCGTGCCGGACAGATCAAGGCCGGACAAGTCGGCCCCCGCCAGGTCCACGCTCTGGAAAGACCGGCCGGAAATTGCCGCGGACTGAACCAGCTCTTTCAGAGACTCCGCCTCACCGCTCGCAACCACCGCGGCTGTGAAGCGATGCCTGACCTCAAACCGCTGGGGCATGGGAGCTCCTGTGGAGGGACTTCCAGTGAAAAGGCCGACGCGGGGCGGAATCGTTTTGGGAAACCCCTTGGTGTAGTGTCTCCGAAAAAGCTTTGCAGTCGGCAGTTCTGGTGGGACAGGCATCTTGCCTGTCATTATAGACAGGCAAGATGCCCCGAACCCTGATCCAGGGATGCCCGTCATACTCTGATAGGTGAGACGCGGGTGACCTGGAAGTTATGCGTCCAGGCGCCGAAGGCACAGGAGGTCCGGATGTCATGTCGCTGAGCGACTCGGACGTATAACGTCCGGGCCGCTCAAGGTTTTCTCATTCATCCGAAGCAAGCTCCACGGTCGAGAATACGTGACCGCATTTATGCCACAAAGCACGCAGGAAACATCGAGGTTAGAAAAGCGTCTTCAGAATTGACGACGCAGTTCTGCCCGGTGAGGCTTCCTCTGGATCTCTCCGAAAAAATGCAAAGAAATCACTTGTGTAGCTGCCATTCACGTATCGTTTGAGCGTTTCATCTCCCTGTTTCGGGGAGAGCGCCTCCACATTGACAATAGCACCTTGGGCATCCGTCCGGTAGAGATTCCCCAGGACGTTGCCGGGATTTGCATCGCCGTGGATGGCCCGAACGCACCCTGCGAGAACCAGCGCCTTGGCAAGGTCCTTCGTGCCGATATGGTGTCCCACGGCGAAGACGAGATTGCCGTCCGGTCTGATGCCGAAAGCGCTGCGGGTGGCGATAAACCATTCGGGGCCAGATGTGTGGTTGAGGATGGTGCCTCCCCCGAACGGAAAGCCCCAATATGACCCGAAGGTAGGTTGGGCCTCGTTCAAGAGTGCGCCCATGCCGATCTCAGCGTCGACTTCCTTGCCGTTCTTGACCACCGAGGTTACGACTCTCCCCTCGTTGACGATCAAATGCTTCAATTGGCGTGCGTCGCTGACGTCGGAGACAGGTATGCCGTCATCCCATTCCAGGATGTCCACGCGACCGTTCTTGAAAATGACGATCGTGGCCAAACCAGGGGTCATCTCCTTGAGAAGCGTCCCTCGGAAAACCACACCACCACCGCCGGAATGTCTCAACTTCCAGAGCCCGTTGGTGATGGCAAGGAGAGAAGCCAGATTTTCCGGCTCTACCTGGGAAAGCGCCTGCGACGCTCCAGGCTCGGTCGATCCGATGTAGAGTCGCACGGAAATCTGCTTCATGTCGAAAAGCAGCATATGGACGACAGCGTTGGGGAAATCCACGCTGGGCCGGTACGAGGTCTTGTACACGAGCGGGAGACCGTTCTCCGCTGTGGGCATCCCCTTCGACTGCCACACACCCTCTCCGGGCAATCTGGGTGAAGAGTAGAGCGGTGGCACGTTTCGCAGGACCAGGGATCGGTACGGGATCGCGCAGTAGAAGCCGGGCGCTTCAGCAGAAGCAACGAGCGCCGATGGCCCTGCTGGACAGGTAAACACCGGCGGAATGATCTTTGCCATGGAATCCCCATCGCGCGCTCCCGGGTCTGCGCCGGGGCCTTGGGGATCCACAGTGCCGCGGCCGGCCTCCGGAGGTCCTGGGCGCGCCGGGGCGTCAGCGGATGGGAGAGCGGGATCGCCGCCGGTTTCCCTCAGGGGAACCACGGTTCCTGTGCCCGGATGTGAGACTCGGCCTCCCCAGAGGAGAGGTTCCCACGCGGGAGGAGAATCGTCGAAAGAGTCAGCCGATATGCTGGTAGAGATCATCGTTAGGGCCAGCGCGGCCAAGAGGGCGGTCAAGACGCGCGCGGAGGAGACCGTCCGCCACCACGCCAAGCCCGTCTCAAGCCCACTCACCTTACCGTAGCCGTCATCAGGGCGCGGCGAGCCGGACTCAGGTCCCCTCCTGACGGGATTGGTCATGACCTCAGGTAAACCCACGATAAACAACCTCCCCGGGCATGGAACGTCGAAAGGGCACGCGGGCCGACTCCCGCTGCTAAGGTTTTCTATCACCCTCTCTCGCTATCGTCAAGGTGACCTGAGACCAGAGCGTCAATTAATTCGCCGGGTTGTGGGCTTTTGCCCCGAGAGTCTTCGTCCGCCGAAATCGGCGTTTCTTATTGTTTTGTTCCCGTCGCCGGCCGTGGTTTGGAATCCGGGGAACGCCCGTGAACTGGTTTTTCCGTTGTCCTCGAGCTCGTTATGGGCTATCCTCACGGCAGGCCGGGGGACAAGGAAGTGGAATTGCTGCAAGCAGCTCAATCGAAACAATATGAATCAAAGCGAAGACCATAGCGTCGGATGGCTCCACCGCCACCCTCGGGCGGGGCTGAGGCCTTTCTCGGGTACTATCTCGAGCAGGAGCGCGTACCTGATTCGGGAGCGAAGTAAGTGCGGTTGATTTGTCCTGACGTGCTTTGAGATTCACTGAATTCATTGACAAATGATTGGACGTTGAGGCCATGTGGCAATGAGCTCTGAGGAACGACCGACGCATTCGATGTTCAGGAACGGCGCTTGGCTCGTCTTCTGTGCCACCTGTCTGCAACTCGCGTTTCAACAGCCCTACGTCATTTTGATTCCCGGCGAACGGGCAAACCTCTTCTCCGGGCTTTTGTGCGCAATAGCGCTCTTTGCCGCCCTTTGGACGCGAGGAGGCGGAAAACCCGCCGGCAGCCCTGTCGAATGGGGCCTTTCTCTCATTCTCGCCGTTCTGGCCATGCTGAGCGGGGCACTCAGCGAGACTGCCTGGTCCTCCTCGTATCGCAGTTTCATCCTCATCGCATCCGGGCTCGGCGGATTCTGGTGCGCTCGAATCCTGCTGGCCACCCCCGAGCGCCAACGCGTCTTCGCCCGGTTTTGTTGCGTTATTTTTGCCGGAATGGTGCTCGTCGGTTTTCTTGGATACGCTCTCAAGGGAAACGTGAGTCACTTTCTCGACCAAAATCCTCACCCATTGTGCGACCGGCTGCTCATCCTCGCTTTCGGCCCGCTGGTCCTGCTCTTGGATGGCTCCGCACGGGAGCGAATCATCTCCGTCGCGCTTCTCTGCCTTGGCTGTGTCATATTTTACCTGAGCGACCTGCGGTCCGCGATGCTTATTCCCCTGGCGTTGTGTCTGATGGCCCTGTGGATGCGACAGTTCAGATTCAATCACCTCCTCGTTGTTCTCCTCCTCTTCGCCGCGGCGCTTCCGTTCTTTTTTTCCCGGCTTCCAGATTGGAAGATGGGGAAAGAACACGAACCGACGTACTATCGGTTCGAGAACTATCCGTTTTCCTTGCATATCGTTCGGCATAATCCGTGGTTCGGCATTGGATTGCGAGCGCCGAGAGAGAAGTTCGTCGAGGGCTATCACATCATTTACCCGTACGTGACAAAGGAGAAATTCACCGAATCGGTCAAGAACGTCGTCACGTCGGAAAACACGTTTCTCACGCTCGGGGTAGGCCTGGGCGCTCCATTTCTGATACTGTACTGCGCAGGGCTCATCGGACTTTTCGCACGGCTCTTCCGGAGCGTCCGGCATCCTCCTGGGGCTTTCTATGAAAGTTCTCGGAATGAGAGACCGGGGCCGGATCTACGTATGGGGAGGTTTGGAGGGGAGATGCATCTCCCCTCCAAATTATGGCGCAGCGAGGCGCTCTTACCGCCCTGTTCCGAGGCGAAGCCACGGAGTGCTCGTCAAAGCCGAGGGCTTTCATTGTCCGTTGTGCCTGTTACCAAGCTTGGGAGATTATACGTGCCCTGTGCCGCGCTTCTCCTGCCGGTTACTGCGGCCCTGATCCATTTCCAGGTATTCGATGGCCTGTTGTATGCTCAAAACTGCTGGTATTTCCACATCCTTCTCGGACTTGCCCCGTACGGCGGGCCGGGCCGAGACTCAGACTACCGGGAGACCGTGAAAACCGACAATCCCCATGCATCCACGGTTGATTCGTAGTTACCGATCGGTGAGTAGGCAGGGGGTGGAAGGGAACGCGCATGCCTGTGTCCCAGTCAGCTCCCGGTGATTCGACGCCGGAGCCGGGCGCCGCGGCAACGTGGCCCCGGAAGCGGGGAGGCTTCCTCCTCTCGGCCGGGATCCTCCTCCTGGTTTGGGGAGTGGTCATCGCCATTGTGAATCCCCGTGGGGAATTCATGGTGAACGACGACTGGAGCTTCGTGAAGCTGCTCGAAGGCCTCGAAGCAGGCAAAATGACGGCAACCGGGTGGGGGCACGGCGGACCGAGCGCAATCGTCCATGTGCTCTGGGGTGGGCTGTTCACGCAGGTTGCCGGTTTTTCCGTGACGAATCTCAGGATAGCGGTTCTCTGTCTAGGTGTGGTGGGATCGCTCGGTCTCCTGGGGCTCCTCCGAGGGTCGGGCGCTTCGTGGTGGCTCTCTTTGCTCGGTACGCTGACCGTCGTTCTCAATCCGCTCTTCTTGTCCCAGAGCTTCACCTTTATGACCGACATCACGTTTGCCACGCTGGCCACATTTTCGTTGTTGTTCCTCCAGCGGGGCGCCGAAACGGCACGGCCCCTCTTGATTGCCGCGGGACTGCTTTTTGCGCTGGGGTCCATCCTGACCCGGCAGATAGGGATTGTTTTGCCGGCAGGTTTCGTGGCCGCGTGTCTGGTGCACGACAAGGGGATGGAGCTGGGTCGGCTGAGGATGATCCTGTTCGTGACGGTTCTCGTGCTCATCCCCTGGATCTCGTTTGAGGTGTTCCTCTACACGGTCGGAAGCACCCCCGTAACCCAGCACGACGTGATAACCAACATTTTGAGAAAACCATTGGAAAAAGGCTTCTTTAACTATCTGGACTACCTGTTTTCCATGGTATTTCTCGCGGAGATCGGGTACCTCGGATTCTTCCTCGCCCCGCTCCTGATCGTCCGTGCTCGTGACGATTGCCGAGTGAAGAGCTACCGGGTTTTCCTCATCGCGCTTTCCGTTGCGTTTGCGGTAATCGAAGTCGCCATTCTTACCGGGATCTTACGGCCACCAGTGCTCTTCCACAGGAACGTCATCTTTGACTTCGGAATCGGCCCGATTCTGCTCAAGGACACGTATCTCATGGAGATTCGCCGCGGACCGACTATCCCTCCGGCCCTCTATTACGTGTTGGTCTTCTTAGCAGTGTATGGTGGATTGACGTTGCTCCGCGACGGTGTCTCTTTTCTTAGACGATTCCCATGGCGCGGACCGGACGGCGATGCGTCGACGGAACCGTTCCCGGCCGTGCTCGCTCTGGCCTGCGCGGTCTGTTATCTCGGCATCATCACCTTCACCGGATTTCACGACCGGTACTTGATCCCCGCGCTGATCTTTCTCGTGGTCTGGCTTGTCGCCGGCCCCTTCGGCAGGAATGGGTACCGGTGGCGGCTCAGGGATGCCATCCCGGGGTTTCTCTTGATAACGCTCATGGGAGGGCTCTCCGCGGCCGGTGTGCACGACTTTGCTGAGATGAAACGCCGTCTGGCGGACGCCCAGCAGTATGTGGTGAGCACGTTGAACGTCGATCCGTGCAGTTTTGACGGCGGGTTCGAGTTCAACGGATACCATTGTTATCGCAAGGACCTGAACCCCGTAGAAGGACTGAGCTGGTGGTGGGTGGAACGAGAGGACTACCTTCTTACCCTGGGACCGCTTCCGGGCTACCGGGTCGTGCGGACCTTTCCGTTCAAGAGGATGTTGGGAGACGAGGGGGCGGTTTATGTTTTGCAACGAGAGAAGGATGGGTGACGCGGATTTGCACCCAAGACCTTATTGCTGAGCGTACACCCTCACGCGGGTCCGTCCGGTATTGATTCCAGCGAGCGCCCGAGCACCTCACGGGGCCTGCTTGTCCCGTCGGACGGGCCGATGAGGCCCTCGGCCTCCATGGCCTCGATGATGCGAGCCGCGCGGTTATATCCGATGCGCATATGGCGCTGTATCAGCGATATGGAAGCATGACCCAGGCGGGTCACCAGCTCGACGGCTTGATCGTACTTCACGTCCTCGATGAGATCGGACGCAGGGGATTTGGAATCGCCTTCCGCCACAATCTTGGTGATTTCCTGCAAGTACACCGGCCCGCGTTGTTCCTTGATGAAATCCACGATCCTGCGAATTTCGTTCTCCGAAACGTACGCGCCGTGCAAACGGACCAGTTTGGCCGTTCCCGGAGGCAGGAAGAGCATGTCCCCCATGCCGAGAAGGTGTTCCGCGCCTACCGTATCGAGAATGGTCCGGGAATCGGGCTTGGCCGACACCTGGTACGAAACGCGGGCCGGGAAATTGGCCTTGATGACGCCCGTGATCACGTCCACGGACGGCCGCTGAGTGGCCAGGACCAGATGAATACCGGCTGCGCGGGCCATCTGAGCCAGCCTCGCGATGGAGATCTCGATGTCCTTGGCCGCGACCATCATGAGCTCGGCCAGCTCGTCAACGATGATCACCAGATAGGGGAGCGTTTCCACAGGCTGATCGTCAGGCCCAGCCACGATTTCGCCTCGTCTCACCTGCGCGTTGAACCCTTCGATGTTTTTGGCGCCCGCGCGGCTGAGGAGCTCGTACCGCCGTTCCATCTCCCTGATGGCCCAGTTCAGGACGCGAGGAACTTTCTCCGCCTCTGTGACCACCGGGTGGATGAGGTGGGGAATATCCTGGTAATAGGAAAGCTCCAATCGCTTCGGGTCCACCATGATGAACTTGAGCTCTTCCGGAGGAGCGGACATGAGCAATGAACAGATCAGACAGTTCAATCCCACCGACTTTCCGGTTCCCGTGGCCCCAGCGATGAGGAGGTGCGGCATCCTCGCAAGGCTCGTGGCAAAGGGCTCGCCGTCAATACCCTTTCCGAGGGCCATCTTCAAGGGCGATGTGGAATCCATGAAAGCCGGGGATTCGATGATCTCGCGGAAATAGACGATCTCGCGATGAAGGTTCGGAACCTCGATGCCGACCGTGTCCTTCCCCGGTATGGGGGCCACCACCCGGGTGGAGCCCGATTTCAACGCCATGGCCAGATCGTCGGCGGTGTTGAGTACCCGGCGAAGGGGAATCCCCGACGCGAGGTTGATTTCGTACATCGTGATGACCGGACCGGGGTGAATCTCCACCACTTCGCCTTTGATCCCCAGATCGGCAAGCTTCTGCTCGACGATGGCGGCATTTCGTTCGAGGAGTTTCTCGTCGATGGCCCGGTTCGCATCGGGCGGAGTATCGAGGAGGTCCGCGGGTGGAAGCCGGTAATCGTCTACCTGCTGTCCCGCGCCGGCTGCCACACGCTTTGGTGCGATCTCCTCATCCGCTCGCCGGGTGACCCGAATGGGACGAAGCTGCTCATGCTCGCCGTCCGCCGGCTCCGGAGGTGTGAGAGGCAAGGGCTCGCATGTCGCTGACGCCCGCGCCCCCTTCGGAGTGACGCGGCCATTGGCCGGCGCTTCGTCTCGCACGGCCTGGCGGGACATTTCCGGCGCTCCGGGAGAATCGCCGCCATCCTGTTGTTCCTGCTGCAAGAATTCCTCGATGGCAGCTTCCAGCTCATGGCAGGTGAGATCGGTCGTTAAGACGGGGGACGCTTCCTGCTCATCATCCCCTGCCCCTTCACGCCAGGAAATCGCGACTGCCTGGCCGGGCAAGTGGAGGTCAGCCCCGGAAGGCGAAACGTCCTCTCCAGGCTGCGGGAGATCGATCCCCCGGCCGGTGAGCGCTTGCACGTCCTCCGAGGTGAGATTCTCGTCACCCATGCTCCGGATTCGCACTCTCCGCGAATGCGGCTCGGTTTCGCCAAATGGCGGGGGTTCCTTCACCATGTCAAACGACTTCCATGGAAATGCCTCCATGGGAACCATGCCCAGGATCTCCTTCGATTCGAATTCCAAAGGGTCCGGACGACCATCCTCGATGGTAAGCTCTTTGAGCACGAATACGCCATTCTCGCCTTCTTTGGGGAGAAATGACAGCCGTTCCCACGAGCGAATGTCCTCAAGCTCGCACTTGACGATCCTGCCCGTCTCAGCGTTGACTCCCGCGCATGCAGGGAGACCGGCCGACGCCTTGACCTCGGCCGGCGGCTGATACATGGCTTCTTCCTCGAGACGCCGCTCCTCGGCCCGGCGCCTCATGCCGTTCCGGGCGGCAACCAGTCCGATGACCGCGATCGATGCCGCGGCGTACGCAACCTGCGCCATGCGTCTCACCGAGGTTCTGAACAGGTTTCCCACACAGAGCAGGAGAACGGTCGCTGCCAACACGAGCTCCCCCGCGCTTCCCAGGAACCGGAAGGCCCGAGTGTGACCGAAAGATCCCAGAGCCCCGCCCGGATGAGTTAAGGGAAAACTGAGCAGCGGTCCGATCCCGAAACGCTCTGCAAGGATCGACACCATGCAGACGATCCCCAGGATGGAGCCGAACTGAGCCCATTTTGAGGGCCGGATCGGGGCAATGAGCATTCTCAGGGCCAGAAAAACCAGCCCCGCGGGAATGAGCAGGGAGGCCATTCCGAGGAGTTGGACCAGCCCGTCGGCAACATGCGACCCCACGAGCCCGCAGAGATTCTGGACCTGAGCGCGACCGGTGGCCACATTGAATGACGGGTCCCGCGGATCGTAAGAGATCAAGCAGAACAAAAGAAAGAGCGACGTCCCGAGGAACAGGACTGCCGTACGGTCCACGCCACCGGTGCGTGGAGGTGATCCAGGGATTTTTGCGCCTTTCTTCACAATGAGCGCTTTGGCGGTAGCTTTTCCTGCCATGGATAGATAATCTGCCTCTTGTTTCACATCGCCGGGTTATGGCAGCCGCAAAAAGGTCGGGAAAAACGTGCAGCGGTCGCAAACATGGTAAATAGTAACATAACGCTTGAACTAGATGCAATAACAAACGGGTTTGGTTGGTGATATCGGTGATCTGGAAGGAAGAGAATCGCCGGCGGACCTCTCATCAATGCCGGAGAGAACCGGGCGACTCCGATAGGGAAAGGAGACTGAGAAGGCGTGACCCCGAGCCCGGGAGTCTATTGATCGCAGCCCGTCGGTCGAGGACCAACCATCAGCGTCCCCGAGTACGAAGGGGGACAGCACGTCGGCGGAGGCGGGCATGCCTGACACGGGGTAATCCGGTAGTCGCACGTTGCCGGAACCGGCGGGTACTTGCAGACCATGATGGGCGGAGGCGGCGGACCGACGATCTGTCTGGGATAACATTTCATCGGCGGGCACGGTGCGCAGACGGGGGGGGGCGGAGGGCCCGCGCACGTTGGACGCTCGGGCGGTCCATAGGTCAACGGCATCATTTCGCAGGGATGCGGCGGAGGCATGTAGGCGTTTGAGGTCGTGGCCAGGGCACAGAGCCCGGCACAAACCAAGGTCACACCAGCAACGATGATGGCGGTACGACGCAACCCATACCTCGCGGACACGCTCCCTGGGGAGCTTTGTCATTTCATTCAAACGAACGGACCGAAGATACGTATGCCACGATGATACCGAACTCAGGAACGACCGTCAAGAATTTTCCGCATTGACCCATTCATTTCTTCATGTTAAGTCCGCGACATAGATGCAACCTGCTGCTTTCACGCCATAAATATGACATCACGATACAACGTGAGACAACGCCACAGCACGGACCGCAGGCGCCAGGGAGTCCGGGTTGCCTTTCATTTCTGCGGAGGATAAATCCCCCCGCCCAACTTGAGGAAATGGCGCCTAAATTGCCGCGTGATACTCCCTCTTGGTATAGGGGGCTATAAAGCCTGGGCGCTAAAGTAAAAGCATCCTGCCATGCCCAGTAGGGGCCGGCAGGGAGAAACTGTCGCAAAACTTGAAACTGGATAGCAATCGTGCTACGAAAACCGTCCAACCCGGCTTTGGGTGGCCCGGACGTATAACGTCCGGGCCACCCCGTTACGCGTTGGCTCCGGATCGTGGCACGATACTCGATGAAGTGTGATTTTTGAGACAGTTTCCTCGGGTCTGCCCCTACTCAAAATGGCATCAACTTCCCCGCGAATTTCAATGCGCTCCACTATAATAACCGTTCCTTATCGTACGGTGGTCGGCGGAACCGACTACTTCGCCTCCCCTTTCGGCTTCCCCGCGGCGAGCGCTTCTTGCGTTTTGCCTTCCTTTTCTGTGGCTCTGCCGAGATATTCGGGCAGCTCGAGACCGGCCATCCTCGCAAGTTCATGCATGGGTGGCAAAATCCCCATCAACCGCGATCCGAGCGATGACATTCCGCCGTCGCCGCCCGCGTCCCACACCACGATCTTTTCGAGTGGCAGGTTCCTTATGGCATCTCCCTGGACCCGCGCCACGTCGAGAAGCTTCTCGATGAGGAGCAACGACGCTGTGAACGACGGTTCCCCGCCGCAGGCTTCCACCAAGGCGCGGTAGCCCTCGGCTTTGCCGTCGAGGATGGCTTGAGCGCCCTTCGCCTCTGCCTGCATTTTGAGGAGTGTACCCTCGGCTTCACCGCCTGCCACGAGAACTCTCTTTTGGCGTTCGGCCTCGGCTTCCACCACAGCCTTCTGTTTGGCCGCCTCGGCTGGGACTACCACTTCGGCGGTGAGACGAGCCTGTTCACGCCGCGCCTTTGCCTCTTCGGCCGCTCGCTGAGCCTCCTCCTGGGCCACCCGAATGGCGCCGTCGGCCTTCATGGCAGCGCTCTGGCCTCTGCTTCGCGCTTCTTCCTCAGCAACCTTCTGGCCTGCGTTGAAACCGGCCATTCGCGCATTGGCTTCGGACTCCGTTTCCACGGCCTGCGCGTCAAGGAGCGAAACCTTCTGACGACGTTCTCGTTCAGCGTCTGCCTCACCCACTGCGGCCTGGGCATTCGCAGCCGCGACAAGCTTCCGCCGTTCCCGCTCCGCCTCTGCTTCTCCCACCGCAGCCTCTGCGTTCGCGCCCGCTACGGCCCGACGCCTGTCTCGTTCGCGTTCCGCGACTCCGATCTGCCCGACCTTCTCCTGCTCCGCGACGTCGATTTGGGCCTGATTGATGGCTTCAGCCGCAGCCTTCTTGCCCAGCGCCTGAATGTATCCGCTCTCGTCTTCGATATCCTTGATATTGACGTTGATGACGTAAAGGCCGATCTTCTCGAGCTCCACCGAGACAGCCTCATTCACCTTTGCCATGAAGCCCTGCCGATCGCGGTTTATCTCCTCGATCTGCATCGTGGCGATGACGGCCCTCATCTGGCCGAGGATGATGTCCTGCGCCTGCTTGCGCACTTCCTCGAGGCCCTGACCAAGGAGGCGAATCGCCGCATTCTGCATGATGCCTTCCTCGGTGCTGATTGCCGCGGTTACGGTCGTCGGCACGGACACCCGGATATTTTCGCGGGACAGAGCGCTGGTGAGCTCGATAGGAACCACAAACGGATCGAGGTTCAGCCACGAGTATGACTGGAATACCGGCCACACAAAGGCCGCGCCGCCGTGGATGCATTTTGCCGCGCCCCGTCCCGTGCGTCCGAAGATCACTAAAATCTGGTTCGAAGGGCAGCGCTTGTACCTCCTCAGAAAGAGCCACACCACGATCACGAACAGGCCAACCAGAATGAACGTCAACGCCAGAGCTGTCCTCATTCCATTCCCCCTTTTGGTTCAACAACGGCCTCAACCTCGATGGTATTCGAATCGAGGGCGCCGGTTACTCTCACCTTCGTCCCTGCCGTGAGAGGCTTTCCGTCAGTGGAGCGCGCGTTCACACAACTCATGACTCCGCTCACCATGACCCTCACCTTGCCCGGACCATCCTCCGGGATATTGATGTACACGGTCCCCTCTTGACCGATGGCGGTCCAAACTTTTGCAGTGCCGTTTTCCTGGAGCTGGACGAGTCGGTAAATCATGTAGGAAACGCCAACCATGGCGACCAGCCCCCAGATAAAGCTGTACAACAGGGCGAGCGGGGCCCACGTTCCTGACATGAGATAGAGCGTTCCGGCCCAGGCAAAGAGGGTGGCAAATGCCAATACCGACCGGAGCGTCACGAATGTGAGGGCGAACTCGCCGCCATCGTGGCCGTCGGAGTGGTCCCCCGCGTCGTGGTGGTCGAAACCGGCGCCGTCCGCGTTTCCATGGTCGTGGCTGTCGATGCCCAAGAGCATTCCGACGATCTGCCATGCAAACAGGAGGCTGAAGAACGCCGCTCCCACCGCGAATCCTTTGTTCAGAGCGGTCAATCCGTTCCACCAGGCTTCCATGGGCTGTTGAGATTCCCCCTTTTTTTGGCTTATGGAGAGTGTCGAAAACGCCTCGCTCAACGGAAGGCGTCCGGGGACGCTGGAGCTCCGGAAGGGGCCTCAGGGCTTCCGGCAATGCTGTTGACTTCAGGAAGCGCCGATCACCCCGTTGCGTCACCCCCGCGAAAGCGGGGGCCCAGAAGCTGCTGAGACGGCACGGTTCCCGCTTTCGCGGGAACGACGGAGCCGGCTAACTCGTTGGGGGCAGGTTTCTTCAGTCACCGGCATTGGGGGTTTCCGGCAGGACCCCTGCCGTTCGCCGTTATCGAGCACATTCTATGGAGAAGATGAGTATCGAACTACGCGTAGGTACAGTTTACTACAAACCGGGGCGTTGGGAAAGGCTTGCAGGAAGATAATTCGTGCGGTTTAGAGCTTTGCGATGAGATCCACGATGGAGCCTGGATCCGTCCCGAAGATCCTGATCATGGGCACTTTGCCGACCGCGCCGCGGTCAAAGATCGCGTCGGGCACCCTCCCGAGCTCTTCCATGACGTCCTGGACGCCCCAGGCCAACGTGCTTCCCTCTTCCTGTTGCAGATCGGGCGGTGTGCGGCTCCTGTCGAATTGAGCGACGGTATATCCCAATGACCGTATTCTTTTCACGAGAGTCTCGGAGTAGAGAATTCCCATGGCCGCCCTTCGTTCCGGATCGTATTCCATGGCCGCGAGGACAAGGTAATGGATTTGTCGCGATGCGCCGAACCGGGCAGATGCCAGGGTGTCGATCGTGTTCCCCAGCCGAATGATGCGGCCGGGAAATGAGGCCACGTCATGGAGCGATTCGGCAAAGGGGATGGCAAAGGCGAGGTTCGTTTGAACCTCAGGAATAAGGTGCCCGATGTTCAGTCGCTTGAGCCGCTCCAGGGCCTTGTCCAATTCCTCGATGACCTGGGTCCGGGCAATCTCGCTGGCAATGGACGCGTAGTGATTGACCGGTCCAATGCCTTTTCCGATGCCCAGCGAGAACCGAAGCGCCCGGTAAAGGTATCGCTTGGCCTGATCGATACATTCCATGAGGGGGAGACCGCGGGCGAGAAACGTCGCTATTGCCGCTGCCAGGGTGCAGCCGGTTCCGTGAGTGTGGCGGGTTCGAACACGCTGGGACGTGAATTCGTAGTGGTGAGAGCCGTCATGAAGAACATCAACGGGGGAAGCTTCGAGATGCCCCCCTTTTACGAGAACGTACCTCGGCCCCAGTTTATGGAGTTTCTTCGCCGCCTTCCGCATCTGATCCGGGTTCGAGATCTTGATCCCGGTTAGCAGTTCGGCTTCCGGGATGTTCGGGGTCAGGAGGTATGTGATGGGGAACACCTTTTTGACCAGGGCATTCCGTCCCTCCACGTCGAGAAGCTCCGCGCCGCTCTTCGAGGTCATGACCGGGTCCACTACGACCTTTTCGATGCCATAATCGGAAATCCTGTCCGCCACGGCTTTCACAATCCCCGCGTTGGCCAGCATGCCTATCTTGACGCTGTCCGCGCCGATGTCACTCAGCACCGATTCCAGTTGAAGGGAGACAAACGCGGGGTCCGCGGGCCATATGCTCCGCACCCCAAGGGTGTTCTGCGCGGTCAGGGCCGTCACGACGCTGAAACCGTAGGCTCCGAGAGAGAGGATTGTCTTCAGATCGCCCTGGATTCCGGATCCTCCCCCGGAATCCGATCCTGCGATGGTGAGAACCTTGTGCAGCATCCGTGTGATATGCCTCGAAAGTTATGGTACCCGCGCTCGGAGGCCGTCCGGACCCGGATCGATACAGTGCCGCTCACTGAAATTCGCGGCACTCTTCATCTACGGGAAAGCCAGTGAGACTTCGTTGACTTTGAGTAAGATCCCCACGTGGCGATCATCCACAACTTCTCGGAATCTCATGGTTATGGCCGACTGATAGTGGAACGCGCTTCCCCAAAAGGACGTTGGGCCATCTTCGAGATTCAGCTTCAGGTTTTCCATCGCTTTCAATGCGCTCCACCGTAGCTTCACATTTCGCAACCGCCGGGTGCATCTATCCCCCGCGGTCACGACTGCCTTCTTTGGTCGCGGATCATGGCACCTTACCACAGATCGTGCCTTCCCGGCCACGGCATCGCGGCAGCCGCGACGCCGACAGGGAGGCGCACAGATTCCTACCACGCACCAAAGTGACTGCGCCTTCACGCTCCGGCTGATCCCCAATACCTCGCTATCGGGCGATCATTGCTCCTGTCGGAGCCTTGCTTCTCCGGCTCGGACCAGGTCACTTCAAGCCACTCGAGGTCTTCCTCAACAATGGCTCTGGCCGCCTCAGGAGACGTCTCCTGCGGGTGCTTGCCCTCTTCGGGGCTCTCCGCGCAGCAGGGGATCGATGGATTTGTCACAGCAGGAACGGGCCCGTCACCGGCCGCGGTCGTAGCGGCCTCAGCCTGCCCTGCAGAGCGGCGGGACAACCAGGGGCGAATCCGGGCCAACGCGCAGACGAGGAAAACCGCCGCGCCCACAAAGCCGGACACGATCAGGAACCACGAGCCGCGAGAGCCACGCTCCACCCGGAGCATCCAATTCGGGGTCCTAAGGAGAGCTTCAGCCCCCACAGGAGCTCCCAGCCAATTCTGATGAGTCCTTACCGTCTCGGAGGCGTCCTTCGGCCACGAGGAGCTCCTTCCCGAAATAGAGAGCAGCTCGGCGTTGCCGCCGGCGCCGGAGGAGACGAGAAGCTTTTTGAGAGGTTCTCGAGAGAACCGAGCCCGCGCGAACCACGGTCCTCCGTCGGACGCGGTCTGCTTGACGGTGACCGAGAAGAATCCCCGCTCGGGATCGTCGCGAAAAATGCCATGATACTGCTGTGTCGCCAACGCCTGATGAATGGGCTTGTCCAGATGGATCGGGCGACCGGCGTCGGAGAGGTAGAGATCCCCCACCATGGCAATGAGCTCTCCTTGCGAGTCGATCACCTCGAGACTCAGGAAGTCGGGCCAGACCGATTGGAGCACCCGGACGAGCCCATTGACGTCCGGCGTGACCGTGGCCTTTTCTCGCCTCAGGTTGGCCACGGCCATTTCCACCGTGCTGCTCCGTTCGGAAAGGACCGCGTCGGTTTCGAGAGCAAACCTGCGAACCTGTTCGCCGAGCGCTCTCTTTTCCAATGGGATCACAACGGCCACGTGCGCGGCCAGGCTGATGAGGAGAATCGACAAGCCCACCAGGCACCCGCAACCGGCTTGTCGACTCAACCACGTCGAGCCCGCGGTAGGGATTGCCCCAGCGGAGAAAGCCCCCTGGCTGAGTCTTTCTGATTGTGGCCAAGAACGAAGTGCGGCCGCCATCGCACTGAGGACTGAGGCGGCCCTTTCCGCAATTCGGCCGGGCCATGGCGATGCAAAAGTTCGCATGATCTCTCACCTGTTCAGGGGCATAATCGGACGTGACCTTGACAACGTTCTATTCGAGTGAATAACTTACAACCGGATGACGGACTCATCTTCTCGAAAGAAAGGAGGGCATCGTGAAAAGATATCGTGTCCCACGAGTGGCCCACTGTAAAGAAGGCTGCAGTACCGAGTCCTGAGCATGACACAAAAAGGCTCGGTGGAAAGACAATCGGGCCGGGCACTTCAAAGGATGAAGGCGCCGGCTCGATTGTCTTTTGGACTTGCCGTCGGGATGCCCGTCTGCCGGAGCAATTCTCTTCGTTCCCGTCACAGGGACTTCTAGCAGATAATTTCATTAAATGCAATGTATATTGGTCAGTTATGTCGAGATACTCATGTTGAGACTCGACATTCCGCCGGTAGACCGGATAGCTGTTTGCTCTGGACTCGCCAGGTCTGTTGGGATATCTATGGTTCCGCGCGGCGTGGGATACGTCAGGCGACCCGAGGTCCATGGCCGAGCGCATCGAACCCCGGAGGAATCGGATTGAACGAGACCCTTGTAAGAAGATTGAAGCCCGTCCCCATTCTGGTGGCCGGTGATGTGATGGTGGACGAGTATATCCTCGGGGAAGTGGAACGCATTTCCCCGGAATCGCCCGTTCCGGTGGTGGTGGCCAAGGACCGGCTCCGGAGGCTCGGCGGCGCCGGAAACGTGGTCCGAAACCTCGTGTCCATGGGCGGATCCGTAGCGCTCTTCGGCGCGGTCGGCCGGGACAATGCGGGAAGATGGTTCAGACAACACTGTGAAGAGCGCGGGGTGGATACGTTTTGGTTGCGGGACGACCCGCTCCGACCGACAACCATCAAGACCCGGGTGGTGGCGAGAAACCAGCAAATGGTCAGGATCGACGAGGAGTTGACGGCCGATATTGCAGCGGAAATCGAAAAGGCCGTTCTGGCGGACATCAAGTCGGTGATGCCCCAGGTCAAGGCCGCGATCCTGTCTGATTACGGGAAAGGCTTTCTGACCGAAAAAGTGATCAAGTCAATGGTGTCCGAGGCCCGCAGCAACGGCGTGCCGGTCCTGGTGGACCCTAAAGGGATGGATTACCGCCGGTATCGGGGAGCCACGTACATCACTCCCAATGTTCGCGAAGCGTCGTTGGCCTCGGGAATGGAGATACGTTCCCGGGAATCCCTGGTTCGGGCCGGCAAGGTTCTCATCGATCAATCTCACGTGGAAGGGGTGATCATCACGAGGGGCAAGGACGGGAGCACCCTGGTGACGCGAAGCAAGGACCAGGACTTCCCGGTGAAACCCGTGGAAATCGTCGACGTCACGGGAGCCGGTGATACCGTGATCGCCACGCTGGCCATGGCCGTGGCCAACGGCCTTAGCATAGAACAGGCCGTCATGCTCGCCAATCTGGCCGCTTCCCTTGTCGTGGCACGTTTCGGAGCGGCTTCGGTGACCCTGGAAGAGATGGAATTCACCCTCAAAGAGGAACTGCACCGCCGCAAAGCCGTGAGCTTCGACCGGATCCCGGCCGTGGTGCGCGACCACAGGATCAGGGGCCAGAAGATCGTATTCACGAACGGTTGCTTTGATCTCTTCCATGCGGGGCATCTCGAGATCCTTCGCCGCGCGGCCGGCATGGGAGACGTCCTCGTCGTCGGCATCAACTCGGACAAATCGGTCGAACGGATCAAAGGTCCCGGCCGCCCCATCGTGCCGCAGGCCGAACGGGTCGAGCTGGTTTCCGCGCTGCATTTCGTCAATTACGTTGTGGTGTTTGACGAAGATACTCCGCTCAATCTCATCAACGAGGTCCGCCCGGACATCCTGGTCAAGGGAGATGACTGGCGCGGCAAACGTGTTGTGGGGGAGGACGTGGTCAAGGCCAGAGGGGGCAAGGTCGAGTTCGTCAAGCTCGTGGGCGGACTCTCCACAACCGGTCTGATCAACAAGATCCGAACGGCTGAACCCGGGAAATAGCCTGCCCCGCCGTTCTGAAAGCCCTCGGTCCGTTCGGAGCGGTCACCGTTTCAACAGGAAGGCTGTTCTCACGCGGTTGAAATTGAGGACGTCCATTCCCTGTTTCGACATGAGACCGGCAAGCCGGAAGTCATCGGTGATCACGAGGTATCTCTTCCGGGCGATTTCCATGACTGCGGAATCGGTCAAGCCACAAGTAGCGAAATAGGGATGTGCACTCGCGTTGGCGCTCGGGCAGTACTCTTCTTCCAGCATTTCCACGTTCCCTTTCAGGCTGGAGAAGAACTGCGTTCTGAGAGGATCTCCAAGCTGACCGGCCAAATTGCTGACCTCCGTCAGCACGTTGGGTGTCGTCACAATCTTCTTGAAGAAACTCATGAGCTTTTTCATCAAAGGCACGTCTTGCTCGGTGTACGCACTGGTCCTCTTGAAATTGAGCATCGCTTGAACATCGTATAGCCCGATAAAGTACATGAGAAGCAAATTAGTGTCAATCAGGGCTCCCCGGCTCGCGTATTGCGAGACGAGCTCGCTGACAAAATCGCGGCTCATGATACTTCCCGAATCTTCATTGAGAGTACCTCGCCGTCACTTGCGGATATCTTGAATATTTTGTACGTTCGTTGGGTTCCCATCATGTCCAGATCCCATCCGAACGTCACATACCAGTAGTTGCCATTTTCGCTGAGTTCAACCTCCTCGACCAACAGACTTCTCAAGGAGGTAGTGCTGTAGATCATTTCCAAATAATCTCTCGCAATGTTCACGGCTTCTTTGACGTCGATCATAATCACCTCCCGGCGGAATCTATGGCTCTGAACGCGCATTGGCATAAGGGTAGAACATCAGGAAGCCGAAATCAACGACAAGGTGGCAGCATTCGGCGGCCATGCCTGCTCTGAAGCCAGGCGGAGGAAGAGGCTGCTCCTCGATCTCGACATTCGTCGTGTGCAGCGTGCCGCGACGATCGAGGCATACGCATTTTCTTCACCACAGGGGCGTTTGCGATGAGCGATCGGGCGACGGTGTGGACTCTTGGGTAATCTGGAGGGGGTTGATCGGCGTGGAAGTTCCCAGGAGGGACTCGGCCTCCTGAAGGTGTCGGTTCACCTGGGCGAGACGACGGCTCTCTTTGAGCAGTGTCAGGGCTTTTCGGAAATCTTCCGCGGCCTTCCGGTACTCTCGCCGCTCTTTGTAGGCCACCCCGCGATTTGCGTAGGCCAGGCCGTCGGAAGGCGACATCTCAATGACCCTCGTAAACGCGGCTACCGCGGCCTTCAGGTCGCCAGCGAGCAGTTGAGCCTTGCCGAGATTATAGTACATCTCCGCGGTGGCCCCGCCGCGATCCGCTTCTATTGCCCTCGAGTAATCCTTGAGCGCTGCGGCATATGCCTTGAGCGCCTCGTGGGCCATGCCGCGGTACGTGAGGGCCTGAGGGTTATCCGACTCAGCCTGCAAGGCCAGGTCCAGGTCCGATACTGCCTCCTTGGAACGGCCCGCGAGCAATTTGGCTCGTCCTCTGAGCGTCAGGACCGCCGGCGCCCTCGGCTGAAGCTCAAGAGCGCGGTCGAAGTCTTTGATTGCCTCAGCAGGGCGCTTCAGATCGAGAAGAATTTCCCCGCGGGCAATCCAGACCCTCGCGTCGGACTTCTTGACGTTCACCGCACGAGTATAGTCCGCCAGGGCGACTTCGTTCTGCTCGAGTTTTCGATAGACTGCCGCCCGGTTTAATAACGCGGTGACAAACTTTGGATCGAGCTCGACGGCCCGGCTGAGGTCGTGGAGCGCTTCGTCGAGGTCCCCGCGAACGAAGCGGGCCCAACCACGATTATTGAATGCCTCTGCATGGTTGGGGTCGAGGCTGATGACCTTGTCGTAGTCCTGGATCGCCTGGTCGGTCTGTCCTTGGCCGAAGAGGATGTTGCCGCGTTTCAGGCGTGCTTCCGCGTTCTTGGGGTTCAGTTCGAGAGTCCTGGTCAGATCGGCCAGAGCGAGCGGGATCTTGTCGAGACGTTGGTACGCCACGCCCCGCAGAAGATATGATTCGCTGTCCATGGGATAGAGCTTGAGCGCTTCATCGAGATCACGGACCGCTGAATCGATCTTTCCGAGGGCCAGCGCCGCTTCCGCTCGAACGCGCAATGCTCCGGAATGCTTCGACTCCAATTCCAGAACCCGGTTCATGTCTTCCACGGCACGGTCGAACATCTTCTTGTGAAGGAATATCTGACCGCGGCCGTACAGGGCGTCCGGAATGGAGGGATTCTTGGCAATGGCCTGGTTGAAATCGCTGAGAGCCCGATCTTCGTCTCCCTTGGAACGGTACGCTACCCCCCGATTGAAATACGCCCGCGCGTGATTGGGGTCGAGGGAAAGGACCCGAGTGTACAGGCGAATCGCCTTGTCCAGGTTCCACTTCCAGTGCGCTTCAACGGCTTGCGCGTACATGCTCCGAGCCGTGTCCGCGGCCATGGCCGGTGAGGAAACGGTCAGCCCGACGATCGCGAGGATGAAGACAAAAACCAACAACATGACGGCCTGCTGCACTATTGCGACAAACGTGGTGGAGGAGCGTTTCAAATTACCGTCGCTTCGCGGCGAGAGCCGCCAAGGTCTATGTGGATCGATGTCGCGGAGAACGTCTTTACCATGCGACGGAGAAAAAGGCAAAGCGTGCGGACGGACGGTCGGGTCCGGTTTCCGCTGGCTCACTCCAATGCGCTTTCATACGAGTAACACTGAGAGGCCAGTTTGCCGGCGGTCCCGGCGGGTCTTCGAAGCGAAGTCAGGCTCCGCCGTCCGTCGAGGAGGAGATCTGCCAGGACTGGCTTCGCCCATTCTCATTTCTTTTACCGCGCATTGGTATCAGCTATCGCTGACTCATCATGCTCTTGATATCCGCGGTGCTCACCGGTTCGCGAAGCGAAAGGACGCGGTCCTTATTCGCCGGCATACCCAGCGCCTTGGCGAAATCCGCGGACGATGCCTCCCGGTCACCGGTGAAATCGTAGGCAATAGCCCGTTTGAGGTATGCTTCCCTGAAATTTGGATCGATCTGAATGCTTTGGGTGAGCTCCCGGATCGCCTGCGTAAAGAGCCCCTGTTTTGCCAGCGCCACTCCAAGATTGAAATGGGAGACCGCATCGTCCGGCTGCACGGTCGCGAGCCGGGAAAAGAGCTTGACCGCCGTGTCGTAGTCCCCCGCTTGCTCCTTCAGGGTACCCAGCAACAACAACACTTCCGGATCGTTGGGGTCGGCCTGTTCGGCCGCCTCGAAATCCTTTTCGGCCTTGTCCATCTGGCCTGAGTCGAGATAACAGAGCGCCCGATTCGTGTACAGAGCCCCTGACCGCTCTTCGAGCTCAAGAGCGCGGGTGAAATCCTGAATGGCACGGGGGCAATCACCTTGAGTCCGGAAGATCCAGCCCCGGTTTACGTACGCCCTCGCCAGTTTTGGGTTGAGAGACATGGCTTTCGCGATGTCCTCCAAAGCCTTCGCCACATCACCTTTTCTGAAATAGACCCAACCCCGGTTATTGAACAACTCCGCGTACCGGGGGCCGAGCTGCACGGCTCTGGTGTAATCCTCCATCGCCCGATCCAGCTCGTCTCTCGCGAAGTAGGCGTTTCCACGTTGGAAATAGGCCAGGGCGTATTTGGGGTTGAGCTCGATGGCCCGCGAAAAGTCCTCGATGGACCCTTCCCGGTCTCCGATTTTGAGCCGGGCGTTGCCGCGATTGTAATAGGCAAGGGTGTACTGGGGATTGAGCTCCAGGGCCCTATCGAAATCCTTGATGGAAATCTCGGCCTTTTGCTCCTGCAGGAGAGCCCATCCCCGGTTGTTGAACACGTCCGGATCGCTGGGATCGATTTCGATCGCACGGGTGAAGTCGGCCACGGAACGCTGGAAGTCGCCTTTGCCGTGATACGCATTCCCGCGGTTGTAATAGGCCAAAGCGTAATTCGGATTCAGAGCGATGGCGCGCGTAAAGTCTGCGATGGCCTCGTCGAAATGTCCCAATCGATACAGCACGCTCCCGCGGTTATTGTATGCGGTTTCGAGACGAGGATTGAGCTCGAGTGCCTTTGTATAATCCTTGATGGCTTCTTCGTTCTGTCCAAGCTTCTCGTAAGCCAACCCCCTCCGGAAGTAGACGTCGGCGTCCTCCACCCCCAACCGTATGGCCCGAGTGAGGAATTCGGCCACCTTGGCGTGGTCTCCCTGTCTGTGAGCCACTCTGGCGTTTTCCAGATAGGTGTCTGCACCCGGATCCTTGGCCGGCGATTCGTGAGCAACCACGAGTATCAGCATCAGGACCGCGAAGATCCATCTTGGCGCCTTCATCTTGAAAAACTCCCTATCTCACAAGGGCTATTGGCCGAAATGTTACCACACTTCACGGAAATTTGTCTAGTAGAAAGTGATTTATGGTATTTTCTGGACATAAACTCGGCCGGCGCAGATCGGAATCCCCGCGCCTCACCTCGGGGCCGCCCGCTTATCTAATCCATATAGATGGTATAAAAGACAGCCAAATTCGACGATTGTTCCCATGAGGACCTGAGCGCGGGAAGAAGGAGAGGAAGGCAGGGGGCGCCGGGGAAGCCCCATGCCCTCGTCTCATAGTGTCGTGTTGTGACGTTCGCGGACGGCTTCGTTAAGGATGATGGCAGCCGAAAGACAAGGGCTCACCGCAGAGGCATCAAGACAAGAGCATCCTGCGATGCCCAGTAGGGGCCGACGCCCCCTACCGATAACCTTGCTTTATCACCAGGAAACTATCGGTTCACGCGAGGGATAGGCAGCGGAGTGCTCGGCCTACTTTAACGGCTGTGGGGATGACCGCGGATTACTCGTCGAACAACCGGTACTTTCGATAGAGAAAGGGCTTGAGCACCTTGAGCGCCAGAATCGAAGCGGCCGGCTTGACCAGTGCGCCAAGGCGCGAGCTGCTCCCGAGGCATTGACGACAGTGCGGATGAACCAGGGCGCCCCTCCGGAACGCTTCCACGATCTCCTGCAAAGCGGGGCTTTTCAAAATTTCCAGGAGGGACTCGCTATGGAGATTTCCCATGACGGTCTTCCCGTCGTAGTCGATGCAGCAGAGCACCACGTCCCCAGAGCAGAGAATCGCGAAATGGTCACGCATTCCGAAGCAGTACCCACGGGACACTTCGACGGGAGGCGCGTCGGCGAAAGCGTTTCCCCAGTCGGTAAGCACATAGGTCTCGATGAATACCCGAGGGCTGATCTCGACGACGTTCCAACCGTAGATGCCGATCTTCTTTATTCTCCTGCGGAGCTCCACTGTCCCGTCCGTGTTGCCGAGACGCTCCCGTACCTGCAGCGTCCATTCGAGCACCGTGCGACGCAGTGCGTCCGTACTTCCCAGGAAATCGGGAATGCCCAGGCGTTCCCTCATGCGCCGCGCGAACCGCGTGGTCATAATGCGGATCTTGAAAATGGGGGGAGAGGGTCTGGCCATGCATGCAGCGAGCAAATCAAGCAGGTTGGTGCGATATTTCGTGAAATCCATGCGCGTGCCCCGGGTGGCCCCAAAGCTTGCCGCGTCAGGGGTTTGGAGAGACACATCTATCTGGTGAAGATCTCTCCGGGCAAGTCGATCAATCGTTTCAGGTTTGAGCAGAGCGCCGTTCGTCGTAAGCCCCACCTTGAGGTTCCGCCGCTTAGCGTGATCGCAAATTGAGAAAAAATCCGGATGAAGAAGCGGCTCTCCCATTACGTGGAACGTGACTTTTTCCGCAACGCCCAGTTCCGCGATCTGATCGAGGGCTGATTGGGCAAGCTCCGTTTCCATGATGCCCCGCTTCCGGGTCATCTTGCCGTCGGGGCAGAACAAGCAGGAGAAGTTGCAGCGGTTGGTGAGCTCCAGGTGAATGCGCTTGAATCTTTCCGGCAAGTAGGGGGGTAGCGAATTGGACATGGCTCCTCAAAATACGCGTTATCTGTTTCTGTAATCGTTCAAAGCGGAGAGCGCAGAGGACGCAGAGAAAGCAGAAAAAATCGAATTTCTTCCGATTGGTTACGTGATGAAGTCTCCCGCAACAGCTCGGAGTCAAGGTTGGCCGCGATGCAATTCCCCTGCTCTGGGGCAAGGATCACAGCCGAGACTTCAAGAATTCTTACCTCTGCGTTCTCCGTGTTCTCTGCGGTGAGCTCTTCTTTCCCGCTGAATGGTTACCTGTTTCTTTTCACGGGCAGGTTCCGTCGGCTCCTCTTTCTTGCAGCATTTTCCGCAGGCTCTCCAGGAATTCTGCCAGGTCCTGCGCCGCCTTTTCAAGCTCGGGCTTGGCCGAGGATTCCCTCCCAAACTCCTGTCGTTGTCTAAGAGTTGCTTTGACGGATTCCTTGATCTGTTCCACATTCCTGATCATGGGAACGCCCAGGGGCCCCCGTTTCACATGTGAGGCTATCGGCAGTTCCGGCATCCCGGAGGTCGGTATTGCCACGAGAAATTTGTGTCGCACCTCGTTGATCTCCTCGAGACTTTCCGTCAAAAGACACCAGGCGGTAGCGCCATCGTCGGCACGGGCATTTACGTCGGCTTCCTGCTTCAGCAGGATCTCTATGATGTCGCGAACGCTGTCCGGAGCCATTTCAATATCGGCCGGCGGATTCCCCACGGTCATCGGATTTCGGTCCGGGCCGGTGTAAGAGCTCAGGGATGCTCGCACTCCCTCGGGTACATAGCCCCAGTACGTTCTCAACAGCGCGTTGAGCGCATAAAAGGGCGAGCACTCCCTTCCGGACACCACCATCATAAGAGGAGTGAACCCCCTTTCATCGCGGACGTTCGGATCCGCACCCTGCTCCAACAATGCCGACACCGCATCCGTTCTGCGGCGCTGAACCGCATTGAGGAGCTCTTCACTGAGCTTGGGGTCTTTCAAACTGTCTACCCTGATCTGACGCGCGGGTCCGGACGGGGACCTTTGATAAGCAATCCCCCAGGCTATCACGAGGACCAACACGATCGCGAGGACGACAAGCTTGGGCCAGATCGAGCTGGAACGAGTCTGCACGGCGTACAGACCCAGATTGTCCTCCGTGACGCTCCGTTGCGAAGGTTGCACCGGCGGTTCAGGCTCGGGGAGCTTACAGACGATGACCCCGCACTCGGGGCATTCGTCGCATGTCTCGGTCTGAGGCTTGCCGCAGGCCGGACATCGCCACGCCGTGGGGATCACTCTGTCGGGCTTGGTGGAGCCCCCGGCCAGATCCGACTGGTTGATGGCTCCCATCTCCAAGAGTTTATTGAATACCGCCTGAAGTCTGTCCTCGGGTATCCCGTGCTTTCGCGCCAGGGCGCGGGCATCCATTCCCGAACGGATATCCGCAGCGATCACCTTCGGATTCAACTTCAACCGTTCTCGGGCCATCGTGCGCTCACTCTCATCGTTCGTTTCAAAAGAAAAGGTCTCGCGGTGTACGTCACTCTCTCCCGCACTGCGGCCATCTCATTCATCCTACTACATACGAGCCGCACGTTGAAGCCCTTCGTGAGCGCCGGGACATCCCTGCACCTCGCGCGCTCCTTCTCGAGACCGGCCGGTATGACGGCGTCTTATTATCGGTTTGAAACCACCGGAAGACAGGTTCGGTGAACGCTGCATGCAGAGCCGGATACCGATGCGCTTTCCTACGAAAAACACTGAGAGTCCAGTTCACTGCCGGTCCTGGCAGATCTCCTCCGATACGGACGGCGGAGCCTGACTTCTCTTCGGAGACCCGCCGGGACCGGCTTCTCCCATTGTCAGTTCTTTGACCGCGCATTGGTACGAACGATCTCCCGCAGGGGGGGCATCGGCGCCGTCGTCGGGCAGGATTCTCCCACACCGTCGTTCTTCGGTTGATCGGACGACGCTCCTGAGATACAAGAAAGCGGGGTCCAATTATGCGCCCCACTCTTACATTCCAGACGCATCGCGAGGGCATGAGCCGTTCGTCCGATGCGGTGGAAATCCGTGCAACGGCGGCATTTCAGCCGATCGACAGGACTGCCTCATGAGGTTTGATTGCTTCCCTCTTCGCCCCGCGGCCCTTCCACGTTCCTCTGCACGCAATTGTGTCTCAGGGCCCTCAACTCATTGCAGTATTGGCATGGTGCGCTCCGGCAGGCGCGTGTTTCCCGACAGGAGCGTAGTCTCCCGTGGGGCGTCGGTGTTACCATGAACATGAGCTCCAGAGTGTTCTTGGTGGCCAAGATGCTGAGATCGCCCGAGACCGGTCTGATCGGCGGTTTTGCCGCCGTCATCTTCCTCGGGACACTGCTTCTCTCGCTCCCGTGGGCGCAGACGACCGGCAAGGTCGGCCTCATCGATGCGCTGTTCACCTCCACGTCCGCCGTGTGTGTAACCGGACTGACCGTGGTGGATACGGAAAAGGACTTCACGAGATTCGGGCACGTTGTCATCCTGCTCCTCATACAGACCGGAGGACTGGGAGTGATGACGTTCGCGGCATTGGCGTTCCAGTTGCTGGGACGCCGCTTTTCTCTGCAATCGGAAGCCGTGCTCCACGACACGCTCTTTCAACGCGATGTCGCCGGCCAATTCCAGCGCGCCTTCAAGACCATCGTTACGCTGACCTTTGCCATCGAAGGTGCAGGTACGCTGTTTCTATGGCTCATGCTCTTGCCGACGATGAATCCCGGGCCTGCACTCTTTTCCGCGCTGTTCCATTCGGTGTCGGCGTTCTGCAATGCGGGGTTTTCTCTCAGGAGCGACAATCTTGCGGGCCTTCGCGGGAATGAAGGATTCCTGATCGTCATCATGGTCCTTATCATCCTGGGGGGATTGGGATACACGGTGCTCCATGAGCTCTTAAACAAGGCCAAGGGATATGCCGGCCCTAAGCGACCTTCAAACGTGGCCCGAGTCACGCTCCATGGACGGCTGGTGTTGTGGGTGTCGTCCATATTGGTGGTGGCAGGCGCTGTCAGCTTCCTGATTTTTGGACTCACCGCGGCCGAGACCACCGTGTCGCAAAAGGTCCTGAACGCAATGTTCCAGTCCGTGACGGCACGTACCGCGGGCTTCAACAGTCTCGACATCGGGGCGCTGCCCCAGGCGTCGCTGTTCATTCTCATTGCGCTGATGTTCGTCGGCGGGTCGCCCGGCTCATGCGCGGGAGGGGTCAAGACCACCACGGCAGCCATTTGGGGCGCACGTTTGCTGTCGGCGCTCCGGGGGAGGCGAGATGTCCGGATACTGGACCGTCGGCTCCCGTGGGAACTTGTGGGCCGAACAGACGTCTTGATGGCGCTCGCCCTCTTCTGGAACCTTGTGGGAACGCTCTTCCTCCTCACGACGGAATCCCATCTGCCGCATGGGGCCCTGGGGCTTATGTTCGAGCAGATATCCGCGTTCGGGACCGTCGGGCTATCGGTGGGGCTGACTCCGGATCTGTCGACCGCTGGAAAGCTCTGGATCACTCTCACCATGTTCGTGGGAAGACTCGGCCCGCTGACCATAGCCATCTGGATGTTTCCCAAGGAAAGGACTCACGTCAGATACCCCAAAGGGACGGTGATGATCGGATGAAGTCGAGGAAGAAAAAGATTTGCGTCGTCGGCCTGGGGCAGTTCGGGAGCGAACTGGCCCGGGAACTGGCAAAACAGTGCGAAGTGTTGGCAATTGACAGCGACGAGGACCGGGTGACCGCGATTGTGGAGCACGTTCAACGCGCGCTCATCATAGACGCACGCGATCACGGCAGCCTGGCCTCCGTAGTGACGCCGGATTTCGACGTGGCGGTGGTCAGTCTGGGAGAAAGCCTGGAAGCGAGCATCCTCTGTACCCTGCACCTGAAGAGAATCGGAGTGAAATCCATCTACGCGAAGGCGACAAGCGAAGACCATGCGGCCATCCTCCACTCCGTCGGGGCTACGGAGACCATTTTCCCGGAACGGGAGACCGCGCGGCGGATCGCTGTTCAGCTCATGAATCCGAATCTTTTGGATTTTATTCCCTTGGCCGAAGATTTCCGCGTGATGGACGTGGCGCCGCCCGACTCCTTCTGCGGTCATTCCTTGCAGGAGCTGAACATCAGGGAGCGGTTCGGGGTCTTTGCCATTGCCATCAGGGAATTGATACCCCCGCGATTCGTGTTTCTCCCCGGCCCTGATTTTGTGATCAAACCGAGTGACATTCTCGTCATGATCGGCCGCGAAGGGGACCTTTCCAAGCTGGAGGAAGAAAGCTCACAGTAGATCGACTATGCGGAAATCGAACAAAGAGAACACGACGCCGAGGGATCGTCGTAGCCACGTCTTTGATGCGGAAACGATATCACACCGCGTTCACCCGGCAGAACCCCCAAGAATACCGCTCGATAATCCCAGGAAGAATATCGCGAAGGTGAGCATTACCAACGGGATTCCACAGCAGACCAAGGCGGGCAAGATGATTGCCGCCAAGGACTTCCCGAACCCGATACGCTGCGCCTCGCGCAGGCCCACCAACGTAAGATAGAATCTCCAGCCCATCGCTACAAACGCGCCTACGAACGGCACGGCATTGAAGAGCTCAGGCGCGGACGAATAGCTCACCACCCGAAGGGTGGTCTCGAACGGTTCGTTCGCACCGCCCACAAGGTAGAGCGACCGATCAAGCACGAAGGCCCAAAAGACCAACCCGAGAAAGAGCACCAGCGGAATAAGAAGGGCGAACAGCACGGCTTCGGACGCGCCGAGTCGACCGAGGGGAATGACCGACTGGTCCAACACCAGCGCCCAGACGTACCCGGCCATGGTCCCGATGCTTTGCAGGATCATCGCATAGAGCAGCGGCATAAGAAGCCCGCCCTGTCGCGGCATCTTGGAAAAGAAGGAGGTCGGAGCAAAGAGCGTCTGCCGTACCGTGCTCAGGAGAGCCTCGAAAAATCCCAAGCGCTCCTGATCTTCCCAGGGAGCGTAGCCGCTCGTCTGGGGGCTTGTGTCGTCCGGGTCGGGAAATTCCGGTTGAGACTGAGCGTGCTCGGCACTGGGCTCCGTGGTGGCCGACGCGGTCGTGGACTTATCCAGCGGGCCGCCGCAGAACATACAGAACCTCTGGCCTTCCAGAGGCGTCGTTTCTCGACCGCAGGTGGGGCAGTTCACCGCGTATGCCTTCCTTTCGATGACAAAGTTCCGGAGAGAGACACTCGTCCGAGCTCCGGGGCTAAATCAGGTGATCGAAGAGCCAGTCGTCGTCCAGTGGCTCCGAGATCTTGATGCTCCTCTTTCCCGTCTCGGGGGTTTGAATCTCAATGGTCGCTCCTGCAAAGGATTTCTTTCCGTACCTTCGAAGCAGTCGCGCGATGAGGATCTCTTCATCGGCATTCGGTCGTCCCCGCACGACAACAACAGGACCGGGAAAATCCAGGGGCACGAACGTGGCGCTCGTCAGAGCGATTCTTTCCAGCCGATCATTCTCGGTCTCATTGCGGCCAACCACCATCTTGAGGCCTTCGCGAGCTCGAAAGTGCCGCCCCAAAAGGAGCAAGTCCAGATCCTCCTGAGAAATATGGTCTGAGTCGTCAAGAAGGTCCCGCAGGCGTTTCGAATAGTTCTTATCCGTGAGCAGGCAGCCGCCTGCCGGCGTTGAATAGTCGCGGAGCCCCAATTCTTCCGCCATCTTGAGCTGAATTTTTCGGCCGCGGCCTGCCACGCCGAGGAGCTGGTCCCGGTCGACGACACCTTCCCGTTCGGGAACGGTCGGCTCCAAGAGCAGCGCGGAGAGCGGTCGCAGAACAATGCCCTCACAGTCTGACCTGCGGTCGATGAGCTTCATGGCTTCTCGGCGTTGCGACATGGGCCTCTGTCCCACGACTTCGCCGGTTACGATGAACGACGCGGCGATCTCCTTCATCAGCTCTTTGGATTTGATGAACGTGTAGATCCGGCAATCTATGCACGGATTGAGGTTCTTGCCAAGTCCGTACCGGGGGTTCCGGATGATGTCGAGGAATTCTTCGCGATCCTTCTCTCTGAAGATGAGAGGGACTTCCAATTGACGGGCCAAAGAAGTGAGCGCCGATTCTCTGCCCGAAGCAGACAGAGGAGCAAAGAACGAAGGATAATGGACTGCAATTACGTCTATTCCCTGACGTTTGATAAGATGGATCGCCAGGGCGGAATCGAGACCTCCTGAAAGAAGCGCAACGGCCTTTCGCGGCATGGAAGACGGTTCCGGAACCTCTTTGGACATCGTATTAGAAGACATCGGCCGAGAAGACATAGACTTCCGCGTCCGGGTCCTTCCAGGCGTCCGGAGGGAGGCCGGCCTTTCTGCACGTCTCCTGGAGAAACGTGACGCGATCCCAGTCTCTCTCGGTCGCGACCTGAGGAAGGAGGAGTCCGGAATGGTATCCCTTTCGGATCATGATGCCGTGGAGCCCGACACGGATCTCCTCGGGGTCGGACACCTGCTGAAATGGAGTCAGCGCCGAGATTTCCAGATTCAGATACGGCAGTTCGTCCTTGGTCACCGGGCGAAAACGGGGATCACGGCTCGCCGCGGCCTCGGCCATTTCAACGATGGTCCGGTAAAGCGGAGTTTCTGCGTTGAGGGAGCCGATACAGCCTCGGAGCATTCCCTGCTTGTAGATCGTCACAAATGCTCCACGCTTCTCCTTGAGCTTTTCGGTGGACGGCGTAAAAGCCGGCACGGGTTTCCCGGCGGTTTTAGCCTCAATGACCGCGCGCGCTATCCTGAGGAGCTCCAGCTTTTCTTCATCACTTAACCCCAGGTCCACCCCAACGTTTTTCCTTCGTGCTGACATCCCACCCTCCTTCCACCGCGTCGGCTCCGGCTTGTCCAGTGCAAGCACGAGCCGACTGCCCTGCCACATCTCAAATCTCATGGGAAGTTTCATGACCTATCCGGTCACAACGAACAATGAAAATGTTGCCCTTGCACCTGCGCGTGCGTTGGCAAAGGTCAAGCGGCGACCGACGGGAGCCGCCAATATATTAGAAGCTCTTGGTAGAGGGTACGGGGGACCTTTTTTCAAAAAGGTCTCCACCGCACTCGCCATTTCATCATGGCCGCGGCTTCCATCATGGGAACAGGGGGAGACCCTCCAGTCCCACGGTCTCGCTCAGTCCCATCATGAGGTTCATGTTCTGAACCGCTTCTCCCGACGCGCCCTTGACCAGATTGTCAATAGCGACCGTGACGATCACCCAGCCCGTTCGGCCGTCCACTTCCACCGAGATGTGGCACTGATTGGATCCCCGGACCCGCGCCGTATCGGGAAAGGTTCCCTCCGGAAGAACCCGGATGAACGATTCTCCGGCGTAGGAGGAATTGTAGTGAGCCCTGAGTTTCCGAGCGGTCTGCTCACGGGTCAGCGGCACGTATATGGTGCTCACCATTCCTCGGCTCACCGGAATGAGATGCGGCGTGAACCGAACCCGCACCTGCTTCCCCGCCAGCTTCGTCAACTCTTGCTCCATCTCGGGGATATGCCGATGTCCGACCACGCTGTAAGGTTTGAATCCTTCCCCTGTTTCGCAGAAGCTCGTGGTGAGTTTGGCGCCTCTCCCAGCGCCGGAGACTCCGGACTTGGAATCGACGATCGGGCAACTCGTATCCACCTCGTCGAGGTCCATGAGCGGCGCAAGGCCGAGGATAGCCGTGGTGGGATAGCAGCCGGGGTTGGCCACGAGGTCCGCCTCCTTGATCTCCTCCCGGTGGATCTCCGGAAGACCATAAACAGCTCTCTGCAGAAGCTCGGGGTCCTTGTGCACGCCGTACCACCGGCTGTAGAGATCCGCGTCGGTCAGTCGGCAATCAGCGGAAAGGTCGATTACCTTGACCCCTTTTTCCAGCAGAGGTCGAATCGCGGCCGCGGATTCCCCATGGGGAAGTGCAAGAAATGCCACTTCCCCGCAAGGTTCGGCCACAAGGTCCTCGATTGGCGACAGGTCGAAATCCCGGTCTCCGTAGACGAAGGGGAATGCGTCACTTGCCCGCTTCCCGGCCCAGTTTCTCGAGCTGCCGGCCGCGATCGTCACCTCCGGGTGGGATGACAGAATACGCACGAGCTCCATCCCGGTATACCCGGTGGCTCCGAGGATTAACGTTCTGATCATATCCTAATTCCTAAGAAAAGCAGGCGCCGGGGAAGGATTTCCCTTGAAAAGGCCACTCGGGGGGAGACCTTGTTGAAAAGAGCTCCTCGCGCCGCCTTGCCATTCAAGGGCCTTAGTACAGAGTTTCCTAAGTTCGGTCACGCATTCGGAGCCGGTTGGGCTGACCGTTCGGAGCGAAGCTCCTTTCCGGGCTTCGGTGGGACAGGCATCTGAAACTGTCTCAGCATGCCGAAACCCGCCGACACCGTAGCACGATTGGTCGTAGGGGCGGGTTCTACCGAGGATGGCCGCCGGAGTTGACCTGTCAGCGCGGTCGGGTGACACGGGCGCCGGGATGCGGGCCAACATCAGGGCGACCGCCGGTCGCCCCTACGTGGGGCCGAAGAACGACGGTTGAAGAGGGGTCCGGGGAGCGCCGTTTTTCAAAAAGGTCTCCCCCGGCATTCGCGTCTTCCCAGGAACATCACGGCTCGACTCGATAGTTAGGCGCTTCCTTGGTGATCACTACGTCGTGGACGTGCGATTCCTTGAGGCCTGCCGCGGTGACCCTGAAGAAGCGAGCCTTCTTACGCAGTTCAGGGAGATCGTGGGCGCCCACGTACCCCATGCCCGCCTTCAGTCCGCCGACGAGCTGAGTCACGGAGTCTGCCACCGGTCCTCGTGCCGGCACCATGCCCACGATGCCTTCCGGGACCAGCTTGCTTTCGATGACTCCCGCGTGTTGGCCGTACCGATCGCTTGACCCTTCCCGCATCGCTTCGATTGAGCCCATGCCCCGATACGACTTATACGAACGACCCTGGTAGAGCACCATCTCGCCCGGGCTCTCATCGGTTCCCGCAAGAAGTCCTCCTATCATCACCGTGTGCGCTCCGGCCGCAAGGGCCTTGGTTATGTCACCGGAATACTTGATTCCACCATCGGCAATGATGGGCACATCCAGTTTCGCCGCGGCGTCCGCGCAGTCGAGGATTGCGCTGATCTGAGGGACGCCCACGCCCGCGACGATCCTGGTGGTGCAGATGGAACCAGGCCCGACTCCGATTTTTACGCCGTCGGCTCCGGCCTTCACGAGATCGTAGAAGGCGTCCGCGGTAGCTACATTCCCGGCCACAACCGGCGTTCCGGGAAAATGGGTCTTCAACTCCCGAACCGTTTCGATCACGTTTTTCGAGTGCCCGTGCGCGGTGTCCACCGCTATGACGTCAACGCCCCTCTCGACAAGCGCATGAGCCCGTTGCAGGCGATCTTGCCCCACTCCCACCGCTGCGCCGACACGCAATCGTCCGAGATGATCCTTGGCGGAGTGGGGATACATAATGGCCTTCTGGATGTCCTTGATGGTGATGAGCCCCATCAGGCGATTATCCTTGTCCACCACAAGCAGTTTCTCGATCCGGTGCTTGTGGAGAAGGGCCTTGGATTCCTCGATCCCGATTCTCTCGTCCACGGTGACGAGGTTCTCTTTCGTCATAATCGCCTCGACCGTGACATCGAGATCTTCGACGAACCGCAGGTCCCGGTTGGTGAGGATACCCCTCAGATAACCGTTTACCGTGACCGGCACTCCGGAGATATGGTATTTTTTCATGATCGCGAGAGCGTTCGAAATCTTCTGGTCCGGACTGATGGTGATCGGGTCAACGATCATGCCGGATTCGGACCTCTTCACGCGGTCCACTGCCCGTGCCTGATCCTTTATCGCGAGGTTCCGATGAATGAATCCGATCCCGCCTTGTCTGGCAAGACTGATGGCCATTTCGGATTCCGTGACCGTATCCATGGCCGCGCTGACCAGCGGGATGTTCAGCACAATGTCCCTCGTGAGCCTGGTGGACACGGAGACTTCCGACGGAAGCAGCTCAGAGTACTGGGGCACAAGGATGACATCATCAAAAGTCAGGGCGTCTTTGACAACCATTCGGGACTCCATGGATCGAGGTCGCTTCTTCCTGAAGCGGGATGATTTGAACCGAATATATTAGCAGCATCCGTGTCGGTCATGCAAGGCCCGAAAAAGACAGAGAGACCGGTGTTCGGATTTTACCGTCAGCGTCACCCGAATCCGCGACCGAATTTACGAAATCCTGCACTTAACGAATCACCGGTGCGGGACTCACCGCGCGTAAGCGTTCCAGCACACGATTGATCGTCTCGGCCGTGGATTCGGTAAGGACGTCCAGGACATTGTCCCATTTCTTCTTCGGGTAGATCAGTTCGGGCTCACCTTTGATGCGGCCCAGTTTCGCCGCGGTTTGCACTGCGTCGTAGAAATTGCCCATCGAATCCACCAGCCCCAGTTCCATGGCCTTCTCTCCGGTAAAGAACCGGCCGTCCGCGATGGAGCGTAGTTTCTCCTTGTCGATCTTGCCCTGCCGCCCCAGGGCCACGTCGTTAATGAATTGCTCGTGGACTTCCGCGGCAAAGGTCTGGAGAATGTTGAGCTCTTCTTCGGTAGGCGCTCGGACGGAGGAACCGATATCCTTGTATTTTCCCGCCTTGATCACCGTCATACCGACCCCTACCTTATCGATGAGCTTTTGAAAGTCGGGCAACATCATGATTACGCCGATACTTCCGGTTATCGTGCCCGGAGAGCTGACGATGGCGTCGCAATCGCTCGCGAGATAGTAAGCCGCCGACGCGGCCAACGTCTCGAAGGAGGCCACAACGGGCTTCTTTTTCCTGATCTTCCCGATTTCTCGATAAATCTCCTGGGCCGGCGCCACGGTGCCCCCCGGGGAATTGATCCGGATGACGATCGCCTTCACCGAAGCTTTTTTGCGGTATTTCCTGAGCTGTTTGAGCGCCTCGTCCGACGATATGATGGCGCCGTCAATGTTGATGACACCTATCTTATTGCCGTAATCCAGCATGTCGGTCCAGGCGGAGGTCTCCTCGCCCACGCGCCGAATCAGCGATACGGTCAAGACCAGCGCCACAAAGGCAACCACGAGAAAAACGATCAATAAAACCGCCAGGCCCTTTCTGGACTTCTTCATGTGGCATCCCCCGTCGTCTCAATGCCGTAGATGTGCCTCACTCCGAGGCTTCCTTCCAGGCTCTCAATCTCTTCATGGCCGGTAATCTTCAGAAAGGCCCTTTCAAGGTTGCCGCCCGCGCTGGCTATGGTGCTCTTGATGTTCGCAGGGGTATCGGCTGCGATGATTCGCCCCTTGTGGATGATGGTGAGCAAGGTGCAGATCTCGTCCGCCACGGCCAGCGTGTGGGTGGACAGAAACACTGACATACCGTGGCTTCTCGCCATCTCGGTGAACAGGTCCTTGACGAGTCTGACCCCGCGTGGGTCGAGCCCCACCATCGGTTCGTCGATGATGAATATCTTCGGGCGGTGCAGCAGGGCCGATGCAATGATGAGCCTCTGCTTCATGCCGTGGGAGTAGCCCTCGATGAGCTCGTCTCTCCAATCCAGAAGCTCGAAGAGATCGAGGTATCGCATGCCCCGAGCGTTGAGATCCGCATGGGGCACTCGGTAGAGACCGGCGGTAAACTCGAGAAACTCCCATCCGGTCAACTTTTCATACAGGAACGGACGGTCCGGCACGAATCCGGTGACCGCCTTGGCCTTTTCCGGCTCGTTCGCCAGGTTGTGCCCGGCAAGGAGAATCGTGCCGGTATCCGGCTTCGTCAAGCCGGCAATCATGCGAATGGTCGTGGTCTTGCCTGCTCCGTTCGGCCCGAGAAACCCCATCACTTCGCCCGGGGGAACATGGAGGTCAATATGGTCCACGGCAAGGGTTTTATTGAATTTCTTCGAAAGGTTTTCGACTCGGATCATACCTCATTCCCATAGGGTACAACATTCCGCGGTGATCGCCGTCCCTGACCGGTCCCCTCTCCGCGGGTGATCCCCCCGAATCGGGTCCAGGGCTGAATAGCTCGCACTGTTCGTCGGTTTCCTAACCCGTTCCCAGAATCGTGATCTTGAGGCGACCCAGGAAGGATATCACGTTTACATGTTTGTCCACATCCCCATACAAGAGCGTGACGTACGACGGCGTCACCGGGAGCCGGTTCATGAGAGGGTCCGCGGTGAACCACGTGGTTCCGGACCAGTACGTCACCCATGCGTGATAGTAGAACCCGTCCCCGGAATAGACAAGCCCCACCGCAATCCGGGCAGGGAGCCCCACCGCCCTGGCAAGAGCCGCTGCCAGGACCGCGTGCTCATTACAATCCCCTTGCGCACTTTGGAGAATTATGACCGCGTCCGGCACGGAGGGCGTGGGCACCTTCTTGAGGTGTGAATAGACCCAGGTGTTGATGAGCCGGGCCGCGGCGACGGGGTCTTTTTCCTCGCCGACTATTTCACGGGCCTTCTGCATCACCAGGGGATCGTCGCTCCGAATGAAGCGCGTGGCTGCCAGGTGCTCCTCCATTCGTGGGTCCTGCGAAGGGAGGGCGTACGTGGCCTGTGGAAGCCGCTCACGGGTGAGGGTTATCTCAGTGCCGGAGACCTTCTGGCGGAAGCCGTCGTTGGGGATTGTCCATTTCACCGCCCCCTCAACGCGGAGCCTCACGACATTAAGGTCAGGCCCCTCCGGGATTGATCCTTCAACCGGAACGGCCGCAAGAGCCATCATTTCCGGGAGATCTCGAGCTCCCACTGTTTCCCGCGCGACTTCCTGCTTGTCCGACCGTACCACCGTGATACCGAGGGGCATGAGTCCCTTCAGGAGTCGCCCGTCATCGTCGACCCACATCACCACTTCAATGGTCCGATAGACCGCCTTCACTCGCCAAGCCGCCACCTTCTTCCCGGCAATCTCCAGATCGGCCATCTCGAGTACTCTGATCTCCGCGTCCCACTTCTTGCCGTCGAGCGGATCGAAGATCGGCATGCGCACGAGCTCCCCCACCTTGAGGCCGGTGAGCGGAACCGGCAATCCAAGGGCTCGAGACATCCTCGGGACCTCAAAGAGCTTGAGTCTCTTCTCACCGCCGCCCGTCGACCCCGGAACGTCCAACACGAGCGTTTTGCCTTCCATGCGGCCCCGGTTGTCGAACGCGACGATCCCGGAGGCGACTTTCGTATGAAAGGATATGAGCCGAAAATCCTGATCCACCTCGCAATCGCTCCGGATCCGGATGGGTTTGACCTGGCCCTGAATGTTCAGTGAGATGTTGAGCTCATCTCGCAGCCTCCAATTGGGGCCTTCCCGGAATTGACGGGCCCGTCCGTATCCCGCGAACGCGCCTCCAATGCGGATCAGAAACCAATCGTCAGCTTCGGCGGTGGAAAACTTCAGTCCCTGGGCAAGGTCGGAAGCGTCGGGGAAGTACCTGTCCCGGATGAGGGACCCCATGAGCACGGCCCAAGCTCCCACGATGAGGACCGTCACGATCAGACTGAACTTCGATTTCGGAAACAATTGAGCAAGAGCCATAGGGCTTCCAGATTACATTGACGGAGATTTCGGCGAGCACACCACTTGTCGGCCAAGCCCCGTCCGATAATCGTTCGCGAGCTTTGCGTCCCGCATCACGACGCGGTCCATCGGTTTCGAATCAAGACGAGCAATTCGTCGTTGTTGGCCAGCACAGCCTCAGCCAGAGCGTCTGTCAAGCCCGCTCCTCTGAGAACCGTGAGCGCCCAATCCCGTGTGATGAGATTCTCGGGCGCGTGGGTATCGGTGTTGATGACGAGGGTCGCGCCTGCTTCCAGAGCGATCCGGGCAACATGGCCATTTGTGAGACTGTGACCGTGCCGCGCGGAAATCTCGAGCCGAACTCCGGTCTCGGCGGCCAAGCGTGCTTCCTCCGGAGTGATGAACCCCGGATGGGCCAGGATGTCCACTGCCGACTCAATGGCTGCACGATTGGTTCCCGGCGCCACCGGCTCGACGGGGGTCTCCCCGTGCACGAGGACTAGTGCCGCGCCAAGACTTCGAGCTTCGGCCACCAGCTCGGGTATCTGGCCCGGAGGGGCGTGCGTGATCTCGACCCCGGGAATGACAAAGGCATCCTGGAACCGATTCAGCTCTCTCGAGACCTTCACGATCCGGGGCACCACCAGCTCAAGACTCGAGCCGTCCACGTGGTCGGTAAGACCGATGGCGCGATACCCTTTGACCGCGGCGCGGCGCACGAGCTCGCTCGGATTCAACTCACCATCGCTGAAGAGGGTGTGAGTGTGGAAATCAATCACTGCAACACCTCCTGACTCCTCATACCATATACCCGCGGGGGAAAAAATCCAACCAACGGGCGTCGCGCGGGATTCGCGGGTAATACCAATGCACGGTCAAGAACGTGACAATGGGTGAAGCCGGTCCTCGCGGGTCTCCGAAGCGAAGTCAGGCTCCGTCGTCCGTATCGCAGGAGATCTGCCTGGACCGGCAATGAATCGGGCCTTAGTGTTACTCGTATGAAAGCGCATTGGCATGACTCCATGATTGGAGGGTCGAGGAAAAAGTGCTTTCCATGACTTCGGTTTTGGCATAAGATTTCGGACAGTCTCCATGAAGGCGGCAGTTTGTCCGGCACGGCCCGGAGTCGACGCGGAAGGACGATGGAAAAGAGAGAGGCCAGAATCAAGTGTTCGGGGTGCGGCACGTCGTACAAGATCAAGGTGCCCGTCACGGACAAGCCGGTAAGCTTCAAGTGCAAGAAGTGCGGGAAGGTCTTGAAGATCCGACTCAAGCCTTCCGAGGCCCCTGCGGCTGCTCCGGCTCCTCCGGCTCCTTCTTCCATGGAAGGATTGACACCGGGGTTCGAGTCCACACAATTGCCGGATTCGGGAGATTTCTACGATTCCGCCCTTCCGGACCTGGAGAAATCCCCAAGTTTCGTCGAGAACTATCTGTATCCGGACAAGATTCCGCAACAGACGCAGATAACGGAAACGACCCGCCGCTGGCTCATGCTTTCGGACGATCTGATCAAAGGACCGTTCACCCAGGCTGAGATCGCGGAAATGGTGCACACCGGCGAGATTACCGCGGGCACATCTCTTCGAAGCGGCGAACGCCCATGGGTTCAGGCCTCGGAAATCCCCGATTTCAGGCACTTCTTCTCGACCCAAACGGCTGGACCGAAAGTCGCGCCCATCGACTCGGTCCAATTGATGGGTCTGGGTGAAGAAACCGAAGAGGATCAATCCCATACCGAGACGCCCTTCTACCGGGACTTTCCAGCGATCGTGAGCTATCCGGTGGCTTCCGGCAATCCCATACCTTTGGTGATCTTTGCCGGAATTGCCTTCGCGTTCTCCGCGGTCCTTTCGTATGAGCTCCTGGTGGGATTTCCGCTGAGTATCTTGGGGTGGTCGCTCCTCTACGGGTACCTCTCGTCGCTGGCAAGGCAGAGCTCCGAGGCTCCTGACAAAGCCCCTCCCCCTTGGAATTTTTCCCAGGCTCTTGACATGGTGGTAGACGGTCTCAAGTCCTTGGCCGTTCTTGCAGTCTATTGTCTCATACCGGTCGGGATCTGTCTCGTACTCATGATAGCCTTTTTCCTCAATTCCCGGCCCGGACTCGGGTACGTTTTCCTGGTCCTGACCGTGCTGATCTTTGCAGGGTCCCTGCTGGTGGTCCCTGCCGCCCTCGTTGCCTTGGTCACCACGCGGAACATCGGCCCCGCCCTCAAACCGGGAAATCTGGTCCAGAGCATCAGGACGTGGGGGCACTCCTATCAAATGCTGGCGCTCGCGTCCGTCGCAATAGGCCTCGCTTGTATGTTCGCGGTCATTGGTGCGGTTTTCCTCGCTGAAATTCCGCTTGCCGGCTTTGCGGTGGCAGGACTCGTCATGGCGGTGGTTCTGTCGTACGGACATTTCGTCTGGTTTTGTGCACTCGGCAGATTCACAAGGGACACAAAACCGCGGACGAGTCATGCTCCTGCCACTGCTTGAGCTCGAGGTGGTGAACTATTGGTCCTCTTTCCCCGTCTCAATCGTTGCGGCTGCGATTTCGCGAATGTGCTCGTGATCGCGACAGCCGTGGCAACGCTCGTTCTGTGGACTGTGCCCGACCGAGGGTTCCCGGCGTTTGATCCGGTTTCCAACCTGCTGGAATCACCACAGTTCAAAGGAAAGGACCCGATCGACAAACTCCGGCTCGTCGCGGATATGATCCGTTCGAACAAGGTCAAGCACTCGGAAATATCTTTTCTCGTCCTGGACTGGGCCGATCAGTTCCTCCGGGAGCCGCCGGATCCCCTGGAGCGCCTGAAGAGATGGGCATCACTCACCAACGACGACAAGCTCACCCGTCTGAGGATTCCCAGGGATTTTCTAAACCGCACTCTGCTGGCGGAATACCTGGTGGGGAAAACCCCCTATCTCAAATCTGGCCCTCGGCAGCGCCTCGAGATCGTCTCGAAGCTCGAGGCGCAAAACCTTGCCGACTGGTCGGTTGCCCTGGATTACGCTCGACTGTACGCGGGTTCCATCATCGCCGGGGCCAAAGGTCAACAGAACCTTGCGCCGATGGAGGCCCTCGGCATACTGAAAATACTCAAGGACGACGGCATCGTAGGCTGGCACTACCGAGTTCCCACGGAGGCGCTGCTCGTGGCTGAAGCCCTCGCCGTGGACAAGGATTTCCAGAAAGCTTCCCCTCTCGACCAATTGATCAAGCTGCGCGGCCTGGAGCAGAAGGGCCTGATCACGGCTCTCACCAAAAAGGAATTGGAGCGACTCCCCGCGTGGCGGTTGCTCACCTCTGACGCCACCTTTCTCAAAGGCGATCAGGCCCAAAAGGACGAACGCCTCGTAAAACTCAAGGACGACGGCCTGATCACAGAATCGACCAGCGCCGAGCTCAAGACGGTCTTTCGTCCCATTTCACCGACACCCGACGATGAATCACGTCCGCTTCCTCCGGTGAGAAAGACTCCCACGCCTCGGAACTAGCGCCGCCGTTCGATCCGATTCAACAATAGATACTCCCGTTGAAAGCGCATTGGCAATTCGACCGGCCGGGTTTTGCCGCGCCGTTCCGTGCACATCGTCCATATTCCTCGCTTGAAAAAAACCGGTTTTGCCCTTGAAGAGACGCTCGCAAGGACCTGATGAGGCGCGCGGTCTGGGCCGAGATACTGCTTGACAAGTTGTATCAAAAAAGATATAGAATGTTATGACTTTAAGGGCTCACCTTAAACCAAAACATTGACAAAGGTTTGGGAGGCCGCCAATGCTCAAAAGATATACGCTTCTCGCATCTTCCGTCCTCATCGCCGGACTCCTCTCCGCGGATCTCCAGGAGTCCGCACGAGCTTTCGAGCTCTTCCCCAGACCTGAAGGCCAATATACTGTCAAGAGAGGGGACACGCTCTACGGAATCGCCGGGTACTACTACTCCAATCCCGCGCTCTGGCCCTTCCTCTGGAACCAGAATCCGGCGATTCGCATCAAGGATGGCGGTGGGGCCCCTGAAAAGCAACCTCTGACCCCCGGAACGAAAGTCGACCTCTATGCGCCGAGAACCACTCTTTCAGTGGTCCACCAGCAGTACACCCCGCCCACCGGTGTCCCTGACGATGTTCGTTTTCTCGTCAACAAGTTTCCTGTCTCCGGAATTCCGTACGACAAGAAGTATTTTCGGTACAAGTTGACGCAGCGGCCCACGCAGCTCTGGGGGTACATTGTCAGCTCGCCGGAACTGGGCAACAAGATCCATTTCCTCGAAAGAGACCTGGTGTACATCCGGTTCCGACCGTCGAAGAAACAGGTCGTCCTCGTTGGGGATCGTTTGGGCATTTACCGCGATCGCGGCCCTGTCCACCATCCGATGAACCCCGACAGGCCAATCGGCTTCATGAGTGAAGTCGTCGGGGAAGTGGAAATCATCAGCACCGGCAACGAGCTCATCACGGGCATCATCGTCGACAGCTACGTCGAAATCAATCGAGGAGACAAGATCTGCCTGTTCACCCCCCGACCGAGGGAAATCGTTCCCAGCAAGACTCACCGGATGCTCACGGGCACGATCGTCGTATCGGCCAGCCGGGAAACCTGGTACATCGATAGCTCCAACCTCGAAAACGACGTCCTCTTCATAGACCGGGGGGAATGCGACGGCATGCAGGAGGGGATGCTCCTCAACATCTATCGTCCACCCCAACCCGTGACCGACCCGTATTTCCACCGGTGGCTTGCCTCTCCCGACAGGTACGTGGGTGAAGCAATGGTTCTGAAGGCCTTTGAGAAGAATTCCACGGTACTCATTACCCGGTCGCGGGAGGAAATCATCCCCGGCGACATTATCAAGAGCGTTTCGGACTGAGTGCCTGCCGCGAAATGTTAGTGGCGAGTCGAGGCCCTCTCTCTTCACGCGCACAACCTGTCACCTTCGTCGTCCCCGCGAAAGCGGGGACCCAGGAACAGGTGGTCCGACTTGTAAGAAGATGGGTCCCCGCTTTCGCGGGGACGACGCGGAAATCGGTTCGGGGCTTGTGCTCTCTCCGACGCCCTGCGAAGAACCCCGCTTTCTCAGCGCCTCCGCACCAAGCCGTTTTCTCTCGGGTGAATCCCTACCTTTTTTTTCGTTGACTCCTCCCGACTCCTCGACTAAAATTCCCTTGAATTTCCATCGTTTTCCGCTTTTGTACCTTTGAGACCCATCCGCAGCGGTGCTCCTCATGCGCCGCGCTGCCACAGGTTGGAGTGTTTTCAAGGGTGCTGTGGTTGGTTGAGGAGTGGGATATGGTTGCCACGCGTTGCCGATTGGTCGCGCTTGTCCTCGTGTCGTCCGTGCTGCTGACTCTCACGCTGGTGGGAATGGCAGGGGCGCAGGATATTTCACCGTCGCCGGGACTTCAAAGTTCATCGCCGCCACTTTTGACCCCATCGAATCCCCTCGGTGCTCCAGGCAGCTCATTCGGTGGACCCGCGAGCTCCGATGTGGTGCCGCTCTCCAGCGGCCTGCTCGGCCAATATCTCCCGCGCATTCCCAATCTGGAATTCGGGTTCGTGTACGCCATCGGCCCCAATCTCCGGGCAGGCCGCGCGATCGCTGACTATACCCTCCCCATCAGCCTGGACAGCAATTCGGTGCTCTTCGGCGAGGCCCACGGGGAGTTTCAGGATTTCTGGAAGAGCCGGCGGGTGGCCTCGACGACGGGCCCGGGTTTCGTCACCTTTTCCGCGCCTGCGACCAACCGGACCGATCTCTCCTTCGGCGGCGGATACCGCACCATTGTCGGGGGCAACACCCTCGTGGGGGTCAATGCCTTCTTCGACACCTCGCGAATCCTTGAAAAGTGGTACTCGTCGGGCGGCGTGGGCCTGGAAATGGTCGCGAACCTCACGGAC
>Ga0172371_10000641_pt1 | contig 54997 bp, 50 predicted proteins | sample Lak12m_FD_114543 | JGI IMG/M metagenome (GOLD analysis project Ga0172371, IMG submission 114543) | Freshwater microbial communities from Kabuno Bay, South-Kivu, Congo - kab_022012_12m | ecosystem: Environmental > Aquatic > Freshwater > Lake | place: Democratic Republic of the Congo: South-Kivu... | reverse complement strand
GCATTACCAAAGCCCTGTATTGCTACTGTAAGTTGCTTGCTATGCCCAGAAGAAGCTTTTCTTCTTGCTTGTAGTTCTTTGACTGCCTCTTCGAGTACATAAACCCCTCCCTGTGCAGTTGCTGTATCGCGATCGATTGAACCCCCGATGGAAATAGGTTTTCCTGTAAATGACGCTGGGGAATATTTACCGGCCAAATGAGAATACTCATCCATCATCCACCCCATAATTTTTGAGTTGGTATATACATCAGGAGCTGGGATATCAATATCAGGGCCAATAAAATTAAAAACCTCTCGTACATATCCTCTAGAAAGGCGTTCTAGTTCTTCTTCTGAAAGATCTTTTGGGTTTACAGTAACACCACCTTTTGCACCACCATATGGCAGATTTAATACGGAGGTTTTAATTGCCATCCATAATGATAAAGCTTTAACTTCATCAAGGTCTACCTGAGGGTGAAACCTTATTCCGCCCTTATAGGGACCTTTTGCATTGTTATATTGAACCCGATAACCTTCAAAAACTTTTATTTCCCCATTATCCATGCGTACAGGAATGCTAAATAAAATGATTTTTTGAGGCTTTTTTAAAATCCTTAAAATATTTTCCTCAAGCATTAAGTATTTATTTGACTTTTCAAGTTGAGTGATTGCATTTTTAAACGGATTGTCTTTTGCCATTTTTTTATTCTAGTCCAAATAACCATACTATAAAAGACTAAATAAAATTGTTATTTTACGGTATGATTTTATTATGTCTGAAAATCCAATTAAATTTCACCAAGATCTCCTTGGCAAGATTAAGATTATTTCCAAGGTTAAATTAAATAAAAAAAATCTTCATCTAGCTTATACACCTGGTGTGGGTGAAGTTTCTTTAGCGATTGCTAAAAATAATAAGAAAGCAGATATTTATACGGGCAAGTTTAATAAAGTTGCTATTATAACCGACGGTTCGGCTGTCTTGGGACTTGGAAATATTGGACCACTAGCAGCGCTACCGGTTATGGAGGGAAAAGCGGCAATATTTGCCGATTTTGCTAATGTTAATGCTGTCCCAATCTGTTTAGACACCCAAGATCCTGAGGATATCATTAAAACAGTTAAAAACATCTCTTGTGCGTTTGGTGGGATTAATCTTGAGGATATCGCCGCTCCAGCATGCTTTGAAATAGAAAAAAGACTCAGTCATGAGCTAGACATCCCTGTTTTTCACGATGATCAACACGGGACTGCAATAGTTGTTTTGGCCGGTCTCTTGAACGCTTTAAAGGTTGTTAGCAAGGACAAAAACGTCAAAATAGTAATTTCTGGTGCAGGAGCCGCTGGTCTGGCTATTGCTGATTTATTATGTGAAGCAGGGTTTATGAATTATTGTATCTGTGATTCAAAAGGGGTGATTGTTGAGGAACGATCTGATTTAAATGACTACAAAAAAAAGGCAATTAGCCGTTCTAAAATAGAGTGTGTCAAAGGTGAATGCAGAGATGCACTTAGTGGTGCAGATGTTTTTATCGGTGTTTCTCAGCCTAAACAACTAGTGGTTTCTGATGTCAAAAAAATGGCTGCAAGACCGATTATTTTTGCTTTAGCAAACCCAGTTCCGGAAATAATGCCAAGTGAGGCTAAAAAAGGTGGTGCTCTAGTTGTGGCTACGGGAAGAAGCGATTTTCCAAATCAAATAAATAATGCATTAGTGTTCCCGGGTTTGTTTAGAGGACTACTCGATAATAGGATTCATAAAATAACACCGGAACTAAAAATAGCTGTTGCCGAAGCAATTGCCAATATTGTTAAAAAACCGACCTCAAATTTTATTATTCCCTCTATTTTCAATAAAAAAGTTGTAACATCAATTGTTACGGCTATTTCTAGTTACTCGAAAAAGAAGTAAGGTTCTGTTAAAATCTAACGATATGAAATATTATCTTTGGGTTTTAGGTTGCGCGATGAACCAATCAGATGCAGAGAGAATTTCTTCTGTTTTAGATCTATCCGGTTACAAAAAAACCGATTCTGAAGCAGAAGCAGACTTAATAATTGTAGTTGCTTGTTCTGTTCGCCAAACTGCAATTGATAGAATTTATGGCAAGGCAAAATCTTGGCAAAAATTGAAAATTAAAAATTGTAAATTTAAAATTGTCCTCACTGGTTGTGTCCTTGATAAAGATAAAAAAAAGATGTCAGAAATTTTTGATTATGTGCTTACGATTGAGGAAATCGGAAAACTTCCTAGTATTTTAAAATATAAATACGAATACCTAAACTCTAAACAAAATTTTAATAATAAAATTATAAATTCAACATTGAATAAAAATTTAAAATTTAAAATTAAAAATTATGTTGATGATTATTTTGCACTCGATGCAAAATATGAATCTACATTCAGAGCTTACGTTCCAATTATGACTGGTTGTGATAACTTTTGCAGCTATTGTGCCGTACCATACACTCGCGGACGGGAAAAATCGAGATCTCAAGCAGATATTTTAAAAGAGATAAAAGCTTTAGTAAAAAAAGGCTATAAAGAAATTACTCTTCTTGGGCAAAATGTTAATAGCTACAATGACAAAGGACGGACCTTTGTCATGCTTATAAGGGAGATTGATAAAATACCCGGAAACTGGCGTGGGTATTTTTATTCGAATCATCCCAAAGATATGTCAGATGAGCTTATAAAAATACTTCCGAAGCTGAAACATTTTCCGGCTTATATTCACTTGCCTTTGCAATCAGGTAATGATCGAATTCTTTCGGAAATGAATAGACATTATACTAAAAAAGATTATCTAGCTTTAGTCGCAAAAATAAGAAAAGTAATGCCTGATGTTGTTCTAACAACAGATATCATTGTTGGTTATCCCGGTGAAGGACGAAGGGAGTTCCAGGATACATTAGATGTTGTTAAAAAAGCAAAATTTGAAATGATTTTTATCGGGAAATATAGTCCCAGAGCGGGAACAAGAAGTTACCTGCAAAAAGATGATGTTAGTTCTAGCACAAAAAGTGAAAGAGAGAAAATTCTTACTGAATTACTCGCTGAAAATCTTTTGAATGTTAACAAAAGATTAATAGGGAAGACAATCAAAGTTTTGCTGGACGAGAAAAAAAGTAATAATTATTATGGCAGGACTGAAGGATATAAAGTAGTGGAGTTAAGACAAAATTTTAAATACAAAATAAAAAAAATAGAAATTGGCCAGTTTTATCAAGTAAAGATTACTGATGTTGGAAGTTGGAAGTTATTCGGAACTATTCAAGATTTGTAGTATCTAAGCCTTCAGAACTTTGATTTAAGACTGTTGGAGGTACTTCGCCTGGTTGTGAAGCTTCTCTAGCTATCTTTTCTTCTTGGGCTCTAATTTCTGCATCCGCTGCCGCTTTGTCGGCAAGTTGTCCCGGTGTTAATTCACTTTGACCAGGAAATTGTGAAGCTGTTTTTTCTGGTATTTCTCGCTCTTTATCTAGGTTATTTTTCCCTAAAATAGCTTTTTCTACAGTAGAAGCACCAACTGCGGCTACTGTAGCAATTCCAGCAGCTAAGATTGCCCTTTGGGTTCTTTTTATATTTTTTTTAGTTTCTTTATCCTCAGCTCTTTTATCTCTTTCGATTGCCTTTCCTGAAGCATAAAAATCTCCATCAACATTTTGAACTGGTTTTACCCACCCGTCACCTTCAGTTATATGATTTGGTAGGTCACTTTTATTTTCTGGCATATATTCTCCTAATTTATCAATATCTCGAGTATAATATAACATTATGGAAAAGCCAATCATTGTTCTAACCGGGCCAACAGCCAGTGGAAAAACCGCTCTTTCTTTTGGATTGGCTCAAAAATTCAACGGAGAAATAATTTGTGTTGATTCAATGACTGTTTATCGTGGAATGGATATTGGGACAGATAAGCCAACACTTGGAATACAAAATACAAAATACAAAACACAAAATAAAGATGGCAGCTTTATGATAAAAGGCATCAAACATCATATGATAGATATTGTCGATCCGGATGAAGAATTTAATTCAGCTATATCTCAAACACTAATCAATAAATTAGTCGCAGATATTCATAGTCGAGATAAAATCCCTTTTTTGGTCGGAGGCTCTCTTCTATATATTGATTCATATGTTTATAACTATCAGACACCGGATATTAAACCCGACAAAAAATTAAGGCAACTATTCGAAAAAGAAACTAATGAAAAATTATTTGCTCGTTTAGTTAAATTAGATCCGGATTGCGAATGGACTGTAGATAAGGATAATCGCCGGAGAATAATCAGAGCTCTGGAAGTTGTTACAAAAACCGGTAAGCCTCTTTGTGAGCAAAGAAGTAAAACAGAAAAACCTCAAAATATTCTATATTTAGCAGTTAAAAGAGACCGACAAGAACTCTACGACAAAATTAATCGAAGAGTTGATGAAATGATGAAAGAAGGTTTTTTGAAAGAAGTAGAAGCCCTGCATCAAATCTATGATAACTCAACAGCACTACAAGCCGCTGGCTATAAACAATTAATGGAATATCTTGAAGGTAAAATCGATTTAGACAAAGCCATCGAAAAAACTAAACAAGTTCATCGTAACTTTGCCAAAAGACAACTTACTTGGCTCAAAAAAAATCCAGATTTAGTTTGGATTACAAATTCCAAAATAGCAGAAAATTTAATTGAACAATTTCTTAAATCGTAAATAAAATTTTAGCTTGATAATTTCAAATTAAGGCGATGCGCTGTTATACTTGAATTATGAAACTTGTGGCTATCATTGTTGCGAAAATATTAATTTTTTTAACCCGAATATTCAGGCAAGGGAGTGGTACAGCTCTTCCGGGTTTAATTGCCGAAAAAATTGACCCCAATATTATTCGCAAAATATCCTCCCGTCTTAAAAATGGAGTGATAATTGTAACCGGAACTAACGGTAAAACAACTACAGCAAAAATGCTCACTGAGATTCTTTATGAGGAGGGTTTTAAGGTTTTGCATAACCCTTCTGGTTCAAATCTTACACGTGGAGTGGCTTCGGCTTTAGTTCAATCAGTGAATATATTTGGGACAGGTCTCAATTCTGATATTGCCGTATTTGAAATTGATGAAGCCACAATGCCAGAAGCAATGACCAAATTAAGGCCCAAAATCGTTCTAGTCACCAATTTATTCCGAGATCAGCTGGATCGCTATGGGGAGCTGGATAAAACAGCTGACATTATCGGAGGTTCTTTAAGAGGGTTTACCGACATATCGTTAATTTTGAACGCTGATGATCCTTTAGTTTCGAATCTAGCAAAATATACTGAGGGCAAGGTATATTATTATGGTCTTTCAGCTAATGATCTAAATACACAAAGCAAAGCGGCAATGGATTCGAAAGATTGTCTTGATTGTGGACACGAACTTGATTATATAAATAGGTTTTTTGGTCATTTAGGAATTTGGTCTTGTCCGAACTGTAAGAAAAAACGTTCTGATTTAAATTTTTCTGCAATTGGTCTAAAAATGGAACCAGAATCTTCTGAATTCGAGTTAGCTTTAGGCGAAGAAAAAATAAAAATATCTATGAATATAGGAGGGCTTTATAATATTTATAACGCCCTTTCTGCAGCATCAGCAGCAAAAGTTGCATGTTGTGGCGGTCCGGCTGTAGCGCAAGCACTTAGAGAATTTTCTTCAGCTTTTGGACGTATGGAGACAATTGAGCAGAATGGGAAAAAAGCCACCATCCTACTCGTAAAAAATCCAACAGGAGCTTCTCAGGCCTTAGAAACAATTTTTTTAAACAAGGAGCCAAAGATAATTCACCTCGCACTTAATGATAATTTTGCGGATGGGACCGATATTTCATGGATTTGGGACATAGATTTTGAAAATCTTAATTTAGACGGTAATCTCTTTATTTGCAGTGGAATTAGAGCTAGTGATATGGCACTTCGGTTAAAATACGCAGGTGTCCTGGCATCGAACTATGTCATTGAGTCCGATTCTGTAAAAGCAGCCCAATTACTTTTTGAGAAAATTACAGAAATCCAAAAAGGGTATATTTTCCCAACTTACACTGCAATGATGGAAATTCGTGGAGCATTTAAGATTGAAGGTGATGAATTAAATGATTTAGGTAAAGTGACGAAAAGAGGACTCTAAAATGAAATTTTCAATTTACAATTTTCAATTTACAAAACAATTATCAATTATCAAAACGAAATTAAAAATTAAAAAATTAAAATTTGATTTAAAATTTAAAATTGAAAATTTAAAATTATTTGGAGGACAGTATGTCCTACAAAATTAAAGTCTATCACTTATATCCGGATGCGATGAATCTTTATGGCGATCTGGGTAATGTACTCACACTCAAAAAACGCTGTGAATGGCGCGGATTAGACTTTGAAGTTGTTGATGTCAAAATAGGTTCAGAAGTTGATTTTTCTGATGCGGATATACTATTCATGGGAGGCGGTCAGGACAGAGGCCAAGGAATAATTGCAAATGATTTTGCAAAACGTGGACGAGAAATAAAGGATAGAATAGACGGAGGCCTGGTGGCGCTCACTATTTGTGGTGGTTTCCAATTGTTTGGAAAATATTTTAAAACTCAAACTGGTGATGAGATCCCCGGGATAAATGTTTTTGATGCTCATACTGTTGCTGGTGATAAACGGTTAATCGGTAACGTCGTGGTCGATATTGCTCAAACAGCAACTAACTGGAACAATTCTTATAAGTTTAAAGTTGTAGAAAAGCCAAAAACAACCTTGGTAGGTTTTGAAAATCATTCTGGGTTAACGCATTTAGGGGCAAATACAGAACCACTTGGATATGTTTTGCATGGCTATGGAAATATGGGTGATGGAGGCTATGAGGGTGGGGTCTATCGCAATGCTTTTGGAACATACCTTCATGGATCACTGCTCCCTAAAAATCCTCACCTCGCCGATCATTTAATTTCAATAGCACTATTAAATCGTTATCAAAGTGCAATCCCACTCGAGCCCATAGATGACAGTTTAGAATATTCAGCACATGAGGTAGCAATAAAAAGAGCCAAAACAGCCAAAACACTCTCCATATAGTTACTAGTTAAAAATTATTATTTATAAATATAATATGCTTATGTTAAAATTTAGACATGAATTCACCACTTAAAAACAGAACATTAACATTTAGCAGAGCAATAATTGAACTATGTTCTATAATTACAAAAGGGAAAGTTAATAATGCGATTACTTCACAATTAGTAAGATCTGGCACATCAATTGGTGCTAATTATAGAGAAGCACTGGGTGCTGTCAGCCGCTCTGACTTTAGAAACAAAATTCATATATGTAAAAAAGAGGCCGATGAAACTAATTATTGGTTAAAACTTTTATATGATAATAATAAGTTTTATAAGTCGAAGATTTTACCATTAATAAATGAATCACATGAATTGACTCTAATATTTGCTAAAATCGTTTCCACTATGAAAAAGCCCAGAGATAAGTTTAACATGTGAATTTCCAATAACTATTAACTCTTAAATAATAATTAATAACTTTCCCAATAACTATTAAATCTTAAATAATAATTAATAACTAAAAAAGAGCCTTCTGGCCCTTTTTAGTTCACTTTATTCATTGTCTTTAAACAAGTAGCGCAAATTTTAATTCTCTTTTTCCCTGGCTCCTCTTGTATTTTTTGAATATTAGGAAGAAACCGTCTCTTAGTTTTCTTGTGTGAATGAGAGACGTTATGACCGGCCATTGGGCCTTTACCACATTTGTCGCATACTCTGGACATTAGAATCCTTTACGATTAGCGTATAAAATGATAGCATGATACGAGTATTTAAGCAAGGAAAATCATGATAATCACAGAGTTAATTAAAAGTCCTATTTTTTTTGTTTTTTGGGTTGTTGCAATAATGGTTAGCCTAACGGTTCATGAATTTATGCATGCTTGGACAGCAAACTATTTGGGCGACGACACTGCGAAACTTTCGGGTCGTTTGACACTCAACCCAATTCCACACCTCGACCCCATCGGCTCGATAGCTTTGCTCCTTTTCGGTTTTGGCTGGGCTAAACCTGTGCCCATTAACCCAAACAGATTTAAAAACCCTCGCATGGGGAATGCGCTTACTTCAATTGCCGGGCCAATGGCTAATTTGATTATGGCTATAGTTTTCTCGGTTATATATCGCTTTATTCCTGGTCAAAAGGAAATGTTTACTTTTTTTGTCTATTTTATGATATTTCTAAATGTTAGGCTGATGATTTTTAATTTATTACCATTTCCACCGCTTGATGGTTCTCACTTACTCTCACTAGTTATTCGTGATCCTAAAAAAATGATGATTTTTGAAAGTGCAGGTGTATTTCTTTTAATTCCAGTAATCTTATTTGCCGGTCCGTTTATAATTACACCATTATCGGATTTTTTTATGAAGTTATTAATCGGTTAATTTGGTCAGGGTGAGAGGACTTGAACCTCCGGTCTCAGGACCCCCAGCCCTGCGCTTTACCAACTAAGCTACACCCTGTGAAATTAAAAATATTTTATCACAATGAAAGAACAAAAATACAAAAAATTAATTATTTATACTGATGGCGGTGCACGTAATAATCCTGGTCCGGCTGGGATTGGATTGGTAATTTATGATGAAAATCATCGCATAATCGAGACATATAAAGAATATATCGGTGAAGCAACCAATAATATTGCGGAATATTGTGCGTTGATAACTGCTTTAAAACGGGCTAAAAAGTATGAACCCGCGGAAGTTGAATGTTATCTGGACTCAGAATTGGTGGTTAAGCAAACTACCGGGGAATATAAAACAAAAAATCCAAAAATGAGAGAAATGCTTGATGAAGTTAGACAATTGGTTTTTTTTAAACCAGTCACATTTAATCATATCCCCCGCTCAAAAAACACAATAGCCGATAAATTAGTCAATGAAGCAATAGATGAAGCCGGTTTTTAAAATTATTTGAGACTTACAAGAAGTAAAATTCCGAGAATAGTATACATTCCAAGCCAACAAATACTATAGATTGTAGCTTGAACGCTTTCTTTTTTCTTTGCCTCAAAAAAAAGCATCACCGTCTGGCCAAAGACCAAACTGGCGACCACTGCGGCCGAAAGAGAGAACAAAAGTAAAACTACAAAAGGTGTAAACATAGTATCAGCTTCGCCGAATATTTTATTTCCGTTTTGCATAATTTGTGAGACAAGAAAAATGTAAACCGCAGCACCGGTAGTGTTTCTAAAAGTTTTAAGCAGTAAGTCTTTATTCATATAGTTATCTGTAATATTTTTCCTTAAATGTATTTTATCATAAAAAAATCTCAGATGTTTCATTGCACCACCAAGGAATAGTTTAAGTAGTTTGTAATATATATTAGAATATCGGTTTTCAGTAAAGGTTATTGTAAAAATAGAGATCACTGATTTAATTGCCAATTCCGATATTATTGATTTTCCACTAAGACTTATTTTGTTAGATCACCAATTTTATATTGTGTGAAATAACTTATATAATTTAGCCCGTGTTCTTTTGAAAGTGCTGAAGTATTATCTTTTCCACAAAAAATATGGCTTTGGGGACCACTGTGGGTGTAGCTTGACACATCATACACAACACTGGAAATAATTATCCAACAATCGTTCACCGTGTTGTGATTACTGACTTCGACAGCTGTATAGCCCGTGTTTTTTGAAGAATTGGTGGTTGTATTCTGATTTGGAGCAACTGCATCATTATCGTCCTCCTCTTCAACTTCTTTTTCCTGATTTATTGTATTATTAGTATTTGTACTTTTTTTGTTGATTCCACTAGGGAAAGAATTAATACATATAAAAAATCCAAAGAAAATAATATAAATTAGAACCAAAATTATTTTTGTTGCAGTGTTCCAAAGTCTCCATCTTTTTAAAGCCAAACTAAGTGCATAACAAGTGTGCACTGAAAATGCAGAAATTAAAATGATTGGTAGCCAGTTGTTATGGATGTTAACAGCTAATTCATTATCGATTAGTCCTTTTGTCATTCCATATCCAGAAACAAAATACAAAAACATAGTAACTAACAATATCCAGGCAGCAATTCTATCAATTTTCATTAAATACCAGGAAAAAGGTTTATTCATAAAATAATCTTATCATAAGTTAATTTTTCTTTACTATTTATTATATTTTTGTAGGGTGTCTTCATCTAAAGCATTACTAGTTTTTATGTTTAGTATCTTAAGGAAAGATTCAATTTCTTGATAATCATTAATTATAAATGGTTTGATATTGACAATTTTTGATTTTCGTCTCATATTTGGTGGGCTCTTAAAATATGTTCTGAGAAAAATAGACCTTCTAGAAACATTAATACCTTTATACTTTTTGAGAGAGCTCCCACGAGTACTCACAAAAACAAACTCATCTATATTTTTTAGATCCCCAATTTTTTTGCCAAAATAAATAACAGAATCATCATCAATAATAAGCCCCTTTTCATTACTGACTAACATTAATATTAGTTTTGTGTTGATATAAATCATATATGAAATACAGGATAATATAAAAAGAAAAGAGAACCAACCTTCCTGTTCAAATTTGCCACCTATACTTTTTAAAAAGTTTTCATTAGTAATTTGAGCATAGTACGAAAACAATAATAAGATTGTTAATGTAAATAAACCAAGTAGTAAGTTTATAAAAATCCTACTCGTATTACCTTTAAATATTTTTTTCCTCAATTATTGATCCTTTCTAAAAATCATTATAAAAATGTTAAAAATCCAATAACAACTGTAACCAACCAAAAAATAATCCACCAAGGGGATCGGAGTAAATTAAAATAATATAGATTTCTAGCTTTTTTTCTCGTTTCCTCGGAAATTTGTGAATTGTTAATAATATTTTTTAAATTCCCTTTTATTGCAAAATAACTAAAAAGACTTCCATAATCACCAACTTTTGAGAAATAGTTATTATATTTAATTAAACTATCTGCGGAATTTCCAATCTGTGAATGAACATCACGAATTAACGTTTGATATTTATTACCAAACCAAATGTAAATTATGACATTTACAATTAACCAAATTATAAAAAAAATTGCTAGTGTATTCATAATTTTTAGATATCAATTATTTCCCTTAAAATCCTTATCTGTAATAAAATTTATAATATGTTCCAGCATCCATAGTATTCGTACACGCTTCATATTCTTTTCCATCAAGTTGGACTGTTAAAACATCATCCCCATTACCCATTGGACCACATTGGCCTTCTGGAGAAACACCGGCAGGTAATTTTAGTCTAATGCTATTTTTGTCCACAGATTGAACTACAAAAATGTAAGGGCCTCCAACTCCATCGAGAGTAAATTGATCATTTTCAGATACATCAAAGTTAAATTTTTCATCCGAAGGTTGTTCTTTTGTCCACCCTGTCCAATCGGAGACAATTACATTTAAACCTTTTTTATCTCTCTTCAGATTTGCGTTATCTTTATTAAAGTAATACCAAACAACTAAAACAGCTAGGGTAACTAACAATACTAATATCAAAATTAGCCCTTTTAAGTTATTTTGTAATTTTATTTTTTTCATTTAGCTTATTATATTTTTTAATGCAGATATATTATAGCTCATTTAGTATTCCAACTATAATATGTTCTTATTTAGCAGAGGAAAACACCTGGGGAAAACAGTTGATATTCAAAAATACAATTTTAATTTTTTTTAAATCCTAGTGACAATGAATTTATGCAGTATCGCTTGCCAGTTGGAGTCTGGGGTGCATCATCAAAAAGATGGCCCAGATGTGCCTTACATTTACCACATATAACTTCAGTTCTAGTTATGCTATGACTTTCATCGTTTCTGGTTATTACCGATAATTTTTTGTATGGTTTAAAAAAACTTGGCCAACCACTGCCACTGTCAAATTTTGCTTCGGATTTAAATAGTTTGTTACCACAATTTGCACAAAGATAAGCACCCTTTTCTTTTGATAGGTAAAATTTTCCACTAAAAGGTGCCTCTGTTTCAGATTTGAATAGAATCCTTTTCTGATTTTCTGTAAGTCTTGTATTAATTTGTTTGACCATTTGATTTTTTTATTTTAAATAATATTTCATTATGTCTTAGAACCCCGGGAACCCAAGGAGGATTAAATCGTGAAACCATATATGTACTAATTGGTTTGTAACCCTCTTTTTTGATAAAATCGCTTAATTTGGTAGCGTTTTTATTTATTTTTTTTTCTGAAACATATCCCGAAAATTTTATAGAAGCTGCCAAGTGTTTTTCTATTACTTTTAACTGAATCGAGCTGTTATTCGGGACTGGAAGTTCTGACAATTTGTATTGTGATGGCATAATAAAAGAGATTACATAATATTCCCCCTTTTTCTCTGTATTTACCGGAACTGTCATTGCAATCCTTTCTGATCCAAGCCTCTCTATATTTACCGGAACTGTCATTGCAATTTTATCTGCTCTGCGGTTATTACCAAAAATATAATCAGCCACGTATCCAAAACCGTTATTTACTGCTTGGTTGTAGTTATCTGCTTTTAAATTAATACTTGCAGTAATATAACCTGGATAGTATCTTAACTCAAAATTACCATCTTTTTTTATTAAATTATATTTTGGTTTTTCTATGGCCATCTTTTTCCTTTAAAAAAAGTTTTGTTTTTTCTACTTTGGGACGAACAACTGCTTGGCAATATGCTTGTTGAGGATTCTTTTCAAAATAATTTTGATGGTATTCCTCCGCAGGCCAAAATTTTTCAAAAGTTAAAATCTGGGTATATATATTATCGTAATAATTTTTTAAGTCTTTAACATAATTTTTTGATTTATTTTTTTGTTCCTCGGTTGTATAAAAAATTGCTGAACGATATTGGTTTCCAACGTCCGCACCCTGTCGGTCCTTTTGTGAAGGGTCGTGAATTTTAAAAAATATTTCAAGAAGCATTCTATAGCTAGCTTTTTTAGGATCATAATCAATTTCAACAGTCTCGGCATGGCCAGTTTTGCCAGAAGAAACATCTTCGTAACTTGGATTTTCCTTTTCACCCCCACAGTAGCCAGACGTAACTCTTTTAACTCCAGGAATAATCTTAAATGCCGCTTCAAGGCACCAAAAGCATCCACCTGCAAAATATGCTTTTTCCATATTTACATTTTATCACAGTAAAAAAATACCACTTAAACAAAAGATAATATTTTTACATGAGCCTTATTGAAGATATTTAAAACATTGTTATACTTTCTTAATCAATTCAGGTGAGTTGTTAGCTACCTTATTTACTTGCTGAGAAACCGGATAAGACACCAGACTATGTTCTTCTTTATTCCTCAAAATATCTTCGAGTAAATCAGGATTTTTGGTCTCTGGGTCTAACCATAAATTCTCACCCTCTTTTGTAAGAATAACAGGCATTCTATCATGTATTTTAGAAACGGTTTTATCGGCGGGAGCGGTTACTATGGTAAAGGTCGGAATTAGGTTCCCATTTGGGTCTTTCCAGGTATCCCATAAGCCAGCAAACGATATAACATCTCTGTCCTTTGCTTTTATAACATAGGGAAATTTAGATCCGTCACTTTTTTTCCATTCATAGAACCCATTTGCGGGTATTAATGCTCGTTGTGAGATAAAAGGTTTTCGCCAAGAAGGTTTTTCAAGCAGTGTTTCTAGTCGAGCATTTATTAATTTGTAGCCAATCTTTGAGTCCTTAGCCCACGTGGGAATTAAGCCCCATTTAACAACCCTAAGGTGATTACCTTTGTAATCCCTTAAAATTATTGGCTGTTCAGTGCCAGGGGCGACATTATAATTGGGCTTTAAGTCTCGATATTCCTTTTTTGGAATACTATATTGTTTGAAGAATTCTTCTGGTGATGAAAAATAATACCTTCCGCACATAATATTATTATACTCCTAATATATATAATATCTTTATTAAGCCATAATTATAAAGTTTGTATAACTAACATATATTAGTTATACTAAATATTAATAAACGTAGTTCTCAACTCCGAGCAATCAAAAAAGCCTCACGGTAAATTCCGTCAGACTCTTTTGGTGGAGCATCTGCGACGAAGTGCAGAAAAGTATTTAGAAATATTAGATTTAGAGATACCTATTTATGCATAAGTCACGAATTTTGGACTTATTTTTCCTTTAATAATACCAGTGCAATGCCATAACGAACTTTGATTTCCTTGTATTTAATATTATTTTCGTTTAGGTAATTCTTTATTGAATCTAAATCCACCTTAGGGCTATTATTTCTGGTTTCAATATCTTCACTATCAATAATATGGATTGCTATTCCGCCCACAGTCAGCGCATCATAACTACTTTTTATTAAATCAGTTTGTTTTTCTGGTGAAATAAATTTTAATAGAATGTGGGCGTATGTTATATCAAAATTGGAATCTGGTAGTGATTTTGGACAGCGTATTTTAACATTTAGAAACAAAAGCAACAACAATGGCTTTATAAAGCCAAATGGTGGAGCTGCGGGGAATTGAACCCCGGTCCGAAAGCGAAAACAAGACAAGTTTAGCAATCATAGACGATGTTGAAATCTCAGAGTGTCAGTAAAAACATCGACAAAACCTGACAAACCTATTCTCTGGTCTTAAACAAGCTTAGAGAAATCACTTGTAGCAATCCGAAAATATAACACCTCGAACTCCCTATCGGATGTCAGGGGCGAGATGGTTGTGGCAATTAAGCTACAACTGGTGCAAAGTTAGGCATGCTGAAAGCAGCTTTAATCTTTGCGGCAAGCGTGTTTACACTTGTGTATTCACCTATTGGTTAACGCGGACAGGTGACCGCGAATTGCATTATCTTATTTTCAAGTTACTTCCGTCGAAGCCGATCAGCCCCCGAACCCGCCCTGCGAGCAATTTTTAATTTTTAATTTCCAATTTTTATTTAAATTCAAATTTCGAATTTTAAATTACAAATTGACCGTAGGATTTTAGCATAAATTAGCAAAAATTTCAATGATTGAAAGCACTTAAACTTTAGAGGATAATAAACATAATGAAAAAGGTATTATATTTATCGGCTGACTTCGGGCAGGGTCATAACTCCACTGTTCGGGCTGTCCAAGAAGCACTTGATGCGGCTTTTCCTAAAAAATTTGAACATCTGGTTTTGGATACACCCACAATAATTGGCCCTACAATAGATAAAGCTATTGAATTTCTTTATAAGGGGAGTGTTGCAAGGGCAAAATTGTCCTATAAAGCATTTTTTGAACTAACCGATAAATATACACCTTCTGACGCTGACAAACGAGCATACAAAATATTAAAACCTTCACTAAAAGGGATTGAGAATTTAAAACCGGATTTGGTTGTATCATGTTACCCCTTACTCACTTACACAGTTTCCCGTTATTTTCATGAAAAGGGCGTAAAGGTCCCATTTGTGGCTATTGTTACGGATACTGGTGATGTTCATAATTTTTGGTTAAGCAAACAAGTAGATTATTATCTAGTTCCGACTATTGATACCGGATATTTCTTAGGATTAAGAGGAGTCGAAGAAGCAAAAATTAAAACTTTAGGTTTTCCTCTAAGACAGATGTTTTATAAAAAATATGACAAAAAAATATTACATGAAAAATATGATATTCCAAAAAATAAAAAAGTTGTCTGTTATTTTGCCGGAACTTATGGGCTTGGTAAAGTAGTGAATAAAGTTAAGGCTCTGGATAAATTTCTTAATGATATTTGTTTAATTGTTATTTGTGGCAAAAATCAGAAGCTTGTAGAAAAATTAAAACAATTACACTTCAAAAATGAACGGAAAATACTTGGTTATGTCGATGAAATTGCTGAGATATATGATATTTCTGATTTAGTTGTAACTAAAGCAGGTGGAATATCGACAATGGAAGTAATTAACGCAAAAAAACCCTCAATTATTGCAGAAGTCACTCCGGGTCAAGAAGAACCAAATGCTCAGTTTGTTGAAACCCAAGGGTTTGGTTATGTTGAAGAAAAACCGACCTCACTAGCAAAAAGAGCAAAATATATATTAGAAACAACCGATAAAGATAGACTACAGGACAATTTAAATAAATATCATTTAAATGATAAGTCGGATCGAAAGATAGCTAAATTTCTTGCAAGTCTCGTTAATATAAGTTAGCGAACTTGATTTTTAGACATCGTCATGAGTTCTTGCCAGATTTCACCAAGTGGAACTGCTTTTTTCATTTCCCCAATCATTTTAAAAGTGTCGATTGTGCCTTGAATATAGCCGACTTTTGACCATTTGTAGGCAATATTTACATTTGGAAAATAGACTGATTTATAGGTGTAACCCTTTTTAAGGATAGATTTATTCATTAATACTTCCAATCCAAAACCAATATGGGGTTTGGACCAAATAAGTGGATCTTGGAGCACCTCACGCTTTAATGCTCTTTCTCCTGAAATAAAGTCAATTTTAAAGGGTTTAAAAATGTATGAGTTATGACGCATGCTTAAAGTAAGATCGACTTCGTCATTTAATACCGGAGTTATTAAATCTGTTAAATTATGTTCTTTTATTTGCTTTAGATCTGCATCGATCATTACAATAATATCACCGCTTGATTTTTCTATTCCCTCTTTTACGGCTAAGGTTTTCCCTGTATTCACCTTATGATTTATTAATTTTACTTTTGGAAAAGACGCTGCGATTTCCCCCGTTTTATCGGTTGAACCGTCATTTATAACTATTACTTCATCAATCATAGGGTGGGCTGTAACCACCTTCAGGACGCCGCCAATATTTGCTGCCTCATTTTTTCCGGGGATAACTGCACTTACTATTTTTTTCATGAACTGCCTTTCTTTAAAAAATCTAAAATTATTTTATCAAACTTTGATGATTTGGGGTCAAGGACAATATCAACATGGTGCAAACCAGGTAGAATAATTAATTCAGATGGATTAATTATCTCGGCCAGCTTTATTGAATTTTCGACTGGTGCAACAGTATCTTTTTGTCCATGTATTAACAGAGTCTTAAAAGGAAATTTTATTTTTTCTTGAGTCTTATAATCACCGATTAACCTTAGTAATTCTAAAAGAGTTTTAATTGAAGTGTTTTTCCAATCAGAGAGCATTCGGGTTTTATCCCAATCCTTAAAACGTTTTAATTCTTGATAATCTACCTGACCTTGGGAGCGGTTTTCAAATTTTTTTATATTTAAGTTGGATATTTTAGCCATATGTTTAATAAAATTACTTCTAAAATTTTTATTACCAAAAGGAGGGCTAATTAAAATAAGGTCATTAATTACTTGAGGATTTTTTTGAGCAAAATCAAATGCAACAAGTGTTCCAAAACAATGGCCAACCAGATAAATATTTTTTAACTTCTCATTTTTTAAAATGGACTTTAAATCATTTTCAAATAAATCGAGTGAAAATTTACTTGAGTTTCCAGAAAGACCATGACTTCTGAAGTCTGGAATCAATAAGGAATATTCATCAGATAAAAAATTATTCAAAATCGGTTGGAATGCAGAGCCACTACCTGTTAGTCCATGTAGAAAAACAATTGTACCTTTTTCTTTTGTGGACCTAAGAATTTGGTATGAAATTTTAACACCATCTGATGTAAATATTGATTTAATCATTAACTTTGTCTTTCATAGCCCGTTCGATATCTCTTTGCTGATCACGTTTTTTAATTACTTCACGTTTGTCGAATTTTTTGCGTCCACGAGCAAGACCAAGTTCGATCTTTATTAAGTTATGTTTCGTATAAACCTTTAAAGGGATAAGTGTTAATTTATCTTGCTGAACTTTCCCAATTAATTTCGAAATTTCTTCTTTACGAAGAAGGAGTTTGCGAGGTCTGGTCGGTTCATTATTCTGGTTTCCTGCCGGTTTATAGGGTGGAATATGGGCATTAGTGAGCATAATTTCTTGCCCACGAACAGTGGCGAATGATTCCTTTAGACTGATATGACCTGCCCGAATTGACTTGACTTCGGGCCCACTTAGAGAAATTCCTGCTTCAAAAGTTTCAAGTATTTCATAATTAAAAAAAGCCTTTTTGTTGTCGGCGATAATTTTCATATTTAGATTATACTACAGCTAAGTTTAAAAACGTTACATTTTGAGCTATAATAAGCCAAATGATAACAGATAAAATAAAAGACGAAATCCAATCTTCAATTTCTGTAGTTTTTGGTAAACATATAAAAATTGAGGAAATTTTTGTTGAAAAACCGCAAAACAAAGCATATGGTGACTTTGCTACAAATATTGCTTTTAAGCTTGCTGCAAATGAGAAAATGAACCCAGCTGAGATTGCCGAAAAACTTGCCGCTCAATTACATTCATCAGGTGTTTTTAAGGGAGTAAAAGCAGAAGGGGCCTTCATTAACTTTGTCTTAAAACGAGATTTTATTGGAGAGACAGTCCAAGAAATAATCAAAGAAGGCAAAAAATTTGGCGGTAACAGTATTTTTAAAGGTAAAAAAATTCAAGTCGAATTTATTTCAGCAAATCCAACCGGGCCTTTGACTCTTGGTAATAGTCGTGGTGGTTTTCCCGGTGATGTCCTTTCGAACCTGTTTGAGTTGTCTGGTGCAAATGTCACCCGAGAATACTATTTTAATAACGGTGGTAATCAAATTAAGACATTAGGTGAATCAGTCCTGGTCTCTGCAGGACTTTTGAAGTTAGAAGGTGATTATTACAAAGGTGAGTACATCGATAAGTGGGTTAAAGAACATAGCAAAGAAATAAAAAATTATGAGAAAGATCCACTAAAGTTGGGTCAAATTGTTTCAGAAACAATAATAGAAGAATATTTGAAGCCGACAATTGAAAAAATGGGAATTAAATTTGACTTTTGGTTTAATGAAGCAGACCTTATTAAATCCGGAGAAGTTGAAAAAACGATTGAGAGGCTCAAAGAAAAAAAAAATATCATAGAAAAAGATGGAGCTGTTTGGTTTAGGGCGAGTGATTTTGGTGATGAAAAAGATAGGGTCATGGTTAAATCTGATGGCACCTATACCTATTTTGCAGTCGATTCGGCATATCATTGGAACAAATTTGCAGTTCGAAAGTTTGATAAAGTCATAAATATCTGGGGAGCAGATCATCATGGTGACATGCCTCGAGTGTTAGGTGTTACGGAGGCTTTTGGGTTTAAAGGAAGGCTTCAGATACTCATTACTCAATTTGTGCGTCTGATTAAAGATAATAAAGAATTCAAAATGTCCAAAAGAAAAGGAACATATGTTACACTTGATGACCTTTTGGATCTTATTGGAGGTAAAACAAAAGAAGCTTCGGATGTGGCACGTTTCTTTTTTCTTTCACGGGCTTCAAGTACTCATATGGATTTTAACTTGGATTTAGCTCGCGAACATTCGGAAAAAAATCCGGTTTTCTATGTTAAATATGCCCATGCCAGATTGTGTGGGATTCTTGAAAAAGCCAGTGGTCTAAAACTACCAAAAGCGGATTTAAGTCTTTTAAAAGATGATTCAGAATTCGAGCTTGCAGAGCTACTTTCAACACTGCCCGTGCTTGTTCAAAGTATTGTCACAATGAAAGATTATCCTGTTCATCTTCTAACTTTTTATGTGCGTGATCTTGCGACCGCGTTCCATCGATTTTATGACAAATGTCGGGTAATTGATGAAGATAATCTTGAACTGACAAGTGCTAGGTTAGAACTAATTCGTGCGACACAGATAGTACTTAAAACAGTTATGGAAGAACTTATCGGAATCGAAGCACCTGAAAAAATGTAAATGAAAAAAATATTTAAAATAGTTCTTTTCTTCATATTTATTGGTTTATCTTTATTATTTATGTCAAAGGTAGAAGCTCCTTTTTCGTTAAATAAAGCGAAAAATTATAAATATGACGAATACTTTGTTGCTGTTACGGGTTATTGGTCGGATATCGAAAATATAAATTTAGCAGAACTTTCAGAAAAAAATATCAAAGCTGATACAAGCATTAAAGCAGATATGGACAACTTCTTGCGCGGCCGCGCAAATAGTATAAATTATGTTGATTTAATGGAAATAAAAAAAGGACTCGCAGAAAATGAGGTAGCGATTGTTAAGTGGAACGATGTTACCCCAAATCTTAAGACACTCTCATTTGAAGGGAAATATCTTTGGAATAAAAAAAATGCCGAAAATTATTCATTAAAGGTAGAAAAAGAAACTAGTGATGCGAGTATTGCTAATGCTGCTTTCAAGAAAGAACACTTAACAAAAATTATTGCCGGCGGGGATGTAATGCTGTCGCGTCATGTTTCAACAAAAATTATGAGTCTTGGGGTAAATTCACCCTGGCAAAATGTGAGTAGTTTTCTCACCGATGCTGATATAACTTTTGTTAACCTGGAAGTTCCTATTTCAAACTTATTTCCACCACCCTCAGAAGGAATGAGTTTCATTGCCCCACTAAAATATTTGCAGGGGGTCACTGACTCCGGTGTAGATATCGTTTCTGTTGCTAATAATCACACCGCAAATTTTGGTCAAAAAGTTTTTGAAGATAATCTAAAAAATCTCACTGCGAGTAACATTCCGACTTGTGGTGGTGGTGCAAATGAAAAAGAAGCCAGAACCCCTAAAATAATCGAAAGAAATGATATCAAATTCGCTTTTCTTTGTTACAATTCTGTGGTTGGTGGTTTAAATGCCGATTCTGATTCCGGTAGCGCTTTTTTGGAAATCGAGCCTTGGTATCGTGATAACGAAGAGAGCATAAAAAAGCTTGAAAACGATGTTCGAATAGCAAAGCAACAGGCAGATGTTGTTATTGTGAGTCCTCACTGGGGGGTTGAATATAAATTGAATCCAAATAATTCTCAAAAAAAGGTAGCCGAAAGAGCAATAAACGCGGGAGCGGATTTGATAATTGGGACTCATCCGCATGTTGTGCAGGGCTTGGGTTATTCTAGCGGCAAATACACTACTTATTCTCTTGGTAACCTAATTTTCGACCAAGAATGGTCCACAGAAACTAAAGAAGGTGTAATTTTAGAATCTTACTTTTATCAGAAGATAAATGTTGCATCTAACTTAACCCCGATTATTATCGAAGATTATCATAGGCCGCGTATTCTTAAATCTCAAGAAGGAAAATCAATCCTCGAGAGAATCAAATCAGCTTCTATTGGTTTTTAATAAGAGATAGCGTAGAGCTTCCCCTGCGATAGAGCAAAAATAATGTTGCTGTTATCAAACGCAACCATAGACTTAATGTCCGAAACAGAGTCAGAAATATATTGTGTTGAAAAGTTTTGATTTTCGTCAATTTTTAGGATTTTATCCTTGGAATAAAGGTAAAAACCATTTGTACTCTCGTTACCAAAAATATGTTCTACACCAGATGCAGACTCCGGCAAACCGTTAACACTAAAGGTTTGTTTTTTCCCAGCGGTATATTTTTCTACTTGTCCATTTGAATTCAAAACATAGATATTAGAATCAATCATTAAATCTTTAGCGTCACTGATATTCGGATTTTCAGTTGATGAAAAATAGGCAGTTTTTTGACCGTAACCTCCGGATATTTTTGTATGTTTGAAAATTTCGTTTTCCTCTGGTGAAAGAATATAAATATTAGAGTTAAAACTAGACAATGCGATTCCACTTTCCAGAGTTCCGGAAATGTTTTGTTTTGTTGCTTTTTTTCCGGAAAGATCTATTTCATATATTTCATTATTTGTGGTGTAGGCAACAATTACTTTTCTGTTTGCAATGAAAGTGGAGAAAATTATTTTACCACCAAGGTTTGGTTTTTCGATTATTGTAGCTAAAGTTTTTGCTTTTGGATCTAGAGCATAAACAGAACCATCTTCGTTTTTCAAAACATATAATAAGTTACCGTCGCTATAAACGGCATTTAACTCACCTTTATCAAAATTATAGAATTCGGTGGCGGTATTTTTGGTTATCCCTTCAATTTGATTTTGGGTTGCTTCGATGTCTGCGAGTAGTTTGTCTACCTCAGGGGTAGAATATTTTGAATTTTTTACCTCAAGAGCAAGGCTTTCAGCTGTCTCTAAATCATCCATTGCTTCATTTTTCTGACCCGCGGCAACTTCGGTTAAGGCTTCTTCATATTTTTCTTGTGCTTGGGTATATTTGTTTTTTGCTTCAGCCTCCGCCTTTCCGGTGTTAATGTTAAAAATCATGAGACCTATTAACGCGACGGCAAGAACTGCCCCTCCAATAAGGAAGAGTTTTTTATTTTTGCCGGGCAATTTTAATCCCTTAGCCTTTTTGGCAGTCCAATCTCGTGCTTTTGTGGCAAAACTAAAATCAAATCTTTCGAGAGATAGCCTTTTTGGGGTGTCTTCTTCTCTTATCCTAAATTCATTTACCCCAGGAGTAGTGCTTTCGGTTACTTCGTTATCATCTTCTGTGATTTCGAGATTCGGTGTCTCAGCATCTTGAATTTTAATTTCATTTTCATTAAGAACGATATCCTCTGCAATGTCACCCTTTTCATCTTCTAAGATGATTTTTTCTGCACCACCTTCTTTCTTAAATCCCTTAATCTTATCTCTTATTTTAGAGGATCCTGTCTTTATTCCAGGGATTACTTTAGTTGAAACAAAAGCAGCAGCACCGGTTGCAGCTTTACCCATAATATCAAAAACTTTTGCAGCACCTTTTAGAGTAGAGTCACTCACAGGCTCTAACTTGTCGTTGGCCGGCTTTACCCAAGCTTCTGTTGAGATATCGGGTTCCGGTTCATTAGCATAAGCTTCGGGTGATACCATCTCGAGTAGAAGAACTGCATTTGGAAGTGTGTGTGAATTTTCACCGGAAAGAACTTTCGAAAGATTATCTACAGCCATTTTTGGTGAAGATTCAGTAGAAAATCTCCGGAGTTCACTTTTTGATAATTTCAAAAAAACACCCGGGGTTACAAAAGCCACTCGATCATTCTCGGTCAAATCACCTGAAGCGACATTAATAAAAGTTCGGAGAGGGTTAATAGAGTCACCGGAAAGATTTTCGGTGACGTGCATGGTTTGTTCACCGCGATAAAGGTAAGCCTCGGCTTTTCCGGCTTGCGACAAGTGAAGGGTGCTTTCAGAAAGCACTGCCAGAACCGCGTTTAATTTTCCGAGCCAATTAATTTGGCCTTCAGAAGAACGCTCTGCCAATTCCTCATTCACTTTTGCAAGAGCAGCTTCAAACGATGAAATCGTATCACGCTCAGTATCTAAATAGTATTCATTGTGAAGTGCATCTAAAATGCTGTCGGCTATAACTTCTGCATGCCCGCCATTATCCTCAATCTCAATAACAGCATAAATAGAGCCATGACGTTGCTCCTCCGGATTCCGAGGAATATGCTCATAGGCGATTGCAATTGCTTCTTTATCTTTTGATTTTTTAGTTTCAGAAAGAACTTTAGCAGTCCTAGAAACTAGCTTTTTACCCATTCAAAAGCCTGTTAACACCAAAAAATATAGCATAGTTTGATTACTCTATACAAGTATAAAGAAGGTAGAAACATTTTAAACGTGTATACTTTTTTTAACTCTAGCAATAAAATAAAATAATATTATGAAAACAAGTGAATTACTAAATGGTCTTACCGAAGACCAAAAGAGTGCTGTTACTTTTTCTTCAGGACCTGTTTTAGTTGTCGCCGGTGCGGGAACCGGAAAAACTGCTGTAATTACACGGAGAATCGCTTTTTTAATCGATCAAAAACTAGCCAGTCCGGAAGAAATACTTGCTCTTACTTTTACCGAAAAAGCAGCTTTGGAAATGGAAGAGCGGGTGGATGAACTTGTGCCATATGGTTTTGTAGACACTTGGATTTCGACTTTTCATGCTTTTGGAGATCGTATATTACGTGATCATGCAATTAATTTAGATTTACCTGTGGACTATAGAGTATTGAATGAATCAGAACAGTTAATGTTTTTTCGTGAACATATATTTGAATTTTCTCTTAAACATTTACGTCCTTTAAATAATCCTCACCGCTATGCGGCAGAGCTACTTAGGTTTTTCTCTAAATTAAAAGATGAAAATATTACTTCGTCAGAATATCAAAAATTTGCACACTCTAAACTTAAAAAAGCAAAAACAAAAGAAGATATTACAGATGCCGAAATTCAAGTGGAAATTGCTAATTGCTTTAAGTACTATAACGAACTTTTGCACCAGAATGGCTATATTGATTTTGGTGATCAGATCTATTTGGTAATTAGGTTATTCTCTGAAAATCCGAGATTACTTAAAAAATATCAAGATTTATTTAAATATATTCTAGTGGATGAATTTCAGGATACTAACTATGCTCAGAACGAGCTTCTAAAGCTGCTTGCTCCAGGTAAAGCAAACCTGATGGTGGTGGGAGATGACGATCAAAGTATCTATCAATTTCGCGGAGCAGCACTTTCAAACATTTTGGATTTCATTAAGAATTGGCCGAATGCTAAGCAAATTGTGCTTACAAAGAACTTTCGTTCGGGTAAAGATATTTTAGCTAAATCATATGAACTTATTACTCAAAATAATCCCGCCAGGCTAGAAATAACTAATAATATTAATAAAAAATTAATTGCTTCCGGCAATGCAGCAAAAAATCCGGGACTGGTAAAATTTGACTTGTCTCAAACAATATCGGCTGAGGCCGACAAAGTGGCGGAACAAATAAAAATTGAACTAGAGTCAGGCGTTCCTTATCACGAAATAGCTGTTTTAGTTCGAAGAAATTCGGATGTTGAGATTTTTGAAAAGGCTCTTTCAGCCAAAGGCATTGCAAGTAAAGTAACTGGTAGCAGAGGCCTTTATAATCGACCGGAAATAATAACCTTAATTAGTTTTATAAAAGCTATCTCAAATCCGTTTGATAATATGGCCCACTTCCACCTTATTACCGGTGAGGTTTATGGACTTGCGATCGGTGATGCAGTTTATTTAAATGGTCTTGCCAAACGGCACCCAGGAAGCCTTGAGGATATTTATCTTGAAGTAATTAACAAAAATGATTCAGGTATTTCTGAAGATGCTCTAGCGATTTTAGAAGTTTATCTTGATGACCTTGCAAATTACAGGGAAAAATCTCAAGAATTAACAGCAGGACAGCTTGTTTATCGATTTTTAATCGAAAGTGGATATTTAAAAAAGTTACTCGCAGGAGCAAATAAAAATGCTTCCGATGAAGCAAAAATTCAAAATATTTCTGAATTTTTCGAAAATATTAAGGGCTTTGACCTGGTTAGTACCGACAAATCAATCCATAATTTTTATAACAATCTAGAGCAGTTACTCCAGGCAGGGGAAAACCCGCCTCTTGCCGAAATCGACCCCGACATTGAAGCAGTTAATATTATTACGATTCATAAGGCTAAGGGTTTGGAATTTGAGGTTGTTTTTATGGTTAATTTATCGAACGAATGCTTTCCCACAAGAAGAGGCTTTAATGAATTTGAAATCCCTGTTGAACTAATGCACGAATCGATCTCGGAATTTGACACTCATCTTGAAGAAGAAAGGCGTCTTTTTTATGTCGGTATGACTCGGGCAAAAAATAAACTCTATCTTTCTTCTTCTATTGACCACGGTGCAAAGAAGAAATACAAAGTATCACAATTTGTTATAGAGGCACTAGGTACTAGTTTTGAGGTAGACCAAAAAAATAAACTAAGTGCTCTCGAAAAAATAGAAGGTTTTCAAACTGAAAAGCAACTAGTGCCGCTTCTTGCCACTTTCTATAAAGATGGAAAAACTTTGGTATTAACCCCACATCAAATAGATGATTACCTTTCATGTCCACTTAAGTTCAAATATGTTCATGTTTTCAAGATTCCACTTATGAAAAATCATGCGATTATTTATGGAAGTGCTATTCATGCTGCAGTCCAATATTATTATGAATCCAAAAAACAGAACCGAAAGATAACTTCTATCGATTTAATGAAAGTCTTTGAAGCATCATGGTCCAGAGAAGGATTTTATACAAGAAAACATGAAGAAGAACGGTTCAAACAAGGTCGACTTTCTTTGGAAAAATTTTTTAGAGAGGCTGAAACAAATGCTGATTTACCCGATAAAGTAGAGGAACCTTTTTCGTTTTTGATAGGCGGAAACCAAAAAAGAATTAAAGTTAATGGGAGATATGATGCAGTTTATAATCGTGGCGATGATATCGAAATTAGAGACTTTAAAACCGCAAATGTAAAAAATCAATCAGAAGCTGAAAAAAGAGTGTCAGGAAACAATCAAGTAGCAATCTATGCACTTTCTTGGCGCGAAAATTACGGGAAAATTCCAAAAGTATCATTGTTTTTTATCGATTCAGGACTTTTGGGTATTATAACCAAAAACGATAAACAGTTAGATAAGGTTATCGAAAATATCACTAAGGTTGGTGATGGTATTCGCGCGGCGGATTTTTCTGCCAGACCAGGTTATGGTGAATGTAATCGCTGTGCCTATAATGGAATATGTCCATTCAGAAACTAAAAAACTCCGCAGATACGGAGTTTTTTAGTTAGTCACAATTTACCGGAGGATGATCATAATCATAGTCTAAGTGAGCCCAGGTTTTTGGACCAACAATCCCGTCAACCTTTAATCCCTCTTGTTTTTGATATGTTTTAACGACGCTTAATGTTTTTGAACCAAATACACCATCCGGTTCAAGTGGCATAATGCAGGTTGCATGTGTTAGTTCCATTTGCAGTACAACAACCGGGACACCTTTGCTGCCATATTTTACAGTAGGACAGTATTTACTATTGCCAACAGTGCAAGTTGCTCCAAAAGAATAAATTGCAAAAATAACGATTCCAGCTATGCCAATTGCAAGACCAAATAAAAAAAGCTTATTTTTTAAAAGCTTTTTTGTTTTATTTCCCCCTTTTTTTGCCACAGGACCTCCTTAATTATTATAGATATGATATCAAAATTATATATTGTTGTGAATAAATTTTTTTATCTCCGCTTCGAATGTTATACAATAGAATTATGTTTTGGGAAGTATTAACAGAAACAGCCTCACGGGTAATTGGTATCGCTGCAGTAATATTACCGGTTCTTTTTATTGTTGAGTATCTTAACCATCAATATGGCACGAAATTAATTAAATTCTTTGAATCAAGACAAAAATATCTACCTTTTTGGGCGGCACTACTCGCGATGCTTCCGGGTTGTAATGCTGCTGCTGCTGTTGCCGTGCTTTATGCAAAAGGACTAGTTAGTGTTGGTGCGCTCGTTGCTGCGATGATCGCAACCTCTGACGAAGCTATTTATGTGTTTTTGCCGGCTCGTTTCAATTTTTTTCCACTTTTCCTGGCTAAATTTGTTCTCGCAATCATTGCCGGTTTTTTGATTGATTTATTTATTAAATATCGTATAAAAAAAGGCGTTGCTAACCCGAAAATAGGCTATTGCTGTAGTATTCATGAACACCACCATGATGTTAAGGGGATGATTAAACACACCTTTGAACACGGTTTAAAGATTATCTTTTATATTTTTATAGTTCTATTCATTTTCAATTTTTCTAAAGATTATTTTGGTTTCGATAAGTTTTCTGAATCAGTTCTTGCGACCGGACAATTTCAACCTCTACTAGCATCATTCTTTGGTTTAATTCCTGGTTGTGGCACTTCTGTAGTTCTCGCGAGTTTATATGTGGGAGGCATATTAAGCTTTGGTGGTTCATTAGCCGGGCTTGCTGCTGCCTCTGGAGATACAATTCTTGTGCTTGCTTCAAATAAAATTCCTAAAAAAGACATTTTTATAATCCTTTCTTTAGTTTTCCTTTTCAGCCTAGTTGCCGGTTATATTGCTCTCTTGTTTTTTTAAAGTCTGGCAGTAAAATATAATTAAGGTCAAATAAAAAAGGGAGGTGGAATTATGCCAAAAGCAAAAGTAGTACTTATGGTTTTGGGTGCAGTTATCCTCGTAATGGGTCTATTGCCACTTGTTGGAGTAGACATGGGTGCAACAGAACCGGTTTGGCACACTTGGGCCAAAGTGGTTGTTGGCGCAGTTGCTATCTATCTCGGCTACGCCGAAAAATAATCAGATTAACAAAGAGCGAGGGAAACCCCGCTTTTTGTTTGACTTGAAAAATTAAAATTTTAAATTTACAATCAATTTATTGGGGGAAGGATTTTGGCAAAAAATACTAAATATATATTCGTAACTGGTGGTGTTCTTTCGGGTCTTGGCAAAGGAATAATGGCTGCATCGCTTGGGCACATATTAAAAAGCCGAGGTTTTTCGGTTAATATGCAAAAATGCGATCCTTATTTGAATTGTGATGCCGGAACCTTAAATCCTGGTGAGCATGGCGAAGTTTTTGTAACCGATGACGGAGCCGAAACCGATCTTGATCTTGGACATTATGAAAGATTTTTAGACCAACCGCTTACGCAAAAATCTTCACTTATGTCCGGTAAAGTTTATTTATCGGTCTTAGAATGTGAACGCAATGGCGGTTATCTTGGAAAGACTGTTCAGGTCATCCCACACATTACAAATAAAATACAAGAGATGATAATCGAGGCTGGGAAAGGTTTTGATATTCATATTGTTGAGATTGGTGGAACGATTGGTGATTATGAAGCCTTGCATTTTCTTGAAGCAATCCGTCAGATGAAGCGACGTGTTGGTCATGAAAACGTTTGCTATGTTCATTTAGTGTTCTTGCCATATCTCGAAACATCAAAAGAGGTAAAAACAAAGCCAGCTCAAAGCTCTATCCGTGATTTACGTTCACTTGGGATACATCCTGATGTAATTGGCTGCAGATCTGATAAACCTCTTGATAAAGATAATCTTGCCAAAATTGCACTTTTTGCAGATGTCGATGAAGAAGCTGTTGTTCCACTCCCGACAATTAAAACTGTTTATGAGGTGCCAATAAATCTAGAGAAGGGTGGCATTGGTGACATTGTGACGAGGATGCTTGGACTTGGGAAAAAAGCTTCACATAATGGTTGGGATAAACTGCTTGCAAAAATCGAAAGAATTGAAAAAACAGAAAATGAAGTCAAGATAGGTATTGTTGGAAAATATCTTCAAAATGAGGACACATACAAATCCGTTACAGAATCACTTCGGGCAGCCGGATGGTCGAATGAGGTTAATGTAAGTTGGGATTGGGTCAATGCAGAAGATATAGAAAAAAAAGGAACTGATATGCTTGCAAAATATGATGGTATTTTGGTTCCGGGTGGTTTCGGCAATAGAGGAACAGAAGGCAAAATAACTGCAGTTCGATACGCCAGAAAAAACAATATTCCTTATCTCGGTCTTTGTCTTGGGATGCAAATTGCAACTATTGAGTTTGCTCGAAATGTCGCAAAAATTAAAGGAGCAACCTCAGAAGAATTTAATCCCAAAGCTCAAAATAAAGTAATCCATACCATGAAAGAACAAATCCGTATTTTAAAAGACGGGAAAATGGGTGGATCTATGAGACTTGGAGCATACCCTTGTGTTCTTACACCTGGGAGTTTGGCAAAAAAACTCTATAAAAAGACTAAGATTTCAGAACGTCATCGACATCGCTATGAATTTAATAATGCTTTTCGAAAGCGCTTTGAAAATGCAGGTTTAGTTTGTAGCGGGGTTTCACCAGATAATAAATTGGTGGAGATTGTTGAAATCCCAACCCATAAATTTTTTCTTGCATCACAATTCCACCCGGAATTTAAATCACGACCCGACAGAGCCCATCCGATGTTTGATGGTTTCATTAAAGCATGTAAATAAAAAAAGACCCGCTACTAAGCGGGCCTTTTTTCTATATTCCTAGTCCCGTTTGTGGCAACGATTTATCTATGCTTTCATATATCCAACTCCAAGTGTAAGGACCAACTTGGGTCATGGTGTCTTTTCCGGAGCCAGTAAGTGTGCCAACAAGATTCTGAATATATCTTATTTGTTGAACTTCATTGTTACCATATGTCGTTGTGCTGGGTGTATAATTTGGAGCTCTTTTTATTTGCAGAAAATTTACTAATAGTAAGTTTTCAAGTTGCTGACTTTGAGTATATGTGCTGGAGTTGGGAACTAACGTTATTGGGTTACTAAAGGACCTTAAATTTGTGTCTTCTGATATTTTTCTTCCCTCAACAAACTTATACTGCATAGTATTTTTGCTACCATAGAAGGTATCTGATAATGACGTCTTGATTACTTTGGTTCTGGTGTCGTCTAATCTAATCATTTCACCATTGCCTATTGGTACTCCAATCAGAACATCATAAATAGTCTCAGGGTTGGGTGAACCCTTGGGTGGTGTGTAAGAGAATTTAGGACTTTGATAAAAAATTAAATCTCCAACTCTGATAGAGTCAGGTGAGGTATAATTTGCACCCAGTGGCCCTCTATATGATGCGGGACTGGCGTATTTATCTCCGGTTAACATTAATTTAGAAGTGCTTCCTTTACCCTGAAAACAATAATAAATACTGTCACTAGTATAGTTACTATATGTTGTGACTTTATTACTAGCTGCTTGATTCTTCATACATGTTACTGCAGGTGCAACGTCTGTTGGTGTCGCTGCCCTTGATAAAAGACCATAAGTAACAACTCCGCCCAACACCAAAGCAACAGCTAATGATGAGCCCAAGATCATCATTTTTTTATTTTTTAACATCATTCCCCCTTAATTAATCTGCTTATATTTTATTAAAGATACAAAAAAAAACAATATTGGAATACTAGAAACTAAAAACTAGTCACTATATACTATTATCATGCGTGACGAAAAATGGCTTTTTCAAAAACTTGATGAGATTTGGGATAAATATTTTCCAGACGTGCCTCAAGATAACGAAGTTCAAATAATTTGGGGCAGGCAAGCAAGAACAAGGCTAGGCTCAATTCGACAGCTACCTCAGCAGTCTCAAAAATTATCAAATTTCAATTATCAATTATCAAAAAAACCTCAATTAAAAAATTCTAAAATTAATAAATTAAATAAAAATTTAAAATTTAAAATTGAAAATTCTAAAGGCCATCCCACCACTCTAATTACCATCAACTCCCTTTTTAAAGATGAAAATATCCCTGATTATGTAGTTGTTGGAACTATTGCGCATGAACTTGCCCATTATGCCCATGGGTTTCATTCGCCACTTGAGCAAAAATTTGCCACTCCTCACGCCGGGGGTATTATTCACCAAGAATTTAGCGAAAGAGGGTTGGAAAGTATTCACAAAAAACAAAAAAAATGGCTCAAAGAAAATTGGCGAGAATATATTAAGGAAAAATTACCGGCTCCAAAACCAAGAAAAAGAAGGCGAATAATTATTAAATGGATTTAAAAAGCGAAAAGCGATAAGGTGTCAGAGATAAAAAAGAAAATATGGAAATAAAAAAAGTTGTAGTGGGTCAAATTAAAACAAACTGTTATATACTGTCTGCCGAAGACGGTGTAACTTTTGTACTCGATCCAGGTGCAGATGCCGCAAAAATTGAACAAGAACTCGAGAAAATACCCAATCTGAATCTAAAATATATTCTTTTGACTCATGCTCATTTTGATCATGTTCTTGCAGTGGATGAACTGAAGATTAAATATCCAAAAGCGGACATTGTAATTCATGAGAAAGATCTAAAACTTTTGCACAATTTGCCTTCTCAAGGTCTTTACACCGGTCAGGTCCTTGGAAAATTTCGTTCTGAGGTGGTGACTGTCACCGATGGTTCATATTTGCCTTTTGCCGACACCAATATAAAAGTATTTAGCACGCCGGGGCATTCTATGGGCAGCGTTTGTTACCTTTTTAACGATATTTTGTTTTCCGGTGACATGTTATTTTGGCACACAATAGGGCGGACCGATTTGCCGGAATCGGATGATGAAAAAATGAAATTAAGTCTTTCTAAAATTTTGCGCTTGCCAGCAGACACTTATGTCTTGCCAGGTCATGGAAAAGCAACTTCAATTGGCGAAGAAAACAAATTCTGGAAATATAACTATTAAACTTTAAGTTTGTATACTTATAATCTTTCCTAATAGTGCTATAATTTGCCCATGACTAACGAAGTTTATTTATATGGCCTTCTGATTGTTGCCGGTTTTGCCGCTATCATTATCTTTTTAAATAAAAGAATGAATGACATTGCCAAAGGCAAAACAGATGTCAGCGCTGACTTTGTGAAAGATTTATCAGAACGTTTGGATCGTGGGCTCAATGAACAGCGTCAATCCAGTGAAAGAATCATTCAAAACGTAACCGAAAAACTAAAAGATCTTGAAAACACCAACAAGCAAGTGGTGGGGATAGCCGATCAGTTGCAGGGGCTCGAAAATGTTTTAAAAAATCCGAAACAGCGCGGAATTTTGGGTGAGTATTATTTAGAGACGCTACTAAAAAATTTGTTTCAACCAAACCAATATCAATTGCAATACAAGTTTTCGGATGGCGAAATTGCTGATGCTGTCCTTTTTGTCAAAGATAAAAGTGAATTGCAATCGATCATACCCATAGACTCAAAATTTTCACTTGAAAACTACAATCGTCTTTGTAGTGAAAAAAACGAAACTAAACGTGCTGAGCTCGAAAAGCTTTTTAAACAAGACCTAAAAAATCGAATCGATGAAACGGCAAAATATATCAAACCTCGTGAAAACACAATGGATTTTGCTTTTATGTTTATCCCATCCGAAGGAATTTACTATGACCTTTTGGTGAATCAGGTTGGAACAGTCAAAGTTAATACTCGTGATCTGATCGAGTATGCGTTTAAAGAAAAGCGAGTTATTATTGTTTCACCTACTTCATTTGCCGCCTATCTTCAAACAGTTCTACAAGGACTCAAGGCTCTCACTATCGAAAAATCTGTGAAAGAAATAATTTCAAATGTTCAAAAACTGGGAACCCATATGGTGGTTTATGAAGATTACATGAAGAAAGTTGGAGTTCACCTTTCAACAACGGTGAATGCCTATAATTCAGCTTCGAAAGAGCTAGGGAAAATTGACAAGGATGTCACAAAAATTACTGGTTCTGCCATTAACCATGAGGTTGAAAAGCTCGACAAACCAAATAATGACTAGGATGCAGAATTGTGGATAAGATACCACAATGAGACTTTCTAAAGTGCTTATTGTGGTTTTGGTTGTGCTTGATAGAAGAGATATCCACAGTCTATAAATCAAAAGGCGTTTATATACTTGACACACCTTCACGTTTGGATTATACTCTAAGTAGAATATTTAACTAGTGGAGGTCTAGTTATGGAAAGCACTAATTTACTCACATTTTATGCAAAGTTTAAGGATGAACAAGCCTGTCGTGACTATCTGGCCAAACTAAGATGGAATGACAAAACTATTTGCCCTCATTGTGGGTCGATAAACAGCGCATATAAATATAAAGATGGACGATTGTTCAAATGTACGGCCTGCCAGAAACAGTTTACCGTTCGAGTCGGCACCGTCTTCGAAGATAGTCATATCCCACTTCAAAAATGGTTTTTGGCAATCTATTTAGCCACCAGTCTAAAAAGTGGGATATCCTCGATTCAGCTTTCCAAATACTTGGGTATTACCCAGAAGACGGCTTGGTTTATGCTCCATCGAATTAGAAAAGTTCTTGAAATAGAGGGAATGGAACTATCGGGCACTGTCGAAACAGATGAAACCTATATCGGTGGCAAAGTAACGAATAGACCCAAAAGACGTAGAGACGATGACGAAACCAAGCAAGTAGTATTTGGGATGGTGGAGCGAAAGGGCCGGGCCAAGATGAAACACGTGATTAGTTCCGGCACCAGATCTTTGCTACCAGAAATCCAAAAGGCTATCAGAAAAGGTACCCAGATTTATAGTGACGAATGGCGCTCATATTCTTCTCTCAAAAAGCTTGGCTACCTACATAAAAAAGTTAATCATAGGCGCGGTGAATATGTCAGTGGAACTGTACATACCAACACCATAGAAGGAGTCTGGTCTCAGCTCAAAAGAGGTGTCAACGGAATCTACCGCCACGTTAGCCCAAAGCATTTACAAAAATACTGTGATGAGTACTCGTATCGTTATAACACTAGAAAGCTAAACGATTTTGAAAGATTTAATGATTGGTTCAAATTCGTAAACGAGAAAAACCTAACATATAAAAACCTGATTTCTAGGCACTAAAACTATAGCAGCCCATTGCTATAGTTTTAGTGCCATTTTGAGCACAAAATCGAGAAATTTTACAACACCTATATTTATATATTATTTAGCAGCAATTATTAGCAATAATTTAGGACTTTTTCGGCTTAGTCATTTTCTTCAACACCTCATCAAAACTTTCGCTTACTTTTAGTTTCTTTTCAGCTGGCTTTGGTTTAACCTTATCGTCTTTTTCGATTTCTTCTTGTAGCTTTTTAATTTCTTCTTTTTCCATGTTTCTTATTATATCTTATCTTTCTATTTTTCTTATATGCTAATTACCTAGTTTAGCTGAAGGTTATTTTACTATATAGTAGGTGTAGTAATTTTTTAGAAGATTAAGCATAAAAACAGCTCAAAACGGTGGTCGTAGGTGACCACTAAACATGATCGCAGAGGCGATCCAGAAAAAGGTTGACATAAAGCCACAAACAGTGATATAGTAGCTTGTTATTGTACCTTACAAGTCAGAATTCACAGAAACCCAAATTGGGGTGGCAAAGAGCTTATGAATCTCGTAATTTCCTTGCTGCTCCAATAAGGGAGTAGAGGCGTCGGAGGGCGTCGGAGACCGGAGGTGGTCAAAGTGAGTGAACGTCAGATTTTTAACGGAACGCCACAAGCTGCACAGTTTGAGGCAGCAATGGTCGCCCTGGGGGTAACCCCGGGATGCGTCCATCTCGAGGACGACACATGGACACGCAATGTCGCAGACTCGATGATCGGGTTCAACCGGATCGCGTTCCGCGCAACGCCTTCCTGGGTCGTCGATCGTTGGTCGGCTGTCGCAAAGAAGCTCATCGCTTTCGGCTGGAAGCCGAATCTCGCTGATGAGCAGTGCTTCACTCGGGCGCTCGAGAGCGTCGGTGAAGACTTCGTCAAGCGGATCGAAGAGATCGGCCTGGCGATCATCTACCTGCCTGGCCGCACCTTGAGTCGCAAGACAACGAGCGACAAGCTGCCTGGGTATGTCAATCCCCTGAACGAGTTCTACTGGAACTCGCTCGAGGGCGGACGTCTCCTGCTTCCGCGCGGCGACAAGTTCGTCACAACGAAGACGGCGCAGCCTGGCCGCAAGAAGGGGCAGGTGCTTGTCATCGATACGCGCTGCAAGCCCTCCTATACGGACGGCAGCCAGATGTGGTTCGCGGACACCTTCCTCGGTGGGACGATCGAAGGCCTTCGCAAGGCCGGTACTATCCCGACGATGAACTGGTGTTCCGCGGACAGTCGCTTCGGCGTTTCGGCCATCGAGTATGAGACTATCGTTGCGGCCGCTCTCAATGCCGACGAGCGTTTCGCCCGCAAGATCCACTGGGTTGGTGCCGAACTGGCTTGCCAGTGGAGCGTCATCGATCAGATCTATACGGAGTACCCACGGGCAAACGATGGCACCACCTCGGGCTGGATTATCCTGCGCGAGCGTTTCAGTGGCGGGTCGGACTGCCTTATCGGTGGCAACTCTGGCAGCGGTGGCCTCTCGTATGTCGGCTACGGCAATGCCGGCGATCACTGGAACAGCGGCTCCGGCCGTCCTCTGGGAGTTCTGAAAGTGGCGTAAGCCACATTGGTCTCTTGGAACTTGGTTCCTTGGGATCTCAAGGCTCCGTCTTGCTTTGCAAGGCGGAGCCTTTCGCTACAAATGGCTATTTTGCCGGTCTTACTATATTATCTTTACGGGTAACGTCTCATTGGTTTATCGGTTACGGCTGATAAACGGACTATTACTCCCTTCCAAAAGAAGGAAAAGAAACTCCTTGTCTTCCTTTATGAGAGATTCGGTCCGCTGATGCAGCTCTCTGATAAAATACAATGGCAACAGTAATGAAGCCATGGTGCACGGACGAAGGAAGACAATATTTCAATGGCGAGTCGAACTGCCTTATCGGTGGCAACTCTGACAGCGGTGGCCTCTCGAATGTCGACAACGACAATGCCGGCAATCACTGGAACAACAACTCCGGCCGTCCTCTGGTAGTTTCTACTTAACTGATTTTATCCAACCGCCGGTCATTCGACCGATTTCTTGGAGTTTTTCTTCAAAGACGATGTATTTAGCCTGATCAATAGCTTTGATCTCATAACAGAGCCGAAAGAGAACCTTCAGTTGGTCAATATACTCTGAGGCAGTCATAAGTTGTTTAGATTTGTCGCCAGTCATGTTGGCGGCTTTTGAAATTATCGCAAGCAGTTCTAGGACGTTAGATTCAATCTTTCGTCCCAAAACGGCCTTTGCTTTCTTTGGTAAATGATCGCTCCAGTCATAGTAGAACTTGTAAAAATCATAAATTTTTTGGGACAAAGGAATTTCGTTTTGCATGGATAACCTCTTTAATCAAATTGTTTGCCTTGAAAATCTTTTCGCCAGTTGGGAAGAGTTTAAGAGGGGTAAAAGAAAAAAGCTCGATGTCTCTGAATTTGAGAAGAATTTGGAGGATGAGATTTTTCGATTACACCGAGACTTAAAATCAAAAGCGTACCGACACCCTGATTATACGTCATTTTACATCACCGACCCAAAACTGAGGCATATTTACAAGGCCGTAGTAAGAGATCGGATTGTTCACCATGCAATTTATCGCATTCTCTATCCAATATTCGATAAAGGATTTATCTTCGATACATATTCTTGTCGAAATGACAAAGGTAGCCACAAAGCGATATATAGATTTGAGTATTTTGCCAGAAAAGTAAGTAAAAATTATTCCGATACCTGTTTTGTTTTGAAATGTGATGTCCGCAGATTCTTCGATTCGATTGACCACGAGATCTTGAAACGGTTGATAAGGGATAAAGTTAAGGATTTTGACACGTTGTGGCTGGTTGAAAACATCATCGATAGCTTTGGTGAGAATAAGGGCGAAGAAAGTAGTAACCAGACCGCTTTCGACTTTTTGCGGCCGAAAGGTACCCCAATAGGAAACCTGACCAGTCAACTATTTGCCAACGTTTATTTAGATGAACTAGATCAGCATATTAAGCACGTACTACAAGTAAAACACTATATCCGCTATTGCGATGATTTTGTGATTTTAAGTCATGATCAGGTGTATTTAGCTGAGGTAAAAGAAGAAGTCAGGGACTTCTTGGGGGAAAGTCTTAAGCTGGCACTTCATAAGGATAAGGTGACGATAAGGAAGCTGGGACAGGGTGTTGACTTTCTTGGCTATATTACCGTGCCACACTTTCGAGTTTTACGAGCCAAAACGAAAAAGAGAGTGCTAAAAAGGGTGACCAAAAAGAACCTCCCCTCTTATCTGGGAGTGCTAAAACATTGTAATGGGCATGGTCTAGAGAAGCTGATTAAAGAAAAGGTAGATAATTTTGACTAGGTTTGTGAAGTATATAAGCACCAATCAAAACTATTGACACTGCATACTGGATATGATAAACTATTTATGTATCACTTGAGTGATGCAATTTGAAAAACATACCGGTAACCCCCTTACCGAACAACTATATACAATTTAATAAGGGGGTTGCGCCAAAACACAGATTTTGTACTTTTGTGTTTGGTCAGCAGGGATAGCGCAGATAATAAGCACCCCCCTTGTTTATTATCTGCACCGTCCCTACTGTTCAAGGTATTACCGACAAATTCTAAGGCAACCGTCTTGGAAAAACCTTCAAACCGCTGGTAGTTGGTGGCAAGCAGGATTTTAACTCAATTTATTGTTTTAATGTCCTGCTTGCTGCCTTCCACCGGAGAACGGCTGGGATAACACTGCTGATTCGTCGGAGATCAGTAATGCACCTGTCGCTCACAGGTATTTAAACTTTGACATCATCAGTCAATAAAATGCCAAAGAGCATACGGGGGACAGCGCTCAATTAATTGTTTTTGGGGTGAACTTGTCCCCCTCTTCAATTTCTGAAAGTTATCAGGGGTAAGATATAAGTTAACAGAATAAATAAACTCATTAGTGAATCGCCATTAGGCGTTTTTTTGTTTCTAAAATTCTTTATACTATCTGTTTTATACTTTATACTTTATATAGAGGGGAAAATTTTGAACTGGCAAAACTATTTACGCGGACTTTTGATTAGTACCTTGATATTCGGAGGAATATTAATTTTTCTGAATTTGGCAACTTCACCGGAGTCGGGAATGGTGACAGTTATACTCTATTTGGTGTCTGTTTTCTTTTTTGTAATGGGGGTCGCTTCAATTATCGGATTCGTAATTAGACGGTGGTGGAACCATAACGAAGTTTTATTCGAAAACGTTAAGATTTCACTTAGGCAAGGATTTTTGATTGCCGGTTTTGTGGACGCACTCCTAATTATGCGAGCATTTCGTGTTTTAAACTGGATAGATGGTATAATTTTAGCTATCACTTTTATATTGATAGAAATGTATTTTAAAACAAGAGGGTAAACATGAATTACAATCCATTAAATATTGCACTCGGTATGGTAATCCTATATGGGGTAAGCTATGGCTTGGTGTTGCTTTATAGTTTTATTTATTTAAAATTACTGGCAAAAAATAAAGACTTAAAATTTTCTAACCTGTCACTTTCTGCCGCACTTGTAGCTGGGGCATGGCTTGCTTCAACTTTTGCGGCAATTTGGTTTGCGGCAAGTGTTAATTTAGCATTGTTTGCAATCATCTCTCTAATTTTGTTTTTTGCAATTACCTATAAATCATCAGGCAAATTATTTAACATTTCCGGTCGGCATCAGTTTTTCTTTTCACTTGCTCTTGCCATTATTATGAACCCATATTGGCTGACCTTAACCAGAATTATTTAAATGGATTTAAAAAAACTCGAGAAACAGGCAAAAGAAGAAATAAAAAAGTCTTCTACAAAAGAAGAATTATTTAGTTTTGAGGTTAAATACCTTGGACGGAAAGGTCTTTTAACACAAGTGTTAAGGGGTCTTTCAAATCTTGCTATCACACAAAGAAAAGAGGCTGGAATGGCCGCAAATATTCTGAGAGTGAAAATACAAGAATTACTTAACGCGCGGAAAACCGAACTACTTGAAAATACTACTGCCGAAAAAATAGATGTGACTGCACCTGGAAAAAAAATACCACAAGGCCATCTTCATCCTGTGACGATTATTTATAATGAGCTTTTTGAAATTGGGAAATCACTGAGTTTTGCAATTGTAGAAGGGCCAGAAATCGAAACAGATTGGTATAATTTTGAGGCATTAAATATTCCGAAGGATCATCCGGCACGTGACACCCAGGATTCTTTTTATATTAACGAAGAGGTTTTGCTGAGAACTCATACTTCTCCGGTGCAAATTAGATATATGGAAACGCATAATCCCCCGATTAGAATACTAGCACCAGGCAGAACATATCGTCGGGATAGTGATGCAACTCACACTCCGATGTTCCATCAACTAGAGGGGCTTCTTGTAGACAAACATGTAACAGTTGCAAATCTAAAAGGAACACTAGACTTTTTCGTTAAAAAGATTTTTGGAGAGGAGAGGAAAATAAGATTAAGACCGCATTATTTTCCGTTTACGGAACCATCTTTTGAGGTTGATGTTTCTTGTGGACTTTGCAACGGTAAAGGTTGTCGGAGTTGCAAAAATTCCGGTTGGCTTGAAGTTTTGGGTGCCGGAATGGTTCATCCAAATGTTTTGAAATCTGGCGGAATAGATCCTAAAAAATATCAGGGTTTTGCTTTTGGAATGGGTATTGAGAGATTAGTAATGTTGAAATATGGAGTCGATGATATGCGGATGTTATATGAAGGTGATTTAAGATTTGTGGAGCAATTCTAGATTAGTTACTAAGTTATAAGTTATCAGTTACTAAGTTAATGAGGAAATATGGCAACAGGATTAGAAAATTTAAAAGTTTATCAAATAGCAGAAGAATTAGAGCTAAAAGTTTTTGAGTTGCTTAAAATATACCCTAATGAAGAAAAATTTTTAACAGTAGACCAAATTAAAAGGTCATCTTCATCAGTATCAAATAACATCGCTGAAGGATACAACAGATATTCTTTTAAAGAAAAAATTAGATCTTTAGTAATAGCAAAAGGCGAGGCCGAAGAAACTAAAATGAATCTCCTAAAGTCAGGTAAAAAAGGGTTTATCACAAATAAAGAAGCTAAAGAATTAGCCGATAAATATACAGAATTATTGAAAGCTATTAGTGGATATATTAGATTTTTGAAGGATTTGGAAAATCAGAAACTTAGTAACTTACAAACTAACAACTTGGTAAACTAATGCGCGTACCCATAAATTGGCTATCTGAATACGTTGACTTAAAAGGGCTTTCAGACGAAGAAATTTCCACTGCCTTAACAATGTCCGGAACAGAAAACGAGATTGAACGTAATGTTGAATTTCCGGGAATTGTAGTCGGCGAAATAAAGGAAATCTCAGCACACCCTAATGCTGACAAAGTAAGAGTCACTAGAACCGATGTCGGAAAAACACACAGAGGAATCCTTAAAATTGTCTGTGGCGCTCCTAATATTGAAGTTGGCCAAAAAGTTCCGGTGGCACTACCTGGTGCAAAAATTGGAGAATTCACAATCGAAAAAACTAAAATTCGAGGTGTTGAATCAAATGGGATGCTATGCAGCGAATCTGAGCTTGGAATATCTGATGATCATACAGGGATTATGATTCTCGATCCACGAGCAAAGGTTGGTCAAAAACTCGAGGATGTTATGAATATTGGCGGCACTGTGCTCGAGGCAGAAATTACGCCGAATCGTAGTGATTGTTTTTCTATGCTTGGCATTGCCCGTGAAGCAGCTGCTTCACTAAACAGAAAATTGATCGGAAAAAAGTTTGAAATTCCGCAAATTAAATCAATCAAAACAATTAATGTTGATATTCAAAATAAGGAAAAATGTTCCCGATACATTGCAAAAATTGTGGAGGGTGTGAAAATTGGACCTTCTCCAAAATGGTTGCAAGAGAGATTATCTTCTGCTGGTGTAAGACCAATAAACCATGTTGTTGACATAACAAACTATGTAATGCTTGAGTACGGTCAACCGATGCACGCTTTCGATGCAGCTAAAATTTCTGGAAAAATTATAATTAGGTCTGCTAGAGAAAGTGAAAAGCTGATAACGCTCGATGGTGTGGAGCGAAAATTAACGAAAGATGATTTGGTTATTGCAGATTCGAAAAAAGCCATTGCACTTGGTGGGGTTATGGGTGGTTTAAATTCTGAAGTTACTGAAAAAACCACTACTATTGTTCTTGAAGCTGCAGTTTTCAACTCGGTTTCAGTCCGAAAAACAGCTCAGCGTTTGGGACTTCGTTCAGAGGCTTCAAACCGGTTTGAAAAAGGAATACCTCTCAAGTTGCCGGAAATTGCAATCGAACGAGCTGCAAATTTGCTTTCTGAAATCCCTGGTGGACTTGCAGGAATAGAGCCTATAAAAAAACCGATGGTTGGGGAAAACACAGATGTTCTTTCTGCACAGATTTTTCCGGTGTTTGTCGGGGTCAGGACCTCAATGATACGAAAATTTTTAGGAGTAAATATTGAAGAATCTAAGGTCTTTGAAATTTTAAAATCACTAGGTTTAACCGCCGAAAAGTTTGATTTCCGCACTGAAGCCCGGAAACATCTTGGCAAACCCTATGTTTACGGTGCAAAATATATTACTCATGCTGATATGGCTTTTGACTGTTCTTATTTAACCGATTTTATTTATCGCAAAATTCATAAATTTATTGGTCACACGGCTCTGGCACAGTATATTATCGGAAAACCGGTCGAAGGAGATTTGGAGGTCGGTGACTTATTATTCTATAAGAGTAAAGTAAAAAAAGAATGGACAGATCATTATTATATTCCTGACGGGAAAGGTGGAAAAAAGTTAGTTAAGGTTGATCCGCCTCAGGAGGTTGGTCATGTGGGTATTTATGTTGGTAATGACCGTGTAATACATACAAGATCACTATATTATGATGAAAAAAATAATGATTGGAAAAGGTTACCAAAATCAAAACAAAAAGCGATTGAAGAATCAATCGATGTATTTACTAAAAATCCGGAATATTTAGGTGCACGCCGTTTTGTTTCGGATCCCGATGAATGGATTTCTGTAAATGTTCCTTGGTGGCGATTAGATTTAAAAATGGAAGCAGATATTCTGGAAGAAATAGGCCGGATGTTTGGTTATGAAAGGTTCCCTTCAACCCTACCTTCGGGCCCTCTCCCATATTTTGTAGATAACGAGATAGAGAACTTAAAGACTAATGTGAGGCAAACTCTAATTGGCGCCGGGTTGAATGAAATTTATACATATTCTTTTGTTTCTAAAAAGTTATCCGAGTACTCTGCCTTTAAAGGTGCAACAGTTAAGGTGGTTAATCCAATCAATCCAGAACAAGAATACATGCGGACATCGCTTGCCGGATCGCTTCTTTTGGCTGCTAAAAATAATCAAATGAATCGTTCAGAAATCAAACTATTTGAAATTTCTTCGGTTTATCTACCGACTCAACATGAATTACCTAATCAACCGGTGATGTTAGGAATTTGCATCAAAGCACCATCAAAAAATCAGGAGATAGGATTCTTTGCACTTAAAGGTATTGTTGAGCTTATTTTCAAAAAGATTGGCCTGAGAAATATACGATATGAAGATTATAGTATTCCTTATTTGTCACAAGGACAAACAGCAGCAATATTTGCAGATAAAAAAATGATAGGGTACCTTGGAGTCATTACAAAAAAAACTAAAGTGGATTTCTCTTTAAGGTCGGATTATTACATTGCAGAAATCGAGATAGAACCGTTACTTAACTTTTTTGGTAAATCAAAAAATTACAATCCGATTTCACGCTATCCCGAGGTTGAACGTCATTATAATTTTTTAGTTTTGCTCAACCAAAAAGCATCAGAAATAGAAAATAAAATTTCAAAATTTAACATAAAATATTTAAAATCGGCAAACATAGAGAATATTTTTATTGATGATAAGTTGCCCGAAGGTAAAAAAAGTGTCACAATTAGGGTAGTTTTTGGCAGTAACGAAAAAACCCTAACAGATTTAGAAATTGCAGAAGCCCAAAAACATTTTTTAACTTTGGTGAATAAAGGTACAGGAGGCGAACTCCGCACTTAAGATGGCAAAAAACGTCGATACAATTTCAGGAAAATTTAAGAAAAATAACTCTGTTATTGGGACAAAACCAACAGAGGATATTTGGATTAAACATTATCATGTGAAAGATTTAATTAAAAAAGATACTAAACCGGGGTGGTCACTTCCGAAAAAAAAGAAAACAAAAAAAGTTAGTGGTGTTTTTGTCCGACCAGCCTCAAAAGAACTACTTGCCGAAGCAAAAAAAGTAAAAAAACAACAAAAAAAATCTCTCCCAAAAACTCCATGGCAAAAAATTGGTCATGGCTCACTTGTTTTTGGAAAAGCGTTTCTACTAATTATGACCTTCTCTTCAATTGCATTTGCAGCAGCCGTATTTGCCTATCGAGAGAATTATAAATCAAGAGCATATTATGGTGTAAAAATATTAGGGGAAGAAGTTGGTGGAAAAAATGAGAAAGAAATTAAGGAGATATTAGATAAGAAAATAGAGAGTTTGAGTTTTTCGTTTGCGATAGATGGTGAAGAAATTATTGCAAAACCAAATGAAGCAGGAGTTTCTTTTAGCTCCGAGAAAACTGCCCAAAATGCCATTAGTCAAGGAAAAAATGGGGAGTGGTATAGAGTTTGGATTTATCCGGCCGGTTCTTTGGTTCAAAAAACGATTAGTTCGGCACAAGCCTTTTCGCTAAACGATTTCAAAAGCAACTTGGATTTTCATTATGATATTGATGAAAAAAAGTTAGCTGATTTTACACAATCACTATCATTAAAATTTAATGAAGATTCCAAAAATGCCGGTCTTGTAATGCAAGGGACAGAGGTTCAAGTTATACCGGCGGTTTTTGGCCGCAAGGTTGTGGCTGAATCGGTGAAAGCCCAAATCGCCGAGGCGGTTAGAATGGTAAAAAGTGAGAAGATAAAAATAGAGGTCGACAAGGTTAATCCGGCAATACTTGAGGCTGACACCAGAAGGTCGATTGAAGAAGCAAAATCTCTGATTTCGCTGCCGGTAAACTATACATACCAAGAAAAAACTTTTACACCAGACAAGGCCACTGTTGGTGGTTGGATTGTTTTTAATACTGTTTCGGACAATGGCCGTGAATATCTCAAACCAACAATCGATGCAAAGAAAGTCTATCCTTATGTCTATGGTTTGGCTTCTCAAATCAATATTCCTCCGGTGAACCGAAAAATAACAGTCAAAAATGGAGTAGAAACTGTGGTAGATCAAGAAGGCAAAGAAGGACTTGCCGTTGATGTAGACAAAGCATCGGTGCAGACCGCTAATACCTTGACTTCAGTAAAAGCAGTTAAGTTGGAATTACCAACTTATGTCGTAAAGCCAAAAACAAATGTCAATAATGTTTTGGTTGCGGATTGGTCGAAATATATTGAAGTAAATATCTCAACCCAGACAATGTGCGCTTACTTGGCAGGAGGAGAAAAGGTAAATTGTTGGTCGGTAACGACAGGTCAGAACGGTTTAAGTACACCAATCGGAACCTTCCTAATCTCTCGTAAATCCGGTGAGGGCGGTGCCCCAGGTGCTTATGGCGGAGGTGTTTGCATGCCGAATCCTCCTTCGGCAACGCCGTTGTGTGGTATAAATTATGTTTCGACTTTTACCCCTCAAGGTCACGCCATTCATGAGGCATGGTGGAGGAGTTCATTTGGCGGTCAAGATTACAAATGGAACGGTTCTCATGGATGTGTGAATGCAACTTATGGCATTGCTCAATGGATCTATTATTGGGCCCCAATAGGAACACCGGTCATAATACACTATTAGCATAAGTATTTAGTATATAGTAAACTGTATTTAGTATGAAAATCACTAATTTTACAGATCTTTTTGCTTGGCAAAAATCTCATAAATTAGTTTTAGACATTTATGAAATTACAAAGAAATTCCCGAGAGAGGAGATGTACGGATTAACTAATCAAATCAGACGTGCATCAGTTTCTGTTTCTTCATGTATTGCAGAAGGATTTTCCCGAGGAACATCAAAGGATAAAACACAATTTTATCGTATGTCTATGGGTTCACTAACGGAGGTACAGAACCAGCTGTTAATTTCTAAGGACTTAGATTATATTTCGAAAAAAGAATATGAACATAGTTTTGAATTGTCTGTAGAGGTGCAAAAATTAATTTTTGGCTTAATACGTTCAATAAAGGGCTAAAACTGTTGCCCCCTATATACTAGCTACTGTATACTAAATACTATAAGAAGGGGGAAGATTGAGGGTAACACAAAATAAAGTCTTCCAATTTTTGTCGAACTTATTTAAAAAAGTAAAGGCTTGGTTTTTGAGTGGCAAAATTTTTCTTCAACTGCGTATTTGGTTACTTTATGTTCTTTATAAAATTCACTTAAAAATACGCTATCTTCATGACAGAACTTATTCCAAGGGTGGCTGGTACAAGTCATATAGCGACAGACGTTACACCAGCACAGTCCACAGAACTGTAATGACAGCTTTTATTGCTTCTTTTGCAACATTCTTATTTTTACAATATGTCTGGCCAAATATTTTCAACCCGGCAGTTCCGCAAGAAGTTAGAGCAGGGAGCAGTTTTAAGGAGTGGACTACAAGAGGTGACTTTAATAACGGGACTACGAAAACAAACACAGTAATTTCGGGTACAAATGATAATGATGATGCTAATATTAGACTTTTTAATGGAACATTGGACCACAATATTAAAACTATTGCTGCAGGGCTTAACCACACCGTTGGTCTTAAAAACGACGGCACAGTTGTGGCGCTAGGAAGTAATATGTATAGCCAATTAAACGTAGGTTCCTGGTCAGGGATTAAATCTATTGCTGCAGGGCTTAACCACACCGTTGGCCTCAAAAATGATGGTACAGTGGTAGCGGTAGGAAATAACGGTAGTGGCCAATTAAACGTTGGTTCTTGGACTGGAATTAAATCTATTACCACGGGTCAATTTCACACCGTTGGCCTCAAAAATGACGGCACCGTAGTAGCAGTGGGAAGTAATGCTAATGGCCAATTAAACGTTAGTTCCTGGACCGGAATTACTGCTGTTGCTGCGGGGGCTAGATTCACCGTTGGCCTCAAAAATGACGGCACCGTAGTAGCAGTGGGAAGTAATGCTGATGGCCAATTAAACGTTAGTTCCTGGACCGGAATTACTGCTGTTGCTGCGGGTTATGGGCACACCGTTGGCCTTAAAAATGACGGCACCGTAGTAGCAGTGGGAAGTAATGCTGATGGCCAATTAAACGTAGGTTCCTGGACCGGAATTACTGCTGTTGCTGCGGGTTTTTATCACACCGTTGGCCTCAAAGATGACGGCACCGTAGTAGCAGTAGGAAAAAATGATTATGGCCAATTAGACGTAGGTTCCTGGACCGGAATTACTTCTATTGCCACAGGATCTTCTTCTTCTCTTAGTCTCCGAAATAATAGTACCGTGCAAGGGCTAGGACAAAATGAAGGGATTAGTGGTCTAGGTTCCTGGACAGATATCCGTCAGCCGTCCTACATCTATAGCCCTTCAGGCAGTATTGCCGACTTGAAGGTTGATACCACTAAACGGTCATCATATCAAAACCTCACCTATGCTCTTACCGAACCCTTGCCAGCGGGCACTTCTATCACGATGTCAGTAAAGGCCGGGGACACCGAGGGTGCTGGTGCATATACAAACATCGCAGGCGTTACTCAAATAGATGCCAATGACCCAAGCTGTACTGAAATATCCCAAAGCTCTACTAGAGTCTGCTACACAGGAAATGTGGTCGCCCCTGGGGGCGGTAATCTTTTGGGTCAATATGCCAATGTTCAGGTTTCTTTTACCTCTGACGGCAATAGCACCCCAACCTTAGATGGTATAAAACTTTCTTATGATTCCTTAGAGCAGCCAACTATTGCTAATCTAAAAAACACCTCTAATAATAACCTAAACGAATATAATGGCTCTCTTTGGACTAATGAAACTTCTGTTAAGGTTGAAGCTGGAGATATTACTTGTACAGATTGTGGTAATTCTACAGATAGAAAGATAGAAGCTCAAGCCTCAACCGATGGAACTAACTTTACAAGTCCTATTACCGCCGAAGGTACTATACAATCAGAGGGTAACCCATCAGTAGCCACTCTTAATGGACTAGACCCAGTTAGTACTTATTACATCCGTGCTCGCTCTCTTGATGCACAAGGTCGAGCCAGTAGCTGGACAGTTTATGATAAGACTATCAAAATTGATCAAACAGCACCAACCGGTACTATCTCCATTGGTGGCCCTAATGTAAGTGGAGGCTATGCCAAATCTACTGAGATTGATCTTACGATATCGGCTACTGACTCTGGTGGTTCAGAAGCTGATAGCATCCCAAATCAAATGAGACTCTCAAATAACGGAACTGATTGGGGCACCCAAACCAATGCTGATGGCTCGATTAACCCAAGCTTTGCAGATTGGGGTAATTACATCACCTCAATCTCTGGTTGGGACTTACTGGCTGGATCTGATGGCAATCGAACGGTCTATATCCAGTTTAGAGATAATGCAGGGAATGTGAGTGGAGACTGGCTACAGACAAGCCAAGCTGACTTCGATGGAGGAGATAAAAGCGCTGTTATAACAGAGAGTCCCGGTAGCTTTAAATTAAACAATACGACCGAATCCCCGGCAACTTTAAGGCCAAATGGAGTTGGTAGCTTAAATGAAATTTTAAACAGGTACGGTTGCACTGAAAACTGGGATTGTGTTAATGATGTGGCAGCAGATGGAGATGCTACTCGTATTTTAGTTGCTGGAGACTGGTCTGATACAGATAAAAGTGATCTATATGCAACAACAAATACAGTACCTATTGGTTCTACTATCAATTCGGTTAGGGTATACGCAAAGATGCTTTTGGGTGAAGGTGTAAACAAAATTGGGTTTAAAGATACGGTGGGGACATGGTGGGATGCTGGCCACGAATTAAGCACTGAATTTACCATGTACGATACTGGCCTTAGAACAACAAGGAGCGATGGGGCACTCTGGACATACAATGACATTGAAGCGCTTGAGATTGGTGTTAAACTTCGTGACGCTAATTTGCCAAATATTGTAACGCAAGTATATGCTGTTATAGATTTTACACAACCTCCTGTTACTTCAGGTTCATTAATCTCATCTATAAAAGATAATACTTCTTCTCAAAACTATGGCTCTATATATTGGTCTGCCGATGTTCCGTCACAAACTGGTACTGATGCCCTGCGTTATCAGGTAGCATCTAACAATGACAACCTGACCTGGAACTACATTGGTCCAGATGGCACGGCGGGCTCATACTACACAACATCTGGTACACAACTTCATTCATCCCACAATGGCCATCGATATATACGCTATAGGGCCTACCTTCAGACAGCTGACGGAAGCTACACCCCAATCGTCTATGATGTATCCATCGGAGTTAATACATCTACCTCGGATACTATTAACTTAGACACAGCCCCCCCCGCCCCTGTCTCTAATCTCAAAGCCTATTCCGACTCGGGTAAAGGGACGGAATATACCACTTCAAACTGGCAAACAAACAGCACTCCTTACTTTGAATGGGACTCAGACTCCAAACCATCTGATTTCGATAAATATAAATATTGTCTTGATACTGTCGCCGCAAATTGCACACCAGCAACTGATACCACTTTAACTAACTATTCTCCTACACTATCCTCTGAAGGTAATTATCTATTTAAGATTGAATCCTATGATGGAGCAGGCAACAAGTCGGTTGCTACAACAACATTTACTTATGGCTATGATTTTTCACCTCCAAGTGATGTAACGGGTTTGAATGCTCCCATTGGTGATGCCACACAAGACTCTATCACTGTCCGTTGGAGCGCGGCAACTGACAGCGGCTCAGGTATAGCAGGATATATTTTAGAAAGGAAAAGATATGATTCGGTTCTTTGGTCTGGCCCAACCTATGCATCTTTTGATCTTGGAATTGTCACATCTAAAGTAGACACGGGGTTAACCCAAGGTTACAAATACAACTACCGCATTAAAGCTAAAGATGCCACAAATCAAACTTCAACTAATTATTCCTTAGTTGATGGTTATACGGTGGACACTATCCCACCTTCTGATCCCACTATTGTCTCAGCTGTTCCAACCGCAAGTGGTGCGTCTGCCGGTTATGAAATTACCTTAAGTTGGAACCCGGCCAATGACAACGGTTCCGGGCTTGCAAAATACAAAATCTGGAGACGCGCCGAAGCTAATGACACCCGTGAGGTCAACAATCAAGGGCAAGATATCACGAACACTCAGAATCAAGTTTGGAATTTGGTGGGTGTAATTTCTGGAACAGGTCCGCTAAACACTACTTGGGAAGATAATGACACAAATAATGATTCAACAGATACTGATAAAACAGTTGCCTCACCCCGATTAAATGATTATACAACCTATCATTATCGGGTGGTGGCGGTTGACGGTTCAGGGAACCACACTAAGATTATTACCACCGATCCGGTTTCTGGACTCCCTGATTCCACTAACTATGATTTTGCCCGAACGGTTGATGTTACCGATCCTTCTGTACCGGCTAATCTCACCATTACTCCCACCGGTGTCGATACCTTGGGCGGTGATCCGCTAACACAAGCGATGGATATCTCCTGGAGTGCTTCAACCGATACCAGAACAACTGGCCGCACCCCAACCGGTAATGGGGTTGGTATTCAAGAATACGAACTTTGGCAGGCTAAAGGTGATGTCAATGGTCCCACTGAGGCTTATACTCTTATCTCCACCCAATCAGGTACTTCTTTTACTAAAGAAGGACTTATCGAAGATTCATACTATTATTACAAAGTAATGGCACGAGACAATGCTCAAGCATCAGGATATACTACCGACAATGAATCAGCTTTTTCAGCTGAACAAGGAGCACTCACTAAAAACTCTCAGGTCCCCACCACTCCTACGGCGATTACTGTAACTGCAAAAACCGGTGATCCAAACACCGATTCAGAAGTCGGAACTAAAATCGATATTTCGTTTACCGGATCTAGGATTAAAGGGACAGGAAATCGAGTCGATGGCTACCGCATCTATCGCTCTACAATCAACTTTGCTACCCAAGGCCAGTGGACCGCACTCACACCTATCTATACCTTTAACGGTCTAAATATCCCGGCTGAGACCCAAGACGGGCAGAGAAACTATCAAGATATCGTGAGTGGTGATGCCACCACCTATTTCTACAAGGTACAAGCCTTTGGCTGGAACGAATCAAACCAAGTTACGGAAATTTCACCTTCGCTGTCATCTATTTCGGTTGGTACCCTCCATGCAGGTTGGGATACTACCGCTGATACTACTTCTCCGGGGCAACCCTCAGAAGTAAAGGTTAAAGATATTCACGGTAATGATTCTATGGTCAGGAATATCATTACTTGGCTTGTGATCCCAAATCCTGACAGAAACGGTACAAATGATTTTAGAAAATACGAAATCTGGCGATATGAAACAGCAAATGGCATTGGTTCGGCTACAAAGATTGCCGAAAAGACCGACATTGGAGATAACTATCATGTTGACGGTATCTCTTATGCCGCCCGAAATATCGATTATTCATATTATGTAGTTTCGCGTGATAATGCCGGAACAGAATTTAAATATCAAAATGATACTATTATCAACCCACCCTATGACAATGTTTCTACCCATGAAGCACCGGTTTCGATCAACCCGGGAACAGTGAAACCGACAGTCGATCCAAATTCGGTTAGTGTTACAAACATCGGTGTTTCGGCAGCTACAATCAATTGGACCACTAATCAACAAACAGATTCGGGTGTGGAATATCAAAAGAAAGGCACAAACAATGTTATTTCAGCTGGAAAAGACAGAACCGCACCGGTTAATGTCCATTCGGTTGCACTTATGGCTTTAGAGAAAAACACAGAATATCAATATAGAGTGGTTTCAAGAAACTCACTCGGGAATATCGATGATGTAGCCGCTAATACTTGGCGTGAATTTAAAACAGAAGATTTCTCGATTCAAAATATACGTGTCGAAAAAACAGAGATAACAACCACAACCGCAAAAGTCCGTTGGGAAACATCTTTTGCCGCTGATTCTAATGTAGAATATAAACCCGAAAACACAGGTGACAAAAGCCAAACAAAAGGAGATGTTTCATTAGTTAATTCACACGCTGTTACTCTTGAAGGACTAAAGCCAGCCACTACTTACACTTATAAAGTGCGCTCAGTAACGCAAGACAGGTTTATTGATGAATCCAACTTCCTAACTTTTTCGACTAATGCTTTCGATTCTTCACAGTTTGTGATTGCTCCAAATGCATCAGAAATTGCTGAACAGAATATCACGGCAACAAGTGCTAAGATAGTATGGAACACTTCAATTGCAACAACTTCTTGGGTTGATTACGGAACAGATCAAAACAATATGAATCTTTCTGCCGGTGACGAAAAATACAATACAGTTCATGTAATTGAACTTTTGAATCTCACACCTGGAAAAACTTATTATTATCGTGTTCGAGGATTAGACACAAGTGGTGTCGAGTATGTTTCAAAGCAATATCAATTCTCGGCTGTCCTTCAACCGGAAATCCAAAACCTTAAAGCCGATGTCACTTCTGCCTACACCGCAACTGTAAGATTTAATACTAATGTCGATACCGACGCTGTTGTGACCTATCAAAAAGAAGGTGGAGAAGAAAAGAAAGCCGGCCAAACCATTATGAGCAAAGAACACGAAATAGAACTGAAAGAACTTGAAGATGATTCTACCTATACTTTCTTTGTGGAAGTCAAAGACCGTTCTAATGCCGTCAAAAAGAGTGGTGAAAATTCCTTTAAGACCCCTATCGATAAAGAAGGACCTAAAGTCAGTGGCGTAAAGATCGAACTCCTTCCAATGGGGGAGTCCGACAACACCGCCTCGGTTATCATATCTTGGGTTACCGATAAACCGGCTACCACCAAGGTTGAATATGATGAAGGCGTTGTGGGAGGGAGATATTCCTTAAATTCTGTTGAAGATACCACCTTAAATAATTCTCACACAGTAATCATCAAGGAACTTCAACCCTCAACTACCTATCATTTCAGGATTGTTTCAAAAGACAAACGTAACAACACCGAAAATTCACAAGATTATAACTTTGTGACTCCCACCAAAGAAAAATCAATCTGGCAGTTAATTGTTAAGTCTCTTGAAGAAACCTTTGCTTGGGTCAAAAACCTAGGGAGCTTCTTTAAGATTCAAAGGGAAAGAGCAAATTAGATTACAAAGGACGAACCTTTGTAAGAAAGGGAAATATGCAACCACAAGGACAACAACCAATTCAAAACCAACAAAGAACTGAGGCAATACCTGTACAAAATGTGACAGAAAATGGTCAAGAAGAAACACCTAAAATATCAGAAACTCTGCCACTTCAAAATCTACCCACACAGGAAGTTCAACCATTACAACCTGCTGAAGCTGTCCGGTCTTTGAATCCAGAGAATCAATTACCAAACGAGGCAAAACCTGATGCTCCCCCAGCTGTTCCTGTTGAGGCAAGAGTTGAAGAAGTTCCACAAGGAGTTCCCACTCAAATGGAAAAACCTGATTTAGCAGTGCCGCCAAGAGTACCAGAGATACCAGGGAGTCAAAATATTATGTCTGATTTTCAAAAAAAGGTACCTGTTACATATATCCACGAAAAAGTTGAAAAGATTGCCGAAACTAATCCTTATCAGGCTTTAGAAGAAGCTAAAAAAGAGAGAGATCAATTCATCCCGCTTGATAATGCGGCCTAAGCTGTAATTTTTATCATACTTTGTTATACTTAAAGTAGTTCAAAACGAGGAGGGTTTTGCTAGCTGCAATTATCACAATCATCGTTTCGCTGATACTGTTTTTAATAACGGCAGTTTTGGCATATGTCTTTTTTCGAAAAACAAAATATCACAAAAGACAAGTACAACATTCCCTGAAAATGGTGCCTCTTCAGGTGATTATCCCACGTGACAAAGGCGAAAAAGAGACCGAAGGACCCAGAACTCAAACAGACATTGCGCGTGAGCTGATCAGTAATGCCGAAAACATGTACAACACTTTTTTCGGTCTTTATTCCGGTGGCACCATAAAGAAAAAAATGCGAAATTATTTTTATCGCTCCCCGCATATTTCGATGGAAATAGTAGCCGCCAAAAAAGAAATTTACTTTTATGTTGTTGTTCCTTATGAACTCCTCACGCTCGTCGAAAAATCAATCACTTCTCAATTTCCGGAAGCAAGTGTGAAAAAAGTCGAAGAAGTGAATATCTTTCAACCAAAACAGGGTTATGTTGGGGTGACCGGTGGAAATGTTTGGGGTTATAAAAATTATTATTATCCGATTAAAACCTATCAAAATATTGATGACGAACCACTCGAAGCATTAACAAATGCTTTTTCGATGCTTGAGGAAAACGAAGGAGCAGCACTGCAGATACTACTTCGCCCGGTTGACCCAAAAATGATGACTTCGGTCAAATCTTTAGTCAAAAAGATTCAAGAAGGCCCAAAAGGTTCAAAAGGTTTGGGGGTTGGAGATGCACTTCAAGGGATTGCCGACCCGAGCAAATTAGATCAAAAAGATAAACCAAAAGAAGCATACCGAACTACTCCAATGGAAGAACAAGTTATGAAGGAGCTAGACAGAAAGGCCTCTAAATTTGGGTTTGAAACAAGAATTCGTGTGGTAGTTGCAGCCCAAGACAGTCAACGTTCGGAATATATTTATAAGCAATTTAAAAGCGCTCTTGCACAGTATTCAGACCTTTCTCTTAATGGCCTGAAACTCAGACGCGAGAAAAAAATGAAGAATCTGATAACAAATTATATCTTTCGTTATTTTGATGACAGGGTTTTTAATGGCGAACGATTTTGGCCGACCAAAAGGGGGTTTCGCTTAATTTTAAATTCAGAAGAGCTGGCGACGATATTTCACTTTCCGAACGCACTGGTTAAAACTCCCGGAATCCATTGGCTTCCGGCTAAATCGCAACAAATTCCTGTTAATTTGCCAGCCGAAGGTAACAAATTTGCACTGGCGACATTCCGAGGTGAAGAAGAAGATGTTCGGATCACTGAATACGACAAAATGCGGCATGTTTATATCATTGGACAAACCGGAACCGGTAAGTCGGTGTTGATGAAAAATATGTTTGAATCGGACATTAGAGCTGGTGGGGGTGTTTGTTTTATCGACCCACACGGTGAAGCAGTTGAAGATTTGATTCCCCGAATTCCTAAAGAGCGCGCCGAGGACGTAGTCATATTTGATGCTTCGGATGTGGAACGCCCAATGGGACTAAATTTGTTTGAGGCAAAAACAATAGAACAAAAAGACTTGGTGATTGGCGAAGCTATTGCCATGCTTTATCGACTTTATGACCCACAACATCAAGGTATAATGGGCCCTCGTTTTGAGCACTGGTTTAGAAATGCCGCTTTGGCACTGATGGCCGACCCAGTAGGTGGGACGTTCATCGAAGTGCCGCGTATTTTTACTGACGATAAATTTTTGGCTGAAAAATTAAAATACGTACAAGACCCGGTGGTTCGTAACTTTTGGATTAATGAAATGGGTCAAACAGCCGATTTCCATAAATCCGAAGTATTGGGTTGGTTCGTTGGAAAATTTGGTGCTTTTATGACAAACACCACCATGAGAAACATTATGGGTCAAGTTCAATCATCATTAAATTTACGCGATAT
>Ga0172371_10000640_pt1 | contig 55050 bp, 36 predicted proteins | sample Lak12m_FD_114543 | JGI IMG/M metagenome (GOLD analysis project Ga0172371, IMG submission 114543) | Freshwater microbial communities from Kabuno Bay, South-Kivu, Congo - kab_022012_12m | ecosystem: Environmental > Aquatic > Freshwater > Lake | place: Democratic Republic of the Congo: South-Kivu... | reverse complement strand
TGCCAGCAGTAGGCGAAGGTGTAGTCGAGTCCCAGGTCCTTCATGAGCTGGAGGTGCTTGGGATCCAGGCCGCGGTACTCGCCCAGCAGGTACAACCCGTCGAAGCCGGCCGCGCGACAGGCCTCGCGCATCTTGCCGAAGGCCTTGACGACGTTCTCCACGCTGCCCAGGTCCTGCACCAGGAACTCGGGCCGGTAGATGAAAAGCACCGGCCGGTTGTCAACCTTCAGGTAACTGGGGTGACGGAAGTAGTTCCCCAGCCAGTAGGGCAGCAGGTTCCCCATCAGATCGGCTTCGTCCGCCACCCCGGCCCGGCCGCGACTCTGGTTCTCCCACATGATGGTGAACTTCATCTGCGACGCATAGCGCGACGCGAACAGACCCTCATGGATGGCGCTGCTGAACATGGTCTGGACCGGCCCGCCCTGCGACGTGCGGTACCAGCAGTAGATGAAGAAGGAGATCCCGTGCTCTACGGCCCAGGCGGTCTCCCAGTCGGAGACCTCGGGGCTCGCCTGGTCGTAGAAACCCAGGGCCGGCACCCGTTCCATGTGCTTGCGGATCTGGGTCCACATGCCGGGCTTGTCGGCCTCCCAGAGAGGACAGTGGTGGGCCCCGATGAGCAGCGGCGTCCGGGCCGGACGGGGCTCGGGGACGTAGGTACCGGGCGACGCCTCCAGCCTGGGCAGGAACCGCACGGGCACCATGGCCCCGGCCACCGGAGCCACGCCGGTGCGCACCTCCAGCCGCAGCTCGGCCAGCAGGGGCCCACCGGCCACCAGGACCCAGGACACCTCGCGCTCCTGCACCGCCTCCAGCCCAAACTGCTGCTCAGCGGCCCCTTCCGTCAGAGCCACCCCCGGCGGCACGCTCAGCCGTACGGCAAGCTCCGCCCGTTCTCCGGCCGCGTTGCCGATGCGGACGGTGACCCGGAGCGGCCGGCCGACGCGAGTGACGGACTGCTCCGGGAGGAAGTCCAGGATCTCTGCGGGCGCTGCCGACGCCGGCCGTTCAGCCGTGGCACTCATCGCTGCCTCCGCTCCCTGGCTCGCGGCGACCATGCCGCCCATCACGAGCCCGGTGACCGCTGCGGTCCATTCCTGACGGTTCATGCCTGACGGTCCCCCACCGGCACCCACGCGCGCCAGGCTGGCACACCCAGGTCGCACCCCTGACGCCTGGCACCACGATAGCGCCTGGCGCGGGTCGGCGCCAGGCGGGCTTGCCTGCCGCGCGTACTCCCACGTAGGGCCGCGGGGCCTCACGCGGCGCCGGTGGCGGGTGGTCCCGCATCCGCGGGACGCCCGTGCTTCGGAGCCGGCGCCACGCGCCGGGCGGAACGCCAGTCCAGCGACCGCCTACGCCTGCACCCGCCGGGGAGGCTCGCGCCTGGCCGGCGCCGGCACTACAGTGACGCCGCGGCGGGTCCCAGCCAGGCTCCGTGCAGTGGGGTGCTGCTGATGTCGTGGCGAGCATTAGTCATCGGCGTGGCCGCATCGCTCTTCATCGCCGGGGCGGGTCACGTCAACGACCGCATCCTGAACCTCGAGAGTTTCACCAGCGGGCACCTGATCCCGGTGATCGTTCTCGGTTCGTTGTTCCTGACGGTGGTGGTGCTGAACCCGCTGCTGCGCCGGCTGCGGCCGGACTGGCCCCTGCGACCAGCCGAACTGGCCCTGATCGTGGCCCTCACGATGGCCGCCTGCAGCATCCCCGGCCGTGGGCTCATGGAGCAGTTCACCCAGAACCTGGTGATGCCCTTCCACTGGAACCAGGTGACCCCGGGATGGAAGGAGCACGGCCTGCTGGGCTATGTCCCCATACAGGCCTTCGTCGCCCGTACCGACGCGAACCACGACGCCGTGGTGACCCGCTATATCACGGGTTCCCAGCAGGGGGGACTGGCCGACGCGGTGCCCCTGCTGGAACGACCCCGGCGGCTGTGGGAACAGGTCCCGTGGGAGGCCTGGTGGCCGGCGCTGGCGACCTGGCTGCCGATGATCTTCCTCAGTGCCTTGAGCATGTGCGCGCTGGCCGTCATCGTACACCGGCAGTGGTCTGATCACGAGCACCTCAGCTACCCTATCGCCGAGTGCTCGGCGGCGCTCTTCGAGCGGCAGCCTGGGGAGATCCTGCCGAGCGTGATGGGCCTGCGGCTGTTCTGGGTCGGGTTCGCGCCCATTCTCCTGATCCGCCTGAACAATGGCCTGCAGTGCTGGTTCCCCGACGTCCTGGTTCCGGTGACCCTGAGCTGGCCCATGACCGCCATCGGTACCGCCTGGCCCGCGATCTACAAGACCACCTGGGGCTCGTTGGCCCTGCAACTGAGCCTCTTCCCGCTGGTGGTGGCGCTGGCCTTCTTCCTCAGCAGCGAGATCAGCCTCACCATGGGCATCTCGCAGTTGCTCTACCTGTTGCTGGCGATCCCTCTGGTGACCCGCGGCGTGAACCTCTACACCGACTACGGCGTCGGCGGTTTCGAGGGCGACCTGCGCGCGGGGGCCTACGTCGCGCTGACCTTCACCATGCTGTACTCGGGTCGGCAATACTACCGGCAGGTCCTCGCCCGGGCCCTGGCCTTCTGGCGGCGGGTCGAGGCCCGGGCCGACGTCGCGGCGGTCTGGGCCTGCCGGGCCTGCCTGGTGTCCATGGCGGCGCTGGTCGTGCTGGTGACGCGACTGGGCGTGGCCTGGCCATGGGCCGCGGCCACCGTGGTGCTGATGCTGCTGGGCATGGTGATGACCTCGCGAATCGCGGCGGAGACGGGCCTGTTCTACATCAGTCCGCGCTGGCAGCCCTTCGGCGTGCTCCTGGGGATGCTGGGCGGCTATACGCTGGGCCCTGTCGGCGTGGTGGTGACCGCTCTGGTCTGCACCAACCTCTGCATCGACCAGAGCCAGGCGCTGATGCCGTACCTCGTCAATGGCCTCAAGATCGGCGAGAAGGCCGGACTGACCCCGGGCCGACTGGCACGAACCACCTTCCTGCTCTATGTCGCCGGCGTGGTGGTGGCGGTGGCCGTGACCCTCATGGCGTCCTACCATTTCGGCTGCACCAGCTACCAGTGGTCCCGGCAGCGCATCCCCATCATGCCATTCCAGGCCGTGGAGCCGGAGGTCCTGCAGATGAGGTTGACCGGGACCTTGGCCGATGGCGAGGGCCTCCCGTGGTTCCGCAAGCTGAGCGGAATCCACTCCCGGCCGAACTTCTGGCCGGCCGCGGGACTGGGGTTCGGCCTGGTGGCGGCCTTCAGCGCCCTGCGGTTGCGCGTGCCCTGGTGGCCGCTGCACCCGGTGCTGTTCCTGCTCTGGGCCACCTGGCCCATGGCCATGACCTCGTACTCCTTCCTGGCCGGCTGGTTCATCAAGGGCGTGGTCATGCGGGTCGGCGGCCCCCGACTGGTGGTGCGCCTCAAACCCCTCATGGTAGGAGTCATCGCGGCGGAGATCATGGGGGCGCTGGTGTTCACCCTCGTGGGCGGGGTCTACTTCTTCGCCACCGGTAAGCCCCCGATCAGCTACGTCTACTTCCCACGCTGACCGGTCGCGCCGGGGACCGGGCCACGCGCTGAGGGCCCCGGCCGCAGACACGGACGGGCACGGGTTTCCACGGCGCCCGGGTGGCCCTATATTAGCCGGCCGTATGCACAACTCTACAGGCTTGCACGGAAAGGCCAGCGAGTCCGACGAAGCATGAATACGTCACCGCGTGAACGGATTGTCATCACGGGGGTTGGGCTGACCGCGCCCAACGGTAACTCCCTGGCCGAGTTCCGGGCCAACCTGCTCGCAGGGGTCTCCGGGGTCAGCGCCTACTCCATCCGCTATTTCGGGGAGACGCTGGCAGGGCTGTGTACCTTCGATGCCCAGCGCCACCAGACCCGCAAGGAGATCCGTAACGGTACCCGGGCCGGCTCCATCAGCATCTACTGCGCACACGAGGCGCTGAAGGACGCCGGGCTGACGCTGGCGGCGCTGGACCGGTCCCGCATCGGCGTGTTCGCCGGCATCACGGAACACGGCAACGTCGAGACGGAGGCCGAGATCTACGAAATCAGCAAGTTCAACTACGACACCAAGTGCTGGTCCCACTACCACAACCCGCGCACCGTCGCCAACAACCCCGCGGGCGAGGTCACGGTGAACCTTGGCATTACCGGACCGCACTACACCGTGGGCGCCGCCTGCGCCGCGGGCAACCTGGGCGTGGTCACCGGGGCCCAGCAGATCCTGCTTGGCGAGGTCGATGTGGCCCTGGCCGGCGGCGTCTCTGAGAGCCCCCGTACCTTCGGCATCTTCGCGGCCTTCCGCAGCCAGAACGCGCTGGCCACTCATCCGGATCCCGCGAAGGCGAGCCGGCCTTTCGACATGGCCCGCAATGGCATCGTCGTGAGTGAAGGGGGCGCCCTGTTTGTGCTCGAGCGACTGGACCGGGCCCTGGCCCGGGGTGCCCGCATCTATGCCGAGGTCGCGGGGTACTGCTACAACTCGGACGCGGTGGACATGGTTCTGCCTGACCCCAAGCGCCAGGCCGAGTGCATGCAGCGCGCCATTGCGCGCGCGGGACTGCAGCCGCGCGACATCCATGTGGTCAGCACCCATGCCACCGGGACCCGCTCCGGTGACATCAAGGAGTGCGAGGCCATCCGCGACGTCTTCGGGCCGGACTGCACCGAGACCTGGGTCAACAATACCAAGAGCTTCATCGGCCACGCCATGGGGGCCGCGGCGGCACTGGAACTGGCCGGTAACCTGCCCAGCTTCCAGGACGGCGTCGTACACCCCACCATCAACCTGGATGACCTCGACCCCGAGTGCCACCTCCGCAACCTTGTGAGCAACCGCCCGCAGCGGGTGGAAAAGGTCCAGACCCTCTTGAATAACTCGTTTGGCATGGTAGGCATTAACTGCGTTCTGGTGGTCCGCCGCTATGTCGGCTGAACCCGTGGTTCGCAGCGTCCCACGGGAACGACCCGCAGGGAACGATTCAGGAGACGCGGCGCCTATGACACGTGAGCAGATCGGCCAGGCCATCATCGACATTATCCGCGACATCGTCCCGGACGAGGACTGCTCCGGTCTGGACCCGGCCAGGAACCTGCGGGACCAGCTCGAGCTGGACTCGATGGACTTCCTGGATATCGTCATGGAGCTGCGCAAGAAGTACGGCGTCGAGGTCCCCGAGGCCGACTACCCGAAGCTGGCCACGCTGAGCAGTTGCATGGACTACCTCGAACCGAAGCTCGCCGGCAAGTGACCTCAGGGGCCCTGGCCGCCAGCCCCTGACAGCCCATCCACCAGACAGCGAGGGCTCGCGGCCGGCCGGCAAGGGCCCTACGGCCGTCTCCACGCCACCTTCCGGCGTCCATTGCGACGGGTTATCGTTGCCCCCTGACACCGCGCCCAAGGTAGATCCGGCAATGTCATCCGAGAGTCTCAACGCACCGCCCCCACGCCACGTCCGCGTCCTTGCGGGCCAGGGCTGGGTCGGGCTCCTGGATTGTCTGGGCAACGAGACCCGCATCGTCAATGCTGCCCGGGTGTCGTTCGGCCGGCGCCACGACCAACTGGACGACAAGGACGTGAAGTTGCTGAAGTACCTGCTCGAGCACCGGCACACCAGCCCCTTCGAGCATGTCGTCCTCACCTTCTCCGTGCACTGCCCGCTGTTTGTGCGGTCGCAGTGGCACCGTCACCGGACGTGGTCGTACAACGAGATCTCCCGCCGCTACACCGAGGTCGATCTCGAGTTCTACGTGCCACCGGTGGTCCGGGAACAGGCCCCCAGCAACCGTCAGGCTTCCATGGAGCCAGTCCGCGTCGACCAGGACGCCGCCCGGGGCCTCATCGCCGAGTACAACCGTACCGCCGAGGAGCTCTACCACCGGCTGCTGGCCATGGGCGTCTGCCGCGAGCAGGCGCGCGGGGTCCTGCCGCAGAACCTGATGACGACCTTCTGGGCCACCGTCGACCTGCATAACCTCATCGGCTTCCTGGACCTGCGCGACAGCCCTGGCGCCCAGTGGGAGATCCGCCAGTACGCCGCAGCCATCAAGGAACTCATCCGGCCCCAGTTCCCGAACCTCGCCGCCGTCCTGGGCTGGTAGCGCCCACCGGGACCGCCTTCCTGCGGCGGCGGCGAGCGGGCGCACGACGCCCCCCCCCAAGCCGGTGGGCACCATGGCCTCCATCATAGGCGTTAAGATAGGCCCCCGGGACGTGCCCGAAGTAGGTCGGGGGCGCCGGTACCCGACCTCCCTTATCTTAACGCCTATGATGGCCTCCATCCCCCTCCCCTGTCTACGCCAGCGCGTCGACGCCTGCCTGGAGGTCCGCCTGCTGGCTGTTTGCAGTCCCCTGGTGTACAATGGTCGTCGGGACCCACAACGGGCCCGCCAACGCCGAGGTGCTCTGACCATGAGTCCACGCATGCGGATCGCTGCCATGGCCGTCCTGTGGGCCGTTGTCGCGGCCCGCGCGGCGACGCTCGAGAGCCGCGCGGCGAAGATCATGGTTCGCGCTATCGACGTCGAGGAGGTCTCGCCCAAGGAGGTCTTCGAGTTCCTGCGCGAGCAGTCCAAGGCGGCGGACCCCGAGGGCAAGGGCATCAACATGCTCTTCCGCTTCGGCCCGGCCGGACTCAAGGCCTTCACCGAGGGCACCGTCACCCTGAAGATGAACAACGTGCCGCTCAGCGAGCTTGTGCGCTACGTCTGCATCGCCAGCGGGCTGTTGTACAACTACGACGCCTACACGCTGATGGTCTACGACGCGAGCACGCCGCAGTCCATGGAGACCAAGATCTACCGCCTCAACGCCGGGGTGCTGGAGGGCAAGCGCACGCGTGACAAGCCGGACGGGATGGAGGGCGGCTTCAGCACCGGCGGCAACCACAACAACCGGAACTGAGAACAGGCCTGAGGTGGCCCCCTACGCGGTCACCGTGCAGAACCGCCTCGACGCGAGCCTGAAAGGCACGGTCGAGCCACTCGCCCCCCCGCCAGCCGGCCTCCGGGTCGATGGCGACCTCGCCGAATGGCAGTCCCGAACGCCCTTCGTCCTGGACCAGCGCCAGTCGCTGCTCCCGGTGGACCCCGGCATCGGCTGGGACGGCCCCCAGGATCTCAGCGTCCGCGCCTGGCTGGCCAGCGACGCCGAGGCGCTGACCTTCGCGGCTGAGGTCACGGACGATGTCCACGCGGCGCCGGCCGCCGACGGGAATGGCTACTGGGGGTCGGATAGCGTGCAACTCGCCGTGGATCCCCGCAACGATGGCGGCGTGGGCTACGACGCCGACGACCGCGAAGTGGGGCTGGTGCTGGGCGCCGGTGGGCCCCGGGCGCACCTCTCGCTTCCCGGTCCCGCTGTTGCCCTGCTCCAGGCGCAGGTCGCGGGGCGGCGCGCGGGCACGCGGACGATCTACGAGGCGCGCATCCCCTGGACCGCCCTCAGACCCCCGCCGCCCATCGCCGGCCAGGTGATGGCCATCGACTTCATCGTGAACGAGAACGACGGGCAGGGCAGGTCCTGCTGGATGGGACTGACGCCGGGCATCGGCGAGGGCAAGTCACCCGGCTCGTTCCGGCGCTTCGCCGTGGCGGCACCGTAGGCCTGACCGGGCCCGGGGCGTTCAGCGAGATGGAGCATCAGGGAGGAACGTCCGCGAGGGTGGGCGCCCGCGGAGCCGGGGGACCTGGCCCGCCAAGGGCAGTCGGCGTGGTCCCGGACCGCCGGAGCGGGCGGCCTCACCGCCCGCGGGCCGCGCCGAACCCGCGCACGCCGAAGGGGTCGCCCCAGGGGTTGGGGTCGGGGACGCCGCTGGCCTCGATGAGAGCCGCCAGGCGGTTGCGCCAGGCGTAGAGCACGGCCGGATCCCGCGAGTACTCGGCCATGGTCCTGACCAGCCCATCCGGAACGGCCAGGGCCGCCTCGGCCTCGGCCAGCCAGGCCCTGCGGGCTTCCGCTGCGGCCGCATCAGCTCTCACCCGCCGGGCACACTCCTCGGGAATGCAGGCGTAGGCGAAGTCCTCCATGCCATCGCGGAAGTCCTCCAGCCGGACCGTGGGCACGGGCTTGCCGCCGGGGCCGCTGCACAGCAGGGACCCATCGCCGTGGTACGTGGTCCAGCTCAGCGGGTCCCACTCGGTGAAAGGCCCCGACTCGATGGGGCGGTTCTGATTCCAGATCGTCAGTGAGTAGTAGAGGAAATCGTCCGGGCGGTACTTGGCGGTCATGGCCCCCATGAGCAGCCGCGACTCGATGGCGGCATACTCGATGAACCCGTTGGCGTGGGGGTTGTGGGGCCCGCAGCAGACGTACCACCAGACGTACTTGCCCGCGGCCCGGGCCTTGGCTGCTCTGCGGGTCGTCGGCGGCAATGTCGATGGGCCCGAGGAAGTCGAGGATAGGGTCAGGCCACCAACCCACGTGGGAGACCTCGTAGGGCGGACGCTGCTCGGTCTTGACGTAGCCCGTGACCCAGTTGCCGCACGAACGGCGGCGGTAGAACCGGCGGTTCCGCCCCCGGCGGCAGCAGGCAGATGCCGCCAATGAACAGCTCCATGTCCGCCACGGGCCGCTGACTGAAGAAGTGCGGAATGGCGATGTCGGCACGGTTGACTGCCGCCGGCAGGCCCGACAGGGGCACGACAAAGCGCCGATACCCAGCGGATTGGCCCCTTTTGCTCGTGCTCCTGCTCGTGCTCCTGCTCGTGCTCGCCCCTGCGGGGCCACCCGCCGGCTTCGCTCTGCGCACATGGCCACTCTCCCGGGGCTGCCTACGCCGCCGGCGGCGGCAAGGCAGCCCCTACGTGCGCGGCCAGTTCCGCAAGGTTGTAGGGCTTGCGGATGAAGGGGAGCGCCCGCGCGCTGATCTCATCCCGCATGTCCGTACCGGATGCGTCCCCGCTGGTGAGCAGGAGAGGCGTTCCAGGACGGACCCGGCGGACGGCGTCGGCCACCCCAATCCCGGTGCCGTCGGGCAGCGTCACATCGGTGAAAACCAGGTCGATCGCGTCGCCCTGCTGTTCCACGATGCTCACAGCATCCCGCAGGCAGCCGGCCTGCAGAATGGTGTAGCCCATGTGGGCCAGGTACTGCACGACGAGCGCACGGACCGATGCGTCGTCCTCGACCACGAGGACCGTCCGGCGCTGGCTTGGGGCCGGGCCAGGCACGGGGGTCTGGCACCGAACCGGGTCCGCCGCGGCGCACGCCGGCGCCGCGGCTTCCGCAGGGAGGTAGACCGCAAAGCGCGAGCCGACGCCCTCCTTGCTCCACACATCGATCCAGCCTCCATGCTGCCGGACCGTGCCGTAGGCGCCCGCCAACCCCAGGCCCGTGCCTTGACCCGGCTTCTTCGTGGTGAAGAAGGGCTCGAAGATCCGGGACAGGACCTCCCGCGACATGCCAGTCCCCGAGTCCTCCACGCACACCCGCAGGAAGCGCCCTGGGCGGGCGCCGTTCATGCCCCGGACCTCCGCAGGAACCAGGGCGGTGTGGGCCGTGCTGACGCGGACCACACCTCCCCCGGGCATGGCGTCCCGGGCGTTGACCACGATGTTGGTGAACACCTGCTCCAGGCTGGTGGCATCGCCGCGGACCCAGGCGGGCTCGGGGCAGAGGTCCAACTCCATCGTCACCCTGTCGCCAAGGACGGACACGATCATCTCTTTGAGGTTGGCAAGAGTCCCGTTCAGGTCGACGGGACTGGGCGTGAACGGTGCCCTGCGGCTGAACTGGAGCAACTGGCGGACCAGTTTGCCCGCGCGCGTGCACCCTTCCTCGGCGAACGACAGGTGCTTCTGGGGACCGGCGTCCGCCGGGAGCATTCCGGCCGCCAACCGCAGGTGGCCACCGACAGCCGTCAGCAGGTTGTTGAAGTCATGGGCGATCCCCCCTGCCAGCAGGCCGATGGCCTCGAGCTTCTGGGCCTGCAGCAGTTCGTCACGCAGCCGTTCCCTCTCCTCCTCCGCCAGTTTGCGTTGGCCGATCTCGTGCTTCAGTCCTTCGTTGGCCGTGACCAGCTCCGCCGTGCGCTGGACCACGCGACGCTCCAGCTCCTCCTTCGCTGACAGCAGCTCCTGCTCGGCACGCTGGCGCTCGCTGATGTCGCGCAGCAGGAGGACTTCCCTTCGCTCCCGCGCAGGTGCCCGGCGATGACCTCCAGCGGCACACTCCCGCCGTGCTTCGCCTTCCCTTCGGCAGAGCAGATGCGGAAACCTTCCGCCGCCAGGCCGGTGAGAAGCAGCGGCGGGGCTGCCAGAGCCCGGGGTTCGGCGAACACCACGAAATCACACTCCCGACCCCGCACCTCGCTCTCGTCATACCCGAGCATGCGCTTCACGGCGCGGTTGCACAGAACCACCCTGCGGTCAGGACCCAGGACGAGCAGCACGTCGGGACTGATGCTGTTGATGATGTCGGTCAGCGCCGCTTCCCGAGCCATGGCTCGTCGGTACTGCACGAACGTGGCGCACAGACAGACGGCCAGCAGCACGGACACGGAGTCGACATAGACACGGGCCGACGGCAGGGAGAAATCGAAGTGCTGGTGGTAGAGATGCAGCAGGAACGCGAAAGTGTCCGGGTACTTGGCCCCCAGAACAAACAGCGGGAACACGAAGGCGCACACCAGCACCACGGCCAGGAGGACGCGCGCCTGGGTGGAGAAGCCGCCAAGCCATCCGGCTCGTGTGGGACGTGCACTCACAGCCACCCTCCTCATCGAGTTGGACCCACGCGGCGAAGCGGAGACCATACCTACCCGCAGTACAGCTTCTAATCTAGCCCCACGGCGCGGGCTAGTCCATAGCCAGGGCCGTCGCGGCAGGTTCCGCCGTCAACGGCTGCCGAAGCGCTCCCGCATGACACCGCGAAGATCCACGGTGTAGATGCCGCGAAAGCCCTCGAAGGTGCCGTCGAAGGAGATGCCGGTGCCCTGGCGATTCCAGCGCGGGTGCAGGTCGCAACGGATGTCGATGACCGGCACCGGCAGGTCCAGCAGCCCGCCAAGCGTGATGCCGCGCTTCTGTTTCAGGTCATACAGGTACAGGTACCGGTAGCCCTGGCGCGGATAGCTGTCGTAGAGCAGCCACTGGCCGTCGGGCGACGTGCTGCAGTGGCCGTCCTGGGGGAAGAAGGCGGCATCGATGACGGTCTGGACGCCGGACTCGACGTTCACCTCGTAGAGCTGGTTGCCGGCGGTGCCGACCATGAAAAAGACGATCGTCGTGTCGCTGCTCCACCCGTAGTGCGAGGCCATGCCCGCGTCCACCAGCGGCGCGCTCAGCCGGCCCTTGAGGTCCGCGACGAAGACGGTCGTGATCCAGCGCCGCGGTTCGCCCTCGGGGAAGTTCCGCGCCAGGAGCACAAAGCGGTCCGCCGCCGGGTTGAAGGTGATGTGGTTGACACAGATCTTGGCGTCGCCGCCAGGGAACGCGTGGGCCATAGCCTCCCAGATCCGCTGCAGGGTGAGCACCTGCCGGATGCGGCCACGGGTGACATCCACCAGCCACACCCCGTCCTCCGCCGCATGCCGCTGGCCGAACCACGGATCGCGCTTCTGGCAGTAGCCGTAGCCGGGGCGGAAGTCGAACACCCGGTCGAAGTTGATGCCCAGGCCGCGGCGGCCGTCGTTGGCGAGGTCCGCCAGCGCCATGGGCACCTCCCGGGCCCGCTTCCGCCCCAGGTCATAGACCACGCCACGGTAGTCGCCGGAGGCCGTCGCGGCGTTGTGGAAGAGGGTCTGCGGTCGGCTGCCGACCCATTGCAGCATGGCCCCCTGCTGGAAGTTCCAGGCCCTGGTGCGCCCGAAGATCGCCGGCTCCCGGGTCTCCAGGTCGATGACCGCCAGCTCGGCTTCGTCCGCGGGCTGCGGCAGCCGGTCGCGGAACGGGACCCGGTGCGCCAGGTGTCGCCGGTCGTCCGGGGAGAAGGCCTGGTTGTCGTAGTAGCCGAAGAACCACTGCTCCCCGGCCGGGGTGATCCGCTCGAACGACACGCAGGCATCCAGGACCGGTTCCATGGCAGCACCTCCGTCATCGACCACGGGCGCAAGCCCATCGCTTGAGGCAGGCCCCCTGAGGGGGCCGCACAGGCCACCGCGCGCCGTCCGTGGCGCTGACCTGTCACCCAGCCACCGCGACAAGCATACCACCAGCCGCAGGGTCGGGCCACTGGCAGGCCGGGGAGGCCGGAATCGGCCCCGGGGGCGGCACGGGCGATGCCGGTACGGTATAGTGCCGGCCGAACCAGGACCCCAGCCCACCATGCCAGACCGTAACGACCAGCCATCCGCCCCGCGCCAGCTCGAGGCCGTGATCCTGCCCGAGGGCGAGGTCACCCTCGAATGGGGCCCCGCCACCGGCAGCGTGACGGCGGACTCCGCGGCCCTCCAGGAGGCGCTGTTCGCGCACTACGGGCAAGGGGCCGCCTGGTGGTTGCGCCTGGCCTTCGCGAAACCGAGCCTGGCGCTGTCGCCTTCCCTCGACTTCTGGCGGGGCCTGGCAAGCCGCTTCGCTGACCAGGTCCGCCGCACCGAGGAGATTGAGCAGCGGCGCGGTGACCTGCGGCCGGAGCTCACGGCCGAGGAGGCCATCGCGGTCCTTGGCGCAGCCCCGCTGATGGCGGGCTCCGAGTACCTCTCGGTGGACCTCCTGACCGCGGTCTGGAGACGCCTCCAGGAGGCCCTGGCGGCCGGCCTGGCCGGGCACCCGGGGACCGTCGCCGACTACCTGCGGCAGTTCAACCCGGAGTTGCACCTCCCGGGGCGAGTCTACTTCCACCTGGTCGAAAACCGCGCGGGACCCGCTCCCTTCGCCTTCCTCGCCACCTACTCGACCCGGGTCGACGAGAGCGGTAAGGCCCGTCACCTGCCGCTGAAACACGCCCTGCAGGAGTTCGCCGGGGACCGCAAACGGCTGCTGCAGCTCCTGGCCACGGTCTACGCTGCCGCCCGCGGGAGTGCCTTGGTGACGCGCCTGGTGGACTCGGGCGAGCTCTTCCACCCCCTGGCGTGGAGCCCGGCAGAAGCCCACACCTTCCTCAAAGAGGTGCCGCTCTACGAGGCCGAAGGCGTCCTCTGTCGCATCCCGAACTGGTGGCGGGCAAAGGCCCCGGCGGTGCGGGTCCGGGTGCGCGCCGGCGCCAGACCCCCGGCAGGGCTGGGGGCCGAGGCCGTGCTGGCCTTTGACATAGACCTGGCGCTGGACGGCGAGCCGGTCTCCGCCGAGGAGGTCGAGGCCCTGCTGCAGGCGACCGAGGGACTGGCCCTGATCAAGGGGAAATGGGTCAGCGTCGACCCCGAGACCTTGCGCCGGACCCTGGCGGAGTACGAGCGTGTCCGCGCGCTGATCGAGTCTGGCATGTCCCTGCGCGATGCGCTCAGGCTGACGCTGGACCCATCCCGGCTGGGCGGCGACGCGGGCTCGGTGGTCGAGATCACCCAAGGCGAGTGGCTCCAGGACATGACCGCACGCCTGCGCTCGCCGGCCCGGGTGGAGCCCGCACTTCCCGGCCCGGGCTTCGGGGCGGAACTGCGGCCCTACCAGCAGCATGGCCTGAACTGGCTGTGGTTTCTGCACACCCTGGGCCTTGGCGGCTGCCTGGCCGACGACATGGGCCTGGGCAAGACGGTCCAGGTGCTGGCCTTCCTCTCGCGCCTGGTCCAGGAGCCCCGTCCGGCGCCGAGCCTGCTGGTGTTGCCGGCCTCCCTGTTGGGCAACTGGAAGCGCGAAATCGGCCGCTTCCTGCCCCGTCTGCGGGTCTACGATGCGCACCCGAGCCTGCATGCCGATGGCAAGGTCGCGCCCTTGGAGGCGCAGGACTTGGGCCAGTGGGACCTGGTGCTCACGAGCTACTCGCTGGTGCCGCGCTGGGCCTGGCTCCAGGGGGTGCACTGGGACTACGTCGTGCTGGACGAGGCGCAGGCCATCAAGAACCCCGCCAGCGCCCAAAGCCGTGCCGCCAGGGCCCTGACCGCCCGCAACCGCCTGGCCCTCACCGGGACGCCGGTGGAGAACCAGCTCGGCGACCTCTGGTCGCTCTTCGACTTCCTCAACCGCGGCCTCCTCGGCTCGGCCCGCGAGTTCGGGCTCTTCGGCAAAGGCCTGGCTGCCGACCCGGCAGGCTACGCGCGGTTGCGGCACGTCATCTCGCCCTTCCTGCTGCGACGCATGAAAACCGACAGGGCCATCATCGCCGACCTGCCGGACAAGGTCGAGATGACGGCCTATGCGGAACTCTCCCGGCGCCAGGCGCTGCTCTACGACCGCCTGGTGACCGACTTGCGCGAACGCCTCCGCACGGCAGAGGGCATCGCGCGCCGCGGCGTCGTCCTGGCGGCCCTGATGAAGTTCAAGCAGATCTGCAACCACCCCGACCAGTACCTGGGCCAGACCGGCTACGCCGAGGCGGAAAGCGGTAAGTTCCTCCGCCTCCGGGAGGTCGCCGAGCTCGTCCTCGAGAAGCGCGAGCGCATGCTGGTGTTCACGCAGTTCCGGGAGCTGACCGAGCCCCTGCACGGGTTCCTGGCAGCGCTCTGCGGCCGGCCGGGCCTGGTCCTGCATGGGGGCACCCCCGCCCGCGAGCGCACGGCCCTGGTGGAACAGTTCCAAGGCCGCGACTATGTTCCCTACCTGGTGCTGTCGTTGAAGGCTGGCGGTGTGGGTCTGAACCTGACCCGGGCCAACCACGTGGTCCACTTCGACCGCTGGTGGAACCCGGCCGTCGAGAATCAGGCGACCGACCGTGCCTTCCGCATCGGCCAGCGGAAGGACGTCCTGGTCCACAAGTTCGTCACCCGGGGCACCCTCGAAGAGCGTATCGCCAGCATGATCGAGGAGAAACGGGGACTGGCTGAACGCGTCGTTGGCGGTGCCGGTGAGAACTGGCTCACGGAACTGGATAACCGGCAACTGCTCGAGCTGGTGTCGCTGCGCCTGGCGCCGGAGTGATCCCGGCGCCGGGCCGGACGCGAAGCAAACCGGTGACGCGGGGGCCCCCAAGGGAGTGCGGCATGGCACGGTACAGGTCCTGGGATGACTACCACTACACGCCCATCCACGAGAAGCAGGCGAAGGCGAGGAAGTCCCTGTCGCGCCTGGCCAAGAGCCGCGGCACGCTCCAGCCCGTGACGCTGGAAGGCAGGACGCTAAGCACGAGCTGGTGGGGCCAGGCCTGGAACGAGAACCTGGAACGCTACTCGGACTACTCCAACCGTCTGCCCCGGGGACGCAGCTACCTGCGCAACGGCATGGTGCTCCACCTGGCCATCGAACCAGGCAAGGTCACGGCCCTCGTCCAGGGCTCGCGGCCGACGCCCTACGAGGTCACCATCACGGTGGCCGCCCTGAAACCGGCCCGCTGGGCCAAGGCCAGGGCCGCCTGTGCCGGCCAACTCGACTCCCTGCAGGCACTGCTGATGGGGCGGTTCCCCGACACCCTCAAGGACCTCTTCATGGTCCAGGGGGAAGGCCTCTTCCCGGCGCCGAAGGAGATCTCGTTCGAGTGCACCTGCCCGGACTGGGCCAGCATGTGCAAGCACGTCGCCGCGGTCCTCTACGGCGTGGGGACCCGGCTGGATGCAGACCCGAAGCTGTTCTTCACCCTGCGGCAGGTCTCGGTCGACGAGCTGGTTGCGAAGGCACTGCAGGGCACCTCGGAGGCCTTGCTGGACAAGGCGGGGAAGGCCGCCGGGAAAGCCTTGGCGACGGCCGACCTGGGGAACGTCTTCGGGATCGACCTCGACGACGCTCCCGGGGGTAACAGACCCGCCGCCGACGCACCCCCGGCACCCCGCGTGGAGCCGCCCGCGACACGCGGTCGGGCCAGGGCCGCAGAACCCGCGCCAGCCGCAGCCCCGCCCCCGCCCAGGCGCCGCCTCCCCGCGGCCGCAAGGCCCGCCCGGAAGGCCTCCTCCCCGCCTTCGGTCAGGGCTGCCACTCCCCAGCAACCGTCCCGGCGTCCAAGTGCGCCCCGAGGACGGGTGGCGGACAAGACCCGCGCAGCCAGGACGACCCCCATGCTCGACCGACTGCTGGACGCCTTGCGCGGTAAGCGTTCGGGGCTCTCCATCCCCGCGATCATGACCGCCACCGGCTTCTCTGAGGTGCAGGCCCGGAACACGGTAGCGCGGGCGATGGCGAGGGACCTGGTGCGCTCCACCGATCGCGGGGTCTATGCCCTGGTGTGACGGGAGGCCCCCCGATGCCCCTCAGCAGCCGGCCAGGAGATACCCCCATGGGGCGGCGACGACGCTGGACGCTGCTGGCACTGCCCGCCCTGGCCGGCACGGCCCAGGCGGCAGAGGCCCTGGCGGAGTCCTTCGAGGCCCTTACCCCGGCGTAACCGGGAAGCCCTCGCGCTCGGCGGCAGCCGCCAGGCGCCCGTCCAGACAAACGAACAGCAACGTCGAGGGCCGGTGCTGCGCCGCCACGATGGCTGCGGCCAGTTGCAGGGAATCGGCCGCGCGCAGCGGGTGGACCCGCAGCAGCCGCTCGGCACACTCACGCAGGACGTCGGCGGGCTCGACCTCGGACCAGCAGGCCGCCAGCCGGCGCAGGTCGGCCAAGGCGGAGCTCAGACCCTCGGCTGACAGAGCGCCGTCCCGCTCCAGTCGGCATAGGGCAGAGATGCACTCCAGACGGGTCCCCCACCAGGCCACCATGGAGTCATCCTCGCGCAGCGCTGCCAGCATCGCCGCGCTGGTCGCCTCGTGGACCAGCAGCGGCAGCACGGCAGAGCTGTCCCAGAACCTCACCGGCCGTCCTCCCTCTCGCGCAATAGCGCCGCCACGGCACTGGCCCGGCGGGTGAGCTTGGGCAGCCGGCGCTCCAGGAACCCGGCTGGCAACGCCCCCAAGCCACGCCGAAGAAGCCCGGCACGCTCGAGCTGGCTGAGAGACCCCGTGCCCAGTGGTTCCGCCAGCGGCCGAACGGGCTCCAGGCGGGCCACCGGGACCTGACGGTCCAGAACGACGATGGTCTCGCCCTGCCGGACCTGGTCGATGAGCGCACTGAGCCGGTTCTTGGTCTCGGTTATGGATGCTGTCTTCATGAGGCTATTATAGCTTTTTCAGTTTGGTCTTTCAAGCGCGCTTAGCGTCGCGATGGTCGGAGGATGCTGATGCCGCCACAGCACTGGCGCCCCTGGTCCCCCGGGTGCAGATTGGGGCGGTGACAGCCTCGTACGCTTGCGGCAGGGGGTGACCGGGCCCAAGGCACCACGCATGCGCCGGCAGGATCCCAGACGAATGGCGCGAAAGGCGGCCCTCGCGGCCGCGCACTGTGTCGTGCTCTGGCTCACCGGGTGCTCGTATGAGCAGAATGACCGCCGCACGGAGGTGGTGCTGTACGACTTCGCCTACGTGAACTGGACTGCGATGAACCGGGAACGGATCCGGGTCTTCGAGGCGCAGAACCCGGACCTCAGGGTCCGCCTGGTGACGGGCGACTACAGCAAACTGCTGACCATGGTCGCCGGGGGGCTCGCCCCGGACGTGGCCTACATCGACTATGTCTACATCCCCTACTTCGCGAAACGGGGCGTGGCCGTCCGCCTCGACGACCGCGTCGCCGGCGAGCCGGGGGACTTCCTGGACCGGTTCTTCCCCTGCACGCTGGAGGGCGTGCGCTACAAGGGGGGCCTCTACGGCCTCCCGGATGCCTGGTCGCCGGTCCTGCTGTACTACAACCGAAGCCTCTTCGACGCCTACAACCACGACCACCCCGACGAGGCGCTGACGTACCCGGGAGCGGCCTGGACCTGGGATGACTTCCGGCGCGCGGCCCGACGGCTGACGGCGGACCTCAACGGGGATGGCCGTACGGACCGCTACGGTGCCCTGGTGCCCGGGAGCCACCACCGCTGGCCCATCTTCGTCTGGCAGAACGGCGGGGAGGTCACCAGCCCAGACCACCGGTGCTGCCTGATGGACAGCCCCGAGGCCATCGGCGGCATCCAGTTTCTCTACGACCTGATGTTTGTGGACAAGTCCATGCCCAGTGCCCACACGCAGATCGAGGGGGTGGCCGAGCAGGACATGAACCGCTGGTTCGCCGAGCAGCGCATTGCCATGCTCCTCACCACCCGCTACTACCAGAAGGTCCTCGCCGAGGTGGGCGGCTTCGAGTGGGACGTGGCGCCTCTGCCCCAGCGCCGGAACCGCGCCACCATCTACATCGGCGGGACGTGGGTGCTGTTCTCCCAGTCACGGCAGCGGGATGCCGCCTGGCGGCTGATGCGGTTCCTCAGCGACGACGCCTCCAGCGAGATGAGCATGGCCTGCGGCCGCGCCCTGGCCGCCAACCGGCACACGGCCGCACGCCTGACGAACCACCCCGGGACGCCGCCGGACAACGATCGGGCCTTCGTGGAGTTCGGCGACCTGGCCCGGCCCAAGCAATTCGAGTACCTCGACATCAGCAAAGACTGCCACGATGCCTTCGAGGAGATCGACCTGGTCCGACAAGGCCTGCGCTCGCCGGAAGAGGCCTGCCGCAACTACACCCGCATCATGAACGCCGCGCTGGAGACCCTGTGGCGGGAGAAGGGCGGACCATGACCTCCTGGCGCCGACGCGGCATCCTGGCCGCCTACCTGTTCATCCTGCCGAACCTGGTCGGGTTCCTGCTCTTCACCAGCCTGCCGGTGCTGGCGTCGCTGTTGCTGAGCGTCTACGAGTGGGACCTGCTGCGCTGGCCACCGCGCTGGGCGGGCGTGGCGAACTTCGCGGAGCTACTGGCCGACGCGAGCTTCTGGAAGTACCTGAACAACACCGTCATCCTGATGGCCGGTATTCCCGTGAGCATTCTGCTGAGCCTGTTCCTGGCGGTGCTCATGAACCAGAAACTGCGCGGGATGCTGGCCTTCCGCACGGTGTTCTTCCTGCCCTCGATCACGGCCGGCATCGGCACCTACCTGCTCTGGATGTCGATCTACAACCCTGAGTTCGGCCTGGTGAACTGGGCCCTGGGGCACCTCTGGGGGGGCCTGGCCTGGACGCTGGGATGGATCGGGGTCCACCTGCCGGCCTTCGCCGGCCCACGTTGGCTGGGGGACGTGCTCTGGGCCAAGCCGGCCCTCATCATCATGGGCATCTGGGGGTCCATGGGCGGCACCAACATGATCCTCTACCTGGCCGCCTTGCAGGGCATCCCCCCGGAGCTCTACGAAGCGGCCGAAATCGATGGCGCCGGGGCCTGGAGCCGCTTCTGGCGGATCACCTGGCCCATGGTCTCGCCGACCACCTTCTTCATCACCGTCATGGGCATCATCGGCGGCTTCCAGGGAGGCTTCAACCAGGCCCACGTGATGACGGGCGGCGGGCCGGCAGGCTCCACCACGACCCTGAGCTACTACATCTATCAGAGCGCCTACGTCTGGTTCCGGATGGGCTACGCCGCCAGCCTGGCCTGGGCCCTGTTCGTGATCGTCTTTGTCCTGACGCTGCTGAACTGGCGCTATGGTCAGAGGCGGGTGCACTATGGGTGAGTTCCGGGTTCCGAGTCCAGGGGGCCAGGTTCGCAGGGCCGAGGGGGAGGAGTCGAGGGCCAAGGGGCGAGGGACAAGAGTCCGGCGACGAGGGGCGGCCGCTGGTCTGGGCGGACCTCCCCAGGCTCCGTAGCCTTGGCGAAGGAGCCGGTCAGCCGCCGGGCGCACGGCCAGGAGTACCGCCTTCAACACGGAACCGGGGGAAACGGACCGGCCGAAGCCGGGACCACCAACGGATCCGACGCCGATAGCCGCAGGAGACATACCGCAACCATGGGCTCGTGGCTGACAACCGGCAGGTCCCACGTGCTGGCCCGCAGGGCTAGGAATGCCGCCGTCTACTTCTTCCTGACGGCCCTGGGCGTGACCATGGCCTTCCCCTTCTTCTGGATGGTCATCACCGCCTTCAAAGACCCCGCCATGGTCTTCGTCGACCCGCCCCAATGGTGGCCGCAGCCTTGGACCTGGGACAACTTCGCGAAGGCGTGCGCCGCGGTCCCCTTCGGCCGCGCTTACGTCAACACGGTGGTGGTGGCGGTCCTGGTGACGGTGGGCCAGGTGGTGACGTCGAGCCTGGCAGCCTTTGCCTTTGCCCGCCTGGAGTTCCCGGGACGTGATAGGCTGTTCGTGGGTTACCTGGCGACGATGATGATCCCGGGCAGCGTCACCATGATCCCGGTGTTCATCCTGACCAGCAAGCTGCCGGCGATACTGGACTGGCTGTTCTGTCCGGAGGCACACCTGTTCAGCCGCAACCTGTACCTTCTCGGGCAGTACTACGTCGGCCGGCCGGTGGGCCTCGACAGCTACTTCGCGCTGATCGTGCCCGGCATGTTCAGCGCCTATGGGACCTTCATGCTGCGCCAGTTCTTCATGTCCATACCCAAGGACTACGAGGACGCGGCCCGCATCGATGGCTGCAGCCTGTTCGGGCTCTACTGGCGGGTCATCGTGCCCCTCAGCCTACCCGCCATGGCCACCCTCGGCATCTTCACCTTCCTGGGTTCCTGGCGGGCCTACCTCTGGCCGCTGATCGTCAGCTACCGGGAGGAGGTGATGACCCTGCCCATCCTGATCCGCAGTTTCCAGGGCATGTACTCCACCGAGTGGACCCTGCTGATGGCGGCCTCCATTCTCGACGTGATGCCCGTCCTGCTGGTCTTCATGGTCGGCCAGCGCTACTTCATCAAAGGGATCAACCTCGGCGGCGTCAAGGGCTAGGCCAGCCTACGCCCCCACGGCTGGGCCGGCCGCTCACCCCGGCCATAGACCCGTTCAGAGAGCAACCACGCCGCGGCAGTCGGGGTACCCGGAACACCCCCAGAACTGCTTGCCCGCGTTCCTGCCCGTCTTGGCCGTGCGCAGCACCGTCGGTTTGCCGCACGCCGGACAGGGGGGAACGTGATCCGACGGATCCGACAGATCCGGCGGATCGGGCGAATCGGGCGGGTCTGCCGGCGCGGACTGATCGCGCGGCTGCCGGCGGGCCCGCTCCGCCAGCCGGGCCGTAGCGAGTTGCTCGCTGTAACCCCCCGCCGCGACGAACTGCGCCTCCAGGGCCCCGATCTGCTGGTCCAGCAGGAAGCTCGCCTGGTGGATCAGGCAGATCAGCGCGTTGGCCCGTACCGCGGGGGCTTCGTGCTCCAGCCAGGAGGCGTACAGCTCCTGGCGGGCCTGATCGGTCAGATCGGTCAGATCCGACGGATCCGACGGATCGGACCGGTCGCGGCGGAAACGCCTGGGCACCTCCCGCACGGCCAGTGCCTCCGACGAGTCGGCAAGCCACTGCGGCAGGTGCCGGTGCCGCAGGAAGTCCTCGTAGTCGAGCAACAGCTCTTCGAGGCTGGCGCGGGCCGTGTTGAGCAGACGCAACTCGGTCTGTGACGAGGTGGCCGCGGCCCGGCTGCCCTCGGCGATGTTCTGCCGCCCTGACCGGGCCGCCTGCACCATCTGGTCCACCGTGCGCGAGCGCGAGTCCAGAAAGCGCTCGCAGAACCCGTAGGTCGCATCGTAGATGAGCGTCGCCGTCTGAAAGCTGCAGGTGTCGCGGTAACCACCCCTGGGGCGCAGTCTGGTCATGGGGGTCCCCTCTCGGTCCGCTCTCGCCGATCCGTCAGATCCGTCAGATCCGTCAGATCCGTCAGATCCGTCAGATCCGTCAGAGAACCACCATACCCCATCCCCCGTACCCATGCAAGCTCTTATTAGCCTTTTTATTAACGTCTATACGCACGCAACCGCAACCCGGGCTGAAGGTCAGTCCACGAGCAGCCGGCGGAGGTGCTCATCCCCCTCCAGCGGCTTGAGGTCGAAGGGCAGGTTCACGGGGGCGCAGACGTCGCTGGGGTGCTCCTCGACGGCGTAGCGGCGGGGGTGTTCGGCGTCGTGCCGCAGGACCGGGCTCCGGCGGAAGGGGGGCCGCGGTGGCATGGTCCCGAAGGACGGGTCGACCAGGGGCAGACGCCGCTCACAGCCCCGTCGGTCCAGCTTGACAGACGGCCGGCCGAACGGTATCAGTGCGCGCCGGGCGCAACCGTAGCACTCGCCGTCTGCCGCCACCTGCCGCCAGCACAGGAGGTCATCGTCATGCGCATGCCGAGACACCGGTTCCTGAGCTTCCCCATGCTGGTGCTGCTGGCCAGCGCCGGCGCGCTCGACAGCCTCGCCCAGGCTCCGGCAGCGGGGGCCGCCCAAGGCGAGTCCAGGGACCTGCTGCTTCATGTCGCGCCGGCCGGCAGCGACGCCTGGTCCGGCCGGCTTCCGGCAGCGAACGCGGACGGCACCGACGGTCCTCTGGCGACCCTCGCCAGGGCCCAGGAGCGCGTCCGCGAACTCAAGGCGGCTCCGGGCGGCCTGCAGACACCGGTCAGCGTCCTGCTGCGGGGAGGGGTCTACACCCAGGCCAGGCCGCTGGTATTCACGCCGGCTGACTCCGGTACGCAGGAGTGCCCGGTGACCTATGCGGCCTATCCTGGCGAGACCCCAGTACTCAGCGGGGGCGTCCCCGTCACCGGCTGGCAGCCCGACGACAGCGACCAGAGCCGTAGGCGCTGCGACGGCAAGCTCTGGCGGGTCGATCTCCCACAGAACGCAGCGCGCGACGCCTGGCGGTTCAACCAACTCTTCGTCAACGGCCAACGCCGGCCCCGGGCCCGGATCCCAAACCAGCGTGACTTCCTCCGTGCGGACGGCCCGGCCGCAAAGGGCGACCGCCGGTCGTTCTACTTCCAGGAGGGCGACCTGAAGGAGTGGCAGAACCTGCGCGACGTCGTCCTCGTGGTGTACCACTCCTGGGAGACCTCCATCCACCACATCCAGTCCCTCGATCTCGAGGCCTGCCTGGTCACCCTGCGGGAGCCGGCGCCGTGGCCCATGGGTGACTGGGAGAAGCAACAGCGCTACGTCGTCGAGAACGTCTTCGAGGGCCTGGATGCCCCGGGGGAATGGTACGTCGATCAGGGCACCGGGCGGCTCACCTACTACCCGCTCCCCGGGGAGACCATGGCCGCGACCGAGGCTGTGGCCGCCAGGCTCACGTCGACCCTCGTCCAGTTCAAGGGCGAGCCGACCAAGGGGGCCTTCGTCGAGTACCTACGCTTCCGTGGCATCGCCTTCCGGCACACAAACTCGCAGTTGCGGCGCCTCCACAACCCCGGGCAGGCCGAGATCTACCAGCCCGGGCAGATCCAGGCCGTCGGACTGCGCCAGGCCAGCTTCGAGGGCTGTGAAGTCGCCCACACCGGCGCCCACGCCATCGGGTTGGCCGAGGGCTGCACCGACGTGCGCATCGAGCGCTGTCACCTGCACGACCTCGGCGGCGGGGGAGTCTACATCGGCGGCGGCTGGGGGGTCGGCGAAACCGCCCCGACCGAGCGCATCTCCGTGGACAACTGCTTCATCCGCGACGGCTCCTACCAGTTCCATGGCGCGCACGGGGTCTGGATCGGCCGCAGCTCCAACAACACCGTGACCCACAACGAGATCAGCGACTTCGACTACTCGGGCATCTCCTGCGGCTGGTCCTGGGGCTTCCAGCCCACGTCGGCGAACCACAATATCCTCGACTACAATCACATCCATCACCTTGGCAACGGCGACGGGCTGAGCGACATGGGGGGCATCTACACCCTCGGCATCTCGCCGGGAACCACCGAGCGCTACAACCACATCCACGACGTCTTCAACTACGCCCCCGTCTCCCACGGGTCCGGCATCTACCCGGACGAGGGCAGCTCGGAGATCCTCATCGAAAACAACGTCGTGTACCGGGTCCGGACCTGCCCGCTGTTCCAGCACTACGGCAAGGACAACACCATCCGCAACAACCTCTTCGCCCTGGGTGGCGAGGGCCAGCTCCAGCGCTGCCGGGAGGATATCCCCTGCCACTACGTCGCCACGGGCAACCTGGTCTATGCCGACATCCCCAAGATGCTTGGCGGGGTCTGGAAGAACGGCGACTGGAAGCTGGAACGGAACCTCTACTGGAGCACGGCCGGGGCCCCCACCTTCGCCGGGCTGGACTTCGCCGCCTGGCAGGCCAAGGGCAACGATGCGGGGTCGGTGGTGGTGGACCCGCTCTTTGCAGACCCGGCCAAGGGCGACTTCGGCCTGCGGCCCAACTCCCCGGCCCTGGCCCTTGGCTTCAAGCCCATCGACCTCAGCTCCACCGGCCTGTACGGGGACCCGGCGTGGGTAGCCCTGCCGAAGCAGTACCCCAACCGCACGCTGAAAGAGGTCCCGCCGCCGCCCGAGAGCCCCTTCATCGCCAACCTGGACTTCGAGGGCCAGTTGCCGGACCAGCCGCCGGTCGATGGGGCCCTTCACGAGGGCGAGAACGGGGCCTCCATCCGCGTCTCGGCAGACACCGCCGCCAGTGGCGCGCAGAGCCTGAAGTTCACCGATGCCCCCGGGCAGAAGGACCCCTGGACGCCGCACCTCTACTACCGCCGGACCTATAGCAGCGGCAAGGTTCAGCTCTCCTGGGACATGCTCAACACCAAGGAGGCGCCAGCCCGCTTCTACATCGAGGTCCGCGAGTACGAGGGCAGCCCCTACGTGGTGGGCCCCACGGTCTCCGTCGCCCCGGACGGCCGGATGACCGCCAGCGGCCGCGAGGTCGGCACCATCCCCCTGGGCGAGTGGTGCCATGTCGACATCACCATCACGCTGGGCGAAGGCACCCCGGGGACCTACCAATTCGCCCTGCGCGTCCCCGGCCGCGAGGCGATCACGGCGGAGCTGCCCTACCAGAACCACACGTTCCGCGAGGTCCAGTGGCTGGGGGTCTCGAGCACCACCGAGGGCGCCAGCACCTTCTACCTCGATAACGTGAGAATGGGCACTGCCGAGGAGCTCGCTCAGCCCCCCAAGCGCCGGCCTCGGGCCCGCCCGGTCGCCGCCCAGGCACAGCCCCAGCAGGTCCCCAACGACCAGGGCCTTGCCGGACACTGGACCTTCGACGACGACGGCGACGCCTATACCGCCAAGGACAGCTCCGGCTGCGGCAACCACGCCGACGTCTGGGCCGAGTGGGCCAAGGGAGCCTTCGGCACCGCCCTCCGCTGCGACCCCGTGGCGCACAGCGCCACCGTCAAGGACACCCCGACCCTCCACCTGGGTACCGGCGACTTCAGCATCGGCCTGTGGATCTGCCCGACGCAGCTCCAGATCGACGCCAACGACGCGCGCCGGCGCTTCATGAGTAAGGACCGCTATCCTGACACCTGGTGGAACCTCAATGTCACCGCCGCTGGCAAGCCCTTCATCGAGATGCGCGACCCGGGCAAGGTCATGTGCGCCAACCGGCCCACCGGCGCCATCCCCGAGAAGGCCTGGACCCACCTCGTGGTCGTGGTGGACCGCACCCACGGCAAGACGGCCTACTACTACAACGGCGTCCTGGACAGCACCCAGGACATCCCGGCAGCGTTCAAAGGCACCCTCGACGTCGACGGGGGCGACCTCACCCTCGGCTCGAACTGGCAGCCCTTCATCGGCCTGCTGGACGACGTGCGCCTCTACCGCCGCGCCCTGAGACCGGAGGAGATCCGGGACCTCTGCGAGAAGGACAAGGCCCGCTACACCTCCGCCGAGTTCGAGGTGGTGGAATGACGCCCAGGCGTCAGTCAGAGGCCACCGGCAGAGCCCGCGGGATGCGGCGGGGTCCTCAGCGTGACACGACGGCCACGCCGCCGCGCTTCCGGGAACGGCCGCGGGGGATGGGCTTGCCACGGGTCGACCTGACCCGGGCTGGCGTCCGGGCATTCGCAGAGGACACCGCGCAGGAGCGTGACCGCAGCGACGGGGAACGCCTGGAGGGCGGCTCCTCCGCAAGCCGCCACGCGGAAGGGACACGACACCCCACCCGCGCGGCCCGTGGCTACTCCCCGAGCCCCCACTTGGCCGTCAGGTAGTGCTGCAGGGCCTCGGCCTCGTCGAAGCGCAGTGGGCGGTCAAAGAGCAGCACTTCCGCCACGTCGCCGGCGAGGTACTGGCCCGCTACCGCGGTGGCCCCGAAGACCGTCACCCGGTCCAGCGCCGCCCGGCTCGGCTCCTGGATGCTGAATACCTGGGCCGGGTAGGCCTGCGGGGTCGCGCCGCCCGCACGCCCGATCATCCAGTTGGGCAGGACCCACTCCTGGCCTTCCCCGGTGAAGCACGAGACCAGGCGTTGCCAAGCCGGCCCCGCCGCCTCCGGCGCCTGCGAGACCAGCAGCAGCGTCAGCGCCCCGGGCCCCCGCTTCAGGCCGGTGATGCGCAGGCTGGCCGTCCCGTCGCCCCGAATGACCGGCTTGCCGTTGAGGCCATCGGGGACCCAACGGACCGTGTGCGCCGGGTCGGCCGGGCTGGCCACGCCTTCCCGGGGAGACTTGTCGCGCCAGGCCAGCACCCGGCCGTCCGCATCGCGCTCGACGGTCGCGGCGTCGGCCCCGTCCAGCCAGAGCACCAGACCCTCGGTGATCATGCTCGCCGCGGAGACGGGCCCCCGGGGGCTGTAGGCCACGTTGCGCTCAGGGGCCGGCGCCGCCTCGGGGTCCTGCCAGTCCGCCCCGGCCGTCCAGCGCGGTCCGCCCGACTCGTAGGCACCCAGGTCGGGTGCGGCCCCCTGGAAGCCGTCGGTGATACCGGGGATCGCCACCCCCGCGTCGATGGCCGCCGAGTCCGCCACCGGGTAGGCCGATGCGTCGACGGCCCCTGGCCCATTGTGGTGGTACTCCGGCCCCAGCTCGCCTTGCACGAACTCTGTCGGGTCCAGGCGCTGCACCCGGCCGTTGACCAGGTTGTTGATCACCCGCATGCCCTTCATCGTCGGGGTGTACTTCGCATAGCAGTACGTCCCGAAGGGCCGCCGGACATGCGTCACGGTGTTGTTGTAGACCAGATGGCTCAAGGCATCGCTGTTGATGTGGAAGCCATCCCCGCCGCAGTTCCAGATGACGTTGTGGTGCACCACGAAATCGCTGCTGAAGTTGTCCAGGTAGATGCCGTTGGCATGGGGGTTGTCATGCACCCAGTTGTAGGCGATGATGCCGCCCTCGCCCTTGGTGCCCCAGCAGTAGATCGCCCCGGCGTCGTTGTTGAGCAGGTTCCCGTAGTAGATATCGTTGTACTCCACACGGATACGCTTGCTGCCGCCGTGCTGGATCGTGTCCCGACCGGCCCGGAAGACGGTGCAGTGCTGCACCCGCGCCCCGACCGAACGGCCCAGGTCCAACCCGCCCCGGCCGCTGCCCAGGTAGTTGGCGTCGTGCACCACGCCGTTGACCAGGGCGTTGCCCTCACCGGCCATCAGCAGGGCCGAGGTCGCCCCATAGGCGATCAGGCAGTTCCGCAGCTCGTTATCCCGGCCGGTGACCACGTTGCGGACCGTCGGCAGTTTCCCCTGGTCATACTCCCGCACATGCTCGACGTAGCGCAGACGACAGTCCTGCAGCCGGCAACCCTGTGCGTCGCTCAGATCGGCCGCGGCGGCGATAAGGTCCAGGCCCTGGACCTCGATGAAGGCCCGCTTGGTCAGGTCGCAGGCCACCTCACGCTGCTTGACCTCGACCTGCTGCCGCTCGGGGGAGTCGCCGTCCGGGGGCCAGAGGTAGACCGTGCCCGTCGCCGCATCCAGGAACCACTCGCCGGGGCTGTCCAGGCCAGCCAGGCTGCCCACCAGCACGTAGGGGTTGCCGGCGCGGGGCTTGTAGGGGTCCTCGGCGTGGTAGGGGTCCGCCTTCGCCTGCCGGCAGTCGCGGTCGAAGCGGAAAGAGAGCCCAGGCTGGTAGGCCGTGACGCGCCGGGTGGTGTTGACCCATTCGCTGCCAGGCCAGAGGATGACGACGGCGCCGTTCCAGTCACCGGGCGGCAGGTTCGGGTCGGCCAGCGTCTCGTAGTCGGTGCCGGCTCCGGCCTTGGCCCGCGCCATCGCCATGAGGTCATCGAACGGCGAGTTGGGCCAGCGCGCTTCGAGCATCATGCGGCCATCGACAAAGAGCTGGATGAAGCGCAACGCCGTCTGGAGCTTGTAGACGTGGCCCTCGTGCACCTGCCAGGTGCCGGCCAGCACGTCGGCCCCGCTGAGGACCACCCTCTGCCCCGGCATGGCCACGTAACGGATCGGCCGGCCGGCCTCGCCGGACTGCCGCGGCGCCAGCGGCTCGCGGTAGACCCCTGCCCCCAGGAAGACCGTGTCGCCCGGCCCGGCCACCTGGCAGGCCTTGGCCAACGTCCTGAAGGGCTGCGCCGCCGTGCCGGGGCCGTCGTCCGTCGCCACGGCCTGCCCGGGCGTGACATAATACTCCGCCGCCGGGACGGCCACCGCCAGCCCCAGCACCACCGCGAAGGGAATGACCTTGGTCACGTCTCAGTTCCTCCGTCGTCTGCCGCCGATCAGTCGCCACGGAGTGTATAGCCCCCATCCCGGACCCGCAAGCCTGTGACCGCACACCGGACTGGGGCTCGGCAGGCCCGCGGACGCCGCGGGCGAGGTAGAGCCGCGCGCCGCCAGGTCCCGTTGATCCCACCGATCCCATACTTCCCATATCCCCTCTGGCCGCGCGCGGGTGGGACGACGCCTGAGCATAGGAGCTATGGGAGGTATGGGAACGATGGGACCGCGTGCCCCAACGGGGAGGCGTGCGGGCCAGAATCCCACCGCATGTGATACCTAGGTGACCTCGGATCTCCCTGGCGCTTTGTTTGAGGCGGGGCTTGCTTTTCTTGCATAGGTATTATAGAGTACCTATCAGCGGACCCGGAAGGGCCGGGGTCCCGAGGCAGAGGCAGGCACGATGGCATACCTCACCACGCAGAGGCAGGGAGGCGGTCGCTACACGACCATCTATGCGACGGTGGCCACCTGGAGCGACCTCAAGGGGGGGCGTCGCGGGGCGGTCCAGCAGCGCTTCTACGTGGGTCGGCTGGACGGCACCAGCGGCAAGGTGAGGGTCAGCAAGGGGGTCGCCGGCGGGGCCCGGGTGGAGGTGGATCTGGAGGAACTGCGACGGCGGGTGAAAGAGGCGGGCAGCGTCGCCGCAGTCGAAGCCTGGCTGCGCGGCCTGTGCGGCGGGGCCACGGGTCGTCCTGCGAGCGCAGAGGCAACGGGCGGCCTGGCACGCGGCGACCTGGGCACCGCGCTGGTGGGACAGTCCTACGTTCTGGGCGAGGCGGCCCGCGCCACGGGGCTGCAGCGTTGCCTGACCGAGGCCTTCGGCCAGGAGACCGGGCTGGCCCTGCTGCACCTGGCCATGCATCAGGCCGTCCGGGGCGAACCGCTCTACCTGGCCGAGGCCTGGATGGACGATCTGTGGCTGCCGGCGGCCATCGCGCAGTTCGACTTCTCCTCGCCGGGCCTCTCCCGGCTGATGGAGGCCGTGGGCCGTGCCGAGTCGGACCGGCAGTGTTTCTACCAGGCCTGGATGGCGGCGCGGCGGCACCCGCGCGGACTGGTCTACGACACCACCTCGATCTCCACCTACGCCGCGGCGCTGGAGGCAGCCGCCTTCGGACACAACCGCGACGGAGGACCCCTGCCCCAGGAGAACCTGGCACTGGTCTGCGACCGCGCTGACGGCATGCCGCTGTTCTGCCGCCTCGTGCCCGGGAGCGTCCCGGACGTGGTGACGCTGGATGCCACCGCCCGGATTCTGCGCGGCCTCGGCCTGAAGGACATCGAGTTCGCCCTGGACCGGGGGTTCTACAGCAACAGCAATGCCCGCGAACTGCTCCTCAAAGGGCACCATTTCACGCTGGGAGTCCTGCTGAGCTGCAGGCAGTCCACGGACCTGGTGGCCAGGTACCGGACCGCCCTGAACTCCCCGAAGCGGTCCATCTTCCATGAAGGCAGGACGGTCCGCCACGTCCGTGCGGACTGGACCGTGGACATGGGCTGGGACGGGCGCGGCAAGCGGCGGGAAGCCCGCCAGGTCGAAGCCCATCTGTTCTTCGATCCACGCCGGCACGCAGACCGCGCGGCGGGGCTGGACGAGAGTGTCTTCGTTCTCGAACACAAGGCCGCCGGCGAGACCTTCGACGACCCCGGGAGGGCCCGCCGCTGGCTGGCCGAGAACGCCCGCCAACTGGCCCCTTGCCTGGGGCTGGAGCAAGACGCCGATGGCCGTCTGGTCCTGCGCCGCCGGCCACGTGCCATCACCGCCCGTGCCGCCAACGCCGGCTACCAACTGGTCATCTGCGACACCCCCGGACGGGACGCCGTCGCGGTGCTCTCGGAGTACCGCAGTCGCGACCGTGCCGAGAAGCTCTTCGACCTGCTCAAGAACGAGGACGGCCAGCACCGCCTGCGCACCAACCAGCAGACCGTCGCCGAGGGGCGCATCTTCCTCGCCTTCCTCGCCCTAGTGCTCCGCGCCGAGATCGAGAACCGAATGCGCCGCGCGGACATGCTCAAGAGGACCAGTGTGGCGGAGTTCCTCGCCGAGATGGGCAAGATCCGCGCCATCCGCCTGCCCGACGGCACCCGGCTCCTGCGAGAGGTCAGCAAGCGCCAGCGCGAGTGGCTCGCGAAGGTCGGCCTCCCCCCGCCCCAGGTATAGGTATCACCTGAACCGGGATTTCAGGGGGCGAGCGTCCGACCGACCCGCGACCGGAGCTCGGAGAGACCGCCGCGGGGTCCGTCGTCACTGCAGTTCGGGCCAGACCTCCTCGCCCCGGCTCTGCGCCGCCGTGTCCTCATAGGCACCGTAGAAGTCCGAGTTGCAGTCCAGCCACAGCGTCAGGCGGTGCAGATCCTCGGCTGACAGCTTCAGGTCGTGATGGCCTGAGGCGAGGTGCCGAAGGAGCCCTGAAGCCCGCGCACCAAAGGCCCCCGGGACGGTGCGCGGTTCGTTCCAGAGCAGGCTGTCGAAGAAATGGGCAAACGGCTTCAGGTTCACATACGAGGTGTACCAGCCGTCGGGCTGGCCGGCCCAGTCGCCCGCGGTCAGGTCCGGGGCCTTGGGGTCCCTGGCGTGGCAGGCCACGCAGTTCCGGTCCAGCACCGGCTGCACCAGGCGCGGGTACGAGAACGGCCGCGAGCCGTCCACCTCGGGCGCGATCCGCGAGGGTTCACGCTGGAAGGCCAGCGGGCTGCGGGTCGTCGTGACCGGCGCAGTCAGGCGTGACTCATGACAGCCGCCGCAGACCAACTGCTCGCCGGGATGGACGTAGGTGTCGCTGCGCATGGTCTGCACCGCCAACCCCTGATCGTCCAGCGCCTGGAAGTAGAGCGGCATGTCGGGCGGTGCGATGAACCAGGCGCTGCCGTCGCTCTCCACGGGAACCGAGCCCAGCACCGCGCGGGCGCCCTTTTGGAAGCCGTGGCCGATGCGCGGGCTACTCTCCTTCCAGGTGGTCTTGGGCAAGACCTGGATGATGCGCAGCGCCGTGATCCGAGTGTTGGCCGGCCAGGGGTTCTGGCTGTCGTAGACATTCACCAGGCCGATGGTCGCGCGGGGGTTGGTGCCCGCGGCCGCCGCCGAGCTCGGCCGACCGACGGCGGTGGCATGGGGCACGACCGGCGGCGTCACCCGCGGCTTGAGCGGCACCGGGCTGAGGCAACTGAGGGCCGCGTCGCGATAGAGCAGCTCACGATTGCCGAAGACGTCCACCAGATACACACCAAAGTTGTTCGCCGGACCACGTTCCATGCGGCCGTCGCCGTCATAGACGCACAGGTAGAACTCCTCGCTCAGCGGCCAGGCGGCGCCGTACATGGTGTGGTTGCCCGGCTCGCTCTCGGGGAACAGCGCGTCCGGCGTCAGCCGCTTGTAGGGCGACATGGCGAAGTCGTCCTTCACCCCGGCGTCCACCATCACCAGGCTGCCATAGGCCTGGCCGTGGTGCGCGGCGGCCGTGGCCACATAGCGCGTCGAGCCGGGGATGGCGCGCAGGTGCATGGTCATCAGGGGTCGGTTCTGCCAGGCGTCGCCGTAGTTGGCGGTCAGAGCCCGCGCGTCGCGGCCGTCGGGCATGGTCACCCAGGGGCTGTGCGCCTGGAACGCACCGCGGTCGACGTAGTCCCAGCGCGTGTAGATCAGCCGCCCGTCATGCGCCACGCTCGGCTGCCATTCGTTCGATTCGTGGTAGCTCAGGCAGACGATGTCGCCGCCATCATCGAACATCGAGTGCAGCGTGTAGCTGGGCTTGGGCGACGGGTGGCAGCGGCCATAGCCGCCACGCCGCTCACTGATGAAGGCGATGCGGCCGTTGGGCAGGCAGCACGGGTCGAAGTCGTTGTACGGGCCGTCGGTGAGCTGGGTCAGCCCGCGACCGTCAACACCCACCCTGAACAGGTGGTAGGTGGTGGTCTCGGTCCACTGGTACTTGAGCGGCTCGGCCTGGGTGTAGGCGAAGTAGACCGTGCGCCCGTCGTACGACAGCTCGGGTGACAGGTAGCCGCCCGGCGGCAGCCTGGTGCCCGCGAAGCGGCCATTGCCGCACACCGCATCGGCCAGCAGGTCGCGCGCCACGGGCTGGTCGCTGAGGACGCCGTCAATCACGAACAGCCCGCCCGTTTTGGCGACGTTGAAGCCATAGTACTGCTGGCACATGTGGTTGCCCGCGTCCTCGTTGCCCGCCAGGCAGGGACGCTTGACCAGGATGAGGCGCCCGAAGCCAAGCAGCGGGTTGGCCAGCGCGATCCGGCGCCGCAGAGCGAAGGTCTGCCCGAAGGCGGCACGCCGGGCGTCGACAGCGGCCGGGGCGATCCGTTGCCCCTCTGCCTCCAGTGCGATCAGGGCATCCTCCTCCCGGACCAGCCCCGGGCCATCAGGCTGCCGTCGCAGGGCGACAAGCAGCGCTCGCGTCCGGCGCAGCAGAACGTCCAGTGGGTCCCGGTCCGTCGGCCGGATCAGCGCCTCGGGCCGGAGAGTCTGCGCGGCGACCGTGCTGGCCCGCGCCGGGTCCTTGCCGGCCTCCGCGATGAGCTGTCCGACCTGGCGCCACTGGGCCGCCTGCTCATCGGCCAGCCACTCGGCGCGCGCCAGACCCATCGCCAGGTGAGCGCAGCAGACCGCGGACACCAGGGTCAGGGCCGGCCGAGTCAGCGCGACGACAGCACGGCGGGCCAGGCTGGCCAGGTGGCGGTCGTGGGCGTCCGGCGCGGGCGAGCGGTTGGGGTAGAAGTCCTTCATCTGAACCGGGCGGGCCTGGGCGCCAGGTCGCCGTTACCACCTGGCATGGGTGCATTCTCCACGTTGCGGGCGATGACCGTACCCTGCGTGGCACTCCCACGCAAACGCGCAGAGGCGAAGGAGGGGGGCCAACCTCGCCTTCACCGACCGGCTCATCGATGGCATCGTCTACCGGCTCTACGGTCTGACCGAGGAGGAGATCCGGCTGGTGGAGGAGAGGGGCTGAGAGCGCGCCGGTTGTGTCGCCTTTCGGGGTCACACTTACGCCATGGACAGATGCGCACTCCCGGCATGGCCTCTGTCTACGTCGTAGGTGTGACCCTCATGGGTTGGGCTCCTCCACGGCCGAGGCTCCGCCAGAGCCGGGCAGATCACACGGGGACCACCGTCAGGCCGCAGCACGGTGCTGCCTGAACCATAAGCCGGTCCGTAGTCACGATCCGTGGGCACCGTGCGAGGCGCGCCGTGGCCAGGTGGATGCCGTCCAGCGTCCTCAGTCGGACAGACGGGCCGGCCGTGTAGCAGAGGCGGGCCACGTCCATGGCCTCGGCGAGCACGTCGAGGCCCACGGGCAACAGGGACAACCGCCCCATGGCGATGTCCTGCGCCAACTTTGCCCCCAGTGCTCCAGTAGCACCGGGGCGCAGTTCCCCGCAGGCTTCTTTGCGCCACAGTGCGTAGCAGAACTCGGCCAGGAGCAACTCACTGGACACGAGCGGGCCCTCGAAGCGTGCCGCCAGGCCCTGGCACGCGGCCGACGCGGGCTCCTGGACATAGAGCTTGACGACGCAGCCGGTATCCCAGTAGGTCAGCACCGCTCCTCCCTCAGTGCCTCCACAATCCCGTCGCTGCTTGCGGTCTCCGGGGCGATGGACCACTGGGCCCGGCCGGCGGCCAGTTCGGCCAGCCACCCCTGCCGGTCGGGCTGGCCTTCTTGCCGGACGGCGACCAACCGGGCGGTCGGCCGACCCCGGACGGAGATGACGACATCCTCGCCACGCTGCGCCAGAGCCACAAACGCGCTCAGTCTTGCCTTGGCATTCCGCAGAGTGGTAACCATGTGACTACTGTAGTCTCTGCCGTGCCGTCGCGCCACCCAAGGCTGCCGGAAGGCACGGCGGCCTCAACGCCTGCTACCAGCAAGGGCAACGGCAGACCGGTACCATGGACTGCAGTGGCAACTCCTGGCCAGCAGGTGCGACACGGCTCTGGCGGGCGCCGTGCCAGGTCCGTGCACCGCGGCCAACGCGGCGGCGCCTCCCGCATCTGCGGGGTCTGCCGCCACACGCCAGGATGCAGCGGCGGCGTGCGTCGGTACGCCTACGGCGCGAGGATATCCACCACGATACGCAACAGCTCCCTTCCCTTCACAGTCAGGTGTAGCCGCCGTCGATCACCACGTCGGATCCCGTCATGTAGCTGGACGCGGCGCTCGCCAGGTAGACGTACAAGCCCATCAGGTCCTCCGGCCGTCCCAACCGTCCCAAGGGAATGCGGGGCGTCCAGGCCGCGTGGTAGTCGGTCAGCGGCTCGACCAGCTCGGTCATGATGTAGCCGGGGCTCACGCTGTTCACGCGGACCCCTTGCGGAGCGAACTCCACGGCCATGGCCTTCGCCAGTTGGATGACCGCGCCCTTGGACGCGCAGTAGTGGCCGATCTTCTGGGGGGTGTTGACCACGTGCCCGGACATCGATGCCGTGACAATGATGCTCCCCCCCCTGGCCATCGCGGACCATGGCACGGGCGCAGGCCTGCGCCGTCAGGAACACACCGCTGACGTTCGTCCGCTGGACCGCCTCGAACTCGGCGAGCGCCATCCCGTCCAAGCCCTTCAGCGTCACAACGCCCGCGTTGCAGACCGCGATGTCGATGCGACCCCACGCCGAGCAGACTGCGGCTGCCATGGCCGCGACCTCCTCCGGCTGCGTGACATCGCAGGGCACAGCCAACACCTCTGCCTTGGTGGCCGAACCGATCTCGTCGGCCGCCAGCGCCAGCCTCTGCGCGTCCCGGGCGATAGGCGCAACCCGCGCCCCAGACTGCGCGTAGGCCAAGGCCACACGCTTCCCGATGCCACTCGAAGCGCCTGTGACGACCGCCGTCTTGCCGGTCAGCTTGAACTGCTCCAACACGTTCATCGGCTCCTCCTTCACCGGTCCATTCCGCGCTCTGGCCCCGCAGCGAGAGCTGGCGCTGCAGCCAGATGGGCGAGTTGAGATCCACCATGCAGATGAACCGGGCCGCAGGATTCAGCGCCAGGACGTCGTCGTACTGCCGGTCAAGGGAGGCCCCGTCATACGTGCCGAACCAGCGCCACACGGACGGGTACTTCGAGTAGGGCAAGCCCAGGGAGTTGTCGGTGCTGGCGGCGAAAAGGCACACCGTGTCGACCCCGGCCGCCTGAAACTGCCGCATGGCCTCGAACTCGGGCCAGAACGAACGGTAGGCAAAGGCCAGCGGCACCGCGCCGCGCCCGACCTCGGACGCTGGCGTCACCGCGGTCGGGCTCGCATGGCACGCAATGGTCGTCATGGCGTCTCCCCCAACCCGGCCGAGCCGGAGCCAGGACGGCATGCCGGATGGGCTGCCCTACTGCGCCAGGGTCACCGTCTGCCGCCCGGCCGTCACCTGGTAGTAGTCGGCGATGTTGGGCACCGTCGGCAGGACCCAGTTGGCCTCGGGGAAGCTGGACTGCGACGCCTGCTTGTAGTGCGCCACCTGTTCTGGGGTGTAGCTCATCCACGCGGTGCCGTGCCCGTAGATCCAGCAGTACTTGCCGCTGAAGCTCCGCGCTGCGGCGAACTGGCGGCGGAACTCGTCCAGCGGGTAGTTCTCGCTCTTGTCGGCGTAGGAGCCGGTGATCTGGTCGCCGTGGGTCTCCTTCCTGCCGGACCACCCCAGGAACTTGCCGTCCTTGTCGGTGATGGCCCGGTAGTAGCCGAGCGGCCAGCAGCCGACCGCGATGTCACCGTGCTTCTGCCAGTAGGCCCGCTGCTCGGCCGGCAGTTTCTCGCTCGTCACGTCCCTGACGCTCTGGCAGAACTCGCTGATCGCCCACGGGGCGCGCATCTGGTAGGTGGACTCGGTCAGTTCGTGGGTGCCGCGGGTGTAGGCCGTCCGCTGCATACCCTCGATCATGCCCGCGAAGATGGCGGCCCACAGCGGCCCGTAGTGAATGGCGCCCTCGGGCAAGGTCAGGATGTCCACCTGCGGGTACTCCCTGATGACGCCCTCGAAGATCGCCGCCCAGCGCTCCTGGATCCTGGCGGCCAACTCCTCGGGCGTGTGCTTGCCGCCATAGCCCTTCCAGGCCGGGTCGAACTGGTAGGCGGTATACTCAGTGTCCACGGCCAGGCACGGGAAGCCGGCCAGGCGGGCGAAGCGCGCGGCCTCGCGGAAGTTGGTGGTGATCTTGGCGTAGCCGGCGTCGTCCCACGGGTCGGGCAGGTCGGTGTAGAAGGCGACCTTCAGCACATTGCTGTCGACGCCCGCCCGCAGGCACTTGGCGTTGGCGGCCTTGCACTCCTGCAGGAGCCTGTCGTCCTCGCCCCGAGTGGCGGGGTCCTTGTCCACTGCCCAGACATCGCTCCAGATGTCGGAATACACGTTGTCGATGAAGGCCCCGGCGAAGCCCCGCGCGTGCCACTTCTCGGCCTCGTCGGCCCAGGACATCAGATGGGTGCTGAAGTAGAGCAGGCGCGGCTGGCTGTCGAGCGGGCGTCGGTCAGGGATGAAGCTCGCCAGGGGCTCCTTGGTCGGCTCGATGGCGAGGTCGTCGAACCAGATCGTGCCGACGCTGCCGGAGGAGTTCTGCACATTGATCTCGGCCCGTTCGACCGCCTCGAACAGCTCATTGCGGAAGGTGAACTCCTGCCACTGGTCGGTGATACGGTAATCGCGCGAGTAAGCCGTGGCGAGGTAGCACCGCGCCAGGCCCGTCTGGCCCGGCGCGGCCTTGGCCCAGAAGCTCAGCGCCCAGGTGCCCTTGGCCAGCGGAATGTGCGTGTAGGCGCCGCCGCGCGCGGTGGCGGTCTCGTTGATGCCCTGCAGCGAGTTCCTCCCCGTACGGGCCACCGTGGCGTCGATGGCCTGGGTGCCCTTGGCGTCTTCGGCCCCCCACTGGTAACGGCCCCAACCACCCGCCCAGCCGGCCTGGTCCAGGGTCTCGAACGAGGCGTTCGGGATGGGGTTGTCGGCACCGAAGAGCGGCGTGACGAGCAGCAGTGCGAACGCAGCAGTCCAGCGCATAGGGGTCTCCCTCGTGTCGCGTCGGGCGAACATCCACGCTCGCCCCGCAGAGGAAACGCCCGTAGGGCGGTTGTGGACAGTCGCCGCGACGGAGCGCGCCTCCCACATTTCCAGGGCCCAGAGTGAACAGCATTGGCGTCGCTTGAGAGCAACGTGCCATGCGGGGTGCCCGCGCGCAAGTGGGGTGCGCCCATGATGGCCGTCTCCCGTCCTTTTCCCGGGCCCTCGCGGCGTGCTTCTGTCCTCCGCCCTGCCTGCGCTTGATGGCGCCGCATGTGCGCATCTGGGACATGCTCCCGGCCCCGCCGGGAACGCCTGGCGGGCGGCTTCTCCGCAAGCCGCCGAGCGGGTGCGGCCTGTCCCGCCATGGCCCGCTGGGCGACGGCGGAAGATCCGCGCCTCCAGAACCGCTGGGAGCTCTCGGCGGTTAGAGGCAGAGCTTCGCTAGCCCAGGCTGTCCTTGCCGCCCGGTCAGGCCCAGGCGCAGAGCCTTACCGGGCGCGAAGGCGGGCAGCCCCCCACCCCTTGCACTCCTACCGCAGCAGGGCTATCCTCGGACGTCCTCAGCGGTCCCTGCGCCGCCAGCCAAGGAGTAGCCATGGCCTCGATGACTGGGGTGGCCCACCGCAGGCGGCGGTTCGGCTTGGCGGGCGTGGGCCTGTGCGCCGCGGTGCGGTGGGCTGCGGCAGGCGCCGCGGAGTCCGTCCCCAACGCCGGCTTCGAGGAAACCCGTGGCGCGACGCCGCCACCCACCGGCTGGACCGTGGCGACGGACCTTCTCCCGCAGGGGTGGTCCGGCGACCCGGAGGCGCCCTGGGCGGGTGGGCTCGTCGGCGAGGCCCATGCGGGCAAGTATGCTCTCTCCCTGGGCACCAACGGGGCGCCCGCCCACGTCCACTCCGATGCGGTACCGGTGCTGGCGGGGGAGGCCTACGAGCTCTCGGCCTGGGCCAGGGACGGCCGCGTCAGCCTCGCCATCGTCGAGTTCGGCGGCGGTAAGCGGCTACGCACCACGCCGCCCGTCGCCGAGGTCCGTGCCGGCAGCGCCTGGGCTCAGGGCGGCGGCTACTACCTCGTGGCTCCTGGCGTCGACCAGATCGCCGCGGACCTGTCGGTCGATAGCCCCACGGGCGCGCGGGTCGACGACCTCGGCCTGCGCCCGGTTGAACGGCCCCGTGCGGCCGGCCCCGAGGTGGTCCTGGAGACCGCGGGTGTCAAACTAGTCATCGGCCCCGACGGCGGCTGCACGTCCCTCTACGACAAGACCCTCGGCGCCGAGCGCAACCTCCATCCTGGACGGCCGCTCATGCACGCGGCGCTCGGCAACTGGACGTACCCCGCAACGCGCTGCGCGGCGCAGGGCGACCGGCTGGACGTCACCTTTGGCGAAGACAAGGCTGGCGCCACGGTCGAGGTCCAGTCGCGCTCCGGCTTCATCGGCCTGCTGATCCGGGACTACCACCCCGCCGACCTGGAGCAGCTCACGCTGCTGGACCTGCTCGTGACCGAGCAGGCCGTCGTAGGAGGTTCGTTCGGAGTGCTTTACGACAGCCGCTCCGCGCTCGGTATCCAGACCCTCCACTTCAGTGGTCTGCAGCTCCTCGGGCTGGCGGGGCCGGATCGGCTCGCCCTGGGCTGCACCTACAACCGGCTGGCGCGCGACCGCGAGGCCCTCTACCAGCCTCCAGCCGCCCGCGGCTGTGCGCTGCTGGCCTGCCAGCGCGATCGGCTCGCCCTGACCCTGCAGGCCATCGAGGAGACCTACGGGCTGCCATCGCCGAAGATCGACGGCGTCTGGGGCAAGCTCTCGCCCGCGATGCGCGGTTCCTACCTGTTCCTGACGGACCTGACGGCAGCCACCGTGGACAAGGCCATTGCCTACGCGCAGCGCGGCCGTTTCGGCTACGTGCTGATCGCGCAGGACTCGTGGTCCAACGGCGGCGGCACTTTCGCGATCAACGAGAAGGGCTTTCCAGGCGGCCTGCCGACGCTCAAGGCCAGTGTCGAGAGGCTACAGCAGGCCGGGCTCAAGGTCGGGCTCCACTTCCTGACCGCGGGCATGGTCCCCACCGACCCGCTGGTGACCCCGGTGCCCGACCGGGGCATCTACAGCGACGCCGCGGTGCCGCTGGCCGCCGCCGTCGACGAGGCCGCCACCTTCATCCCGACCGCCACGGCGCCGCCTGTGGAGTTCACCGACACGCCGATGACAGGCCCGTCGCTGATGGCGCCCAGACCGTTTGAGATATCGTGCCCCGGCGGGGGCACCGTCCTGTGGATCGGTGACGAGCTCGTGCTCTACGGCAGGCCGAAGCGTGAACCGCCGTATGGCTTCGAGGGCTGCCAGCGCGGCCACTGGGGTACCAGGCCTGCCCCCCACGGTGCCGGCGATCCGGTCAAGCACCTCTATATGATGGCCTATGGGCCGGTGCTCATGGACGCCGACAGCGACCTGCTCGAGCGCGTCGCGCAGCGCGTTGCGGACGTCATGAACGACTGCCAGTGCGACGGTCTCTACTTCGACGGCTCGGAGCTGCTCCAGGGCGACCACGCCTACTACAACGCGCGGCTGCAGACGGCCTACCTGGACAAGATCCGGCGAAAGGACCTCATCATCCAGGGCTCCAGCTACTCCCCCTACACCTGGCACTCCATGTGCCGCATGGCCTCCGCCGATGGCTTCCGGCAGATCAAGCTCTTCCTGGACCGACGCACGCCGACCTTCCAGTGGTACTTCGACACCCTCATGCCGCTGGACATCGGCTGGTATGCCATCAACACCAACATCCGGCCGGACGACGTGGAGTATGTCTGTTCGCGGGCGCTGGGCTTTGGCAGCTCCATCTCCGTTCAGACCAGCACCGAGTCCCTGGACACGGTCCCCCAAGCGGGCGAGATGATCGACCTGGTCGCGGCCTGGGAGGAGCTGCGGCTCTCGGGGCGGGTGGCGGAGGCCCTGCGCGAGCAGATGCGGCAGCCAGGCAACGAGTTCCACCTGATCCGCCGGGGCGACGAGGACACGCTGGTGCCGGTCGAGTACTCCGCCTGGGCCTGCAGCCCGCTGTTGGCGCCCGAAGAGCGAACCGCGGCCGGCGAGAAGGACCCTCTGCGGCCCCCGGACGACGCGGAGAGCTCAGTCGCGCTGCGTAGCGCGCGCGGGCAGCCCGCCCGGAGAGAGTTGCAGCTTGAGGTCCGGGAACTCGTCGCGCCAGGCCCAGCCTACGCAGCGGGGGTGCCGCTGGAGCTGTTCGAGACCGACGGCAACGACTGGCGGCCAACGGCCACCGCCGCCCAAGGCTCCGTGGTCCGGGGCAAACAGGCCGCCCGGGAGGGCGTGACGCAGGAGATTACGTTGGTCACGGACGATGTCAGAGAGGGTAAGAGCGCCTGCAGGTTCAGCGCCACCTCGACCCTCGCCGAGGCCGGCGGCTGGGCCAGCTTCGGCACGACCTTCGACCCGCCGATCTCGCTGCGGGACTACGCGGCCATCGGCCTGTGGGTCAAGGGAGACGCCCGCTGCGAGGTCCTCAAGCTACAGCTCTGGGACACGGCAGGGCATGCCCAAGACCACAACCTCGTCGTCGGCTTCAGCGGCTGGCGCTACATCGAGCTACCACGACCGACCGGCCTGGCCATGGACTACGAGCGGATCGCGAGCGTGTGCTTCTACTACAACGCCATGCCCGGGGAGGCCACCTGCGCAACGTTCCTAGACGGCGTCAGGGCCATGGCCAGCGCGACCGTCCTGCGGAACCCTGCCCTGATCGTGAACGGTGAGCCGATCACCTTCCCGGCGACGATGAACCAGGGGGACCGGCTCATGCTCCGCAGCAACGGCGAGTGCTGGCTATACCCAGCCGGGGGCCAGGCGCGCCGGCAGGTGGCCCCTCAGGGCAGCCTCGAGGCGCTGGCTGCGGACGTGACCGTGACCGCCCGGCCAGCCTCTCACCGGCTCCGCTTCCGCGGCGCGATGCTGTGGCCGCCCCTTGGCACGGTCCTGCCGAGGAGATAGCCTGGGCGAAGACTGCGTGGGGGCCGTTCCGCACCGCGCCCACCGGCGCGGTGCGTGGAGCGCCGGTCGGCCTCGACCGGCTGCCGGTGGCGGCCCGCCGGGGCTCCATGCCCGGGCCTGTCGCCTCCGGGCGGAAGGAACACGGCAGCCCATCCGCAGGTCGGGCGTTGAGGGCGTCCGCCACCGGTGAGGTCCCGTACTGGTTAGGCACGGGTACGGAACCACAGCCGCGTGTGGGATGGCTGCGGAGTTCGCCGGGACCCCAGGCAGGGAGGTCCCAGTCGGAGATGGGACCCACAGGGCCGGGTCACGGCCACGCCCGAGGAGGCGGACGCAGCCACGGCGAGGGACGTGCCCCGGCTCCCGGTCACGCCTCCAGGAGGCGGGCCTGCGCGAGGGCGGCGAGCAGCTCGGCCTTCTTCGCCGGGCTCGTCTTCAGATAACGACGCTTGCCGACCGGAACGATGGTCGTTCTGCCGTCCTCGCCGGCCGTCGTTGCGAGCTCCTTCCCCATGCCTTCCAGGAGCGTGATCTCATGCGGGTTCAGCGGGAGTTCGAGCCGCCTGTCGGCGGAGATGTGCCAGTAGACAGCATACAGCGCCCGCTTCCGCGCAAAGGTGAAGGCGATCACCTCCCGGCTCCCGGCCGCGACATTCGGCACCCGATCATAGGGCACCAGCTCGAAGTCGTCCTTCTCATCCAGCAGCAGGATGAACTCCTGCTCGGCCTTGCGCAGCATCTGTTTCTGCTTGTCGGTCAGCCACTTCCTGGCGCGGACCTCCTCCCAGCGCCGGAACACCTCGAAGTTGTCCGGGGTGCGCGGGTGCCGGGCCAGGACAGCAGGATCCACATGGATGGAGACCGGGCAGTCCCAGGCCGCGGCCTTGCTGGTGACGAACTCCAACTGGTCGGGCTGGGTGCCGACGGTCGTCTCGCTGGGAAGCCAGTAACCCAGCCAGCCGAAGTTCAGGCGGGTGAAGTTGTCGCGCATCCGGGGGGCCTCGCGGAACGGATGCCGGAGGGTCTCTTCCTTCAGCTTCTCCGGGCTGAAGACATCGAACGCGTTGCCGCCGGTCAGCATGTGCCAACTGAAGTGGGTCTTGGCGGCCCCTTCGGCGAAGAGCGGCTGGGGTCTGAGCTTGCTGAACACCCGATACTGCGCGCCGGCCACGTGGTGCCAAAACGGCGGGTTGACACCTTCCGAGCCGTCGAAGTAGATGAACTCGAAGCCGGCGTCCCAGAGGTCGGCGATGCCGTCGGCCACCTCGTCCTGCAGGTCGGAGTACTGGTCAAGGTAGACGCTGGTGGCGCCGAACTCGCTGACGTCGAGCAACCCGAAGAGGGTACCTTCCGGCTGGGCATTGATGGTGGTCTTGTCGATGCCGCGCCCACAGCCGTAGAAGGTGTAGGGAGGGGTCGTGGTGTAGCCCTCATACGAGATCAGCTCCGTCCCGATCTTCAGTACCCTTCTGCCGTCGGCCATGGTGGAGTGCATGGGGTTCTGCTGGACCGGGATCGTGGTGTCGGCCAACCCCAGGGGCCTGGCCAAGGTGAAGATCCTGAGCAGGTTCAGCCGGCGGTCCGGTACCGGCGTCACGTAGCGGCTGTCTCTGCCGATGTGGCTGTGGAGGAAATGGCAGCCGGGCGTAATGCCCGCCGCCTTGATCCTGGCCAGCATCGCCTTCAGGTCGGCCTTGCCGTTGGGGTACTGGCGGCTGTAGACATCGTAGTTCCCGATGAGGCGGTAGCCGTTGCTTTCGAGGAAGGCGGGGTAGTAGATGTTCATGAGCCTGAACCCGCCCGTCCTGGCGTACCGGATGTGCTCCTCGACGTTGGTGGGGTTCACGCTGGAGGTCCAGTAGTACGAGGCGTTGCAGAGGTCATGCCGGCGACTGGCGACGCCGTGGGGCAGACCGTAGTCCACCTCGACGGTGGCGATCGTGTCCAGCAACTCGTCCTTGGCGCAGGTGATCAGCGCGGCCGTGACTCCCGTGAGCCGCACCTTGTCGTCCGAGCCCGCCTGCAGGACCCGGTATCCTTCGCCCTCCTCCGAGTCGGCATTCGCACAGGGCCCTGCGGCCAGCACGTTGACCGCCACCCGGTCATCCCAGATCACGTTCAGCCAGTCGCCCCAATGACCCAGCTCGCGGACGGGCAGGCGGAGAAACCACATCTCGGAGATGGGAGGCTCGGTCATGGCGATGCCGTAGGGCTCGGTCAGGCTGAAGGCTTCCAGGGTGAAGGCGATGTAGTCCGTGGCGATCTTCACCGCGACCGTGGCTTCCCAGGGGATCAGCTCGTAGCCGATGATCAGCTTCCCCCCTTCCTGACGCACGGCGTTGGCCTTGAACGTAGTCCGCTTGTTGGGATAGGCCAGCTTCACCTCGTTCTGGTAGGGCCGAGGCTCCGTGATGGTGCTGATCGGGACCCGCTTCCCCTGGGTCAGACACTCCGTACCGGTGGGCTTGTGGACCAGGCTCTTGGCGATGCCGTCGCCGCCGATCACCAACCGCATCTGCCGATTCTCGAGGGTCACGTCGCGCGTCGTGCTCATGATCAGCTCCGGTCGGAAACAGGAACCCCGTTCTCTCCAGGGGCGCCGGCGTGGGCGCGGCGCCTGCCGCCAGGTGTGCCCCCGGCGCCCGGCGCCTGCCGACACGGATCTCCTGACGGATGCCAACCGGCGCCAGCGCCTGCCCACACTATGCTGCACCGGTTGCCCCGCGGCAAAGCAAGGCCCGACACGTCCCTGGGCTGGCCCCACCGCCGCCTGTCGGCCAACGCGCGGACAGCCGCACAGTCCGCAGCCTGGCATGGCATCACTGGAATGGTACCCTACCGGCAGGTAGATATCACAGGCTCGGCGGTTGACCCGCGCGGAGGTGCTGGGCACACCGTTGAAAGCTGCCCGATGGCATCCGGCCGGCGCTGGCCAGGCGGCACCACCTCAGGCTGGTCACACGCAACACGCGGGACTTCCCCCCGGAGCGTCTCGAGTTCGTGCTCGTCCCCTACCGCATGGACGGGCAGGAGCAATACTGTCCCTGGCACGGGCCTCGCGCACGATCGAGGCGTGGAACGAGTGGGGGAAGGCTCGGTGCTGGAACCCAGCGAGGAGCATGGCTTCGCCTGCCTGGACCAGGTCCGCGAGGTGCTCTGCCCCGACGCCGCGCCGGACCAGGACGTGACCCCGTCGAGTGCGGGATGCCCATCACCTCGAAGGTCCGCGGGACCGGCCGTGCCAGAGCCTCGCTGCTACCGCCACCACCACTCTCGTTCGCCAGCTTCATGGTTGTCCCCCGCTGACGGTCCTCAGCCGGAGGTCACGGTACCAGCCTTCGCCAGCCGGGCCCTGATGCGTCTGCAGGCCGAAGATGCCCTGGCGGGCGATCTGGGGGTCGGTCTCGACCCAGTCCACGGTCTGGTAGCCATTGAGCCAGAGCTGGATGCGATCGCCCACCGCGCGCATACGGTACTCGTTCCAGTCCGCGTGGCGGACGATGTGGGTCAGTTCCCTCTGGGGCACGGTGACGAGGAGCCGGCCGCGGGTGCAGTCATACAGGCAGCCCCAGTAGGCGCCATCGCAGACATCGGCCTGCAAGCCACTCATGTCGTGTGAACCCGGGACGCGCGCCCCCCAGAACTGGAGGCCGCCATTGGTGCCGTTGCCGAGGGTCCGGACCTGGGCCGTGAGCTCGAAATCACCCACCGGCTTGGTGGTGCACAGGTAGGCGCTGCGGGCGATGGGTTGGCCGAGCTGGCCGCCGACGATGGCGCCGTCCTCGATGCGGAAACAGGTCGGGTCCCCTTCCCATCCGTCCAAGGTCTTGCCGTCGAAGAGGGGGACTGCCGCCAGCGCGTCGAGGGGGCTGGGGCCGGCGGTCGCAGCCGGGGCGGGCGTGCCAGCCACCGGCGGGGCCTCGCCCGCCGGCACGGCGCTCACCTGGACGTCGGGCAGGGGCTTGCCGTCAGGACCCGCCAGGCGCAGGCAGAAATGCCAGGGACCGCTGTGCTGGGTAAGCTTGAGGAAGAGCAGGTTGGGCCCCTGGCGCAGGGTCACGTCGGCCTTGTGGGCCCCCGGTACGCAGGCGCCGGCGGTGTTGGCTTCGCAGGCGACGGCGTCGTTGAGCCAGACCTTGCCGCCGTCGTCGAAGCCCATCTCCAGGCGGGCCGGCTGCTCCCGGGCGCTGATCAGCCAGGTGCGGACATAGGCGACACGGTGGTTGCCGGACAGAACGGGGTCTATCCGCACCAGGTTGCCGCCCTGGGCGCTGCCGGCCGGCAGGAGGCGCCAGTCGGGCTTGGCGCCGGGTTTCTCGGGGTCGAAGACGACCGTGTAGAGCTGCTGGCACTCCTTGCCATCCTCGGTGTAAGGGCCGCAGATCTGCCAGTCGAGCACGTATTCCGCCGGGGCGTCGAGGGCCTGCGCGGCCGCCTTGGCACGCTCCACCAAGGCGGGGTCCTTGACGCTGGCCACCACGCGTGCCAGGGCGGCTCGGGCTGCATCGCGCTGGCCCATGGCGGTCAGGGTCGCCGCGATCTGGACGACGGCCAATCCGGCTTCGGCCTCCAGTTCGGGGTCGCCGAGGTGAGCCTGGGCCAGCGGTAGGGCGGCGGGGTGCTTGAGCCCGGCCAGTCCGGCCAACAGCAGCTTCCTCTCCTCCGGCGTGCGCGCGGCCTGGGCCGCCTGGGTGAACCACTCGATGACCTGCCGCGAGGGCATCTCGCAGTCCGCGGCGACCATCCCAGCCAGACGCAGGGCACCGCGTAGAGCCAGGGCCCGGGGAACGGGCTCCCTGGCCGCCGCAGCGAAGTCCAGCAGGCAGCTCGCCGGGGTCGCGTCGGGCCAGGCCCCCAGTACCCGCAGGGCAGTGTCACGGGCCTGGGCATCGTCCCCCGCCAGGGCGCCGCGCAGCACGGCGAAAGCAGCGTAGTTGCCAAGGCCCCCCAGAGCCCGCAACAGGAGGCAGCGACGGGCACTGTCGGGGGCCTGCGGCCAGAGGTCGGTGAGAGCGTCGGCACGGTGGGCCACCTCGGGGACCTGCTGCGCCGCCGCCACCACGGCCCGCACCGCGGCTTCGCGTGCGGCCTCGTGCGGACAGGCCAGCAGCAACCCCGCCAGCCGCGGGACATCCGCGGCGCCGGCCAGCGAAGCCAGGGCCGCAAAGGCCGCCTCGCTGACCTTGGCGTCCTCGTTGGCGGCCTCCTCGAACAGAACCCCCACGGCGCTCCGCGCATCCCTCTCGGCGAGAGTCTTCATGATAGCCACCCGCAGAAGCGGCTGGCTGGCCGGCAGGGCGGCCACCAGGGCGGTGTCCGTGGCGAGGCCCTTCAGTTGGCGCAGGCTGGCCAGGGCGGCCGTGGTCTCCTCGGGACTGCGGTCCGGCGCCAAGCCCGCGAGCAGGAGGTCGGTGCACGAGGCATCGCCGACGCGGCCGAGGGCCTTGAGCGCGGCCATCCGCACCGGCGCCGCCGGGCTCGCGGCGGCGGTCCGGGCCGCGGCGACGACGCCCGCCTCGCCACGGTCCACCAGGGCCTCCAGCAGGCTGACCTGGACGCCAGGGGGAAGCGTCCCCAGGGCGGCAACAAGCGTCGGGACCACCTCAGGGCCAGGCAGCTCCCGAGCCAGGCTCAACGCCAGCCCGCGCAGGCCCGCGTCGTCACCCCGCAACAACTCCACCAGCATGGGCAGTCCGGCGCCCTGGCGCGCCAGGATCATGCCACGAACCGCAGCCACGCGCTGGTGTCGCGGCAGATCGGCCTGGCGAACCCACTCGTAGAGGGCGATGGCGGGTCCCCGTGCCCCTTCGCGGAGCCATTGCTCGGCACAGCCTAGACAGGCGGCCGCCACGCTCGGACGACGCTCGGGAGCGCCCGCGCCGAGGGCCTCCGTCAGGGCCTTCCCCGCCTCGACACTGGCGATCCGACCGAGGGCAGCCGCCGCAGCCGCAGCCACGGCGCTGTCCTCGGCCGTGAGCCGAGGGGCGAGGTCCGCCACCGCGCGGGGGTCGCGCCGCACGCCGAGGGAGTTGATCACCCCGATCAGGGGGCTGCCCTGCAGGGTCCCAAGAGCCGCGCGCAGGGCCTCCGTCGGGGCCGGCCCGGGGATGGCCTCGAGGGCCAGGCGCCCGTAGGCCGCCAGCTTCGGGTCGCCCAGCAGGCCGGCCAGGGCAGGCACCGCCTCGGCAGTCCCGATCACGGCCAGGCGCTGGCAGGCCTGGGCCCGCTCCTGGGGGGAACCATCCCGCAGCACCGCGCTGAGTTGACGGACCTCTTCCGGCGGCCCGGCCGGGGGGGCATCGGCGGCGCCGGCGCCCTGGGCCCACCCGAACAAGCCCAGCAACCACAGGCAGGCGACCACTGGAGACCCTGTCTTCCGAGGTGCCATGGCTATTGTCCTCGCGCTGTATCGCGTTCCCGCGTTACGAACTCACGGTTCCCGGCGATCCTGGAGGCCGGGATCTCCGCATCCCGGCGGCGCGGCATACGGAGATGCCGCGCTCCAGGGATCGGATCCCACCGTCGATCACACCCGCCACGGTTCACGCAAGGCCCGGCTGCGCAGGCGGTTCGCCTCGGGGTCGTTGACGAACTCCTCGCGCTCCGGGTCCCAGGTCAGGTTGCGTTTCAGCAGCATACTGATGTTGATGGCATGGGAGGTGCTCATGGAACGGTGTGCCACCTCGGCGTGGGCCACCGGCTGCCGCCGCGTTCTGACCCCGTCGAGGAAATCGCGGATGTGGTGCAGCGGGCGTCGGCTCTCGTCGAGGTAGTCCTGCATCAGCCTCTGGCGCTGCTCCAGGAGGGTCGGCGAAGAGACATCGGGGGTGCTGTAGCCGTCGGCCACCGAGACCCATCCTTCGCTGCCCTCGTAGCGCACGCCGCAAGACCCCCGCCAACCGCCGCAGGCCAGCACGAGCTTGACCCCGTTGGCGTAGTGCGCGATGAAGCCCTCGGCGTTGTCGTTGTTGGGGTATTCGTAGCTTACGGCCGAGGTCAGGTCGGCCCCGATGGCGCCCTGGCATTGGCAGATGGTATGGCTGCACCAGCCGGCGACACCAGTGCCGAAGTCGAAGTAGTTCAGCCAGGCGCCGCAACCGCCGAGGTAGCCTGGGTTATAGGGGCGCCACGGTGCCGGCCCGAGCCAGAGGTCCCAGTCCAGCTCGTCCCGCGGCGGCTCGGGCTGTGCGGGGAGCCAGTCCCGACGCATCTCGAAGGGGAGCGTGTGCGCATAGACGGTATGGACCTTCCCAAGGAGGCCGCCGCGCGCCAGTTGGTCCGCCAGGACGAAGGGGCCCTCGCTGCGGCGCTGAGTGCCGGTCTGGAAGACGCGGGCATAGCGCCGGGCGGTGGCCACCAGGGCCTGGCCCTCGGCAATGGTCAGGGTCGAGGGCTTCTCGGAGAAGACGTCCTTGCCGGCGGTCATGGCCAGCGCGGCCAGAGGCGTGTGCCAGCGGTCGCCGGTGGCGATGAGGAACGCATCGATGTCAGGACGGGCCAGGAGCTCGCGGAAATCGATGCAGGCCAGGCAGTCGGTGTTGCCATAGCGCTGGTCGACGGCGGCCTTGGCCCGCTCGCGCGCGGCCTTCTGCACATCGCAGACCGCCACGCACTGGACGTCGGCCTCCTGCAGGACCACCGAGAGGTCGTACGAACCACGGCCACCGATGCCCACGGCCGCCAGGACGATGCGCTCGCCGGGAGCGACGGCCCCATCGCGGCCCAGGGCCCGGGCGGGGATGATCGTGGGAATCCCGAGCGCGAGTCCGGCCCGGCCCGCAGTCTTGAGGAACTGGCGACGTGTCGCCGGTCGGTCGCGGTTCGTCATAGCTTGCCACCTCGTCGTCGATCGTCCCTGCCGGTACGCTCTCAGCAAGATAGAGCCGCCCCGGCAAAGCGCAACGGTGGCCGCGGCCGGCATCGAGGCTTGTCGTGACGCCTCTGGGCGTCTGTGGCAAAGCGCTGAAGCGCTCACTACGAACCGCAGAGGCGCCCGCTTTCCGACCCGCCGCGGTGGCATCTCGGGACTCCCGGCACTAGGGTCTTCGCGAAACCGGACCACGGGGGCCCCTCCATGAGACACTCGACACTCGCTACCGCCCTGCTCGCCAGCGTTCTTGCCTCCCAGGCTCAGAACCTGGACCTGATCGGCGACACGCCCTGGACTGGCGGCACCGACCGCGGTGGCCCCACCATGGCCACCGCTCCGACCCCGGACGCCCGCCTGGCGGTCAGCATCCATGCCGATGGCGGTTCCGAGAGCTACCCGAAGCTGCGCCGCACCTGGGACCAGCCCACGGACCTGAGCCGCTTCTCGCGACTCCGGGGCCGGCTGCGCGTCACCAGTGACGACCCGGCGGTGCGCGCCAAGACCGTCGCCTTCGTCTTCTACGATGCCAAGACCCTGCGCGAGGACCTGCCGGACCGCCCCATGACGCAGCAGTCGGTCGCCCGCACCGTCCCGGTCAACCGCTGGGTCGAGTTCAGCGAATGGCTACTCTCGATCCAGCGCACCGCCATCCGGCAACTGGATCTCTACCTCTACGCCGTGCCGCCCAGCCAGGCCCACGCCTACCGCTGGGAGTTTGCGCAGCTCGAGCTGGAAGGCGTCGGCGAGACGGCCACGATCTTCGACACGGAGATCTATGCGAACACCGCCTTCAGGGCCCCTGCCGCGCCGCCGGCCGCCGGCGCCAGTCCGGTGGTCCCCGTGGCCACCGACGACGGGCTGGAGCTCGTCGTCGACACCGCTGGCATCGGTGTGAGTTTCGATGGCCGAGCCGTCGGCGCTGCGGCCAGGGGGCCGACCGGCCTCCTCGTGCGCGACGTGGCGACCGGCGCGCCGCCGGTGCCCGTCGGCGGGACCATCTCCGGCGGCCAGAACTCGCTCCGCCAGCAGGCGCGCGTTGCGGGGCTGGACCTGGAGGTCGATGCCGAGATCAAGGGCGCCGGCAGCACCATCGACATCCGCGGAACCGTCTCCGACCGGCGCGGCCAGGACCGTGCGGTCACCCTCTACTTCGCCCTGCCCCTGAACGACGGGCCATGGCAGTGGTGGGACAGTATCTCCAAGGCCCGCCCGGCGCAGGACCGGACCGAGGAGTACTCGGTTCTCGAGACCGGACTCGCCTACGGCACCAACGGCGCGCACTCGAAGTACCCCCTGGGGGCCGTCACGCTGCCCGGTCGCGCCGGGCTGACCCTGGCCGTGCGCATGGACGAACCCGTGGTGCACCGCATCGCCTGCACTCCCGGCCTGGGGGTCTTCTTCATTGCCGCGGACTTCGCGCTGGTACCTGAGAAGGCTGCCGACGGCCGGTCCCTGGCCACGGCGCCCTTCCACTTCGTCCTCTACCGGCACGACCCCGAGTGGGGCTTCCGGGCAGCGCTGCAGCGGTACTACACGTTCTACCCGGAGTTCTTCACCCGGCGGGTCCCGCGCGAGGGCGGCTGGTATGTATGGGGCGACGTGGCCAAGACCGAAGGCGCCCTGGACGCCGGCTTCGCCTTCCACTGGGGGCCCAATGGCCTTGAGGCGGTCAAGTGGGACAACGCCAACGGCCCCCTGGCCCTATACTACATCGAGCCGGAGACTTACCAGCAGACCATGGAGGACTTCGACCGAGCGCCCACCGACGACGAGGTGCTCGCGCGCCTGAAGCGCCTGGCCGACGGCGAGGCCGACGAACTGGCCGCGGTCGAGGCGCTGCCCTACAAGGTCTACCCATTGAGCGGGAGGGAAGGGCCCATCCGTGACCGCGTCCGCGCCACGGCCCGGATGGTGAACCGGTCGCTGCAACTGGATGCCAGCGGTCAGCCCTACTGCATGGTGGGCCAGTTCGAGTGGATGGCGAAGAGCAAGTGGGGCGCCATCCTCGGCAACAACCTTGCTCCGGGCATTCCCGAGGGCAAGGGGGCCTTCAACCTCTCCGACATCCTCGAACCGGCCCTGGCCGGCGCGACCCAGGCCGGAGCCCGCTACGATGGCATCGGCCTGGACTCGTTCTGCGGCTATGGCCAGGCGACCCGGGCCAACTACCGCCGCGAGCACTTCCCTCACACGCGGCTGCCGCTCTGCTTCTCCGCCGGCGAGAAGGTGCCGGTGCAGCCGGCCGTGTGGGGCTCGCTGGAGTGGACCCAGGACCTGGCCGGAACCATGCACGGCCGGAAGCTGGTCCTCATGGCCAACTGCTCGTGGGGCTCGACGCCGGCCTGGCTGACCTTCGCGGGGCCGTACCTCGACGTCTTCGGCGCGGAGCACACGCAGTTCGCCGATCCGGACTACATCCGCGCCATCGCCTACAGAAAGCCCTGCACGGACCTACCTTACAACCCGCGTCCGGAGTGGGAGCTGCCCTGGCACCTGCTGCACGGCATCTACCCTGGGCACGGCAACGACGTCAAGGCCATGCAGCGCGTGGCAGGGCCGCTCCAGCAACTGGCCAAGGCCGGCTGGGAACCGCTCACCCTCGCCCGGACCGAGCCGGCGGCGGTCCGCATCGAGCGCTTCGGCAGCGCACCGGAGGTCTTCCTGGTGGCGCACAACCCGGCCAAGGAGGCGACGACCGCGGCGATCACGGTCGACCTCAAGGACCTCGGCCTGGAAAACGCAAGCGCGACAGCCGTCCTCGCCGGTGACGCAGCCGTGCCCATGGCCAACGGCAAGCTCACCCTCGCCCTCGCCGGCCAGGCGACGGAGATGATCCGCCTGCGCCGGCCGTGAGCGCGTTCCGCCACCAATGCCGCGCCGGACGGTGTAGCGGCGCGATCTCGTCATAGGCGTACACCAGCAGGTTGGTGTCCGGCACGATCATGGGGTACCGGCATCGTGTTCGGCTTCGAGTTGGTCGTAGAGCTGGTTCAGGCTAAGCCCCCGGAACCCGGGCTTGTGCCCAGCCCGGTGAGGGGTCGCCCTGAAACGCGGCGTCGGCCGGGTCTTCGACTGCTGCGCCAGTCCTAACGTGAGTGCCTCTTCCACCACTTCGCGAAGCGGCCGCCGACGCGCCGCCGCACGATCCCGCAGATCCTGGAGAATGGCATCATTGATGTTCAGCGTCGTCCTCATATGGACACCATAGTGCGTTGCTGATATCGTCTCAACGCATCGTGATGGCTGGCAGACCATGGACCAGGTTCAGGCACTCGGGTAGCGTTCGTCAATCTCCCGGCGCGTGCGCTCGAACAGCGCCTCGACCTGCTGGCGGAACTCGGGGGACGTGAGGTCCGTATCCGGCGTGATCAGGAGGCCGGGGGACCAGCCCCTGTGCTGGATCTGGAGCCGTAGCTGCTTCCTGCCGACATGGGGCGAGATGCAGCGCTTGCCCTTGTACGGCACCGCGAATCCCCAGGGGCCGAACACGAAGGCGCACTCGGCAGGCACGAACCCGCGCAGCCAGGCGATGAGCTCCCTGAGCTTCGGGCGGATGCGCTCGCTGGCCTGCTCCAGGACCCACGCTTCGTCGTAGGCAAGAGGCGCAGGTTCCTGGTAGTAAGGAAGGAAGGTATCCTGGGCAGCAGCAGTGGGTTCCAGCTTCAGCGGACGGCGTGGTGGCGGCCAGCACAGACAGCGGCGCCCATCGAACCGGTAGCCTCGCTGCCAGAGCACCGGCGCGGCAGGGCTGCCGGTGATAGGGTAGCCGTTCCAGCACTGCATGTGCATGGACATGCCGGTCGCCTTGCAGCTTCGCTCCAGGGCGTCCAGACAGCGCTCGAGTTGGCGGCGGTTCAAGGTGGCCAGTTGTCGGGTAGCCCAGGCCTGATCGAAGATGAGGACCTGGCCTGCCTGCACGACCAGGCGGTGGACGACGTTGCCGCTCTTCACGGTTCGTCTCAGCGCGCTGCCGCGTTCCTCGATCACGTCGAGCGTGTAGGTGTAGAGGTTGGCCGGATCGCGGCTGCTGAGGCAGAACACCGGCTCGTCGGGGAGGTAGCCGAGCTCTGTCCGGTCGCTGCGCCGGGCCCGGCAGTCGCGCAGCAGTTCGATGGCGTCAGGGAGGCCGTACTGTTCGCCCTGGTGGCTCTCGATGAAGTAGCCGCGGTTCACCTTGCCGGTGAGTTCGAGACGCTTGAACTCGCGCACCAGGGCTTCCCACGGCGGCGCGGCGACCTCCGCCCCCAACAGGTCCTTGCTGACGATCCCCCAGCGCAGCAGAAGCTGCTGGACCCAGCGTCGGGTGACCTCCTCGGCAGGCAGCGGCGAGGCGGGCGGGACCAGCCGCTCCGTGGCGGTCCAGCGCCCGAGGCGTGGGTCCAGGCGCTTTTCCCGGATGTGAGCCACCGGAAGCTGCGGAGAGACCACGCCCCGCACGATCTTGCGCGAGGTGCTGCCCAGGTCGTAGCAGTCGGAGACCGACACCTGGAAGTCGGCGTAGCGCACGCACTCATAGGTATCGCAGGTGATGTCGCCGTGCCAGGCCAGCGACCAGACAGCCCGCAGGACCACGTCCTCGCTGAGACCGGTGGCGGCCAGGATGTCGTCGAAGAAGGCTGTGCCCTGTTGCCGGAAGAAGGTCCGGACCTGCTCGGCCTCGGCGGCGATGTCCACGTCGGACGGGCGGTGCACGTCGGACGCCGGGTCGACGCCAACGGCAAGCCAGCCGCGGTCCTTGCGGAAACACAGGGTCAGCTTGCCACGCTTGATCCCTGGCCCCACCCGGCCCCAGCACACCTCGCCGGCGGCGATGAGTCGGTCCAGGAGTTCGGGCCGGTAGTCCCGCAGGCGTTCGCTGAGAAGCTCGGGCTCCAGGGCGCCCTGGACCACCTCGAAGCCCTGGAGCTGGGCAATGACGGCGCGCAGGCCAGCCATTCCCTCCAGGCGACTGGACGGGTGACGGTGCTGCCAGCGGGTGAGGAAGTCGACGACCTCGTAGGGCTCGCAGGCGGCCAGCTCCCGCTTCAGGTAGTGCAGGGTCGAGCGATGGATCTCCTCGAGGTTGGCCCGGTTCACCCACTGTGGCCGGGGTCGCTCGGAGCGGTAGACCCCCTGCGCCACACCCCCCGCGTCGGTCAGCTCGGCCAACAGCCCCTCGAGGGTCCCCGCGGGCCAGCCGGTGTGGTTCATCAGGTCATAGAGAGTGACTGGGCCGCGGCAGCGGAGATAACGTTCGACGAGGTGGCGCCGTGCTTCGTGCTGGGACTGCCCCTTGCGCCAGCGCAGCGGCACGATGTCGCTGACGCGGGCGTCGGCGAACTCCGCCAGGCCCTCGCGGTCCACGACCGGGAGGAGGAGCGTCCGCTCAGGCCTCTGGCCGGGACGGGAAAACGCGTCGTGGTACTCACGCCAATGGTCCGGGGTGAGCAGGCGGACGGGATGGTCCTCAAGGGCCGGTAGGCGGAACGCAACCACGCGCCGCAGGGCGATCAACTCCTGTAGCATGCCGAGAGCATCCCCGTCCACCATGGCCTGGACCGCGTCGAGCGTCGCGGGGACGTCGCCGAGCTCGTGCAGGGCCTGCGCCAGTTCGTCGGCGGAACGGGCCTGGCTGACTTCCGAACGGTGCAGTCGGCGGAGTTCGAGCTGGTCGATGGCGCGGGGGTCCAGGAGCTGGGCCAGTTGGTCGGAACTCAGCACCTCCTTCAGGACCTGCTGATGGAGCCGCAGCAGGTAGGCCCGCCGGTCACGGCCCATCGGGTGTCCGCCACGGTACATGTCCTGGACCAGGAGGGAATGCGTGAAGGGCGACGGGG